>JGI26470J50227_1001077_pt1 | contig 10063 bp, 11 predicted proteins | sample FreactTroBogLake_FD_50227 | JGI IMG/M metagenome (IMG submission 50227) | reverse complement strand
CAGGGACAGCAGCCATTGGGCGAGCCATTGGTCTACGAGCCATTGCAGGATTAACTGGTAATGCACCACCCATAGCCATGTGCTTTTTGTGTGCATGACCGCCTTTCTTCATACCCTTACCGACTTCATCCACCGATGTCTCGGTGGTTTTCATCTTGGGTTCACGCTTGAACGAAGTTGCCATTTTCAAATGCTCCTATTAGGCTTGGTCTGAACCAAGTAAGCCTGCACGGGTGGAGTTCGGGCCAACCTGAATTGCGGTCAATCCCATCGAGACTAACAGTCTGCTTGAACCGTTTGGTGTACCAGAAATTGCATAAGTACCACGGACATCAGGAGTGACAGGAGTTGATACCGATGAAGGTACAAGGTTCATGCCAGAGGTGATAGTCGTGCCGCTAGTAGCAACATAAGTACCTGCCAAATAGTTAGCTTGGGTGGTTGACAGTTTTCCCGTTGTTCCACTTAGGTTAGTAAACCAATAAGTGGTATTCAATGAAACGCCAGTCAAAGTACCAAGTGAACCAGTCAATTGAACTAAAGTTCCGCTTGGAGGAGCATATGCAACCGTAATAACACCGGGCGTTGCTGCGGTGAAGTTGGTGATTGCTTGCGTAGCGTAGTTCAATGAACCACCACCAAGACCTGCAACTGCCGTACCACCATCAAATGACAAAGCACCAAACTTGTTAGTGAGGATATAGCCAACATCAGTAATCTTGGCAGGTAGACCCATAATCTTAGTCGTGTCAATCGAAACAGCAACCGTTGTGCCGCCTGAGAATGCAACGCTAGAGATTTGGAAGAAAGCCTTGCGACCGTTAGTAGTCGTTGAGGCAACCGTACCAGATTGAATAATTTCACTCATAGCCTGACCATAATAGTCATAGCCAGAGATAGTCACGTTTGCAGAGGTTGGTGAACCTGATGCAGTCGTAGTTGAAACAGCACGGGGATAATCAAGTTGAATAACGGTTGTACCATCTTTGCGAACAACTTGAGTTGTACCTGCGGTAGCACTAGCAGCAGCCAATTGCGTACCACTATAGGTAGTGGCAGTGCTTGGTGTAACAGCGGCTAGAACAGCACCAGTAGTGACTGTAGCAGGGGTTTCGTCTAGGAGGTAAACACGCCCCATCGGGCCAAACCCCAAGTCCATTGGGGAGGGATTACCAAGTGCGCTATTGGTGTTAAGACCAACAAATGATTGTGCAGAACCTAAGAATAGGTCGTCTGAAAACTGAGGCATAATTTTTCCTTTTGACCATGAAGTCCATAAGGGTTATTAAAAAGGGACTAGGTTTCCCCAGTCCCCTATTCACTTACACTCCGGGTGTACCGTAAACGGCACGAGGATCAGTCCAACTAATCCAATAACGCTCAGTTGCCTTGTAGCGCATCGAATCAGTTTCAAAATCACCTTCCATCGTCTTCTCAAGACCACGGCGCATCATCAGCTTCAAGCCTTCTGGTGCATCGGTCTGAACCCACCAGTTGGTGGCTGAAGTCAGACGGCTCATAACTGCTGCGCCCTCTGGCAACAAACCAATCGACTTAACTGGGTTGATGTCGTTGTTAGCCGTACCAGTACGGAGAACCGACTTCAGAAGAACTTCAGCTTGGAATACGTTACCGGGGGCAACGACAAGCTTAGTTGGCTGAAGGCGAATCTTCTTACCGTTGTTATCCACTGCTTGACGGACTTGAATGAGCATTTGCTCAAGCGAAGTCTGTGACAAGTTAGCAGCGGTAGCCAACTGGTTAGAGAAAGTACCATTAACGATTGGGTGTGCAGTATTGGTAAGCGAAACTCCATCACCGCCAGTGTAGCTGCTGTTAAACGCACGGTTCAACACGTTAGCTGCCAACAGTTCTTTCGTTTCAACCAACGACTGTGCCAAGTGCTTGGCATAGACCTGACCGATACGGATGTGATCGCCATCTTCCACCAAGACTTTCGTCAGAGCGAATGCCAAACCAAATACTTGGTAGACATAACGCTGCAGGAAGAGAACACCACCTTGCTGATACGATACAGGCGTACCGTCAGGCAATTGTGGAGCTGCGCCAAAACCGTACAGAACAGGTTCTTCGTGGTAGTTACGAGGAATACCCATTTGTTCACGGAACACCTGCGCCCATTCGTCTGAGCGTTGGTCATAGACACCGTCGAAACATTCGTTGAGGATTGGCTCAACTATCGAGCGGAAATCAGTACTTCGCATTGGAGCTGCCATTTGTCATCTCCCCTTAGATAGCGTTAACGGTTGAGATAAACTGTGGCTTGCTGACCTGTACACGCACGATGACGTATGAATCACCCCAGTTGTTATCAACATAAGGAGCAAGGTCAACAATACGGAACTGACCCGCTGAACCTGAACCAACCAAAGAGGCTGATAGAGTCATCTGGGAAAGACCAGTAGTGGTTGAACCTGCGGTGAAGTTGCTCAAGTTGGCTTCGTTACCGATTGCCGTTTGAGCCATCGTGCCATCAGTCTGGATTTCATAAACGATCTGTTGATCATTGTAAAAATAAGCGATACACGAGCCTGCAATGTAAGTCGTTGAGGCGGGCCAGTAATCCGATACACGGCGACGACCAGTCGTATCAGTCCACTCAACGCCTGCAAATGAGCCAGAAACTAGACCGCTGTTAGTCGAGGTATCTACTACGGGAAGAATAACACCTGCGTTAGGCGAATACTGAACAGCCTGACCTTTCAGGATGTTACTAGAATAGCCCGATGTAATGCCGTTAGCCAACGCCTGCGCTCTCTCCAACCCAGTTGGGAAATATGCGGGACGCAGACCAAAAGGTGCAGAGGTTGCACTCATAGGATGCTCCTAAAAATAGTTAAATGAAATTTTGGTTTCGGCTTTATTCAAAGCGTCGGGCAAAATCACCAAATAACGTGATTTTTAGGTACTAAATCTGTTTGACCACCCACTTTATACAAAGCGGATGGTCTTTCACTAATTATGCACTTAATTTACAACAATATCAATAGAATGTTGGTAAACGTACATTACTTTCATCGTTAATCGTACCTTCAATGCTTGCAAGGTTCTTTCCACGACCATGCATAGCACTATCACCCACGATTTGCTCTTGCTGAAGCTTGATTTTCTCAGCCTCATCAAGTGGTTGGTAGTGGTGATTCTCCAACATGATGTCTTGGTAAACATCCATTGGCATTTTGCATAGCAACATTTCATTACACATGATGTGACCAGTATTCTCACCATCTTTCACACGGTACATTTCGTATCCGGGCAACTCAGAGGCTTGGATAGGCTGATAACCCATCTGAAAACGACGATGAAGTGGGTCATATTGGTTGTTAGAAGCCAACCAACACAGGTGAAAGCCGGGAATATCAGGGATATTTGGCAATACGGAGTGTTGGAACTCATTACGAAAGCGTCTACGCTCTTTGGTCAACGGGAAGTTTTCCTCTGGGGCAGCACGATTGTCATCTTGAGCATTGCGATTTTCACGGCTTGCACCGGGATTGCGTTTAAGTCTGTTATCCATGATTAGTTCCTTTTGTTTTCACGATCCCACTGGGCGTACTTCTTAATCATTTTCGCCCTCATTTCTGGATTATCCCAAGCACCCATTTCTTTTAATGCTTTTACACGATCTGGATCAACTCGGAACTCATTACCACGACTTGACGAGATAGATTCTCGACCAGAACTGGTTTGAAAAGACTTATGTTTTTGTTTCTTTTTACCCATGTCGGACTCCACTCTATGAGGCAGGTATTTAGCGACCCTATTATCCAACTCTTCCCAATAATCCTCTGATGCAGGGTCATAACCCTCTTCAGTAAGTTTCTTGTCAAGTCTTTGAGCAATTTCAGAATCAATGTCTTTAGTCTGAGGATCATACCAAGGATTGCGCTCCATCCACTTAGCAGCATTACGCTGAACCATAGGATCAGGCATATTGATATTTTGCTTTGGTGGTTGGGACATTTGACGAGCAGCTTGGTCTTTGATGGTTTTCAATGATTCAAGCTTACGCTGTGACTCATACATCAATTCCTGCGCCCTTACAACAGCATCACCATCTTGACTAGATACGGCTTCCCGCATTTTCATCTTGGCATACTCAACCTGAACGGCTGTGTCATCAATGGCTTTATCAACACGAGCAAGTTCTGCACCCGATGTGCGCTTCTCAAGGTGGGCTAATCGTTCAGCCAAGTCTTGATTTTGCTTTTTTAAAGCATTGATTAGATGGTTAGACTCTTTAGCCTTCTCACGGTGGATAGACTTCTTGAGCTTTCGCTCCTCACGCCTTGCCGCACGAATAGCCTCACGGTCAGGATCGGCATCCAAACCGTCATCACCCTCAGATTCCCCACCATCAGCAAAATGCTTTGGATCATCTTCCTGTTCAGGTATTTCGTTTTTGGGTAATTCAACAATTGCCGAACCATCTTGCTCTTCAGCAACTTGCATTTCCATTTTTTCAGTTGGGTTCATACCATTTCCTTTTCTAGACAACTATTCATTGCCTTTGATGATTGCATTTGATTAACAAGTGCATTTGCCATCTTGAGTAATTCATCATCGGTCATAGTTCCTTTAAATGCGTTAATTGATGCACAAACCAACCTAACATTACCGTTAACATAACCTTTAGAATTATCAATCCTATCCATAGATATAGATGTTGGCATCCACTTGCCTTGTGACCATGTCAATTTAATACCCGACAANGCACAACAACCTAATTGTTGATCATATATTTCAAGCAAATCATTTACGGAAACTGTTACTTCCGCTCTTTTCTTTGCTAAATATAATGTCGAATACAAACTAAAGCGTGGGCTTTTCTTTCGTGCAGCTCTGCAAAGTTCAAGGTTATGATCCTTGTTTTTTGCATACCAATCAGAATGTTTTTTGCGTTGATCCTCTTTATTTTTCTGATACCAATCTGAGTGATATTCTTGTCGTTTAGTTTTTTCCATATTAGATAAATGCCTTCATACCAAGAACTTTATCGGGATCGACAACACACCACAGCTCATGGTCATTCATAACTGTGAAGCTTGCCATTTCAGGGGGGAGACGCTCATCATCGCCATCTTTGCGTGGGAGTTCCACCTCAAATCTGTCACCAGACCATCGGGGAACACGGACATAGTCACCGACTTTGCACCAAACGCCTTCGGGCCAATCCTGCATCGTGTCACGATTCTTGAACGCAATCGGGCCAATCGCAATCACTTTGCCAATCATGTTTTGGTGTTTTTCGGTTTCCTTTGTCTCTTCAACAAAGATGATTCCAGATTTGGCTTTTTTCTTAACAGCCCTTAACTGGATTAGAACTCTAGCTCCGCATGGACGGACACCAGTATCAACAACGGGGAACGCATCATCTAGCGTGTCGTGTTGGATTTCTTGCATACACTACTCCTTAAAATGCCATTCGGCACTTGGTTAAGCCTCATACGAAGCGGGAACTACAAATCTTCGTCCTTATCACTCAAGATATCGTCAAGTATCTCTAAGGCTTCACCAAGCCCTTGATACGTTCCGACTAGACGGTGGTATGACTCAATATTTATGGCGTTACCATCAGCAAGAGCCAACGCTATTTCCAAGCGTCGGTTCTTTAATCTGCCAATTAGATCGCCAGTGGGATTACCGACCACGACCTGATGCCTTACGAACTGGCATAGCAATAGCTACCGTTAATCCAATTCCTTTCTTTACAGGTACTTTGCCGCCTTTTTTAAGCGTGGCAATCTTACCTGCCTCACCTTTAGCAGGTCTTGCCAATGGTGGGGGTGCTGAACCTCTAGCAGGCAACTTATCCACNCCTTTTTCAGACATAACTGCGCCACCTTTGGCATATTTCTTAANGCCACCACCTTTTTTCAGATGATTAGCTTCGCCTTCACCGCCCATTGCGATGCGTTTGTGCATATTGATTGCTTCAGACATTTTGATTTCCTTTAAAAACCGTGATTAGTTTTACCTGTTTTACCGCCATGACCAAAACCATGCCAGTCACTACCTTTTGGCTTGGCTTTCGCTTTGCCACCAGATTTGTACTTTAGTTTGGGCGAATCTTCAGAGCCTGTTAATGCATCCAAAATGTTACCGACTGGCCCTTTCTTATCCCAACTACCGGGGCTTGGGATTCTTTTCACCGCATTCCAATCCAAGTTTGATGGTGAGTTACTATCCCATTCACTAGGAATGTCTTCCCTACTTCTTGGCGGCATACCTCTTGATGGGCGAGGCTCACTTTCACGAACCGATGCCTGTGAATCAAGGTTTGCAGGATAAACAGTTTTTTGAACAGTCTTAGAGGCAACTCTAGGAGTAGCTTTAGTAACTATTACCTCATCTACTTTCTGTTCTGGCGATCCTGATTCTTGCCATTTTTTTGCACGTTCAAGTATCTCAGGGTCAAATCTTGACCGTTCTACTTGTTTTATTTCACCACCGCCGTCGTAATGCCGTCTTTTTGCCATGATTATTGACCTTCTTGAGGATTTTTGGGTTGTTGCAAAGCCTGTTGCGCCGCTGCCGCTAGTACTTCAGGGGGCGGTTGTTGCGATTGGGCTTGCAATACTGCTTGCTGTTGAGCTTGTTGAGCCTGCATAGCCTGTTGCTGTTGAGCCTGCTGTTCAGCTTGTTGCATTTCGTACTGCTTTTCAATAGTCAACACATTAACATCATGTGTTATGTCAGCCGCCTTGATCTGCTCATTCGATGCAATTGCCATTTCTTTGTTCATTGCTTCAGCTTTGGCTTTCTGCGTATCAAGTTGGATTCTTGCTTGATCATATTGGGCTTTACGTTGTGTCTCAGCCATCTGAGTTTGCACCAAAGCCTGTACCGATGGGTCTTGAGGTTGCATCTGTGAGCGCAATTGCTGAATAGTTTGCATCATTTGCTGCATGACAGGTGCAACACCACCGAATTGCTGCGGTACGTCCATGAAGACGTGCTGTGAAGATGCAGCCAACAACTGTTGAGCTTTTCGTATGATCGGCTCTTCCTTGAGGACATTGAATCGTTTGCCCAAAGACTGACTTGCATAGTTGTCCATCTGATCTAGATACCATAGCGTCATATGTTGCTTCAGGTGTTCAAGGGCGGCAGGTAGGAAAACAGGGGCTATAAACGGACTTGAACCATACATTGGACTCTTTGCGTAATCCAATAGAACTTGGATGTGTGCAAGATGGTCTTGACCGGGGAATGCACCTACGGGTTTGCCCAAGGTCATCGCCACGTTCTCAAGAGCAGGGTTCATCTGCTTAACATCTTGCTTATCAGGTAGCACTTCATTGATATCAGGAATCTTGATTTGCTTAAGTATTCGTTTCTCAACAGCCAAGCGATCATATAAATCTGGATTTGCTTGCGCTCGTGCAGCGAGAGTTTGAATCTGAGCATATCGCTGTGTCTCCGCAAAGATATGTGGGTCAGATACAGGAACAATATCGCTATTTTTAGCGAAATCCTCACTACTTACGCCCAACTCTTCAGAAGTTTCATTAGGATGATCATCCAAATACCAACGGTTCAAACGACCAATGATCTTTAATACCCTAGCCTGACTTGCATGAAGTCGTGCATGGATAGATGAGAATACCGCTGCACCTTGCTCAATCAATGCTTGGGTTGTGCCTACAGGCGCATTAGAGGTCACATCAGCGATCTTTTCTTCGCTAGTGGTCACCACACCCTTTGCCGCATCAGTTAACCACCCCAAAAGCTGCATAAGCACGGCAGATGGTTGGTTAAATGGCATGGGCATTGCTATTTTTCTAATGTCATCAACCCCCGGCGCACCCTCAATCTCCGTAACCTGAGTCGGTTCAACAACTTGGCTTTGACCGCTGATTTTGCCGCCTTTGAGCTTGAGCATCGTTGGNGAGTTNTTGATATGGGCAGAATCAAGCAAAGCCCGTAATGCACCAGTAAGGGCAGCACTAAGCCCACCAATAAGATGAGGCAGACCAATCGCATATGCACCTCTCCAAGGAATAAACTTGAACTCTACGATCCAGTCCAGTTTCCCCATCTTGATATCGCCATCTTCCCAGTTACGGTAAAGACCTACAACCTCAGATGATGTTTCATCAATCATTAAGATGTAAGGCGCACGTTTTCCTTTAGACATCGTATCGTCTTCAAGCTCCATCCATGTATATATATGGAACACTCGACGAATACCATCAATGTTCATCTCTTCAGACTTGCGACCCTCAATCTTGTTGTTAGCTTTCTCAGGCTTTGACTCTTCTGGCTCTTGGCTTGTGCGATAAATTGAAATATCACGGTACAAACCAGAATCAACCCTAATCTCAAACTCTTCCTCAGTAATGTCATTAACCTCAGTTACACGAGAAGCGGTGTAGAAGTTAGCGGCAGAGAAGGGTAGGTAGACATTATCAATTGGCAAAAACTCAGCACAGGGACGCTCTTTCTGTTCGTCATACCAAATCTTCATGTACTGTGAGCCACCTAAAGGTAACTGAGTGAGCATTTGCTCCTCTTCATCACGGTACTCTTCAATTTGCTCTGTTAACTGATAATTCATGTAATCACGTTTGCGCTCTGCAAGCGTGGTTTTCTCTTCGTTTACATCGCCTATGATCTTCGATCTGACTGGCCCGTCAGGAGGAAATAGCTCTTTGATCGCTCTAGCAGCGAAGTCAACACAGCCTTCTGCCATAACGGGGTGTACAACTTTGGATGCCCCCATGAAGGTCGCACCTCCGGGTGCGTCATGCCCAAGTCCAGTCCTACGCAATCCCTCTTCATATTGTTTGTCTCGTTCTTCACGGGCTTGCTTATCCTTCTCTACTAGCTCTAGGTATTTTAGAGCAATACTATCTAGTTCCCAACTATCAACGGTGTCGGCAAGGTTTTGGTAAAAGTCTGGCGACTCTTCCGGCCCGGACAGCTCATCGTCGTTAATCCTTACAATCGCTGATCCATCATCCATCTCTTGGACATCTTCGTCAAACAGATCAATCTCAGCAACATCATCAAACTCATTATCACCATCTGATTCAGGAGCGATAAAGCGACCAAAGTCTTGTGGGATCGGATATTCTGTAGCCATNATTTAGCCTTTGTTAATTCGTGACGCATTGCGTCGAGGTCGCCAGCGAATGATACCTTGCCGCCTTTGGCTTTTAACAAGCCACTTTCATGTTGAAGCATTGGATCAAACGCAGCAAAACGTGAACGAATATGAGCGGGATCAAATACTGCAATTGTTGGGTAATCATCACCAGTAGATTCACGCAACCTCATCGAGTCATAACCTTTTTTCTTCAGATACTCAACAACTGGTTTTGTTTCATACATCATGTAATTACCTGATTTATATAAATCAATAACTTTTTGCGGTATTTTATTTTCATCAAAATAATCTTGCATAACGTGCATATCTGTTTCTGGATTAAATGTTTTGTTTGCACGAACTTTCATTGGATATACAGTATTGTGTATAGTAGGATATCCAGTCATACCAAATTCTTTTTGTTGTTCTGCTTTTGCTAAAGCATTTCTTCTATCATATTCTTTGGTAAATTCATCACCCTCTAAATTATTAAGGGTGTCATAGTCCATATGTTTTGATTTTATTTGACGATATTTATCTTCAGCAGATTTTAATTCTGCTTTGGCTTCTTCCCCAGCTCTTTCATTATATTTTCCTTTGCCGATCCATTTATTAGCAAATTCAGGATTTTGTGTGACAAACGCTAAGTTATCGTCATAACCCGGTTCAAATCCTCCCTCAATATTTTGTTTTGAGCCATGATAAACATCAGTATCAATACCCATAGCTTTAGCACGATCCATCGCCGTATTTTCTGGGTGCAACCCTAAACCACCCTGTTCAATAGGTAATGCCGCATTACGTTGTGCTGTTTGATGAGCAATTTCAACTGGAGTTAATAACTTACCACCTGATGTAGGTGGCGCAGCATACGAAGCAGGCGCAACCATGCCGGGCATTTTGCCTTGCATATAAAGATCAGCCGCCATCGCCGCAGTATCTTTGATCTCT
>JGI26470J50227_1001076_pt1 | contig 10067 bp, 16 predicted proteins | sample FreactTroBogLake_FD_50227 | JGI IMG/M metagenome (IMG submission 50227) | reverse complement strand
TCGGTATCTACAGCAATACAAAGATGTGGGTATAGTAGTTGACTCATGCTACTATTATACTATATTCACTATTAAGAGTCAAGTCGTAAAAAACCCACCCACGTGTGCTTCTGTGAGAGGCCGGGTGGGTAGCTAAACGAGTGGCATCTCGAGCCAAAACAAAAGGATCCTAGGATCCTTTTGCCAACTGTTGGGCACCCACAGCCCGTAAATGCCCGAGTTGTTTAGGCACTTGCTTGGAGTATATATTTTCCAAACCGATTATGAAAAGCGTCAAAGTTTTTTAACTTAGTAGGCTGAAATGGCAAGTTGAAGGTTGTCAAGGCCACGCGAGCCCCAAGCACAACCAACTCAGTCTCAAAGTTATGCATCATATACTCGAAGAAGAAATCAGCCATCTCATGAAACTTCTTGTCGGGCACTCGAGATTCCACCGCCTGTTTCAACTCATAGCACATACTAATCACCAAGCTATACATAGCCGACACTTCTTTAACATTCAGCTCTTTTTCCTTGCCTGACAAAATGTCTTCGGGCTTGGGCATACGACCAGCAATCTTACGGTGTGCCATAAACTTAACAGCAAGGCCTTCACCTACAGTACCAGCAATCAAGTTCATGATAGTATCGTCATCACCATCTTCATCTTCTAGCAATTCTGACACGAATGTCCATGAACGTGGTGTGGCAAAGGCACGACTAGCACTTTTAGCGTCGAAGTCGTACAAATCTTGCTTGGCAAAACTCAAGTAACCTACCACGTCTTTGTGGATGTTCTTGTTCACAGCCCATTCTTGCCATGAAGCAAAGTCACACTTCATTTCTTGGTGAATGAAACGATTCGCAAGTGGAGTAGGCATACGGTATGTAACACCTTTGTCTGACTCACGATTACCTGCGGCAACCATTACTACATTCTTAGGCAAACGATACTTGCCAATGCGTCGATTTAGAATCAACTGATAAGCCGCGGCCTGAACTGAAGGGGCTGATGAGTTCATCTCATCGAGGAACAATACTACAATCGGATACTGACTAGCAAGTTCTTCACTAGGTAAATCGATTGGTTCGGCCCAATCCATTTTGCCATTGTCTTTGTTATAAAACGGAATACCACGAATGTCTGTTGGCTCCATCTGACCCAAACGAAGGTCAATCATAATGCCACCGAGTTCAGCAGTAATATCTGCTACCAATTCTGATTTACCAATTCCAGGAGGGCCCCAGAGGAATAGTGGGCGTTGACGTTTAAATGCTTTGAGCAAACTCTTACGAGCTTGAACTGATGTGACTGTACGGGTTTCTGACATAAGGGCTGTGTCCTATAAATTGTGATTAAAATTAACTACTAAACTACATTGTACTACTAAAGAGGTTTTTGTGTCAAGCGATCAATAATCTGTTGTTTTAAGACAGCAACATCTTCGTTGCTCACATACCAGTCAGTGCGAGGATCATAATACTCGCCTGCTTTGGGATCGTAATATAATACGGCGCCACTTGGGTAATGAAAAGGGCCTTCCAAGCCTGCACGTGGGCCAAAGTTAGGATCATGTTGGAAAACGGTATAAGCCATCTTAAACTCCTTTTAATTACTATACAACTATTATAGCAAATAAGGACTTTTTGGTCAACCTATATATTTTTTGCAGCCCAGTTATTAAATGTTACCACACATTGTTCAAAATTGGAAACTTTTTGCATCTTATCAGCAATGGTGGTACTTTTGATCGGAATAGGATCCAGCATGATCTGGTCACGGCACATTTGATCAACTATCTGCTTGATTTTTTCTACCGCAGATACCTGCTCAGCAGAATAATGATCAGTGTCACCATTGCTCAAATCGTATAGATATTTGGTATATCCAGCGATACTGATTCCAAATTTTTGTTCTACAGTAGAGCTGGCCGGAAAATACTCTTGCAACACTTGATCAATATTTTTAGATATACAATCGTAATCAATAATTTTAGCATTGGGAAAAGCGTGCCGAGCCCATTTAAAATATTTTAAATATTTGTCAGCTTGTTCTGTTACCAAATTAGGATCTACGGTAAATATCAACTCTTTGGCATACAACTGGGCACGATCCTCTGCGGAGTGTACATTGTTGATTTGATACTGTGTATCTCGGTTGGTAGATCGTCTTACAGCATGGCACATGCCGTAATCAAACAGATCAGGCCGATGTGAAATGTAAACATCAAAATGATTGTTTAAAAATCTAAAAAAATCATCATTGGTTTCGTTACGCAGTAACCAATGATCGTAGGCCATCCGTATCAGCATGGGTCGTGGACAGTTTTCGATCAACCCTTGTATTGTAGACAAACTCTGATCGGTGACTGTCATCCATTCCTTGACAAGATAATCTTCACGAGCGGTCAGACCATTCAGCATCTCGTGTGGATTGCATATTGATCGATCGATCAATTCACGTATCCAAAAAGTAGCGGCACGCTGAAAATATGTGCTACCTGAGTTAAAACTGGCTATTAGTAGTATGGATTTCATTGGTTAGTAATTTGATTTAGATCGTATTTATTGAGGTTACTATTCCAACCGTCAATAACAGCCATCGAGGACCAGTCAGGTATGTCAATTTTTTGAGTAGTCTGGGCCAGACTAACAGCAGTTTCTCGGCATTGAGGTTGGCATTTTAATACTTTCTCTACAAGCCAATCATGATGTGTTGCGGTATTCGGGTGCTGATCAACTTCATGATTAAGCAGGATCAACTCAGGATTGTCCAACATGTGTTCCCATAGGCCCGAGTACTGTTCCGGTTGATCGATACAGTCAGGTGCATTGATAAATTTAGACCAATCTAGTTGCGTGAGCAAATTTGCTACCGGCGCAATAGACATGATTGATCGGGCAAGCTCCAATTCTGATTTAGTTATATGCTGTTTTTTATTCCACAAAATATTAAAACTAGGTTTAAATGTTTCTCTAGTATCTAACCAAGGATTTTGCCAAAACATCATACGATACTTGCAACCAACACGATCCAACAGCAGTTGAGTATTAAAGATGATGTTGAAATTGTCAATGATTAAATGTGTTTGACTGGGCATATGATCAGGATGAGTTTTATAAAATCCCTCCTGTTTGTTTTGACCAAACCACAATTCTCGATCTGGGAAAAAACCACGGCAATCGTGTTGCTCGATCCACTCGTTGTCATACCACTGGCATGAACGATTGTTGCCGGTCCACATGATGTAAATTTCGTCATTGGCAGTGATTGATTCTGTATTGGCCAACAATTTATAATAAATGGCTGAATTGGTCAACCCAGGATAGGCCCAGTTAACCACTAGTTTTTTTGTGTAGATTGCCAACCAATCACTCCAGGTAGGCCAATACCATTTAGTAAAACTGCATCCCAGGGTGTAAATCATGTTTATCTTCCGCGACCGGCACTTCTTGTAGGTGGTTTTTTAGCCGGACCAGCTGACGGTTTAACTCGAGCTTTTTTCTCAACTGTGGTACTGGCATCGCCACCATCTACCGGAGTCCGGCCTTGTTTCTTAGCCAGCGCCTTGGCTAGTGTTTCTGAGAGTTTACTCATTTCGCGTTCCTTTTTCTTTGCATCTAATCTTGCTAATAATGCTAATAACTCTTCTCGAGTTAGGGTCTTGCCCCAGGTTGGTACTGCTTGCTTTTCTACTTTTTTCTTTGTCATAAATTGTTTGGTATGCCCTGGGGGTGAATCGAACACCCTCTCGTTTCCGGGCTGATTACAAATCAGCTACAATCCCACTATGTGACCAGGGCATAGTTACTACCGACTCCACCATATTACTCTGCTACAACTTCTTTTTCGACGAAACCTGTGCGGCCTTTGATTACTGCAATTCTGCGTCGAATTTTTGGTGCAGTCTTTTTACGGGCATTTGTGAGTAACTTTTCCAACTGTGCTAGATTTAATGGACCTAAGCGTTCTTTGCCATTCTTGGTACGCATTGGATCTGCCTTACGACTCTTTTGACCTGATTTATTACTTGCCATGTTATTTCCTTATATTGTATCTTACTTATTTCCTTGCATAACACAGTAAGAAATTATGGCGGAGGGTATAGGAGTCGAACCTATCCACCAGTTACCCAGTGATGGTTTAGCAAACCATTGCCTTAACCGCTCGGCCAACCCTCCGAATACTTCTAAGTTACTTGTTTAGAAATAACCCTTGCTTGAATGCCTTAAGTGCGGCATGAGTACGAGTCTTACTCGCCATCATTTGACGACTAATGTTGGCTCGCTTCTCAGTTTTAGTCCATTGTCCTGAAAGTGTGCGATCTCTCTCACTTGCTGTTTGTTTTGGTTTTGACATTTTAATTCCTATCTAAAAAATTTTCTTATAATCCATTTTAACCAAAAATACTTTAAAGAGCGAGGCAAAAATTCATCAGTCCAACTAAATGGATCAGGAACTTCTTTGGGTACATTGCCGTATGCTCGGTTTAAAGTATCTTTTTGTGTCATTTTACTTTGGCCATGTAGTCAATCATATTGATCTGGCCTGCTTGCATTTCTAACAGGGCATCAATAGGTGTAATATAGACATCGGATTCGCGGCCCTTGCGCTTTAATTCACGCAGGCGTTGAGCAACCGCAATGACCATGTCATAACGGCCCCCGGCATTTTCCACACACCGTTCGGTATCAATTTGACTAGTGCGACTATCAATTCTTGGTTTCATGATCTCTCCTGTAAATATGTATTATACTAGAAAAATTGATCAATGTCAAGTTTATAATTGGTACTATTTAATGCTATAAATACTGTTTCATGTTGCAACTCCACGAAATTTCTCAGCTTCAAATTGAACTTACCACCCGATGTAATTCACGGTGCCCTATGTGTATGCGTAATTACCGTGGATTGGAATACAACAGTGGATATCCCTTAATCGAATTGTCGTTGGAAGATATTAAAAAAATACTAAAACCAGAATTTTTAAAACAAATTAAAAATATATTGTTTAATGGTAATTTGGGAGATTTTGGCTTGGCCAAAGATGGTGTAGAGATTGTTCAATATCTAGTGGAAAATAAAGTTCCTAATGTAAATATTTATTCCAATGGCAGCATGCGTAGTCCAGACTGGTGGGCGCAACTAGCTCTTCCGGGAGTTAAAGTAGGGTTTGCCTTGGATGGATTAGCAGATACACACTCGTTGTATCGTCAAGATACTGACTGGAATACCATAATTAAAAATGCCCAGGCATACATTGTCGCCGGAGGTGAGGCAATTTGGAGATTTATTCCGTTCAAACACAATCAGCACCAAGAAGAAGAATGTAAAAAGCTAGCCAAAGAATTAGGATTTAAGTATTTTAATAATATTGGTGATGGTAGAAACAACGGGCCGGTGTATACTCGCACTGGAGACTTTAGCCATTGGCTAGGTGATCCGTGGAATGATACAAGGGCTCCTGGCATTCAAGAAATGATCCAGAGTCATATTAGTTGGTATGATTCTAAAACGGTACAATCATCAAAAGATATCACTCCAGTAAACATTGGATGTAATCATAAGCGGAATAAAGAATTATACATTGCCGCTAACGGCGAAATATATCCTTGTTGTTATCTCGGATATTATCCACAGACCATGCATCATCCCGGTAATGAACAATTAAAACCCTTGGTACAAAAAAATAATGCCAGAGAATATCCATTAGAAGAATGTATTCAATGGTTTGATCAAGTTGAAAAAACTTGGGATAGACCCAGCATTGCTGAAGGTAGATTATATGCCTGTGTAAACACCTGCGGATCATGGAAACAACCAACCAATAAACAAACCCTATGACACAAAGAATAACCATTGACAAATTGGAATTTTACATTACCAATGTATGTAATCTAACATGTTCTGGATGCAATAGATATAACAATTATAAATTTGCTGGTTGGGAAAACTGGGAAGATTATGAAAAAATATTTGAACGCTGGGCAGAAAAAATTGACATAATCAAACCAGTTATACTTGGTGGAGAACCACTACTTAATCCTTCTATTAACAAATGGATAGGCGGTATCCAACGCATATGGCCCGATAACTATGCTCCACAAATACAAAGCAATGGAACTCGCATAGATTTAGTTAACGGATTATATGACGCTTGTAAAAACGCAAGTACCTGGGTTGGAATTAGTTTACATTCGCTTGACGATCGTGATGCAATTTTTACTCGTATTAGGAATTTTTTAGTACACCCTATAAAAGAAACTAACGATTTAAATTCAAAACACGGCTCTACATTTCAGTTTGTCGACGCCAACCGAGTAGAGGTTCATGTATGGATTAGTGATCACTTTAATCAAAACAACATTATAGAAGGACCCAACGGAGAATTTACACTGTATAATAGTGATCCATTAAAAGCACACAGCAATTGTGGATTTGTGCAGTGGAAAAATTATCATTTTATTGATGGGAAGATTCATAAGTGCGGCCCAGCACCGTTGATGCAACAATTTGATCAACAGTACCCATTTGATTTATCCGATGAAGATAGAGCACTAATACATAGCTATCGTGGATTGAGTGTAGATGAGTTTGATGAGCGCGCCGAAGAATTCTTTCGTACGCTCGACGATCCTATTCCCCAGTGTAAATTTTGTCCAGAATCTTATGAATACAAAAAAATTACATTTTCAAATTTAAAACCAAATAAGATTTAATAGAGCAGGATAAGAGGATCAAACTCTTGACCAAAGATACCAACCCCTAACTCTAGCGTGTTTACCAATTTCACTATCGGGGCATTAACTGCCAGGCTAACTTTCTGTAATACTACAGTTTACAAAATTCATTGTATAATTCTTGCCAATTTACAATCCAATCTTTATATGAATATGGACTTTTTCTGTGTATTTTTCCTACCTGTGTTTCGATGTATTCAACATCTAATATAGATGCAATATATTCTGCACCACCAGAAACAATATCTTCGTAGAATATAGTTACAACTTTTTTATATTCATTGATGTTTGGAATTAGATGTTTTTGACAAGTAAGCAGTTTGTTTTTAAATTTCTCTTTAGAAACAAATACCGGGCTAATTTCTTTATCTGAGTAGTCTTTACCGCTCCACTCGGTAGTTAATTCTGCTACAAGGCTACTCATAACCTGTAAAAATAAATCTCGTCGATAACTTAAAATTAATGTTATATCTTTTGAATTAAGATTTAATTCAGTAATAGTAGAGTTTAAGTTATGCGTGTGTATGACTATATTTTTAGACTGATCATACAACTCGTAGGAGATTGGATTTTTAGGATGCCAATAACATGCCGCATTACATAACCCACCTGGAATAGTTGTCATACCAGATATAGCTTCTAAGATCATGTGGCTTCCTGTTCTCCCACCTGGAGAAAAAATAATATATGTTTCTCTATGATCCATGTTGTTTACCTTGTTAAATACTGGCTCCAAGCCAGGGAATTGAAACCCATCTGATGAGGTTTGTTGTGCTACTGTAATACTTGTCCAGAATACTGGCACTCTATAGCGGAATTGAAGCAAAACTATGTTACTTGGGCAGGACCGTTGCCGTTCCTAAATCCAACTTCACCACCTTCTGCTTCAATTCGCTTAATGACATCTTCAAACAAGATTGGAGCAAAGTCTGTAGTTTCTACACAAACATTATGATACCTTATATCAATAACACCATCTTTCATTACACGATTGGCGTGTAAGTGACCGTGTATGTTAACACCAAAACGACCAAGGCTTTCCTCGTGAATAGGAATATGACTAAGAATCATTCCATTCATCACATGGTAAGCACGGAGTTCTCTAAAGTGTTCACGATAGTCAGTGTCCTTAAAGATATCATGGTTACCACGGATCAACACCTTGTCACCGTTGAGCCTGCTCATGATTTTCAAAGCCCGTCGGTTAATAACCACATCGCCCAAGTGATAAACCTTATCGTTAGGGCGCACACGATCGTTCCATGCTTCAACCATAAATTCATCCATTTCTTCTGGAGTGTCAAATGGTCGCAACTTTGTAACACCATCGTTACGAGTGAAGTGGCACACACCTTTGTGTCCAAAGTGAGTGTCGCTGACTAAAAATACACTAGGCATAATGCCCTCCTTTCTTTACGGGTTAATAATACATTATACCACTATTGACAAAACTTGTCAATCTGGTATCCCGGGAAGGTTTCGAACCTTCAACCGCTCCCTTTTAAGGAGAGTGCGTCTACCACTTGCGCCACCGGGATATTATGGAAGTAAGGGTCGGATTCGAACCGACGGCTCTAGGGATTTGCAGTCCCTTGCATTGGGCCTCTCTGCCACCTTACTATTGTTACTGGAGCGGGATAAGAGAATCGAACTCTTGACCGAAGATTGGAAATCTGCTGTTTTACCATTAAACTAATCCCGCTTATTACTGGCTCCCCTCCAGGGATTTGAACCCCGACGAGCGGTTTTGGAGACCGCCATGCTACCGTTAACATCAAAGAGGAATTGCTACTTAATTTTAAAATGCACAGGAGACTGTTCTCTAGCCTTTAACATTTCGGCTGCCCGCTGGATCTTATCTTGGAACAACTTTGTTCTAAGCTCTTCGCTCAACGTCATGTTACTGAGTTTATACGCCTGTTGCACAATGCGATCATTTAATTTTGTATAATCTGTCATATTCTTTTCCTTTCCTTAAAATAAAACCCCGGAGTGTTGAGTTCCGGGGTTTTTGAATAAAATTAAAACTTACCGTTATTCAATCGTCCCATCCCTCTAATTCTAGGCTGCAATCATTGGCACACACCCAAATCATGCTTGGTAGTGTTGCTATTAGTAGATAGTTTAAATGTTTCATAGTAGTATTATATACGGTTATTTATCATTTGTCAACCAGCATGTTGGCCAATAAAAAAGGCTCCTAAGAGCCCTTTTTGGTTACATTGAATAGTTATTCAAATGTTTTTGTCAATGTTGCGACAACTGCATTTTTGTAAAGTTTCTGCCCATTTACATTGTTAGCATTTTGGAAAGTGCTGGTCATTGAACTATTAGTATAGTACCTGGCAGCAATATTCCAATCTTTTGGCAATGCATACCCTAGACCAACATTAACGTCATTGTAACTCAGGGTTGAATGATTAGCAACTGCGGTATGACCATAGTGAGCTAAGAAACTCAAATTTTTCAACTTGGCACTTACAGGCTCAAATGATTGATTTACATCGGCGCCTGTGTAGTTTGAGTTTTTGGCATTAACAGTACCGAAGTAACCGTTGCCCAATGTTTGGCTATACTTAACAGCAACTGGACCATAACCTAAACCTAAGAATGCTTCATAGGTATCAAAGTTTGAACCTGTGCCGTTTACAGTGGCACGTGGATAGAAATAGTTGTATGAACCAACATCAACTGTGATGCCTTTGTAAACATCTTTCTTGTATCCAGCATAAACGTCAGACTCTACACCAGAACCGTTTGTGTATAGTTGGCTTGAAACTGATGAGTTCCAGTTACCGATATACAAACCGCTTGAGTGAGCATAGTCAACGCCGCCTTGGACAGCTGGAGCATTTTGGCTTTGGCTGATACCACGGAAGCGGTAGTCAGAAGCTAAACCTAAATTGCCAGTTACCTGAGCATGAGCCGCAGTAAAGCCAGCCAAAGCGAGAATTGCTAATAGAACTTTTTTCATTTGATTATTTCCTTTTAAGAATGGGCATAGATATATGTCCCGTGAATAATATTTAGTGGTTTTTACTAACCCACGATAAAAAAGCGGCATTTCTGCCACCTTTTTATCATTAACGACTACTTTAATTGTGATACGCTGTTTCACCGTGTGAAGTGATGTCCAACCCTTCTCGTTCATCTTCTTCTGGAACACGCAGGCCAATGACTAGGTCAATTAACTTGAATGCTACTACGGATACTACACCGCTTAACACCACGGCTGTACCCACTGCCCATAATTGAGCTGTAAGTTGAGCCACCATATCGAAGTCTGCTACCTTGTTGGCCACATAGTCGTATACACCAGTACCACCTAGGTATGGAGCAACAAACAC
>JGI26470J50227_1001070_pt1 | contig 10122 bp, 10 predicted proteins | sample FreactTroBogLake_FD_50227 | JGI IMG/M metagenome (IMG submission 50227) | reverse complement strand
CCTATCTCTGCTAGACCATTACTTCAATTTGAAGGTATTAGGCTTGCTGATGATGTTCAGGATATCAATAAATTTTCAAATAACGTGATGGCTAGACAAGTATTACTGACCCTAGCCTTAGAAAAAATGGGTAAGCCCGCCACCGTCGAGAACGGTGATGCTGTGATTCGGAATTGGCTAAAAAAATTGAATCTCCAGTTTTCGGAACTGGTTATTGAGAATGGTGCTGGGCTATCAAGAAATGAGGCTATTGCTCCTGAACACCTGAATCAACTCTTAGTGCTTGCGCGCACCCTTCCGACAGGAGAGGTTTTTTATAACAGCCTGCCGATTGCCGGGGTAGATGGCACTATGAAAAATCGCTTACTGGGCCAATTGCGTAAGTTCCTTCACCTTCAGAAAAAACCAGAAGCTCGCATCAAGACTGGCTCGCTATCTGATGTACGTTCAATTTCAGGATACGTCATTAGTAAATCCGGAAGAATGTATGCAGTAACTTCTTTTATTAATCATCCAAATGCCAATCGAGGCATTGAGGCACAAGATCAATTGCTCTCGTGGCTGCTAGAGGATGGTCCAGAGCCAAAGCAAGCGCGCTGAAGTCGGTCTCTCACGCCATCCCACTCCTCACCTGGGGGTGGCTCTGGTATGAGGATCAGATCCCAACCCTGCTCATCTAAATCTCTTAGAGTTCTGTATAAACGATTAGCGAAATGGCGCGGATTGCTTGAAATTGAGATCTCTTCAACATCTACTGAAGGATGATCCTCTAAGCCCAAAGACGATTCTGAATCCCAAACAGCCACTGCTACCCGGGATTTAATATCGGGAAATTCTGTGAGTGCATCGAGAACTTGACCGGAGGAATACATTCTTAATGGAGTATTGGGTGCATAGTGAGCCCGTAAGCTACCAGAAACCCTAGGCAGAGATTCCTGATCAGTAGCGTTTTGCTCTCCAGGTCTTAATACCTGAATACCTGTCTTAGCCAGAATTTCAGAAGGGGTTATGGCACCAGGCCTTAAGAGTACTGGTGGGCCTTCAGAAGATAAATCCAAAATAGTGGACTCAATTCCGACTTCACAGTCCCCACCATCCAAAATCATCAAGTCCAGCGCGCCCTCAAATTCACTTCGGACATCAGCTGCATTCGTTGGAGAGATTTTGCCAAAACGATTTGCAGAAGGTGCAACGACGCCGCCTTTAAACTTTCTCAATAACGCTTGGGCCATGGGATGGGCAGGAGCACGAATCGCTACTGTATCTTGGCCTCCAGTCACTGCAGACAGCACACTCTTATCTTTCTTGAAAACCAAGGTTAGAGGACCTGGCCAAAAAGCATGGATGAGCACCAATGCTTGTTCTGATAAATCCCGAACCCATGGACTTAGTACCGTACTCCAGTCAATCTCGACTTGATCAAATCGGTCTGGGGACGCTACATGAACAATCAAAGGATGGTTTGAGGGTCGGCCTTTAGTGGAGAAGATTTTCTTTACTGCTTCGGGATTCTTTGCATCAGCGCCCAAGCCATACACAGTCTCAGTTGGGAAAGCGACTAAACCACCATCTCGAAGAGTTTGCGCTGCTTCACTAATAATTGCCGAAGATTGCAATGAGGAAATGTTGTTAGGCATTGCCTATGGCTCAATTCCTAATTCTGCAGCAACTGCGGCGCAGGTTGCTCTTGCAGCATCCAAAGTCTCACCCAAACAATTAACGTGCCCCATTTTTCTACCTATACGAGGAGCGGACTTGCCATACAGATGCAATTTAGCATCGGAGTGTGCAAGTACCCTATTCCATGCCGGCTCCTTTGCTAAATCATCACTGCCCTCGAACCAAAGGTCGCCCAATAAATTGAGCATTGAAACAGGTGCCAGCAAACGGGTATCGCCTAACGGCAGACGTGCCATCGCTCTAACCTGCTGCTCGAATTGACTGCTAATGCATGCATCCATCGTATAGTGCCCAGAATTATGTGGACGTGGTGCAATTTCATTGGCGATAATTTCACCACTTTTCAACACAAAAAACTCAATACACAAAACACCAACGTAATCAATTTTTCGTATTAGTGCTTTGGCAGCGTCAATAATTTTTTGCTCCTGCGCAGACTGGAGTGCAGGCGCTGGCACTGTCGAAGTATGCAAAATGCCATTGCGGTGAATATTTTGCGAAACCGGATAAACAACGACGGTATCGTCATAAGCTCGCACAGCAAGAGCAGAAACCTCAAAATCCAAATCCATCCGCTTTTCCAAAACACAAGGGACGTGCGCAAACTGATTCCAAGCCGCACTCAGCTCTTCCCTATTTTGAACCGTAATTTGACCTTTACCGTCATAACCCATCCGAGCTGTTTTCAAAATTCCTGGAAATAAATCTTCAGGCACGTGAGCGATATCAGCAGCGTGCTCAATCACAAAGTGAGGCGCTGGGCCTATATTGGTCTCGGATTTCCAGGTCGCTAAGAATTTTTTCTCAGCAATGCGGTTCTGTGCCAAAGACACACACGCACTCTTAGGTGCGACAAAGGCGCCGAGCGATTCAAGTTGATCCAAAGCTTGAGCGGGTACATTTTCAAACTCGGTACTCACAGAGATGCAAAGTGCAGCCATTTCTTTTAGTGCATTTGTATCGGTATAGTCGGCTTGAATAAATTTTTCTGCGATGGATCCGGCAGGACTATCAGCATCCGGATCCAGTACACAGACTTTGTATCCCATCGCTTGTGCAGCTTGGGTAAACATTCGACCGAGTTGACCGCCACCTAAAATTCCTAGATAGGAGCCTGGTAATACAGGCTCTAAATGCGGGGCCATCTTCATTAATACCCTGGAAGATTCATGGCACGCGCTGTTTCAGATTGTTTAGCGCGAAAGGCTTCTAACTGGTCTGCTAGGCCTGGATCCGAGATTGCTAAATTCGCAATGACATGGAGAGCTGCATTAGCCGCTCCAGCTTCACCAATTGCAAAAGTGGCGACTGGGATACCCTTTGGCATCTGCACTATCGAGAACAAAGAGTCTTCACCACGAAGATACTTACTAGCTACTGGAACACCATAAACAGGGACAATCGTCTTAGAGGCCAACATGCCTGGTAAATGGGCAGCTCCGCCAGCACCAGCAATAATGGCTTGTAAGCCATTTTTACGGGCCTGCTCTGCATACTGAAACATATCATCGGGCATACGATGCGCAGATAAGACTTTAGCTTCATGAGCAATGCCGAATGAATCTAACATTTGAGCGGCGTGTTGCATGGTGTCCCAATCTGAATTGGATCCCATGACGATTCCGACTACTGGCTTTTTGCCCGACTTCTCGCTCATTGACTTCTCCGCAGCTAAATTCTTGAATAAGGCCCTATTATCCCAGCCTTTTAGTCGATTTTGCTAGACGAACTTAGTCGGCCTGGGTCAGGCGCTCTAGTGCCTCACGGTATTTAAGGGCCGTTTGCTCAATCACTGCTGCAGGTAATTCAGGGGCTGGAGGGCTCTTAGACCAAGGTTTGCCATCAAGACGAACAGTTTCGAGCCAATCCCGGACAAACTGCTTGTCATAGGAAGGTGGGTTTGAGCCAACGTGATAGGTTTCAGCTGGCCAGAAGCGAGAAGAATCGGCTGTCAGAATTTCATCCATTAAGACTAATTCGCCATTTGCATCAAGTCCAAACTCAAACTTGGTATCCGCAATGATGATGCCGCGACTTGCAGCATAATCCGATGCCGTTTTATACAAGCGAATGCTAACGTCCCGGATTTGCTTAGCAAGCTTCTCGCCAATCAGCGCAATGACTTGTTCAAAGGAAATATTTTCATCGTGCTCACCTAGCTCCGCTTTGGCAGCTGGGGTAAAAATAGGCTCAGGAAGCTTTTGTGCATTCTCTAAACCTTCAGGCAATGTAATGCCGCATACTTTGCCTGTCTCTTGATAGTCCTTCCAGCCACTACCAGCCAAATAACCCCGGACCACCGCTTCGACCAAGATGGGTTTAAGACGCTTAGCGACAACAGCGCGACCTTGAACTTGCTCAATCTCATCAGCGGATACAACCGATGCTGGATCGATACCCGTCAGATGATTTGGAATGACTGATGCTAACTTGTCGAACCAAAAATTAGCCATTTGATTCAGTACGACACCTTTATCTGGAATGGGCTGACCCATCACCACATCAAATGCCGATAGACGATCAGTCGTAATCATGAGCAACTTATCATCGCCCACTGCATAAACGTCACGCACCTTCCCTTTAGAGAGCAGAGGTAAAGATTGAATTGAGGAGGAATACAGAGTGGGCATTAGATATTCACTTTACGATTTGGGCTAATTCACCACTGCGATAGCGCTCAGCCATTTTCTCCAGTGAAATGGGTTTAATCTTCGCCGCTTGCCCGGCGGAGCCAAAGGCTTCAAAGCGGGCGATACAGACTTTTTTGGCCGCTTCACGAGCAGGCTTTAAATAATCACGCGGATCAAACTTGCTGGGATTTTCAAACAAGTAACGGCGAATTGCACCAGTCATCGCCAAACGAATATCGGTATCAATATTAATTTTGCGTACGCCATTCTTTATGCCCTCTTGGATTTCCTCAACTGGAACGCCATAGGTTTCTTTCATATCGCCGCCAAACTCACGAATCTCAGCTAACAATTCTTGAGGCACGCTAGATGAACCGTGCATTACTAAATGGGTATTTGGAATACGGGTATGAATTTCTTTGATACGCTCTATTGCCAAAATATCCCCGGTAGGCTTCTTGGTAAATTTATAAGCACCATGACTAGTGCCAATCGCGATCGCTAAGGCGTCGCACTGTGTTGCCTTGACAAAATCAGCAGCTTGCTCAACGTCAGTCAACAACTGCTCGCGAGTCATCATTCCGTCTGCGCCATGACCATCTTCTTTATCGCCCTTCATGGTTTCCAAAGAGCCTAAAACGCCCAATTCTGCCTCTACTGTTACACCAATCGAATGAGAAAACTTCACCACCTCTTTTGACACATCGACGTTGTACTCATAGCTAGCAACGGACTTGCCATCTGCCTCAAGAGAGCCATCCATCATCACACTCGTAAACCCGCTCTTGATAGCGGCCATACAGACAGCGGGACTCTGTCCATGATCTTGATGCATGACTACTGGAATATGGGGATAAGCCTCAACTGCAGCCGAAATGAGGTGGCGTAAAAACGCTTCACCAGCATATTTTCTGGCGCCAGCTGATGCTTGCATGATGACTGGAGAGCCAACTTCATTGGCGGCTTCCATAATGGCTTGAACTTGCTCAAGATTGTTCACGTTAAAGGCTGGTAGACCATAGCCATTTTCTGCAGCGTGATCCAAGAGTTGGCGCATTGATACAAGCATAGTTTTTCTCTTAATCTGAGGTTAAGGGTTAATTAAATAGCTTACTTTACGTGAATAATTTTTAGGGTGTTGGTGCCACCAGGCTCTCCCATTGGCTCGCCAGAGGTAAGCACTACGGTGTCACCCTCCTTAACAGCCCCTGCTTTCTTTAGGCAAGATTCGACTTCTTTCAAAGCAGTTTCACGATCCTTGCTGTAATGAAGACTGAGTGGAATGACATTGCGATAAGTACTGAGGGCGCGTTGGGTCGAAATCTTCGAAGTCAGCGCATAAATCGGCAGATGAATGTTATGACGACTCATCCAGATTGGGGTGGATCCCGAATCAGTTAGGGCGGCAATGGCTTTTGCATTGAGATGGTGCGCAGTGAATAAGGCTCCAAGCGCAATAGTCTGATCAATACGAGTGAAGGTTTGATCTAAAAAGTCTGTATCTAACCTCACATTATCTGATTTCTCAGCTTCAACACAAATCTCAGCCATCGCTTTTATTGTTTGTACTGGATACATACCAGCCGCGGATTCTGCTGATAGCATGACAGCGTCCGTTCCGTCTAAGACAGCATTGGCGACATCACTCACTTCTGCACGGGTTGGAACGGGAGCATTAATCATCGACTCCATCATTTGAGTTGCAGTAATCGTAAACTTATCTGCCTCAAGCGCCAACGCGATCATCCTTTTTTGTAATGCTGGTACTGCGGGATTACCAACCTCAATAGCCAAGTCTCCCCGAGCAACCATGATCCCATCACTCTCCCGAATAATGCTCAGTANTGCCTCGGTCTCAATTGCTTCAGCGCGCTCTACCTTNGCAATNGTTTTGACTTTACCAACTTTGTGCTTNGCACTAGCAGCATCCGCTAGCTTGCGGGCATAGGCCATATCAGCACCATCTTTTGGGAAACTAATTGCTAGAAAATCTACCCCCATCGCAATCGCCGCATCTAAATCGACAATATCTTTTTCGGTCAATGCAGGAGCAGTCAGTCCACCACCAGCACGATTAATGCCCTTGTTGTTTGATAATGGGCCACCTTGCTCAACACGGGTGAGGATTTCACCACCCTTTACACTTTGCACACGCAAGACCACTAAGCCATCGTTTAGCAACAGTCGATCATTAGGCTGCACATCGCTTGGCAATTCTTTGTAATCAAGGCCAACACGCTCTTGGTTACCCAACTGACAATGAACATCCAAAATAAAGTCAGCGCCTTCTTTCAGTTCAATCTTGTTTTCTGCAAACTTACCAACCCGAATCTTGGGACCTTGAAGGTCCGCCATGATGCCGACTTCTTTACCAATCTCAGCTGAGATAGTACGCACTAAATCGTGACGCGCCTTGTGATCAGCAATCGTGCCGTGCGAGAAATTCATTCTCACAACATCTACACCCGCAAGAATCATCTCTCTTAAGACATCTGGCTTTTCAGAGGCCGGCCCTAAGGTGGCAATGATTTTGGTTGCTCTTAGCATGGTTACTCTTTCGCTCTTTCAGCAAGCACCTCAAAGGCAGGCAAGGTTTTACCCTCCAGGAACTCCAAGAATGCTCCGCCACCAGTAGAAATATAGTCAACTTGGTTCTCAATGCCATACTTTGCTATTGCTGCAAGAGTGTCTCCCCCACCTGCGATCGAAAAAGCTGGTGAGTGTGCAATTGCAGCAGCTAACATTTTTGTACCGCCGCCAAATTGATCAATCTCAAATACGCCGAGTGGGCCATTCCAGACAATCGTTCCTGCATGCGCCAACATAATAGAAAGTCTTGCTGCAGTCTTAGGTCCAATATCCAAAATCATGTCATCTTCAGCAACCTGATCCGCAGGCACTCGATTAGCACGAGCTAATGGGGAGAGCTCATTAGCAACAACGACGTCTTCAGGAATCGGCACATGGGCGCCACGCTTTTCCATCAGATCCATGATTTCTTTGGCTTCATTAACTAAGTCGGGCTCTGCTAATGATTTACCAATCGGCAAACCTTTGGCCAACATAAAGGTATTCGCAATCCCACCGCCCACAATCAGCTCATCCACCTTTGCAGATAAGGCTTTGAGAATAGTTAACTTCGAGGAAACCTTAGAGCCAGCAACAATTGCTACCAGTGGACGCTTTGGATCGGCCAGGGCGCGACTCAGCGCGTCTAATTCTGCCGCCATCAGTGGACCAGCGCACGCAACGGGTGCAAATTTAGCAACACCATACGTTGTAGCTTCCGCCCGGTGGGCAGTACCAAAAGCATCGTTTACATAGACATCGCACAGTGCTGCAATTTTTTTAGATAACTCATCCGAATTCTTCTTCTCACCTACGTTCAGACGACAGTTTTCCAATAACACCAAGTCGCCAGGCTCCAGCTCAAAACCGCCATCAACCCAATCGCTAATCAAGGGTACTTTACGGTTCAGCAATTCAGCAATCCGATGGGCTACAGGGGTCAAGCTATCTTCCGGTTTAAATTCGCCCTCGGTTGGGCGCCCCAGGTGGGATGTCACCATCACTGCAGCCCCGGCATCTAAACAAATCTGGACTGCGGGCATCGACGCCCTAATCCTAGTGTCTTCGGTGATATTGCCCGCCTCATCCTGGGGAACGTTGAGATCGGACCGAATCAAGACTCGCTTTCCCTTCAGTAAACCGGCTGCGGCCAAGTCACTTAAGCGTTTCACTTTAAAAAGGGTATCTGACATAGAAAATAAAGGCTGTATTTAAGGGGGTTTGTAGGTAGTTCTCCATTCTAAATCCTCCGAGTTCTTACCCACCCAGAGATTTGACCTACCTGCTCTACAATAAGGTCTCGAAGGCATTCCAAATCCGGGCTTTTACCCATTTAGCGCGCCTTCCACTTAACCTAGACTGATCTGGAATAAAAGGTAGAAAACATGTCGATGTCTGACCGCGATGGCTTTATTTGGTCCGATGGGAAGCTCATCCCATGGCGCGAGGCCAATATTCATGTGCTAACCCATAGTCTGCACTATGGCATGGGCATTTTTGAAGGGATTCGAGCCTATAAAACCCCTCAAGGTACGGCTATTTTTAGACTTCCAGAGCATGTCAAACGCTTATTCAATGGGACAAAGATATTCCAGATGGCCATGCGCTTTTCTCAAGAAGAGATCAGCAAGGCAATTGTTGAAGTAGTTAAGAGCAACAAACTGGAGTCTTGCTACATTCGCCCCATCATTTTCATTGGCTCAGAAAAACTGGGCATCTCTCCTAAGGGAAATACCATCCACACTTCTATTGCCGCTTGGGAATGGGGCGCATATTTAGGTGAAGATGGTCTTAATAAAGGCATTCGTGTCAAAACCTCTTCATTTACACGTCACTTTGTGAATTCTTCCTTGGTACGTGCCAAGGCCTCTGGTTACTACATCAATTCTATTTTGGCCAATCAAGAAGTTACTGCTAATGGCTATGATGAGGCTTTGTTACTCGATACTGAAGGCTATGTTTCGGAAGGTGCTGGTGAAAATATCTTTATCGTTAGCGATGGCATCGTCTATACGCCCGATCTAGCCTCATGTTTAGACGGTATTACGCGAGACTCCATCATTGAGATCGTGAAAGACCTAGGTCTTGAGTTACGCGAAAAGCGCATTACACGTGATGAAATCTACTCGGCTGACGAGGCCTTCTTTACTGGTACTGCTGCTGAAGTGACTCCAATAAGAGAACTTGATGATCGTAGTATTGGCGATGGCAAAAGAGGCCCCATCACTGCCAAAATTCAAGAGACTTATTTCTCAGCGGTTTATGGAAAGAATGAGCGTTATCAATCTTGGCTAACTTACGTAAAGTAATCATTTAGTAATTAGGAAAGCATATGAGCGAAGTCAATGTGGTGATGGTCGATGGTAAAGATCTTCCTTTGCACTGCCCAACTAGTAAAACACCTAGCTGGAACTCACATCCCCGGGTGTTTTTAGATATCACTGATACAGGCGAAGCGAAGTGCCCCTACTGCGGCACTGAGTACAAACTTATTCCTGGAACCGCGCCCCACGGGCACTAAATCCATCCGCATCTCAAGCCATTTTGAGATGCGCAATCGGGATACCCTCTTATGCACCGTATTCTGATCATTGCCCCCAACTGGATTGGAGACGCTGTTATGTCTCAACCTTTTTTGGCGGCGCTGCAGCTTAATTACCCTAAGGCTCAAATTGATGTTCTTGCTACACCATGGGTAGCTCCAATATATCGAGCGTGCGAGCAAATTCATGAGGTAATTGAAGCTCCTCTTGAGCATAAAAAATTGCAATGGTCTTTGCGCAAGAAAAATCGCTCAAAGCTTAAAAACACAGTCTTATCATGCCTGCTTTGTCTTACCCAACAGCTTTAAATCTGCACTGATTCCTTGGCTTTCGAATATCCCATTTCGACTTGGCTATCGAGGTGAGGCACGGTTTGGCCTTATTAATTTTGCACTACCTAACCCCAGCAAAATGCAGCGTCCTCCGATGGTTGAGCGCTATTTAGATTTAATTGACCTTCTAGATCATGAGAATCCGCAAGACAGCGAATACCCTCAAGCCCCTCAATTAAAACTCTCTTCTAAGATTATTCATGCTACTAGAGATAAGTTAGAGCATGCGAATATCAATCAAGACTCCCTATATGTATTCTGTCCTGGCGCAGAGTATGGTGTGACTAAGCGCTGGCCAGCAGAGTCTTTCGCTGAACTTGCTAAGAAAGTGCTAGCCCAGAATGCGCAGGCTCAAATTATTTTATTGGG
>JGI26470J50227_1001066_pt1 | contig 10152 bp, 17 predicted proteins | sample FreactTroBogLake_FD_50227 | JGI IMG/M metagenome (IMG submission 50227) | reverse complement strand
AATGATCCTTGGTATACACGTTAATATTATAATGATCCTTGGTATACACGTTAATATTCGATATGTACGTTAATATTATGATATGCATGTTAATATAATTAAGTATCAAAAATAATCCTTTGTTTGTTCTTTGGTTTGTTCTTTGTTATTTGTTTATTCTTTTGATGTTAATGTATTCCTTTGTGTTCATGTCAGTATTATTAAGTATTAAAAAATATGCTTAACACTTTCCTTTCGCTTCCTTTCCTTTTTTTCTTGGGTAATGCTTTGGTAGGTAAAATTCAAAAAACAATAGATTGTGAGTTAGTTTTGATACAAATAAAATTTAAGAACTAGCATAAAAAACTAGTTCTTATTTTTTTATTCTTCAATGCGCAACAATCATGGTATCCGCAGCACGATGGACAAATATAAACATTCTTAAAAAATTATCAATGTAATTGTAAAACATTATGAAAAGATTTTTATTATACGCAATGTTAGCATGCAATTTTGAAGGTATATACTCAGACTACAAACGTGCTATAGAGACAACTTCTGGAATCATAATTATTGTTATTTACACAGCAATTATGACCCATAAAGGAGTTATACCAAAAAACACACGCCCACAACATCCTTTTAACAAAAAAAAGTAATCTTATTTTATTTCATCCATATATGCTTGCCATATTGAATCAATATTAACTTTTTTTGCTTGTAAAAATTTATACACTTTTCCAAACGTTAAAGAATTCGTCTTTTTATTTTGTTTCAAAAATGAATAATACGTATGGTAATGCATGCCTAAATGCTCTGCAAACTCATATGCACCAAGACCCATCTTAAAACGCTCAAATTCAAGCATATTTACAATTTTCTTCATAGCCGGTTTTAAATTATCGTTATTCAATTGCACACAGACTCCTTTTTGTAGTATTAATTATAATATTAGTATATAACACTTGACTTAATTAGTCAATAATGCTACTATTATATTAGATATATAAACCAGTTATGAGGAGATAACTATGGAAACTAAAAACATCAAACGCCAATTCAAATCAGGCCAATCAGCAATCGATCATTGCAGATCATGCAAAGGATTGTTGTATGAAGACGAAGAAGACAATTCAATCTGTGAAACTTGCCTTATGAATCAATTACATGATATCGTCAACTCAAATATCAGGGATTTCTTACGAAGGGATTGATTATGAAAGTTGCTGGTTCATTATTATTCTGTTGGTGGTTTTTTTGTACATGTGATGAGCAACCTGTAAAAGTTGCTCCCGATATCCCACGCCATTACCGAATGTCAATTGAACAACAAGATAACATTAAAAATCAAGCATTATTACGCGCCATTATTGTTTCTAAATTACGAGCAGAACATAAAGAGCGAGAACAAGAAAAAAGATCTCATTATGATATTTGAAATCATTATGATAGTAGCGCATATCATTATTATTTGTATCATCACAACAGCTACAAAAATTATTGATGTTAATTGCCTACTCATTCATGCACATCACGAAAAAATACAAGAGCTTGAAGAAAAAATAAAAGATATATCATCAAAATTATATAAGTGAGGTGGCTATGTTACTAGAATCAGAACAAAAAGATCAGCTGTATACTGCATTAGCCCAAGCTCAACATGAATTTCCTACTATACGCTATAATCGCAAAGCTTTTAAAAATGAATACGCAGATTTATATGCAATTTTAAAACCTGTTTATCCGGTAATGTGCAAATATGGCCTATCAATTCGTCCATGGGCTGGCATAATTAACGGAGAACAATGTATAGGCGCTCGTTTAATGCATAAATCTGGCCAATTTGAAACAAATGTATTTAAGTTCGAACAAGACCCTTGCAAGAACCCAAACGATCAACCATCACACAAAAAACAGGGTGCTATTACTTACTTCAATCGCAATCACATCAAAGACATATTAGGGGTTCTTATCTCTGATAATGAAGAAGATGATGATGGACAAGGTCATATTCAGCCAGCAATCGAATATATCACAAAAGACCAAAAAGAAGACATTGAAAATTCTTTAAAAGGCTATAAATCTATATATGAATCGTTAGAGAAATTTTACGGATCAATTGACAATATTCCACGAAACAAATACAGCGATCTTATGGAAAGCATCCGTAATAAAAAAAATAACATGCCTAAATAAAAGGAACCATGATGTCATCAGTTATTATGATTGAAAGATATGGGATACCGACAAAGCTGGATTCATTTCCTTACGGAACTGCATGTAAAGTTATAGATCATCATTACGATCATTATGATCTGTACTTACAAATAGGCGAAGATGAAGATGACCCAAAATGGGAATATTTCGAAAAGTTCAATGTACCTTCTGATGATATGATCGTTACCGAAATGATCTTAAGCCGGTTAAGAAAAAATTTTCAATATGACTAATATGTGATATACTGCTTATACGTGTTATGTTATCTTTTAGCCAGGTATATACCTCCTCGTATATATCTGGCATTTTTATTCATGTTTTTCTTCTTCAATTACACTACGCAATAAAGATCTATTAATATATTTCGTAAATGAAATGTTTCTTTTTTCTGCACATCGTTGCAAACGCTCATATAACTCTTTGGGAAGTTCAACCCATAACTTAACTCTACCATTCCTCTCCTTTTTCATATGTTCCTTTTGTGTACACATTTTTTAGTTTTTATATTCCCAAACTATCCTTAATTTGACTAGGCTCCATGAAATATATTTTATTTTCCTAGGAGAAATCATGTCAGTTAATGGAATTCACAACAATTTAGCATATGGGTTTAATAATGCCCTGCAAGTGCTAAATCCGTTGCCAATTATTGCAAAAAGGGCGCCACTATCAACAGACTCTGCTGAATTTGGACAACAATGGATCTACAATAACCAAATTTGGGAATACACAGCAGCTCAAACATGGACACAACTTGCAACCCAATCTGCAAATGCAGTTTCTGTGAGCGGATCATACAACATCACCAACAACGCTCGCTCTGGTACGCTTATTTTAACTGGCAATACCTTAACATCAACTTCAACAGCTTCCATTGCTTTTACAAATAGCTACATTAGCATTTCAAATGGCGTTTTATATGCATTAAATAGCACCAACACTTCAGGCGGTAATGCTGTAATTTCAGTTGTAGGCGCAATTCAAGCTGCAGGTTCAATGGCATTTTCAATCAAAAACAATGGTTCAGGTTCACTTGGTGCAACTGACAAGATTATTATTCCATTTACTATACTTGGCTAATAACAATTTACTTTATTTAAAGGAAAATCATGTCAACAAGCCAAGCAATAAGGGTGTCATCAATACCAGTTCAAGCTGTAGATTTTGGAAGCATCACAAGTTCTTTTACTGCTTTCGGTTCTGCTATGCCAGATCCAATTCGTATCCTAAAAATAAATAATACCACCAATGCTGATATCTATATTTCATTTGATGGCTCAACCAACAACGATGTTGTTCCAGCAAGCAGTGGCATGGTCTTAGATATAACGACCAATAAAAGCGTTGACCAGGGTATGTTTTTTATGCAAGGGACCGTGTTTTATCTTGCCTATGCAAGCGGTGCTCCAACCTCAGGAACAGTGTATTTAAGCGCTTATTATGCGGTTAATAACTAAGGGGGATAGATCATGTCTCAAATTACTCAATATGGTAGTGGATCAACTCCAACCCCTGGTATATTACTCCTTACTTATACGGCTGTATCACATGCGCAAAGCCCTTACACCGTTGTTTCAGGAGATGAATTTATTGGAGTTAATGCTACTGATGGATCTGTAGAAATATTACTTCCTAATGCTCCCGCAACAGGAAGAGTCTATATCGTAAAAGATAACATTGGTATTTCAGCAGTGAATAACATTACGATCACAACAGTTGGTGGCACCGTTAATATCGATGGCATCAATTCAGTCGTTATGAATACAGCTTTTGAAGCACTCCAATTGTTATTCAACGGTACTGAATACCTATTATTCTAAGGATTTATCATGGCATTTAAGAGAAAAAGTCCTCAACCAATTATCGAAGGTGGAACAAATACCCAATCGTTTACCCACGTATTTGGTGTTGCGTTTTATGATGGGACTGGTTTAAATAACGTTGAACCTGGGACTAATGGTTATGTACTTACCTCAAATGGTGCAGCTGCACCAAGTTTCCAACCTGCTGGAAGTGCAAGTTTTTCATGGAATAATGTTACCACCGCATCTGCAACCATGGCCGCTTATAATGGCTATGTTGCTAATGATGGCGCTACATTAGTCACGCTAACACTTCCCACCACGGCAGCATTTGGTTCAACGATACAAGTACAAGGATTAGGTTCTGGACTATGGGAAATAGCTCAAAATTCAGGTCAGTCAATACTTTTTAATTCAGTTGCATCAACCACAGGAGCTACTGGTACAGTATCTTCTACGAGTCAATATGACTCAATTACGCTGCTTTGTGTTGTAGCCAATACAACATGGGTAGCAACTTTATATACAGGAAATTTAAGCGTCGTTTAATATTTTTATTTTCTAAGGATCTCTTATGGCAACTATAACAAATAGTTTAAGTACCAATGGTATACAGGTAGTATTGCAATCTAATGGCGGTGCTTTAAATATTGCTACTGCTGCTGTTGCTACTGCCGTTGTTATCGGTAACTCGAGCTCAACCACTTCAGTTAATATTACGACTGGTTCAGGCGGTCATACTGTTGCTGCTTCTAACGGTGTATTCACTGTTACTACTGGTACAGGCGCAATATCTATTGGTGCTGATGCTACGAATAAAACTATTAACTTGGGTTCAACTTCAAGCAGTTCAGCATTAAGCATTGATACAGGTTCAGGTGCTATCAATATTGGTACATCTGCGACTGCTAAAACAATGACATTGGGTAACGTAACAGGTGCTTCTGCTGTTAATATTAATACTGGTTCAGGCGGTCATACTACTACAACTACAAATGGTGTTTTCACTGTAGTTACAGGCACAGGTACTGTAACTGTTTCTGGTGATGCAACTGCAAACTCTGTTAACATTGCAACTGGTGCTGGCGCAAAAGCGTTAACACTTGGTTCAACTAACACAACATCTGCAGTCACCATCAATGTTGGATCAGGCGGATTGAACGTTCCTTCATTCACTAACTATGGTGTTGTTGGTTCTACATCTGCAGGTCTTTTATCAGATATTTCAGCTTCAACAGCTGGTTTCGTATTGACCTCAAATGGTTCATCTGCATTACCAACATTCCAAGCAGCTCCTGCTTCTGGATTTGTATGGGCAAATACAACTGGTGCTACACAAGCAATGGCTGTTTCTACAGGGTATGTATCAAATGATGGTGCGACACTTGTTACCTTCACATTGCCTGCAACAGCTGCTGTTGGTGCGCAAGTTGCAGTTTTAGGATCTGGTTCAGGTTTATGGACTATTGCTCAAAATGCTGGCCAAACTATCAATTTCAATGCTGTTTCTACAACAACAGGTGTAAGTGGTTCAGTTTCTTCTACAAGCCAATATGATTCAATCACATTGATTTGTAACGTTGCTAACTCTGGTTGGGTTGTTTACCAAGCTACAGGTAACTTGAGCGTAGTTTAATTTTTAGTTTGTGATTTTGGGCTATAGCAATATAGCCCTTTTTAAAATAAGGAACAAATATGGCAACTATAACAAATATTTTAAGTTCCAATGGCGCTCAAGTTGTTTTACAATCTGGCAGTGGCGCATTAAATATTGGTACCGTTGCGACTGCTACTACCATTACCCTTGGTAATGTGACTGGCGCGACTGCGGTAAATATTAATACTGGTACTGGTGGTTATACTACTACCACTACCAATGGTGTATTTACTGTTGTTACGGGAACTGGTGCTATTTCTATTGGTGCCGATGCAACCAACAAAACAATCAATATTGGTTCTACATCAAGTAGCTCAGCATTAACTATTAGTACTGGATCTGGTGCAATCAATATTGGTACATCTGCAACTGCTAAAACAATAACCATAGGTAATGCTACTGGTGTAAGTGCTGTTCAAATTAATACAGGTTCAAGCGGCTTTTCTGTTGTTACTGGTACAGGTGCTATTTCTATTGGTGCTGATGCAACAAGTAAATCAATTTTTATTGGTAGCAACGCATCAGGATCAGGATCTATTAATCTTGGTAATGTATCTGGAACCCAAACTATTAATATTTTATCAAATAGTAACTCTGGTATTAATATTACTGGTGGATCAGGTTGTTCAATTGCAATATCTTCATCAAATACTGTTAATCTATCAAGTAGCATTGGCATTGATCTTGAAGTAAGTAGCGGCGGAAGCATTACCATTGGTTCAACATCTGCAGTTTCACAATCTATTTACATCGGTAACTCAACAGGATCTAGTGGCATTAATCTTAATGCAGGATCTGGTGGGATTACCATTGCTCCATTTACTAACTATGGTGTAGTTGGTGTTACAAGTTCTGGTGTTATTTCTGATATTGCTGCAGGTACTTCAGGTTATGTATTAACATCAAATGGTACTGGTTCATTACCAAGCTGGCAAGCAGCGGGTGCTTCTTTTACATGGAATAACGTTACCAGTGCAAGCCAAACTATGGTTGCAAATAACGGCTATATTTCTAATGATGGAGCTACATTAGTAACATTTACATTACCAACAACAGCTGCTATTGGTACAATTATGGAAATCCAAGGTGCTGGTGCTGGTCTATGGACTATCTCTCAAAACTCTGGCCAATCTATTAAATTTAATAGCGTAAGTTCAACAGCAGGCGCTACTGGTTCTGTATCTTCTACAAGCCAATATGATTCAGTAACATTGATATGTATCGTTGCTAATACAACATGGGCAGTTAATCAAGCGACTGGTAACTTCAGTGTTGTCTAGTAGATTTTTAAGCAAGGAGATCGTATGTCAACATTAACTAATATTCTCAATACGAATAATAAAGAGATCGATATTCAATCTTCTGGCGGGGCGCTTAAAATAGCAAGCGCCTCTACTGCAACCACAGTAACCATAGGGAATTCGACTGGAGCGACTGCTATCAATATTACAGCGGGTACTGGTGGTAATACGATAAGCATCACTAATGGTGTATTTACGGTTACAACTGGTACAGGTGCTATATCGATTGGTGCTGATGCTACCAATAAAACAGTAAATTTAGGTTCAACATCAAGCAGTTCCACATTAAGTATTGATACCGGTTCAGGTGCTATCAACGTCGGTACTTCAGCAACCGCTAAAACAATAACTTTAGGAAATGCTACCGGTGCTTCTGCTGTCAATATTACCGCAGGGACTGGCGGTCATACCTGTAGTATTACCAATGGTGTATTTACGGTTACAACTGGAACTGGAGCAATTTCTATTGGCGCCGATGCGACCAATAAAACTATTAATTTAGGATCCACATCAAGTAGCTCAGCAATGAGCATTGATACAGGTTCAGGTGCTATTGGTATAGGTACTTCAGCAACTGCTAAAACTGTCACCATAGGTAACACTACGGGTGCTAGCGCAGTGGTATTGAATGTAGGATCTGGTGGTTTAAGCGCACCTGCATTTGGGTATGGTGCATTAGTATCAAATAGTTCAGGGGTTATTACTTCAGCAGCACCCTCAACTACTGGATATGTACTAATGAGTAATGGTAGTTCTGCATTGCCAACTTTCCAGGCACCACCAGGATTGACCTATATTAACCAAAATAGTAGTAGTGCTACGATGTCACCTAATAGTGCCTATTTTATTAATAATGGTAATACATTTGTGACATTAACATTGCCAACAACAGCTGCTTTTGGTTCAATATTTCAAGTTATTGGTTACAGTTCTGGAGGATGGCAAGTTGCTGTTACATCAGGCCAAACTATTTACTTTGGTAACCTTGCATGTACAACAAGTACAGGTACGTTAGTGTCAATAAATCAATATGATGGTGTTACTTTTGTATGTGGTATTGCTAATACAGCATTTAACGTTACATATGCTGTAGGTAACGTTTACCTTAACTAAGGAATAAGCATGTCAACAATTCAAAATAATATTAACGGTTCATCACAAATTACTAAATATACCAGTTCAAATACATGGAATCCAAATGCTCGTACAAAGTATGCAGTATTTATTGGCTGGGGATCTGGTATGGGAGGAGCATCCGGCAGACAGGGATCTTCAACTGCCTCTACTGGAGGAGGTGGTGGTGGTTCTGGTGGAGTTTTATATACACAATCTCTTGCAGTATTTATTAATGGTGGTCAAACAGTAACGATTGCTGGTACTGCAACAGGTGCATCAGCACAAGCAACATCAAATACCAATGGTAATAATGGTGGAGCAGATAATGTTACAAGTATTGGACAGCAATGTACCGTTGCCAGCGCAGGAACTTATGCTATTGGTGGATCAACATCAACGGTCGTAGGAGGAGTTGGTGGCAATTTAACCACATCGGTAGGTATTTATGCTATGACCGCAACAGGAGGAAGTGGTAATATAGGTGCTGGATCTGCTCCAACAACTTTATTAACACAACAATTAATGTGTGCAACTCCTGGAGGAGGTGGTGCTGGAGCTAATTCAGGCGCAGCACAAACAGGAGGGGTAGGAGCTTCATTTATTGTTAATGGTAATACGGTATTAACTGCTGCAGCAGGTGGCGTATCAAGTGGTACCATTACAGGAGCAACAGGAGCTTCCCCAAGCTTTCCAACTCATGGTATTATATGTGGTGGCGGCGGCGGTGGTGGCGGCGGCGGTCAATTTAACGCTGGTGTTGGTGCTGGAGGAGCTGGTGGAACTCCAGGTGGCTCTGGTGGCGGCGGCGGCGGATCTTTAAATGGAACTGCATCTGGCGCTGGTGGTAATGGTGCAGCCGGATCTTTATGGGTGATTGAGTTTTTTTAAACAAAAAGGATAGATTATGAAACATGTTTTAATTAATAAATACGGCGGGACTCATGCAACTATTTTAGCATGCCCTTTTAAATATACCGTACCACGAGAAATGACCGTTCACGAAGATAATCCTACAATGGGTAAATTAGCGGTAGATCATTATCATCATACACAACCAAAACCTCAAGAAGATGTAGATATGCATGCCATGGATTTTGCTGTTATTAAAGATGGTATTGTACAAGGAGTTGTTATGTGGGGTGGTGCTGAATGGTGTCCGCCAGAAGGTACAATTTTAACTCCTGTTGCACAATGGATGGGTAAAGGAGATCATTATGATCATAATTTAGATTCTTTTCATATGCATCATGACCGTAAAGGAAAATCGGATAAAGATAAAACAGTTGCAGAATTACAGGCTGATGCAGATGCTGTTGCACAGGATCAAATTGCTCAACAATAGGAGTTGCTATGCCATTTCAAAATACAATTAATGGAACAACAAAACTCACTACATTTACTAGTTCAGGAACATGGACACCTGATGCACGATCTTTATTTACTACCATTTATGTTATTGCTGCTGCTTGTGGTGCTGGATCTGGACGTCAAGGATCTTCAGGGGCTTCTTCCGGGGGTGGAGCAAGTAAAACAGGATCAATAGGGTATTATAATACTGTTAGTTCTTTATTTAGTGGTTCTCAAACTATTACCATACCTTCTGGTGGTGCTGGAGGCGCTGCACAAACATCAGTTAACACCAATGGTAATAACGGAACAGCAACTAGTAATACTACAGTTGGTTCAACAATTAATGCTTTAAATGGTACTGTTGGAGCTGGTGGAAATACTTCAAGTGGTAATTTTGGGACACCAGGAACAACATTTGCCAATTATCAAAATACCGTACAGGTAAATCCAACAATTTCAGCTGGATCATTAACAAGTCCTTCAGCAAGTGCAAATGTCATTTTATCAAGTTTTTATGCAGGATCTGGTGGTTCTGGAGCTGGTGCAAATAGTGTTACAAAATATGCTGGTGCAAATGGTACTAATATAGTTAATGGATCAGGAACGGTAATCGTAACAGGCGGTACTGGTGGACAAGAATCAGGAACAATTGGTGTTAATGGACAAGATGGATCAAGTACCAATTCATTACGATGCTTTATGGCTGGTGGAGCTGGTGGCGGTGGCGGTG
>JGI26470J50227_1001065_pt1 | contig 10153 bp, 28 predicted proteins | sample FreactTroBogLake_FD_50227 | JGI IMG/M metagenome (IMG submission 50227) | reverse complement strand
AAAAATGCCCCGACGAAATCCAGCACTTGAAGCAGCTATAGAAATGTGTAATCAATCTAATCTGAAGTACCGAACAGAACTAACTTCAGATAGCCATATTAAACTTTTAATTGACGGAGCTAAGAAAGTAGTATATATAAGCGGTGCTGCTATCGGTCGTGATAAGCGATGGGTACAGAATGTAAAGCAAGATGTGAGACATGCAATAAGGACGATAACCACATGACCACTGAATATCACATCCAAAAGCGTGGCCTACAAGTTTGGCAATATGTAACTTGGTATGAAACGTATGAAGAAGCTAAAAAGAATTTTGATATTCTAGCTAAGCGACAAGGCTACAGCTATCGGGTTGTAGAATTGAAGGTGCTTGATGAAGCTAAGCTAGAAGGCGAAAGGGGTGATGTTGCTCCCGGCGATGAACCCTATATTCCTAATGAGAACACAGTTAGGATACCTGCTGATGATTGGCGTAAGGCTAATATGGGTGTAAGCTCCCAACAAGAACAATTTAAAAATAGTGGATGGGGTCAACCTACTATCACCAAAGATCACGGTATGGTCGGTAAGGTATGGCTTGGTAATCCTACTACAAAGGAAAAGAAGCGTGTTGAATCATCGTTGGTTGAAAGTATGATGGCTGAAGGATGGGTTAAGGCTGGTCCTAGGACGGTTCTTTAATTAAAATNGCTTGACAGCCTTTAGATAGTGTGGGAATATGGTTTGCACTTTTAAACTAGCTTCAATGGAGGCTAAAATGTACGATTAGGTTGTAATCGCCTAACTTCTACCCTAGTTTATCGGAGCTAGGATAGATGTGAGGATGATTAGAAGTTGTATTAACAAAGGACTATAAAATGAAAATGTATTATGTATTGTTTGTTACTGGTGTTGTAGCTTTGAATGCAGCCGGGATTTATATTGATAAGCTAATGGGTTGGTGATGAACCATCTTTTAATAGTTTTATTGATATTGGTTTGCATTATTGCGGCAGATAAAAGATGATGAATGAATATTGGGTTAATGTGTATAAAGGTATCCCTGTTTATTATTGTTCTACACAACCAACTAAAAAATCTTCAATAGAGGCTATGGAGGCTACGGACTATGATCACCCCATTTACCGCCTTCATATAAAATTGAAGCCTATCCAACGTCTGTCTCAAATTCCCAAGTATGAGAAGTTTAGTTTATTGAAAGATTATATATGATAATTCACCTAACCCTATTCCTCCTAGGTGATTACTCAATTCCTGTTTCAACAATTAATGTTGGTAATCGTTGGGCAGGTATTAAAGGGAATAATTATCTAGCTGATGTAGAAATTTTAAATCGGTGGTTTGATAGGAAGCAACCGGATAACGATACTGTTTTTACTATAAGAGAGTTTTAAAATGTCTAACNATTATTATAATTCTGGTAGATCACGTGGGCATCGTTTAGCCTCTGATGAAATTGAATTAATTAGAACGCGCCACAAAGAAGGAGTGCGTACTATTTTGGTGGCTAAAGAGGTTCGTTGTTCTCAGAGGGTTGTTAATAAATACTATGCTATGTTTGGTGGCAAGCCTCACAATCCTGTTGCTAAGAAAGTGGAAGTAATTGATAAGCCAAGCAAGCCTAAGATTGAGCTTCCTAATAGGCATTATAAATCCAACTTTGAAATTTAAACTTAATGTCTAACTTTGAACTTCTGTTAATTTTATTTATAGCAGCTTGCTTTTTGCTAGGCTTAGCTGCTATTGTAATGGAAGAAAAGGAAGAACCTGAAATATTTAAAATTTGGAGGAAGTAATGGGCTTCTTTATAGCTGGTGTATTAATTGGATTTGTATTAGGTTTTTACGTATGTAATTTGGTTGTTTGGTATATTCATAATAATATGGGTTGAGCCTTGGTCAAAGTATTGCGTAAAGCTCGCCTTATTTTTAAAAGTGGTTATCGCAGAGATTACAGAACTTATTATGAGAATAATAAGGAAGCTATGAGGCTTCGTAATAAGCTTGGTGTAACTCTTACTGAAGCAAAACAAATATTAGAGAAGGATAAGAAATGATTGCAATAATTATTGGTTCATTTAGTGTGGGGCTTTCTGTTATAAATATTATTGGGATACTTCAATCAAAAGATGCTGTGNCAATAAGAGATTTATTTGGCACAACTGCTTTATTTTTAATTTGTGCAGCAATTTGTTTTAAATAACATGAGCTTGTTTTTAGGAGCATTGTTTATTATAGCTTTGGTGTTTTATGTAATATGGAAGGAAACAGCAGGTGACTAACCACATACTTGAAAAAGTAGCCGATGCTTTACGTCAAGCCAATGAAGAACTTTACTCAATTTTAAAATTTAATCCTAAAGATCATACTTGGGAAATTTGGGTTGACAGCAAGCCTTATCTTGTCAATATCAAGAGCCATCACGACGCTGAGGCTAGGTGCGAGAATTTAAATTATAGGTATGCGGCGACGAAGGCAATAGAAAGTTTAAATATTCATAAAATGACGCCCAACTCTATTTATCCTACTGATTTAAATACATTGATTATAGAAAGTAAGCATAGCTCTAAATACTAATTAAAAGTTGGATCAACTATAACAATTGAAAATAAAAGTAATTATCCTGTTAAATTGATTGGCTTGGGCTGAATGCCTTATATTTTTGATAACTATGACACTTATATAAAGAAATGTGAAACAGAAGCTTGTCCTAATAAAGTTTCTATTGGTGTATCTCGTACTCATTGTATTGTATGTTTAAATTTAAAAGCAGAAGAAATAATATTGAAGCCTATACCATACTTTGAACAGACAAAGGTGATGTGATGGCTTCTAAACCAATCCAACCTGCAGATATGGCTCGCTCTGGTTCAGAAGATGCTCACCAACTTGCAACAATGCTATGGGCAGCTTATAATTTAAAACAATATCCTGATTTAAAATGGCTGTGCCATGTTCCTAATGGGGGGTTTAGAAACATCAGGGAAGCAGCTAAGCTCAAGGCTATGGGAGTCAAGCGAGGGTTCCCTGATTTAAATTTATTGATTAAGCGTGGTCCTTATGCAGGTTTATTTATTGAGCTTAAAAAGCTCAAAGGTGGGGTGGTAGCCCCTGAACAGATAGAATGGAAAGATCATTTGAATAGTCAAGGCTTTTATGCTACTGTCTGTCATGGCTGGCAGGAGGCCGTAAGTGTGATAGAGCAATATCTCAAGATGGAGAAGTAAATGCACCCTCTAGAAAAACGACTTCAAGATTTAAAAGAAGCATTGGCTCTTGAAGAAAAGGAAACGCCTTTTGCTAAAGACCTTCACCTGACTATCAAGACAGTAGAAAAAGAATTGAAGCATATAAATAAAACTGGTTATAAAATGGTTGGAGCATGACAGAATATAGTGGAGCTTCTATAATTCTGAAAGGTGAGGAAAATTTTAATATAATCATAGATGATAAAATTGTTTGGAAATCATGGAGCTAAAATCATGCCATTAAAGAAATCAACTTCTAAATCAGCTTTTTCTTCTAATGTTCGTGCTGAAGTTAAAGCAGGTAAACCAGTAAAGCAAGCTGTAGCTATAGCTTATAGTGAAAAGCGTTCAGCAAGGAAGAAACGTCTTTAATGCCTACATTTGTAATATTGCATGATGGATATAATTTAAAAGTTGTGCCGGGGGTTGGTGTTGTATGGGTATCAAATGAACCTAATACATACCCTTCAAAATATGCTGCAAAACGCCATCTAAAACAACTTGACAATGTACCAGATAGTGCTAAAATAGTAGAACTTGAAACAGTAGAGGATTAATATTAATGGCTAAAGTTAAGCGTATCGGCAATCCGGGTCTTAAATTGACTGTGCTTATTGGTAAAAAGCGTAAGACCTTTCCAACAATTGAAGCTGCTGGTAAGGCTTTTAAAATTCCTTACCAGACCCTTTATCAGCGTTTGTTTGTTATGGATTGGTCTGCTAAGGATGCACTTACTACGCCAGTTCGCAAGCGTAAGATGAAGTCTAAGAAGAAGCGTATTTAAAATAAATTGAGGGGATATTATAGCCCCCTCGGTGGGAGAGTGGTTAACAGACGCCACTCTGTTTCTACTCTCCCACTAAAGTTTTAATTAAGGAATACAATGTCTGAAAAAGAATTTAAAAATATTGTAGTTGTTGTACGTTATATTGACCCTAAAACAGAAAAAGTTACCCACACTCATATTAAAACAATCGATGACCATGAACGGCGTAAATGGTTGCTCAAGACTGTTATGTATGCAGTTATGAATGGGTTAATTGCAGAAGTTGTTAATAAAGCTGATGATAGCGATGAAGAATGACAATTATCATTGACAACATTAATAAAATTGTAACCTTAACTTTTAAGGATGGTTCAGTACAAACCATGTTATTATCTGAGTGGGCTTTTGCAATAGCTAGTCCAAAGGTAGCATAATGTCTGAAACTCGTTATCTAGTTTATAAATCGTGGAATGGCCAAGTTCATGCTTCAATTGAGCATGGCGACCATCATACAGGAGAAGGGGCTAAAAAAGACGATGCTATAATTAAAAAATTTAAAATTAGTAAAGATCACAACATCATAGATTTAAAAATGTTGACTATTCTTTATCCACTAGAGGATGATAATAAATGAAATATTTACCTTTTGCTGCTTTACTGTTGATTACTACAGTCGCTAATGCCCAAGTTCCTGATTTAACGCTGAAGGTTAATCCGGCTGAAGCTGACACGATTTGGAGAGGCTTACGCAAGCTCCCTGTTGAGGATGTTGAAGCTTTGATGGCTAAAATTCGTGAGCAAGTAACAACTCAGACTACGCCTAAGGCTGATGCCAACGGAAATCCAGCAGAAAAGAAATAATGCCACATCCTTCCCACAAACTAAAATGTTATACAGCAGACCCAAGAAAGCCGTTGGTGTTTTGTACTTTGTGTGGGAAAGAGGAAGACGAAGGCTTAAATAACGAATGCACTAAAACTTTTTATGTTGACACGAAACAAGAGGCTGCATATCCTAAATTTGTTTCTGGTTTGCCAGATAGAACTTAAATTTAAATCAATGAGGTAATTATAATGGCTAAACACAATAAGACTGTAATTGCTGCTCTTACTTTAATTCAACAGACCGGACGCGCTACTCATGCTGTTGGTGAACCCTTGCTTAAGCAGGGTTTGATTGTTGTTGATACAAATGACATTAATGAAAAAGGTGAGGCTAAGGCTTCGCTTACACAAAAGGGAATTGAAGGTATGCCTACTGTTAAGAATAGTGCTGCTCCTGCGGCTCAGAGTGCATTTGCTTTGCTTGATGGCGTTGTTCTTCCTGAAAGCAAGCGTGGCTTTGGTCGTGTTGCTGGCACTTCAAAGTATCCGTTCGCTACTATGGATGTTAGCAAGACTTTTTACGTTAGTAATGCTGATGTTGAAGGTGGTGATGCAGTTAAGAAGCTCACTGGCACTGTCTCTAACATGAATAATAAGTATCGCACTGAAACTGGCGTTACTGAAATCAAGACACGTACTAAGCGTGGCGAAGGTAATAAGGCTGTAGTTGACGCTGAAGGTAAGAAGGTCAAGGAAAATGTTACCGTTCCTGTTTATAAGCAGGACCGTAAGTTTACTATCCGCCCGGTTAAGGCTGGCGAAGTCTATGGTGCTTGGACTTGTCCTGCTGATGGTGCTATTATCCAGCGTACTCTCTAAATTTATTGCAAACCCTACGGGGGTTATTCCGGGGGTGTTTACCAAATAGATTGCAAAATGGCCGGGTGGGGTTTATCCTTCCCCGGCCATTCTTTTTTAAAGGAATTAATTTAAATGTCTGACAATATTCCGCGCGGGCCAGAGGATATGCCGTTGAGGCAATATGTAAAGGTTCATCCATTGGTGATTGTTTTAAAAGATGTAAAAAGTGGACGTAGGATTAGAGAAGAACATATAAATTATTCAGATAGTGAAGCTAGAAAGTGGTTAGGAAAGATAACTCATTACGCAACAACAAATGGATATAGCGTGGAGACTTTTGCTGAAAAAGATTATATAATAGAAGAATGAAGCTTGACAATTGATTTAGATTATAGTAAGTTTAATAATCAAGCTCGCATGGTGAAACTGGTAAACACGGCAGACTTAAAATCTGTTGCTTCGGCTTCCCGGTTCAAGTCCGGGTGCGAGCACCAACTATAAAGTTTTAAAATGAACCAAGAATTAAAACAATCAATTAAAGAAAAAATTGAAGAATTAACATTTGCTAATTATGAAGGTATTGTAGAAGGTCTATTGATCATTGTACTTGATAAAGGAAGCTTTAAAATTATGCCAGCTTATAGCAGTAATCAGTCTGCTCAAATAAATTTAGCTTTAGACTTAGCCAAGGATGATTTAGTTAATAGTTTAAAATTTAGTACAACCAAGGATGTAAAATGACTAAGACTACACATAATTTTCCACAATCTACTTCTATTTCAGAAATTACTTATGANGAAGCTACTAAGGATATGCACATTACTTTTTGTAGTGGTGGAAAGCATTGCTATAAAAATGTAGATGCTGACGATTTTCATGGATTTAAAAGCGCAAAGAGCGTTGGAACTTATTTCCACACAAAAATTAGACGCGCATATCCTTCAGAAAAGGTAGATTAATGGGTAACTTAAATGAAAGCTACATTATCGAGAGTACCAAACAAAGATTTGAAGTTTGTGCCAAATTTGAGGATGAGGCGAGACTTCAATATTTAAAAGATTTAAATTTTTACGGTTATGTGCGACGATCTAAAGTTATGAGATTGTTTCATTTGATAGCTTATAAACTATTTCCTAATTGGTACATTTATAACTTTGGCTGTAATTGGCAATGGACAAAGGATTGACAAAATGGTCGTATATCTTATCGTAATGAGCCTAACCTATCACAGTACCAATGTTGTCATGATGCCATCTGAGGCTATGTGTAATAAAATTGGTATGGAAATGGTAGCAATGGATACCAAGAAAAAGACTATTTATAAGTGTGTGAAGTAAATAGGATTAAAAGGCTGTAATTAAGGGTCTGGAGCTTAGGTTTTGGACCCTTTTTTAATGATTGACAAGAGTTTTAAATAGTGTATATTAGGAGGATCAACAAAGGAGAGCCAAAATGTATCATGTTTATATAGACGGTATCGAAGCGGCTGGTGAAACAGTCACCCCTCATTATATGGATGCGCGCCGAGCGTTTAAAAAGCTAGTCCGTGAGTTTCCTGGATATGTAGTTGATTTTTATGTTATTGAAGGTCTTGGTGAGAACGACTCCGTGCAAGACATTCTAGATGGAGTGTATGAGGGAAAGCGAGTTAGAGTAATGCAAAGCTGCCCGTACTAAGATTATCTTTTTAAAATTTCTCAATCCGCTGGTCCTTGATTGGGCTGGCGGATTTTGCTATGCATAAGTTTATGTTCAACCTGCCTGATAGCTTTGAAGTGCCTCAACCGACTAAATCGGCGTGGAATGTATCTGATCCTGTAATAGATAATGCTGAGGAGAAGAAACATCTATTTGGGCTAGCTTTAGCTAAGCTCCCTTCATTTAAAGCAGCTTGTGAAATATTTCCTGATGATACAAATACAGCTTTGTATATTTCCCACAATTGGGTAAATGACCCAATTGTGGTTGCGGCTAAAGACAAATATTTACAAGCGGCGGAAAGCTCACAGGTATTGCTTGACAAAGAAGCTCTGGGGCGTAAGTTTCTCACGATGGCGGAAGAAAAAAACGCCAGCAACACCTTTTATCTATTAGATGGTAAGGACAGGTTAAAAGCATTAGAGCTTTATGCTAAAATTAACGGATATTTAGATGCAAAACCTGATCCTACATTAACTCAAAATTTTGTTCATAACAGCATGACTATTAAATTAGTTGAGCCTGAGAAGAAAGAACAAAAGTCCGTTGTCACTATTAATGAAGAACCAATACAAAATACAAATTCACCCTTAAAACTTAAATTAGTTGGATAAATCGGCCGATTTATTTCCTCAGGAGACTTAGATGAAAAATCTTAAAATTGGTTTAACTGCTATTGCTTTATTTGCTTCTGTTGGTTTTGCTAATGCTCAGCAGGGCTTTTTTGGTCCTAATCTACCAATCGTAGGTGGTGCTTCTTATTGCGGTAGCTACGTTAATAATGTTTGTCAATTAACTATTCCTGCTGGTCCTACTACTTTAACTGGTAGTGAAAGCATCCCTGCTAATACTAATCTCTCTCAGGGCCGCAATCCTCAGCAAGTTCTTATTACTCCTGCTGCTTTAGGTGCATTGCCTATTAGCTTTGTTACCGTTACTACTCCTCCTGCTGGTATTAGTGCGTCTAACCTTAACGGTGGTGTTGTTTATAGCTCTACTGCTACAATTACATCTGCTAATATTACCCTGCCTGCTTCTGCTCAGCAAGGTCAGACTTACTCGATTGGGTCTAATCGTACCATCACTACCTTATCTGTTGTAGCCGCAACTGGTGATAGCATAGACAGTAATTCATCCCCAACTGTCTTAACTGCTTCTACTACCGGCTCTGATGGCTATAAGTTTATTTGTGATAAAACTAGCGGTGTTTGCGTCTGGAAGCGTTTACTGTAAATAATAACATGGGTACGGTCTATAATCCTTTACATAGATCGTACCCATTATTCTTTTTTGGATTTGGAGTAATTATCGCTTATATACCCGGAATTTTAGGGGCTGCTATTTCTACTGGATGGTTATTTTTATTAATTACCGCCCCTATCTTATTTTGTTATTGTAAATTTAATGTTGGCTTAGGATTTATTTTTATTTGTTATGCTATTATTTCTTTATTGTGGACTGAAATTTTAAATACAGCGTGGTTCTACCTTTTACAATTGATAGTTTTGAGTTGTGTTTTTTGTATTGGTAGAGAATTAAAAGATAAAGATTTACTTGCTGTATTTAAAGGTTTGGCTTTTGGATTGGGAATAGCATCTTGCGTAGCTATTGCTCAATGTTTTGGGTTTGATAGAATTTTTACTTTAAATAGAACTATTGCGGGATTATTTATAAATCCTAATATTTATAGCGAAATTTCAGCAGTCATTCTTGTTAGTTTGGTAGTTTTAAAACTTTGGTGGTGGATACCAGTTACATTACCGGGATTAATTTTAGTTCATTCCCGTACAGCATTATTAGCATTAGGGCTTGGTTTGCTAATTTGGTTTTGGAAATTAAATAAATTATTAGCTGTTAGCTCAGCTATTTTTATTTTAATCGCAGGAGCTTATTTTTATTGGGGTCACTTTAGTATATCTAGTATCAAAGAACGCTTCAATTTGTGGGAAGATACTATTGCTGGATTTAAATTATTTGGAAATGGAGTGGGTTCTTATGAAGCTTTATTCCCATACTATGCTACTCACATTGACACTGAATTAGCCAGACCTAGATACGCTCATAATGACTTGCTCCAAATTATTTTTGAATTTGGTATTGGTTCAATTTTATTTTTAATGGTTTTATTTAATGCCTTTATATCCAAAAGAAAAGAATTGGTTATATTGGCTACAATCTTGGTTGTCTCGATGCTTACATACCCTATGCACATTCCTACACAAGCCTTTATTGCATTTTTGGTTGCGGGGTTTGTTATTGGTTGTAATGATACCAATGGGGATAAGCGGGTTGATAGGTGATCAACTATATTTAAAAGGTCTTTATGAAAAAGACCCTGTTAGATTGGAAGCTGCTGGATATGTATTCCCATTTGAAAGAGAAATTATAATAGGACCGGCTCAGTTTTATTTTAGAGATAGGATTATAAACAATAGTTCTTTCATAGCTTTTAAAAATGTTTTAAAATATGATCCGTACTCGGTTCAATTTTTAGGAGTTACAGCACAATTAGATTACCTTTATGGAAATAAAAATGAAGCTTTAACTTATATACATATGTTAAAATTAATAGCTCCTAATTCAAATGTTTTAAAACAAATTACCGAAACGATGAAAGGATTACACTAATGACTGTCCCCTCAGGCCCAATTCCTACCTTTTCTAATACGGTAGGACTTCATAGCGGATTAACTTTAAACAAATTATCTCAATTAATAGGCTCCACTCAAGCCCCTATTACGGCTCTTGCCGGTGGCG
>JGI26470J50227_1001064_pt1 | contig 10160 bp, 11 predicted proteins | sample FreactTroBogLake_FD_50227 | JGI IMG/M metagenome (IMG submission 50227) | reverse complement strand
CCCCAACGGTCGAACCTGACCCGTCGGATTTTTGCGGCTTGAGCCATGACAGTCTCCTTGAAAGAAAAGGCCCTGTCCGGAATTGGACAGGGCCCCGAAGGGATCAGTTCACCTTGAGGTCAGGGAACTGGGAGGCCACGCCTTCCTTGAAATCGTTGATCGCAGTCTTCTTGTCCTTTTCGCCGTTTTGATAGGCGGACAGCTGCTCTTGGAAGATCGATTCGATCTCCTGGTCGTAGCCAGAGAGGATCTTGGCGTTGATGTTGCCCGTCATCTGGGAGAAAGCCAGGTAGTGGTTCTGTCCGCCGAGGAAGGGTTCCTTGTAGGTGTTCTTGATGGCGTCGACAACCTTGGTGTTCGAGACGAGGTCACCGGTGTCCTTGGCCCAAGCGGTCAGGAACTCTTCGTTGGTGGTCAGGTACTCGATCAGCTTCATGGCCTCGGTCTTGTTCTTGGTCTTGGTGTAGGCCGTCAGCCACGTGCCGCCCCAGAAGTAGGGGATGGGGCCCTGGACCATGGCCCAGTCGCCAGCCGTGTCGATCTTGCCGTCGGCGCTCTTGGAGTTGGGCTTGAGCACGTAGTGCAAGCCCCAGGTGGGGAGCAGGTAGCCGAACACTTCGACGGGAGCGCCTTTTTCGTCAGCGAGGGCGCCCTTCATACCAGCGAACCAGCCTTCGCTCCACTGACCTTGGCGACCTTCGTAGCCCTTGTCGTGGAAGGTCTTGGCGACGTCCATCAGGCTTTCCATGACGGGGTCGACCATCAGGGTGTTGTTCACAACCCACGGGGTCTTGCGGCCGGACTTGAAGACCTGGAACAGGTCACCGGTCGAAGCGATGAGCACGGCCTTGCCCTTCGAAGCGGTCTTGAGCTTTTCGCCGGTGGCGACGAAGCCCTTGAGGTCCTTGACCATGGCCTGAATCTTGGCCGGATCATCGGTACCCAGGTATTCCTTGGCAATGCTGCGGCGGTAGAAGAAGGCACCGGGAGTGGCCTGCCACGACATACCGTGAATCTTGCCGTTGGCGTCGGTCACCACGTCCTTGGTGTACTGCATGGTGTTCTTGCCCGCGCCGTTGGCGAGGCTGGTCAGGTCGGCCATCCAGCCCGAGCTCACGTAACCCTTCACGTAAGCGGACTCGAGGGTGTACACGTCGGGGGCGCCCTGGCCGCTCTGGAGAACGGGCTTCAGCTTGGACTGATAGACGTCGTTGGGAACCAGGGTGAATTCGATCTTCACATCCGGGTTGGCCTTCTGGTAGTAAGTCAACATCTTTTGGAGTTCGTCGGTGAACGACCAAACGACCAGTTTCCTCTCTTGCGCCATGGCTCCAGTGGCCATCAGGACTGCAAGAACAATCAAAGAGAATCTCTTCATGGATTCTTCCTCCTTTCCTTACTTAATCGATTTCGCAACCGATTAAGTGAGGCTAACATGGTTCTTTTCTCCCGTAAAGCAGAACTTTCGGAAAAATTTCGATGTCGCCCTGTCGTCCCGGTTCGGCCCAGGCGCTTTCATCCGTGGTACGATTGAACCATGAATACCATCACCGCTCCCTACCGACACATGGTCCTATTTCGGTTCAAACCCGGAACCACACCAGCCACGACCGAGGCCATCGTGAAGGCGTTTCGGCAGCTCGCTCTGGGAATTCCCCTGGTCACCGGGTTCGAATGGGGAAGGAATTCGAGCCCCGAGAACCTGGACGGCGGGCTGACCCACTGTTTCCTCTTGTCTTTCGCCAACCCCGAGGACAGGGACGCCTACCTCCCCCACCCCGCCCACCAAGCGTTCGTGAAGCAGTTTGTGGAGCCCCACCTCGAGAAGGTGTGCGTGGTCGACTACCAGGCGCAGGAGTAATTCCCCTTCTTGACCCGAGGTACTACCTTGTAATACCATTGGCGCATGAAAAGCGAAATCATCACCTTCAAGGTGGACGATTCCCTGGCCCAACTCATCCACAGGTTGCCCAACAAGAGCGAATTCATCCGACAGGCGGTGATGGCGGCCCTCGAGAACACGTGCCCGCTGTGCCAAGGAACGGGGAGCCTCAACCCCGATCAAAAGAAACACTGGGAAGAATTCGCCGGCCACCATCAGATCGAACAGTGCGGCGACTGCCACGCCATCCACATCCACTGCCAGTACGAGAGCCCCTGATGGAGCTGGTCCAACCGTTCCTCGACAACGGGTTCATGCGAAATGCCCTGGGGTCCGGCATCCTCGCCGCCTGGGCGTGCGCGGTGGTGGGAACCTACATGGTGCTGAGGGGCCTTTCGTTCATCGGCGACGCCCTCAGCCACGGCGTTTTGCCGGGGGTCGCCGGGGCGCTCCTGCTAGGGCTTCCCGGAATCGCGGGGGCCTCGGTGGGGAGCATTGTGATGATCGGCGGAATCAGCATGATCCAGCGCAGGACCCGGCTTTCCGGCGACACCGCCATCGGGTTGCTTTTTGTCGGGATGTTGGCCCTGGGCGTCGTGCTGGTCAGCCGATCCAGCTCCTTTTCCGGAGACCTCATCAAGATTCTGTTCGGTGAAATCCTGGCAGCGAACCCGGGCGATCTGGTTCTGCAGGCCGGAGCCTTGACCGTGACCGGCTTCCTCGCGTGGTTGCTGCGGCGCCCGTTCCTGCTCCTGTGTTTTTCCCCCGAGCACGCCCAGGTGTCGGGGTATTCACCGCGGTTGCTGCACATTGTGATGCTTTCGATGATCGCGGCCACCGTGATCGTTTCCTTCCAAACCGTGGGGACGATGCTGGTCTTCGGCCTGCTCGTGGCACCGGCGGCGACGGCGGCGCTCTTCGCCCGGCGCATGGGGGCGATCATGGCGGTGGCGGGTCTGGTCGGATCGGTGGCCGTCTTCGTCGGCCTCAACCTCAGCTATCAGTTCAACCTGGCCGCCGGGGCCAGCATCACCGTGACCGCCGTAGCGCTGTTCTTCTTGTCGTTGCCGGTGAAGGCCTGGATCGACGCAAGGCACCGCCGTGGGTGACGCTTCCGTCGGACGATGCGTCGCGCTGAGGGCTTCGGGCCTCGCGATCGGCCACGAAAAGAAGGCCGTGGTCGAGGGGTTGAATTTCGAACTCGACGCCGGGGCGACCCTCGCCTTGGTGGGCGGCAACGGTTCGGGAAAAACCACGCTCTTGAGAACCGTCGCGGGCCTGCTCCCTCCCCTGTCCGGCACGGTGACCGTGCTGGGAATGCCCCCGGCGGCCGCCACCAAGCGTCTGGCCTGGCTCGGGCAGTTCCAGACCACCAACCCTTTGTTGCCGCTCCGGGCGCGCGACGTGGTTCGCATGGCGTTCTTCCCCGACCGTGGGCTCTGGGGCCGGTTGAAACCCGCGGACGAAGGGGTGGTCGACGACGCTCTCGAGTACTTCGGGGCGGCCGCCTTCGCCAAGAAGCCCATCAGCGAACTTTCCGGCGGCCAGCGTCAGCGGGTCTATCTGGCCTACGTTCTGGCCCGCCGGGCCGACCTCGTCCTCATGGACGAGCCGCTGTCGAACCTTGACGTCGGAGGCATGGACCTGTACGCCAAGGCCCTGGGCCGACTCCAGAAGGAAGGAACCACCGTGGTGGTGGCCACCCACAACCTGGAAGACGCCGCCGCCTGCGAAAAAGCCCTGGTGTTGGGTCCCGAGGGGTGGCGTTTCGGACCGGGCTCGGAAGTTCTCCACGAGTTGCCCCACCACCATTGAGTCTGGCCGGAAATGTCCGGTGGTTGTCCTTCCCCGCCCGTGGCGGCGCCGAGGTTTCCGACTACCTTCAAGGAAACGGAGGGCTTGCCATGGATGCTTCGAGCTCGTTTCTGGAAAAAGGACGAACCCAGGGCTGGGTGCTGGCGGCCCCAGGGTTGACCGTTCGTTGCACCGAGGGGGTCCTTTGGTTGACCCGCGAAGGTGACCCGGACGATCATCTGCTTGGTCCGGGGGAGCGTTTGAACCTGACGCGGGGCCACTGGGTGGCCCAGGCGCTCGAAACGGCCCGGTTCCAGTGGATCCAGCGCCCTGGGCGAAAGGAGGTATCCGATGCACAAGCGCCTGTTCTTCGTGTTCTTCAACGGTTGTGAGGGCCTGAGCTTCTCGGGGCCCCAACAAGCCTTCCACGAGGCCAACCAGTTCGGCGCCGACTACGAGATCCACCATTGCGGCTTCGAGCCCGAAGCGGTCACCGAACAGGGCCTTCGGGTCACCGGTTTGGAGCCCCTCCCCGAAGCCACCTCGGGCGACCGCATCTTCATCTCGGGGTACACCGTCGGACACGCGTTCCCTTCCGCGGAGGTGGTGCGCTGGCTGAAACGGGTGGCCGATCGGGGCCCGACCATGGTCAGCGTCTGTTCAGGGGCTTTCTTCCTCGGAATGGCGGGACTCCTGGATGGGCGCCCGTGCACCACGCATTGGAAACGCTACGACCTGCTCCAGAAGACGTTCCCACAGGCGGTCGTCCTGAAGGAGAGGCTCTTTGTCGAAGACGGCAACCTCCTCACCAGCGGGGGAGGCGCCTCGAGCATCGACATGGCGCTCCACCTCATCGAGAAGGACTACGGCCCCCTTGTGACGGCCCGGGTAGCCCGAGAAATGGTCGTGTACTTCCGCCGCGACGCGGACACCCCCCAGACGAGTGTCTATCTCGACTACCGGTCCCACCTGAACCCGAGCATCCACACGCTGCAGGACGCGCTGAGCAACCAGCCCAAGGACGACCGGGGGCTCGCCGCCTGGGCCAAGGAGGTGGGGATGAGCCCCCGAAACCTGACCCGCGCCTTCCGTCAGGCCACCGGGATTTCGATCGCCGAGTACCGGACGAAGATCCGTCTGGAGCGGGCGAAGGGACTGCTGAACAGCCCCGACCTCACCGTGGAGGCCGTGGCCGCGCTCTGTGGTTTTTCAGACGGTCGCCAGCTTCGAAGGCTTTGGCGGCAGAATTTCGGCACCTCCCCCAAGGCCCCCGGAACCGGACTGCCCCCGGGGCAGCCTGCCGTCTCGACCCCATAGAAGCTACCGCTGCCTCGACGTGGCTGACCACAGGCCAGCGAGTCGTGGTTGTACCCCCGAAATCGCAGGCCGCCGCAGATCGGCGTTTTGGCAAAGTCGGGGGAGCGCAAGGAGCACAGACGTACTGGAAGTACGCCGAGTACCGCAGCCGACCGAGACGACGCCAAAACGCCGAGATGCAAGGCCTGCTAGAACGAGTCGGCTAGGACCTGAAAGTAGCCTTGAGGCATCACGCACGCAGGACACAGCTTCGGGGCCTCGGTTCCCTCGTAGATGTACCCGCAGTTCGAGCAGACCCACAACACAGGCTTGTCTTTCTTGAAGACCTGGCCGGCCACCACGTTGGCCTTCAGGGTCAGGTACCGCTGCGAATGGCGTTTCTCCGATTTGGCGATGGACTCGAAGATGGTCGCCACCGCGGCGAAGCCCTCGTCCCGGGCGGTCTTGGCGAAGCCGGGGTACATTTCCTTCCATTCGTAGTCTTCCCCGTCGGCGGCGGCCTGGAGGTTCTCGGCGGTGGTACCCACCACCCCGGCGTGGAAGTCGCCGGTCAGCGTCACATGGCCGCCTTCGAGGAGTTTGAACAGCCGCCCGGCGTGTTCCTTCTCTTGGTTCGAGGTTTCTTCGAAAATGCCGGCGATCTGGACGAAGCCGTCTTCCCGAGCCTTGGCTCCGAAGAGCGTGTACTTGTTTCGCGCCTGGCTCTCACCCAAGAAAGCGGCGACGATGTTCTTCTCAGTCTGCGTTCCTTTGAGACTTTTCATAGGAACCTCCTCGACCCATCCTAATCCGTATGAATCCGGAAGAGAAGGGGAACCGGAGGGCCGGCGATGACCCCGCCGGTTTGGACGGGGATTGTGGGTGTATCATGACCTCTCCATGGACGCTGAAAGCGGTCGAATCCCCATCATTGGTTTCCTCACCAGGAGTCTCGAGCCGAACGACACCTTTCTGCACAAGACGTGGAAAGTCGTTTGCGAATTGGCGGGGCAACGGGGATGCCACCTGCTCATGGTGTCGGGGCAGGTCCTCGCGCTTCCTGACTCGCTGAAGGACACCATGGCGGCGGTCTTTCGTCTGGTGACGCCACAACTGCTGGACGGCGCGATCCTATCCCAATCCGTGATCAACCGAGCCTCTGCGTCCCAACTCGCGCAGTTCGACCGCGAGTTGCCGCAATTTCCCCTGGTTTCGGTTTCGATTCCCCTGGGAGGACGGCCGGTCACCACCATTGACAACACCAGTGGCCTGAGAGCCCTGGTCCGTCACCTCATCGACGATCATGGACTCAAAAAGATCCTTCACGTCAGGGGGCCCGAGAACAACCAAGAGGCGAATGACCGCGAGCGCGTCTGGAGGGAAGAGCTCACCCGTTCGGGGATCGCCATTCCCCCCGAGTGGGTCGTTCTCGGTGACTTTGACTATGGACTGATGCCGACCATCGGGCAGGACATCCTTGACCGGGTTGGCCGTGGGTTCGACGCGGTGGTGGCCTGTAACGACATGGCCGCGATCCGGATCCTGGAGGACTTTGAACGACTCGGGGTGGCGGTTCCCGGGGACGTGGCGGTTTGTGGATTTGACAACATCGCCGCGGCGCAGTTTGTCACCCCTTCCCTCTCCACCGTGGAACAACCGCTTGAGGGGCAGATGTCGTTGGTTTGGCAACAACTCGAGGCTCTGCTTCGGGGCGAGTTTCCCCCGAATCAACAATTGGGAACCACCGCTGTCTACCGGTCCTCGTGCGGATGCCCCCCCGAACGATGGACTTCGCAACCCCTCCCTCCCCGCGACCAGAATCCGAGTCTGCACCAGGTGGTGTCCGGTTACGAAGGGCAGGCGAGTGCCTTCCGATGGAAGATCTACCACCTGAACAGTTTCTTTCGGGCCCTGAACCGGATCTCGTCGTTTGAGCAGATTCCGGCCATCGTGGCGGACTGGCTGCCCAGGCTCGGGTATCGACACTTCGCCCTCCTGCGCACGTGTTCTCCCGAGGGGACGTTCGGGGTTTGGAAGAGCGAGGTGGCGCGGGACGCGGTCCTTCCGTTGGTTCCCACGGCGTTTCGGGTGATTGCCGCGTTTCCGGAAACCGGGTTGAGTTCCACCGAGGTTCTGGATTCGGCCGGATTCTCGTTGTCGCACTGGGAGGTCATGCGGTCTCCCCTGATTACGGGACTGTTCCCCCTTTCCGTGGACGAGACCTGGCACGGCCTGCTGGCTTTGCAACTGACGGAAGAGGCGGGGCTCCTGGAATTGAGCATCCAAGAGCAATTGGCATCGTTGCTCGAGCGGCTGGAGCGGGAACGGACGCAAAGGGAAACCGAAGCGGGCATCCGGGCCCGGGTGGTCGGACAAGAAGAGGCGACCAAGACCCTGGAACGGTTGGTCGCGGAAGTGGCCCACGAAATCAACACGCCCCTGGCCGCCATCCTGTCGTCGGGATCGCTTCTGGAAAGCCGGCTGGTGGATCAGACACCCTCGATTTCCCACCTCGGATTACGGTTCATTGAACCGCTACCTTCCCATGCGGCCCTCCCGATGGTGGCCACCAGGCGGCAGCGGAGGGCACGGCTCAACCAGCTCCTCAACTCCCTGGGGATCGACCAAGCCTGGGACCTGGCCGAGACTCTGACCGCCCTGGGCGTCACGGCCTCGGAGGAATACCCCGTGCCGTCTGTTTCCGGCCCCGATTGGACCAACGATCTCGAGGAAATCGTGGCCTCGCGCGAGTTGGTCACCGCTTCGAGGATCGTCATCGTGGGTGCCGAGAAGATTCGGGACTTTGTCGAGCGACTTCGGAAAACCAACCGGCAGAGAATCCAGGACCCGCCTGAGTTCGCGTCGATCGAAAACACGATTGAGACGGCGCTTTTGTTGATGAGCCGCGACCTTCCCCGGTCGATCCGGGTGGAGCGCAACCACGGCGACGTACCCCCGGTGGTTTGTCGTCCCGGAGAGCTCCCCCAGGTTTGGATCAACCTGGTTCGAAACGCCCAGCAAGCGTGCAAGAACAAGGGGACGATCGTCATTTCGACCGAACTCGACGGGCCGTATGTTCGGACCGACGTCCACGACGATGGGCCAGGGATTGCCCCCGAAATTCGGGAGAGGATTTTCGAGCCGTTCTTCACCACGCGGCCCCAAGGGACCGGCCTCGGACTCGGCCTGGACATCGCGCGGAATTTGGTGGAGGACGTCGGAGGACGGATCGCCTGCCAGAGTCTTCCCGGCGACACCACGTTTTCCGTCTGGCTCAGAACGGATTTCCACCAGCCTTAGGCCCCGAGCGGGGGGAGTTCTTCAACCTCGCATCTTCAACCCAACGACGACGGCGCCGTGGTCGCCCACCCAGGGGCGGGGCTTCTCGTCGGTCAGGGCCGGGTCGAGCAGGTGGTCGTTGTACAGGCGCATGTACTCGACGTACGCCAAGTGCCTCGGGTTGTCGGCGACAAACTCCTGGCTGACGAAGATATGGTCCAAGGATTCGTAGTGGCTGTCGTGGAGGTGGGTGTAGTACACGTCCTTGTAGCTTTTCCGAACCTGGAGGTCGCCGCAGGAGTACAGGAGAATGTCCCAGAGCCGCTTCTTCACATCGGCCGGGTAGTACCGCTGGGGGTGGTCACCCTGGAGGATGTCGGAGGTGACGGCGTGGGTGGCGTCGTTCAGGTCGCCCAGAAGGATCAGAGGCGTTTCCGTGTGCCGGATCTCGTGGAGGACGATCCACCGGAGGGCCGCCGCCTCGCAGGCGCGAAGGATCAGGCTGCGGGCCTGGCCCCGGGCCAGCTCCCACGGGTCGCGGCGGTCGTGTCCCTCGTCGACCATGGGCCGCTTCGACTTCAAATGCACCACGAGGATTACCGCCTGGTGGCCGCCGGGAAGTTCCACCCAGACCTTGAAGACAGGGCGGTGGAAACTGCGGAACGGAAGGTCCTGGCCGCCGACGTCGAGCCGAGACGCTTCGGGAAAATCGCGGATCACCTCGGTCTTGACCACCGGCAGGCGGCTCACGAAGCCGACCCTCGGCAGGTTCCCCGATTCGTCGGCCAAATCGATGACGGCGTGAGGGTAGCGACCGGTCCGGAGCAACACGTCCTCCAGGGCCTTCTTGTGGAAGACCTCCTGAAAGCCGACGAAATCGGCGTCCATTTCCTGCACCAGATCGGCGGTCCATTGGGCCTTGCGCTCGTACTCGGCCTTGTTCAGCCGCTCGCCCGGGTAGGTTTCCCGGTCCGGGAGCGCGAGGTTCATGGTGTTGAGGGTGGCGATTTTGAGGTTCATAGGTAGGGCAACACCTGGTTCGCCGCGTCGTCGTTCTTGACCCGTTTGATGTGTTTTTTGACCACGCCGTCGGGACCAATGACGAAACTCTGACGGATCACGCCGATGACCTTGTTGCCGTAGAGGTTCTTTTCTCCCCAGACCCCCCAGGCCGACAAGACCGTTTTTTCGGGGTCGGAGAGCAGGGTGTAGGGCAGGCCGTATTTGGCCTGGAATTTCTTGTGGCTGGCCCCGCTGTCGGGGCTGATTCCGACGATGACGGCGTTCTTGCCGGCCAAGGCGGCGGCTCCGTCCCGGAGGGAACACGCCTCCCTGGTGCAGACCGGGGTGTCGTCGGCCGGATAGAAGAACAGCACGACGGTTTTCCCCCGGAACGAGGAGAGGGAGACGGGTCGGCCGTCGGCGTCGGGAAGCGTGAAATCGGGGGCAAGCGTGTTTTCGAGGATCATCCTGGAAGGCTAGTCAGAAAACGCGGCGGAGGCAACCAGTCCTTGCGTCTGAAGCCCCGCGGTACTATCGTTGAAAGGGGAGGTCCCTGGTGCGGACGATCCTGATCATCGACGACGATCCGGTCATTTTGGCGGTTCTCTCGGAATACCTGACCATCGAAGGCTTTCGAACCCTCACGGCCCAGGAGGGTCGTGCCGGTCTCGAGGCCTTCGGTTCGGAACGCGTCGACGCGGTGCTTTGTGATCTGTCGATGCCGGGTCTCGGGGGCCTCGGGGTCCTCGCCGAGGTGAAGAGGCAAAATCCCCTGATTCCTTTCGTGGTGTTCTCGGGGAGCAACGACGTGGCGCTGGCCGTGGAGGCCCTTCGCCAGGGGGCCTGGGACTACCTGCTCAAACCCCTCCCCGGCCTCGAACTGCTCCCGCCACTGCTGGCGCGCCTG
>JGI26470J50227_1001062_pt1 | contig 10171 bp, 9 predicted proteins | sample FreactTroBogLake_FD_50227 | JGI IMG/M metagenome (IMG submission 50227) | reverse complement strand
CGACGAGAACGTGACGAACCCGCCCGCCTTGTCCCACCAGAAGTGAAGGAGCGGGTTCCCGGTGATCACATGGGGGGCGGTGCCGCCGATCACGAACTGGGCGGTGTCGGACGCCTCGAACTCCGCGACGGTTCCGTCCTGGTCGAACCGGATCGACTGCCGCAACCTGCCCGGCTCCCGTCCGCCCGGCACCGGCTTCGACACCGGCACCGTCTCACGCAACTCCTGGTCGAGGATGCGGGCGGTAGCCGCAACCGCAGCCTCCAACCGGTCACCGATCCCGTCGCCCGACGCCCGCAACCGCCCAGCCACATCCGACGCGTTCGTCGACACCCGAAACGTGATCACGCCCCACCGACCCGTTTGAAGTGATGCAACCGCTTGAACGTCACGTCCAACCCCATCCCCTCAGCGATCCCGCGGGCCGACTCGTTCTGCCCGAACCCGCGCTCGTCCATCACGATCCCGCCCGCGTCACGGGTCTTCACCAGGAACGTCGCGAGCTCGATCGTTGACTCCTGAATGTCCATCGGGATGCCGGTCACGATCACCCCGGCGCTGTGCGAGAACTGCAACCCCGTCTCCAATGTGAGCGTGTTCCCGGACACGGACTGCACCACGATGTCTTCGCGCTGGTTCCCGTCGAGGATCGACAGGTACGGCGTCGACGATGCGGCGGTGAGTCCTGCTTGCAGTCCTGACACCCCGATCGCGGATGTGAGCGTGACCGAGGTCGCACCGGCGGACGCTGTCGTGGCGAGGGTGGTGTGCGCGTACCCGTTCTCGTACTGCAACTGCACGAACAACGGCGGTGATCCCCATGCGCGGGAGCTGCTGTAACTCCAGGTGTCGCTGAGCATGATGGTGCGGTCGAGGACGGTCACCATTGACGTGTTGATCGCTGTCTTGGTGGGGACGGTGCCGGGGTACTGGTACCACCATTGGCCGGCGACGACGGACACGATGGGGAACGTGAGTGGGGCGTAGGTGATGCTGCCGGTCGGGTCTGCGCGGACGCGGCGGGGCGGGTCTTGGTTCAGTGATGCGGCGAGCCCCCATTTCTGCTCGGTGATGATGTCGACCCATCGGGATGCGCGGAGCAGCACGTTGGTGAGTTCGGCTGCTTGGTCTTGTTCTGAGCCGACGGGGATCAGGGTGTTCAGGTCGAGCCCGGTCGGGGCGAGACGGAAACTGCCGGCGTCGACGTAGGGGATCGCCATGGGGGTGCTCCGATCCGGTTAGCGGTTCTGGATGGCTTCGATGACGGCGAGCTTGTTCGGGTACCGGTCGGGATCGAGGCCGAGGTTTGTGGCGAGCGTGTCGAGGTCGGCGCGCTTCATCGCGTGCAGGTCGTGCGGAACATCGACCGGCTCCTCGACCTGCTCCTCGACCTGCTGGTCGTCATGAGCCTCGTCCTGCTGTTCGTCGGTTTCCGGCTCCGGCGTGTCCTGCTCGTCACCGTCACCGTCGGTGTCGGCGTGACCGTCCCACTCATCGCCCAGGTGGTCGTCGTCGAGGCTGTCGTACGTCGCCGCTGGCGCGTCCACAGCCCCTGTGGCAGCCTCCGACACCACCGATGGCACCTCCACCCCTCCGGAACCGTCTACGGGCTCCTGACGCGCCACCGGCTGAACAGCCGTGACAGGCAGATCAGCGTGCCACGACCCCAACTCGGACAACTCACGAGCGACATCGTCCGGCACCTCATCCGCGAGCGGGAACCCCGCAAACCGGGCCCGGTCACCCGGATCGATCAGGAACACCCCGCCACGGGCCGGGTACGTGCGCTCCCCGTTCGTGACCACCCAACAATCATCAGACGGTGCCTTCAAGAACATCAGCTATCCCTCCCTGCTTGTGCCGAACACACGCTCGAGCGTGCGCTCGCGCCTGCGGCTCCAACCGGAACCGACAGGCTTGTGGACATGAACATGGTCGGTGCGGCCGTTACGGAGCAGGCCGTGCGCGACATCTCGCGGGACGTCAGCGACGTGGTCTTTGAACCGGTAGGTGCGGCCGTCGGGGGTGTCGATACCGGCGCAGCCGTCATCGACCCCGATCTTCACGGTGTCAGCCAAGATGGTTGGTCCTCCCTGTGTTCGTGGTACGGGTGGTGGGGCGCCCCGCGAAGGGGGAATGTCGGGGCGCCCCACCCGTCATGACCCGGCTGACGACTCCGCAGTCGTCAGGAGGTCAACTTGCCGTCGGTTACGGGTTCACCCCGGACGCCGACTGGATGCCGGTCACGATCCCGTTCACCTGCGGGACGTAACACGACAGGCCGCCGTAGCAGCGGATCTCGGACAGCCACGTCGGCTGCGTCGAGATCGGCGGGTAGTCGATCTCGGTGTAGTCCATCGTGAGCTCCTGCGCCCACACACCGGGGATGTTCGCACCGACGTACCACGCCGGCACCTGGCTCGACGTGAAGACCGCCTGCCCCTGCGGGAAGTACGCGTGAACGTTGATCGGGATGATCTTCTGCGTCACGTTGTTCAGGATCCGGCTGATCCTCGCGTTCGCGACGACGTCCTTCTGAGCCTTGTCGTCGTAGGTGAGGTAGTACGGGCCACCGGAGCCAACCAGGACGTTCGACAGCGTGTCGATGTCGTGGGCGTGCATCCAGAGGTCGTCCGGGTCACCGTACGCGTTCGTCCAGAGGTTCTCGAGCACCGTGTTGAACGGCGTCATGCCGGTCAGGGTGCCGTTCAGCGCGTACGTCGACGCGCCGGAGCCGCCAGCGAACAGGTACGACCACACCCCGTTGAACGCGTTGGTGGAGCCGGTCGTGTCGACCGTCGGAGGTGCGACACCGCCGGTGCCGACGCTCTTCAGCACGAAGTTCGCACCGTTCGTCGACCCCTGGAGGTAGTAGTTCGTGTTGTTCGTGGACGCGTACACGTTGTAGCCGGTGAACGGCGAGTTCGCGACAGCGGACGGGGTGACGGTGATGCTGTTCCCCGTCGTGGTGCCGAACGCGATGTTTGCCGCCGACGACGCGGTCGACTCACCCATCCACGTCTTCTGCGTGATCTTGACGTACACGGTGCCGGTCAGCGACCCGCCCGTTCCCGACGCGAGCGTCGGCGTTGCCGCGTTCCCGACCAGCCCGGAGAACGTCCACGAATCACCGCCGGAAGAAGTGATCTGCGACGAGGCTCCGAGGCCTCCCCACATCAGCTTCTCTTCCTGGATCATGAGCGCCTTCAGCAGGTTCGCGATCGCGAGTGCGCGCGAGTCGACGCTGAACGCGCCGGGGTCGCGGCCCTCACCTGCGTACTGCTGCTCGAGCGTGACCGGGTCGGACGACAGACCGTACGCCTCGAACGACACCGTGACGTCGGCGAACCCGGTCGTGATCGCGTTCGCGAGGGTGCCCTGGACGGCGACGGCGGACGCGTTCGCGGTGTCGACCGACGTGACGGCCTTGAACTCGTAGTTCTTGCCCTGACGCTGGTTCCGCGGGGTGCGGTTGCGGAACGGGGAGAACGTCGGGGTGAGGATGTACGCCAACGGTGACAGGTCGTACGGCTGGAAGCCGGACGAGATGCCGAACGTCTTTGCGAGATCGGGCGAAAGCGTCTTGCGGCCGCGCCCGTCCGCGTAGATGCCCGCCTGGAGCATCTCGACGGTGTTGGCGAGTTCTGCGGGAACGTTCATGTTCTCGTTTCCTTCGCTGGGTTGGTTGTTGTGCATGGCTGCGCCCTCCCCGGGTGGGGTGGGTCGCAATCGGTGGCCGTGCGAGGAGGCTCTAGACGGTCGGGAGCTGCCAGCCGGGGCTGTTCGCGAGCATCTGAGCGGCGAACTTGGCCCGCTCGTCATCGCTCATCGAGAGCAGCTGCTTCTGGAGATCCTGAGCGGCCAACTTCTCCGCTTCGGCCTGCTTGCCGACGAACGCCGACGGGCGCTCGCCGATCACCAACACCGGTGCTGACGCGGGCTTGACCTGATGCTCGACCTCTTCCAGCCGCGCCACGAGAGGCATGACTGCCTTCTCCAAGGTGGCGGCGACGGACTTCGCGAACCGGTCTGCCGTGTCCTCGTTGCTTTCGGTGCTTGCCGCCACGGGGGTGGCGGTCTTCGTGAGGTCGGGCTGTGCTGACCTCTGAAGGTTGAAGCGGTCGCCGACGCTGTGCTGGTGCGCGGCTCCCATGTCGACGGTTCCCTGTTCCCGTTCGTCCTTGGTGCGTTCGGACGGGCCGTCCATCTGCGCCATGAGCGCGTCGATCTCGGCCTGGACGGAGCGGGCCTCGTTCAGCATGTCGATGTCGAGGCCGGCGAGGGTGGTGGTTCCGCCGGGGGTGGTGGTGGACTTCTGCGCGATCTCGGAGGTGATCTCGGCGAGTCGTGCGGACTTCTCCGAGATCAGCGTGATCCGGGCCCGGTTCGTTTCCTCGGTGATCTTGTCGAGGTCGATGCCGGCGCTCTTGAGGAGCGTCTTGAGGGCGGTGATCACGACCTGTTCGGACGGTGCGACGGGCTGCGGCAGCGCAGCCTTCACAGCGGCGGCGGGGGCGGGGGTGTCGGCGGCCTTCATGCCGTCGTCGTCGTTCTCGCCGTCCTTGCCGTCGTCGTCGCCGTCGTTGTCGTCGGTCTTCGCGTTGTCCGCGTCGGTCTTCTCAGCGTCCGTGTCGGGCGCCTTCTCGACCGGGGCGTCGACGGTCTTCTCACCGTCTGTCATCTCCATCCCGGCCTCAGCATCCTTCGCGTCCTGCTTCTCCCCGTCGGGGGCGTCCTGCTTCTCCGCGTCAGGCACGAACTTCGTCAACTTGTGCCCCTTGTCGCAAGCACCGACGATCATCCGGTTCCCCTTCACGGTGCGCTCACGCCCACCCACGATCTGCTTCTGACTGTCACACGCGGAACAGAACGCCATGCCTTCCGCCTTCGTGACGTACTCGTCGAGGATGCCCTTCTCCGAAGCGACCCGCGCCGCGTCGGTCTCCATCTGCTGCTGAAGAGCGGCGGCTTCGGTGGCCGCATCGACCCTGCTCTCCGTCTTGGTGGAATCGGTGTCAGCCACCTTGTTCTCCTTGTTGGTTTCCCGCACAGGCGTGCGGAGATCGTTCGTGTCGAAAAATGTGTGGGAGCGGTCCTCGATCACGATGCCGCGCTGCCAGTCCATCACCTCACGGTCGCTGATCCGGGACGCGACCTTCACGATGTCGGCCTTGAAGTCGAGGATGTCGGAGCCGGGGATGCACGGCCGGTCACAGATCGTCAGCTCCACGATCTTGCCGCCGTTGATCAGCCCGTTCTTGGCCTCCCGAACCTTCTGCGTGATCGGGTTCTTGATCCCGATCGAGAACGCCTGGAGCACTTTCGCTTTGATCTTCTTGATCGCCAACGGGTCGACGATCTGCGCGGTCACGTACGGGATGTCGCCCTTGAAGTCGAGGTCGGTTCCTTTCCCGACCGCGATCGGCTGGTGCATCTCGCGCACGTTCGCGCCGGTCGCGAACCATTCGTTCAGCGCCGCTTTCAGCCAGGCCGGGTCGACGATCTGTTTGTCGTTGTCGAGGACGCCGGGCATCGCCGGGATCCCGTACACCATGAGGGTGCCGTCGTCGAGCTCGTCGAACTTGACGAGGTCCGCGCTGAAGTAGAGGTCGGGTTTCATCCCGGCGGTGGTGGGCATCGGGTTGTGCTCCTGGGAGGGGGTCTAGAGGGCGGTGATCGTCAACGTGCCGACCTGGGCGACGGGGTCGCCGAGGCTGTCCGCGACGTAGATCCACACGACGTAGTCACCGGCCGCCAACGTGACTGAGCCGGACGGGCCGACCTCGATGGATGCGAGGTAGGCGGTGTTGCTGCCTTGCGTCACGGTTGTCCATGTGCCGGCTGCCCAGTCGGACCCGCCCGGCGGGGTGTTGGGTGCTTCGCCGGCGGGTTTGAACGCGAACTTGACGGTGTCGCTGGTCACGTTCTGCGGTGAGGATGAGCCCGGTACTTGCGCTGTGACCTGGGTGTACCACGGTTCGGTGGAGAGGATGTTCCAGGTGCGGGTCGTGACGGCTTGTAGTCCGGTCATGCGGTCACCTCAACGGTCAGGAAGCTGAACACGGGCGGGCATGGCCCGAACTGGAACGCGCCGACGGTCGATTCGAACTGGAACGGGGCCGGGGTGGCGGCGAACGTGAAGGGTCCGTCGAGGCTGGTGATGCTGAACGCGGTGAGCGGCCCCGAGAACGTGAACTGGGCGGGCAGCCGGATCGGTTTGTAGGTGGCGAGCTGTGCGAGCAGCGTTTGTGCCCATTGGAGCGCGGCCCCGATCGCTTTCGAGAATCCGGCCGCGGCGGTGAGTGTTGCGGCGACACCGGCGGTGATCGTTCGCCTGAGCGCGACGGTTTGTGTCTGTGTGGCGCTGAAGGTGACGTACCGGGCCCGGTGATCCTCGATCGTGGCGGTCTGTGTTTGTGTGGCGGTGAGTGCGGCGGTGACCGCGCGGCTCATCACGGTGAGGGTGGCTTGCGCGGCCGCCACCGTTTTCGCGGTTTGCCGGGTGATGGTGACGGTCTGCCCTTGTGTCGTGGCGATGTAGTGGGCTGCGCCTCGGGATGCGGAGAACGCGGTGGTTTGGCCTGCTGCGATGTTGTGGCTGGTGGCGCGGCTCTCCGCCCCGGCCGTGCCCTGCGTGAACGCGACGGCTTTCGCGGCTGCGCGGGCGAACGCCCCGGCTGTCTGTATGGCCGCGGCGAGCACGATGCTTCTGCCCGACTGCCGCGTCATCGCCGCAGACTGAGACTGACCCACGGTGACCTGATGCGATGTGGAGCGCTGCTCGGCCCCGGTCTGCCCCTGCGTGAACGCGACCGCTTTCCCGACAGATCTCGAGACCACCGAGGCCTGCGCCTGCACGAAAGCGACGATCTTCCCGGCCCGTCTCGACATGCCGCCCGTCTGCCCCTGCGTGGCGGCGACACCATGCGACACCGTGCGCTGCTCCGCCCCCGACTGCGTCTGAGCGGCAGCCACCGTCTTCGCCACAGCACGGGTCTCAGCCCCGGTTGTGCCCTGCCCGGCGGTGAACAGGTGAACAACAGCTCGGGCGAGACCGGCCGTCTGCGTCTGCGAGAACGCGACCGTCTTCGACACAGCCCGGACGATCTTCGATGTCTGCGTTTGCGTGAAAGCGACCTTTTTCGCTGCGGCCCGGGCGAACGTAGACGAGCTCCCGTTCGTGAACGCGGCGATGTGCGCTGCTGCCCGTTTCAGCGTGGCCGCCCCAGCCTGTGTGGCAGCGAGGGTCTGCGTGTGCGCGACGCTTGTCTGGCCTGCGTAACCGTCAGCGAAGTACGCCCACCCGAACGCGTTGGCCCCGAACACGTCAGGTCCCCGCAGTCGTTGAGAGTTGCCCGAGCAGCAGCCGGATGATCGCCGTGTTCTCCCTCGTCAGCAACGCGACCTGCGCTGCGACCTGCGCCGCGGTCGGCGACGCGATCGCGAGGTAGGTCTGGTTCAACGCGATCGCGTTCACCGCTTTCGTCTGCAACTCCGCGACAGACACCGCGACCGTGTCCGTGTCCTCCATCTCCACCGAGGTGCCGAAGAGGCTGTTCAGAACGACCCGGTCCATCAGTAGAGCCCGCACCAGATCGGGTTGTTGCTCGACCCCGACGAGATCGACACCGACGACGGCAACGAGTTCGCGCCGGGGTTCTGCTGGTTGAACAGCATCATCTTGCTTGTGTCGCCGCCGAGCAGGCTCCCGGCCATGTTCGCGCTCCCCTGGAACTGCGCGAACGTCACATTCGTCGTCCCGAACGTGCCGTTCTGGATCACGCCGAGGTAGACCGCCTGGTCGGTCGTGACCGAATACGGGGACGAGAACGCGAACTTCTGAATCCCAGACGAGGTGAGCGACCCCGACGAGTTCAGGTTGTTCGACACCGCGACCCTGGTGAGGGTGCCGCTCGAGAAGGTGTAGAGACCGACGTAGAAGTACCCGGGTGCGGTGCCGGATCCGGCGGTGATGACGCCGAGCGCGGCCCCGGTCACGGTGTCGCCGTTGATCACGCCGAGCCCGCCCATGAAGTAGTAGTTCCCCGACGACAGGATGCCCTGCCCGATGTAGTTCATCGGGTTTCCGTTCTCGCTGAGGAGCCCCCGCGCGTTGACCGCGATCCCTGCCCGCGCGGCCGGCTGAAGGATCGTGGCGAGCTTCGGCGCGGTCACCGCCCCGGACGCGAGAGCGGACGCCGTGAGCGACCCGCCCGACTCGATGTCGGTGATCGTTTTCGATGTGATCGTGACCGCGACCTGGGCGCCGGAGCTAAAGCTCTTCGCGGACGTGCCCTCCTGAGCCCGTGTGATCGTCAACGTGCCGGAGGAGTCGGCGGTGACCCTGACGATCTCCGCGTTCGCGGCGGACGGTGTCGTCCCGGCAGGCCAGATCGTCGCGTTCGCGGGCCACGACGGAACGTTCGTGAAGTCCGCCGTCAACGTCGCCGACGTCGCGCCGCTCGAGAGCGACGAGCCGAGCGTCTGGTAGACGAAGTTCGCGTGACCGTCGAAACTCATCTAACGCCCTTCGTGTCGGCTTGATGTTCTGCCATAGGTGTGTGAGGGGTCTTCCGGTTCCCGGGGATGCCGGGGGTTAGGTGAGCTGTTCGGTCGCGGTCAGCTGCAACGTGTCAGTCGACGCGAGACTGATCACCGCGAAATCACCCTTGCATTCCAGATACCCGCCGGCGCCGGTGCCGGACGGGGCGGCCACGTTGAACACGCACCCGTTCGAGTGCGACGCCGCCGTCGACCCGTTCACACCACGAGCGGTACACGTCACCGTCGTACCCGACAACGAGCAAGTGATGATCTCCTGATCCACCTGGTAGTTCGTCGCCGCGGTCGGGATCCCCGACGACGTGGACGCGGTCGCGGTGCCACCCGACGTGGTGGTGCCGCTCAAGAACGTCCCCGACACCGTCGCGACCGAGAACTGCCCCGGCCACGCCACCGTCGTGAACAACCCCGCCTCCACGATCGCGAGCGACTGCCCCGCCGTGATCGTGCCGACGGTCTGCTTCGTGTCCTGATCGTTCGTGGTGGTGGTGTTCGTGACGGTGCCGGTCACCCGCTGCGTCTGCCCGGAGTTCACGACGATCTCACTGCACAACCCGAGATCGGATGTGAGCGCCGTGACTCGGGTGCCGCCGGCCGCGGTGCCCTGACCGAACCCGATGTATTTCGCGACGGTGCCGCCGGTGCCGGCAGCGAGCGCACCCAGGTTGCCTTTCCCCGCGATGATCGTCGACGACCCCGTCGTGATCACCACAGCGCCGGGGAGACGGTCACGGCCCAACTGGCGGAGCCGTTCGAAGTTCTCCTCGACACCGCACATGATGCGGAGCGCGTGCTCGGTGAAGTGCGCCGGCCAGGTGTGGTCGATCAGGCCGAGATGTTCGATCGTTCCGGGCGCGCCGTGGATGCCGGACTCGCCGCGGATCACTTTCGCGGTCAGCGCGATCAGACGCTGCCCCTGTGTGGTGTCAAGCATGGCTGATGGGCCCTTTCTAGTGGTGGAAGGGGAGCGCGTGCCGCTCCAGGAACTCGAGGTATGCGCCTTCGGGGTCGGCGAGGGTTGAGACGGTGTTGAGGTGTTGCACGCGGCCGTGGACGTGGGGGCGGTAGCCGCGGTCGCGGAGGATGCGGTCCAACCGAACGTCGATGCGCCACCACACCCGTGCGGGCGGACCGGACGTGTCGGCGCGGCCGGCTTCGGTCATCGCGTCCGGTTCGGCGCGGAGCAGGTCACCGCTGAACCTGGCGCAGCCCAACCATCCGGGTGTGTACCCGACCGACAGCTCCCCGACGAACACGCACCACGGTTCGGCGCAACTGTCGAACGCGTCACGGACATGCTCGGTCGGGACGACGTCTTGTTCGATCACGATGAACGGGGCTTGTGAGCTCCAGTACCGCTCGAGCGTTTCGTGGTAGCGGGTGGTGGTGCCGGTCACGTTGACGAGCTCGTGCCGGTCGGGCCAGAGCGTCTCGAGGGCGGCGCGGGTTTCGGGCCGGTGGATGTGGCTGTCGTCGGTGGTGGCGTGGCAGCACACGACGCGGGGCTTCTGGAAGGTCAAGAGCGGCAGTGCCTCGCTGGCGGGGTGAGGTGGTGCGGGTTGTGCGCCGCCGCGTAGGCGGGCGTCCAGCAGTCGGAGCGGTGGTCGCT
>JGI26470J50227_1001061_pt1 | contig 10176 bp, 12 predicted proteins | sample FreactTroBogLake_FD_50227 | JGI IMG/M metagenome (IMG submission 50227) | reverse complement strand
AGTTGCAATACGTAAAGCCCAGGCGAAAGATCGCAGTCGCATTGGCCAAGAGATTAGCCAATCCCAAAAAACCATTGCTGCCCTTAATGAGGAAAGAGCGCCTATTGCGGCAGAAGTACGCAAGGTTGAAGCCGAAGTTGGTCCAATCAAATACATTGCGGCCTTTATATACGGTACCGCTCCGGACAGTTCAATGCTTGAACAAGCAGTAACATGGATCATTATTCTTATTGTTATTGTATTTGATCCGTTGGCAGTTATTATGTTATTGGCCAGTCAAATGACTTTTGGTTGGAAGAAAGAAGAAAAAGAAACCTCTAGAGCAGAGTTAGATGCTGATGTCGGTGCCCTGCCTACTGCGAAAGAAAAGGCCGCGTACGAAGCAGATGACGGTCCGCTGACTGAAGAATACATTACTACTCTTAAAGAATCTGCGCCTACGCCCACTGGTAATACGGTAACTACCTCCTCGTTATTTCCAGATTCGGATTCTACCCTTGACCCATGTTACAAATGTGGCACACCATTGATCATTGCTCCGGGCATAGGCCCATTCTGTCCAAACAAAAATTGCGATGTGGCGGATGCTACCAGCGGCGAAACAGTAGAATTCGTTGATGATACCATGACTGAAATATCATCAGCTAATAAACAAGCTCGACGTAATTGGAAAGAAGCAAACCCTGGTAAAAGTCTAAAAGCACATCAAAGACTGCATGATGCAGGACACATAGAGGAATTGCCGTGGAACCATCCGGACTATCATCCAGACTATCAAGATCAGTTAGGACTTTATGCTGATAATGAATTACCACAGTCAGCAGGTAACATGCGAGGATTTGGTTCGGCATTTCCTGTGTCAGCAGTCAAAGGTGACATGTATTTGAGAACTGACCGGTTACCCAGTGCATTATATAAGTTCAATGGCAATACCTGGATAGAAGTTGATAAAAATGTCAGTGATAGTTATGTATATGACGAAGCATATATAGATTATCTAATAGAAAAAATTGATTCTGGTGAGTATGATCCAGATTTATTGAGCGAATCAGAAAAAGATGGTATTGCACAAAGATTAAATTCTAAATCCACATAACATGGCAGACTCTATTGTTCATTGCAGTTTCTGTGCCAAACACAAAGATCAAGTAGTCAAAATCATTGTAGGTAATAATGCAGCCATTTGCGATGCTTGCGTGGACTTTTGTGAAAATCTACTTAAAGATAGAAAAAAAACTGCCAAATCCAAAGAAGAAAAATCTACAGTATTAGATCCGCGAGATATTAAAGATTTCTTGGATCAACATGTGGTAGGACAAGATTCAGCCAAAATAGTATTATCAGTGGCCATTGCCAATCACTACAAACGTATCAGCAATGCTGACGATAAGGTCGAAATACAAAAAGTCAATATCTTAATGATAGGGCCAACTGGCACTGGCAAAACCCTACTGGCAAGAACAGTGGCTGGATATTTAGACGTGCCATTTGTTGTTGCTGATGCTACCTGTCTCACTGAAGCAGGATACGTAGGTGATGACGTAGAAAGCCTAATAAGTCGATTGTATCTAGCCGCCAACGGTGATATACAGAGATGCCAACGTGGTATAGTATTTCTTGACGAAATTGATAAAATAGCAAGAAAAAGTGAAAGTGCCACAGTTGCACGAGATGTGTCTGGAGAAGGTGTACAACAGGCTTTGTTAAAATTAGTTGAAGGTACCAAATGTAAAATACCTGCTCAAGGAAATCGAAAATCTTCCGCAGACACAGTAGAAATTGACACAACTAACATATTGTTTGTTGCAGGTGGTGCATTTGTAGGATTAGATTCAGTGGTAAAAAATCGTGTGCAAGGCACTACCATGGGATTCGGTGCCACGTTCAGTGATAGCTCTAAAATTGAAACTGACTCTGTGACTCCGGATGACTTGGTTCGATATGGAATGATCCCAGAATTTGTGGGAAGATTTGGCAGTTGTGTTAGTTTACGAGCACTAACAAAACCACAACTAATCAATATTTTAACTGAAATAAAGAATAATTTTATCAGCCAATACCAGTGGTTATTTGATCAAGATGGTGTTGCACTGGAATTTGACACAGAAAGTCTTGATACTATAGCAGAACGCACACTACAAACAAAAACCGGTGCAAGAGGGCTACACACTGAATTAGAACGTGCGTTGTTGCCGCACATGTTTGATTTGCCGCGCTATCGCAGACAAAACATCCTTCAAGTGGTCATTAATAAAGAGCTGATAAATACTCCTATGACACTGATACAAGAAAACTCATGAAACTTTACGGTCGAACAGTGCTGGTTAAAGACGGCAACGTGGACAAAGCTCTGCGTAAATTCAAGAAAAAAATTCAAGAAGATGGGTTACTTAATGATCTACGTGACAGAGAATTTTACGAAAAACCTACCACTGAGAGAAAACGCAAAAAATCTTCTGCCAAAAATCGATGGAATAAACAAATGGCTGCTCAAGCACTGCCAAAAAAATTGTTCTAATTCTCTTTACATATTATCACAATTACAGTATAATAAATACTGTGTAGATGCCGATGGTCGGGTTTACATTTAAAGTCATCTTGCTTAATAAAGGAGAAAACAAATGACAAAAACTCTCACACTTCGTAGTTTTGATATTCCACAAATCACTAAATTTGGTATCGGTTTTGATAACATGTTTGATGATCTGATGCGAGTTACTGCACAACAATCCAACACAAATTATCCACCTTATAATCTTGTACAAATCAGCGACGATGAGTATTTGATCAGTATTGCTGTAGCAGGCTTTGGCCAAGATAATTTGTCAGTCACAAAAGACAAAAACTTTTTGATTGTTGAAGGTACTCATGCAGCAGAAACTGTGGAAAACAATGATTCTACTGCTGTATTTTTGCACAAGGGAATCAGTGAAAGAAGTTTCCGTAGAGAATTCCAACTGGCAGATCATGTGGAAATTACCAATGCAAATCTTGAGCTAGGTATTCTGAGTATTCATTTAACACGTGAAGTGCCAGAAGAAATGAAGCCAAAGACTATTGCAATAACTTATACAACTTAATATAATAGTAAATACACAGTGGAAGGCAACTTCCACTGCACAATTATAACAATAAAGGAATGCCGATGTCACAATCAGATACTGCCACAAAAATACAAGTTAACCACGATGTCAAAGAACCACCACTGTTTCGAGTGATATATCTCAATGACAATCTGACTTCGGTGGAATTTGTGATTGAAAGTCTTGTGAGCGTGTTTAGTTATACAACAGATACTGCACTACAAATCACAGAAAATATACACAACGAAGGCAGTGCAGTGGTAGCAGTATTACCTTATGAAATTGCCGAACAAAAAGGTGTGGAAGTCACTATGTCGGCAAGAAGCCAAAATTACCCGTTGCAACTTAAATTAGAACCAGAAATGGTTTAATTACTTTATTTCAATCCGCTTAGGATAGTAAGGTCGTTGACACCAATCAGTATCGCCGCGTCCTCTACAGTTATTGGTATAGCGAATACCATTGGCAATTCTGTCTACTGATTGATGATAGTGACCAAAACACCATGTATGAATTTTGTGTTCTGTATCTTCATTTAACGCCAACTCTAAATGAGGATTACCAGTGGTATTAAATCTCCAACTGCCGGACAATGCAATATCATGCTCTACCAACCACGGTGCCGGTACTGTGTGCGACACAATTACAATCGATCTAACATCAGGATGAGTTTGTAATTTTTTAACACTCTGAATAAGATATGCTGCATCATTAAGTGCTGCCGAAGCAACATTATCAACAGCAGTTTTATTAATTTGATACGCATCTTGAAACCACAATCGGGTTTGATCTGCATCAATTTTAAGATCAAAATCATAACTCCACCATCCATTTGTACCAATGATGGCAACACCGTTAACAACAACCACATGCTCGCGCATGAATACTACATTTTTAATTTTAGCAAGTCTGTCAGCAAGCTCTTTATAACTTTGATTTAATGTATCAAGCTGCCAACGATGTTCGTCGTTTCCGTCGATATAAAAAACTGCTTGATAACATTCACCAAGATGAGTCAATATTTCGACTGTTAAATCTATATTTCTGGCAATGTCTCCGGCCACTACACAAACCGGACTCGTGGCTTGTCCAATCCAGTCAAATTTATCCCAAGTTTCCACATGTAGGTCTGAAATTAAATCAAATGCAAAAGTCATGATACATATTTAAAAGGATTTTACATGAACATAATATTTGGAACAGAGCAGGCTGAAAAATTACGCGAACGGTTCACGGTATTAGAACTTGACACTTTTTTGTTTGGTACCAATGGGCCTAAAATAACTGCATACTGTGTGGTAGAAGGAATTCCAATGGACAAACTACCATTGGTTGAAAGTTGGCAAGGGTTACACGAGGCGTTAATAAAAAATTATCAACAACGCGATTGGGCATATTGTCAAACTTTGATTGAGCAATTAAAAGATGCATGGAATTCAGAAATGCTTAGTTTTTATGATGAGATTAATCGTAGGATTGTTCGGTTAATAGAAGAAAATCCAGGAGAGGAATGGACTCCTGTTATTGAACGTCCAATGGGTGCGTTATTTTAGTGCTAATATAGTTTCAGCTTCTGGAATACGTGTACGAGTATTTTGGCTACCCAGTATCACTACTATACGACGTCCCAAAGAGGTATCCTTCATCATAACAATACATCCACCTGCGGCGTTAATAAATCCTGTTTTACTAACCCAAAAGTTGTGGGGATTGTGTGCGATAGTAGGATTGGTATTTCTAATAGTCAAATATGATTTTTTTAGATGTACTCTTAGATTAGCGGTACGACTAGCCTGTACTATTTCGGGGTATTCTTTGGCAACCAATACAAGTCGAAGTAAATCTTCCGCAGTGCTGACATTCATTATACTCAATCCACTTGGCTCTACAAAATTAGTATGCGTCATACCTAAAGATTGTGCTCGTCGATTCATAGCAGTTACACAAGCTACATTACCTCCAGGATAACTATCACACAACACACGGGCAGCATTGTTGTCTGACTTGACTAAAGCAAATTGAATTAGATTTTGTCGATTCAATGAACCCAATGATTCTTGGAGATTTTGTTGAGCATCCAACACAACAATAACTGTCATTAGTTTGGTTATACTGCCAATACTGCGTTGTTCTGATCTATTTTTACTTTGAATGATATTGTTTGCATCGTCCGCTAATATCCAAGATTTTGCTGTTATGTTGGTGGAAAAAGCAGGAATAGAAACTGACAATAGTACTGTTAATAATAGTTTATTCATTAATGCATTCTCTGTATAGTTCATTGTAACACAACAGTCACATATTTAGCTACCAGTATTATGCCTATTTCATCGGATGAAAACTATTTGCTTGCCGTTGCCCATCTCTTACTTTAAACACACAAGTTGATCTTAATTCCATATTAGTTATTTTTTCACAATCACCAACGCTTAACGTTGCTACTGCTAAACAAAAATGTTTTTTATTAGGTTCATGAATTTGATTACAGTTATCTATATCGTTGGCATACCCAAACACAGGAAATAGAAAAATTACAAATTTGTAATACATCAGGTATTTACATACCTAATAAACAATAATTATCAGAGTACTAAATGACGATTATTTGATATATTTTTTTGCTTCTTGATTTACTAAGTCAACTTGGATTTTTGTAGGCCCAGGTTCTTTGGAATTTTTTAAAAAATCTATAACAGATTGATGTGATAGATATTCGTTCCATCGATTGACCCATAGGTTAGAACTTTTTATAGAATCAAACAATGTAAATGCTGTGATTAAATTTTCTTTTAATTCATTTAAAATTTGATTAAAGAAATTAACACTAAAGAAATGTTGTTTGTTGTATTCTGCAATTTCTCGAAGCAGACGCATTTTATACTGTTTTTCTTCTTTGGTCCAATTTGTAATTTGTTTCATTAATATTACAATAGCTTTTAATCGGTCTAAGGGATTCTCTATTAAATCATAACTTTCGTCAATAATATCGCCAAATGTGCGAAAACCGTAATTTCTTAAATATTGTAAACTACCATGTGTTGCTGCCAAAATAAATGGTTGACCACAAGCAATAGGACGCAATGATTTTTCGGTTAGATGCAATCGTGTATCATCAAATAAAGTTTCTAATACAACTTCGATATCTGTAGCACAATAATCTTCTGCAGTAAAATCTGCACTGCTTGTACTAGATGAGAGATTATTTTGAAAATATTGTTCGAGTTGATGCAGTGGTTGCCATTGTGAGTTTGTAAATTTGTAATTTTTATAGTGTGTATCTTGGTCAACAAATCCGACCGATGTTTGGCAATCATTGACTAAATTATGATCAACAAGTAAGTCTGCAAATTTTAAACGATATTCTCTTGTACCGGACCAGGCACGATTATAAATTAAAAATGTTTTTACGGTTTTTTTATCTAGATCAATATATTCAGCATATCTAAACCAATCTCTGGCTAACAATGCATGACACCAATAATAAATTGTTATAAAGTTATTTTTTTTGTAAGTTTCTAAATTTACTGATCGTTGTTCGCTATGTAGCAATAATGTTTGATCGTATATATTAGAGTGTGTTTTTAAATTCGGATTTGGCGTATGTATCAAACACAATTTTAACAGGGTAGTCCATGCTGATTGATAAATCAATGTATAGTTTTTGCAATAGTCATAATCCAACGGCTCTTGATCATTGCAGTAGATTCCGGGATTTATTTTGACTTCATACCATTGAAAATTTTTTGTTGGTGCTAAATCTTCATGTTTTTTTGATCCATGCGGATAAAATCGATAAATTATTATAGGATTACTGTAAATTTCTTCTGCAATATTTTCAATATAGTGATATAGTCGGTCTAATGGAATACTCATAGATTGGTATTTACGCTTAACTTCATCAAGGAATAAAATATGTCAACTCACTTAATAAAAAAATACCAACTGCACAAATTTTGGGACGATGAGTTTAAACATCTAGTATACACCAATGAAGAATTCAATGATTCAAACAATTTAAAACTTTGGACTGATTCAGGATATCCTAATAGATTCACTGGTGATATGTGTGATATGCGCTGCGAACAACCCAGTTGGAATTATCGATTCATAGACATATTCACAGGCAAAGGCTGGAAGGATATAGGTACCAGTTATTATCGAATGAATACTGGTACTGTTTTACCCACACACGGTGATCTGTATAAAAAATATGTTAACTTGTTCGACCTTCAAGGTCGTGAATCGACCATAAGACGTGCTATAATATTTTTAGAAGATTGGCTACCGGGGCATTATGCTGAGTATACAGATATACCATTTGTGGACTGGAGAGCCGGTGCTGCAATTGAATGGGCATATGATACTCCGCATATGGCTGCTAATCTAGGATTAGCTCCGAGATATACATTACAGATTACAGGACACGTAGATGATTAACAGTTACAATGAATGGGATCCATTGGAAGAAATAGTTGTAGGGTCGGCAACCCACGCAAATTGGCCCAGCACTGATCCTATATTTGCAACAGAAAGCGTCAAAACTACCTGGACCAAAACACCGGTTCCCAGTGGGTCAGTGCCACAATGGATCATTGATGAAGCCAATGAAGATTTGGACGCATTAGCTGATACACTGACAAAGTTGGGTGTTACTGTACGCAGGCCCAAGGAAATGAATTTTCAAGAGCTAGGTGGTATGTATAATTACTGCCCTAGAGACAGATTGCTAGTTGCAGGATCTACTGTGGTCGATCCTGCAATGATGTATCCTTGTCGCGATCAAGAGATTCAGGCATTAGACTTTGTGATCAAAGATGCCAAACAAGTATTGACCATGCCTAAAAATTCAGGACTCGTGCTAGATGCTGCAAACGTATTGCGATTAGGAAAAGACAAATATCTGTTTCTTGAAAGTGCTAGTGGTAATAAACTTGCATGGTATTGGTTGATGGCCAATTTGCCCACTACTACCAGCATGGAAATATGTAATTTTTATAGTGGTGTGCATATTGACAGCACCATAGTTCCCTTGCGTGAAGGCCTGGTGCTTTTAAACGCCAGTAGAGTTAATAAAACCAACTGCCCTCATATGTTTGACGATTGGGAAAAAATATGGATCGATGACGATCAAATAGTGGCACAAGATTTTTATCAATATCCTTATGCATCAAAATGGATTGGCCTAAATATGCTGGTGGTTGATCCTAACACAGTTATAGTAGACGCAGCACAACATATTCTAATAGAATTATTGGCTAGAAAAAACTTCACAGTGATACCTAGAACATTACGGCACAGTAGAACGTTGGGTGGTGGATTTCACTGTGTTACATTGGATCTCAGGAGACGGCATGCTTGATACCGATGCAGTAAACAAGTTAGTAGCACAACAAATAACCGCCGCAGTTAATGCACAGGTGCAGGCAGTTATGAGTTCTGATGAGTGGCTGACCTTGTTAGAAGATAAGATTTTAAAATATACACAGGATAGAATATTAGCCAAATTTAATAACTCATCTACTATGCCTGAAATAGTAGAAGCAGTTAAAACCAGTGTAACAACATTATTTGCAGACGGACATATTCCTGGAATAGATCAATATGTTGATAACAAAGTTATAACACAATCTATTACTGCCGCGGTTGATCAAACAATACAATCTTCATTGGGCAATCTTGGACAAGACTCGGCCTGGTTAGCTCGCGTAGAGCACATGATCAATCAAACAGTGACACAAGAAACCATTGCAAGGATTGGCAGTATAGATATTGGCACTATTATACACCAACGAGTTGATGACAATATGAAAACAGTCAGACAACAGTTGCTGACAGATTTTGCCAGTACCGGCATTGATGATCAAGCTACCGCATGTCAACTGACCATAATGGATGATACCACAGTGGTAGAAAATCGATTGACTGCTGCCGATTTAACCATTGTTAATGGTGCCAGGATCAATGATCTTGCAGTCACAGGAAGTATCAACACAGACAATCCAGCCTGGACTACTTTAGCAGATAACATCAGCGATAATACTCTTAAAAAATTGTCAGAAAAATGGCGCGATGAATTGGTACAACAGATTACCGATCAAATACGCCGCCAGGGCATTGAGTTTGATGCAGTAACCATCGGCGGCGATTATATCGTGGCAGGCAATGGATTAGGCCGATCAATCACAGAATCAAATTTACAATCAGTTGGCGCACTGAAACAATTGACAGTGGCCGGCGAAGCACACATAAACGGTACGGTGAGCGTGGTCAATCGTAGATTAGGTATCAACACAGATAGTCCTGAATCGGCACTCAGTGTATGGGATGAAGAAGTATCTGTTATTGTTGGCAAGCACAAAGCCAAACATGCATATATTGGCACAGCTAGAGATCAAACACTGAGTCTTGGAGTAAACCGCACACCGTATCTTGACATTGACAACACAGGGTTAACCACTGTAAAAAAACTACAAGTAGGTGTGCACAAGTTCAGTCATGCCACACAAGTTCCAGGATGGTTAGGAACCAAAGGTGATGTGGTGTTTAATTCCAGCCCAGGGCCAGATCGTGTGTTTGCTTGGGTCTGTACTGGTTCTTATAATTGGCAAGTTATCAAAGGTGCAGAATGAATATAGGTTGGGTATTGGCAGATGCAGTAGTGTTAGATCCCACACAAGATCTTGCGCAGTTAAAAAATATTGGCAGTTTTTGGGGTAGTTGGCGAACCTGGCGTGCCTGCGCCACAGATAACGTCATATGTCATGACATGAAACAAGCAGATACTTTATTAACACGACAGTTTCAAAAACAGTGTAATTTTTACATACCAAACGACATTTATGTTGCGTTAAATCGACCCAACGGTGTAAAATTATACGAAGGTAAGTTTGTACACGATATAGATCGACAAGAAGAAATTGTAGCCATGCATTTGGCAGCTAGGTACAATAATATTGTATTGTTATTGGGATTTGACTTACAAGATCAGGTAAAAAATCCTGATAAACTTGTTGAGAATCGAATCCAACACCATCGAAATCTAATCAAACAGGTAATTATGAGTAACCCAAACACACAATGGGTTTTGGTAGAC
>JGI26470J50227_1001060_pt1 | contig 10179 bp, 7 predicted proteins | sample FreactTroBogLake_FD_50227 | JGI IMG/M metagenome (IMG submission 50227) | reverse complement strand
AGCCCAATGCGTCTAAGATGGCAGAACCGCCAGCAATCACAGGCGCTGCAGCGGCAACTTCGGGTATAGCCAAAGCGCTCAATCCTGCTACGGCAGGAGCTACCATGTATGGAGCAGAGCCTCCCAAAAGCTCCCCAAACTTAGTACCGGGAGCTTCTAACCAACCTTTGGTGGTTGGTGCGTATGTTTTCTTTTGGTACGCCTCTTCTTCTTTACCAATTTCTTCTGCACGTTCCGGCGCAATAATGCCGGTCTTACCTGCAAGGGCGGCTAAGTCTGCTTTGAGTTGAGAAGCGCTGGATTTAAATGCGGGTACAAACCCTGACTGCGGTTGCTCTTCCGGTTCTTTTTTCTTTTCTATGCCAAACGACTCAGGGTATGTTTCCTGTGCACGAAACCACGCCTCTTGCGGCGTTTCGCCTTCACGTATTGTGATTGAGTTTCCATCCGGAAGAGGTAGATATTGTGGCATATCAAATCAAATTGTAGAATTGTGCATATTATGCACTTTATGGAAGCACTTTACCAGTGGGGTTTGCTTGTGCTCCAGGAACAGTACCTAGTATACGCGCTTGCTGATACTGTTTCATAAAATCTTGCAGGCTCATCATGTTGCCCATAGTAGTGTCTTTGCCTGCCCATGCTTTGACATACTCATCCCATGCTTGGGCAGGTGTTTTCTTACCCGCTTGAATTTGCGCTATTTTGGTTAAACCGGTTTCTAAGTCTCCACCACCCAAAAGCATAGCCATTCGTGCTTCTGCTGGAGGCAAGTTAAGTTTTTGGGCTTCTATGCCCAATTGAGCGTTGGCAATACCCGCTTGAGTTGCGCGATTTTGGCTGTTGGTGTACAAGCCTGAAGCCATATTACCAAAGTCAACACCCATCTTTTCTTGGGCGTCAAACGCATGTTCTTTAACACGTGACAAAGCATCAAATGTTTTTTCATTGGACGACATCATGCGATCTTGATCGCCAATTATTTGGGCTTTTTGCATGTCGTCAATATGCGCGTACGCTTGATTGCGTGCTTGTTTAGCCTTGTCAAGATCTTTAAGGCCCGCTTCATAGGACTTCAATCCGGACTTACCTTTGGCGATGTTTTGCCAGAAGTAGGGTGAGTCGCCTCCCATGATATCCAAAGCAGCTTCTAACTGGCTTGTGGCCTTAAGATTTTCTAATTTTTCATCGTCGTGCGTGGCTTCTTCATCCAACAAGCTTTTAAGTTTTTTACCCAGTTCTGGACGCCTTGCTAAGATTTGAGCATTGGCATCGGTCACAGCGTTGCGATCTGCAATTTCTTGATTTGTAAAAGCATCAAGTTTTTGTTTTTCCTGTTCTGGATTATAGAACTGGGTAGCAGCGCTTTTTGCAGCCGTTGGTGACAACGCGGCTATACCCCCGATTGTTGGAGGTGTTACTTGCGGTAGTTGATATGGCGCTTTATCGGGAGGTGTTTGGTTATTGGTTGCAGCAGGAGCTGCGCTAGGAGCAGCACTTGGATTGGGGGCTGCACTAGGATTTCCATCAGGCGCAGGAGCGCCAGCCGTATAGTCTGCAGATCCAGCAGAAGCAGGAATGTTAAAACTGCCAATATGAGAAAGCGCTGTTTGTGCTTCTTCAGGACTTTTAAATCTTTGTCCCACCAATGGTTTGTATTTTGGATCCATTGGCATGCGGGGATTGTATGGAAAGTCGTAGTAATACTGAGCCCCGCCAGGAGCATGCGGGTTTGTAGAAACCAACTGAGGGTCGTGAGCGCCATCGTAACGATGCACATCTCCTGTGATTCCGCCGCCAGCCATTTTGGTTAAGTTTTGTGCAGGCAAAGCCCCAATACCGGTATGCTCAGGCAAACCGGATGCTTGTTGCTGGGGTTGCGGTGCTTGTGCCACAGATCCTGCGCCTTGTAGTGGTTGCCCAGACGCCATATTGGGACCTTGATTGGGCATGGCAGATGTCTGACCCAAAGAATTTATCGTGGCTAGCGCACTATCCTTAACGGTTGGCGGTTGCATCCCCGCCTGTTGCGCCATTTTGCCTTGCTCCATCTTTTTGCGATTTTGAACTTCTGCCAAAACCATAGCCAAAATATCAGGATCGTCTTGATGCGCGTTTGCTATTTGTTGCAGTTGGGTATCTGACTTAAACGAAAACGGATTTTCAGTGGCCCCAATTGTGGGCGTGCGTGCGTCGGTTGTAAAAGTCATTTCAAACCCCTATCTTTGCTAGCGCCAAACATTTAAGGCCGCCTTTTTTACTTTTGATTGCACCCCCCTTGGCTATTTTATTTGCCGCACTTGCTGCAAGTGCCGCACCAGTCAATTGAGATAACGTACTAGGCGCCGGAGCGTAAGTGGTATTGGACGTATTGCTCATTGGCAAACCACGCAACAGTGCAGACTCTGCCGCAAGTTGATTGCCTTCGTAGTTTTGTGCATTCATGAAGCACTGATACTTGGCGTTAAGCAGTGCTTGACATTGCGCTTGTTGTTGCGCACCGTACTGGTTTTGCAAGTTCGTAATGCCCATGTTCTGGGTGTACTGTGTGTTACCAATATTGGCCAAATTAGAAGCTGAAGCATTAGCTGTTTGCAAACCTTGCAATCCAAGATTAGCGCCAAACTGGCTTTGCTGTGCATTGAGATTAGCCGCAGCTTGCGCAGCTGCTTGATTTGCCAAAGCTGCTTGATTGGTAGAAGCTTGGTTAGCCAGATTAGTTTGTTGGCAGAACTGCCCTTGTTGCAGACCGTACTGACCTTGCAAAGCTTGATTGGCCAAACCCGATTGTTGTGCAAACTGAGCGTTTTGTAACGCAGTGTTGTAGCACATTGTGGCATTGAACTGCCCCGCAGTAAGACCTGCTTGTTGATTGGCCAGCTTGGCTTGTTGGTTTAAGTTAGCGCACAGTCCTTGCGTTGCCAACATGGCTTGCAAGTTTTGAGTTCCTGTTGTTAAACCGGCCTGTTGGTTGGCTTGTTGGGCTTGCAAGTTTCTAGCTTGGCAAGTCGTGAACATCTGTTGAGCGCACTTGTATGCTTGGTTATAAGCATTGCCAACCAAGTTTTGTTGCGCCAATTGATTGGCTTGGTTTTGAGCACCAGTTAACACAGCGCAACGAGCACCACCAAAAGCACCCATGTTCGTAGCGGCAGCTTGATTCTGCGCTTGTTGCATGCCTTGTTGTTGACGCATCAAAGCCAGTTGTGGCTGTAGTGCTGCACAAGTGTAGGCGTTCATGTACTGTTTTGCAGCACATGCATTGAACGTGTTTGTACTAACTTGTTGGGGACCGTTCATCTGGTACTGAGACAGACCAGGGCCATTGACTTTGCAATAGCTTATAGAGCCGGGACCTTTAAATTGAGCAGCAGTATCTGTTGGTGCGGGGCCAAGTTGCGCTGCTGTTGCTTGCGCGCCAGTAACTTGCTGTGCAGTGTAGGGATTGTAGGTATATCCCGTGTTCAGGGCGGCTAAGCCTGCTTGACCCGCCAGCGCAGAAGCGCATTGCAACTGTGGCGCAGACTGCATGTTTGCAGCATTGCAATAAGATTGCTTTTGAAGAGGCGAATACTGAGCAACAGTATTGCCTTGATACTGCATGTAAGGATTATTTTTGCAACAATAGTACGCTGCAGCCCTACCCAACATGGTTTGTACGCATTTTGCAGCGTAGCAGGGTATCGTTGTCTGGTTAACATTGGTTGTTGTGGTCATGATATTTCCTTACGCTGGAAGGTATTTGTGTGCGTTGGTGTTGGTTGCCACAGCATTTTTACCAGTCGTTTTAGATCTTGCTTGTTGAATGCGATCCATCATTTTGTAGAGTTGACGAGCGCCTGCTTCTGTAGAACCGTTGCCTAATTCAGAAACGATCCGAGCAGGAACCACAAACTCACCGTCAGCAAGGCGAGCAGGCTCAGGGTCGTGAGCACCAATAGTAGCAGGGATTGAATCCGAGACGCCATCACCCGGACCTCGTAGCAAACGTCCACCATCTGAGTACCCTCCTAAATGTCCAACCGACATACCTCCTGCAGCCAGTCCCATTAGACCGCCGTGAGCAGAACCAGTTGCTTTAAATGGCGTTCCGTCGATGTTGTATTTTTGGTTGTCTTCGCCTAAATACGATCCATCAGGTTGTTGATTTGCCAAAACACCATTGGGCAATTTGGTTGCATATTTCATTTGTGCCGATGCAAAATATGGCTTCATCAAAGTGCTACTGCATGGCATCGCGGGTTGTGTGTTTGTTTTACCCATCAAGTAAGCTTGATTAGTAGCTTGCTCACTGCCAACAGCAGGCGCAAACTTAGCGGCGCAATAAGTGGGTAGTGTGTATCCTGTGCTTCCACCTCCAGCGGTGTAGGCATTCTTCATCTGTTGCATGCCAGTAAATCCACCAACAGGAATTCCTGCAATAACAGGAGATGTGGTAACCGTACCATTGGGATTAACAACTGTCCCACCGCCAGTCTGTCCGGCTCCTGTTGTACCGCCAATTCCACAAGCCAATGCTTTATGTGCTGTACAACTCGTGGCTTTGCTTGCTGTGCAAGCAATGGTTTGTTTATTTGTCACGCACCCAATAGGGGTTGGCTTTTGCAGATTGGTACAAGTAACAGCAGGTTTATTGCATCCGCCTTGATCTGTTTTTTTGCCTGCCGCAGCTGCTGCCGCTGCCGCCGCTTGAGCTGCTGCAAGTTGATTTTGTGTTTGAACCAACTGATATCTAGCGTTAACCTCAGAAGGAGACAGGCCAGTAATATTGGCCATTTGGTCAGTACTAATACCGTTTTGATCCATGAATGACGCCCACTTGGAGTCATTTGATAATGGATTGCATTTTGCAGCAGCAGGCAATTGAGCGCCAAAGCTTTGTTCAGATATGGTTTGGTTGTAGTCTTTATTAATACACGCTACATTTGCACCGATTGCATGAGCCAATTGATCTGGGCTCACGTTGTACTGTTGCATTTGCTGCTGGATATTTTGATATCCACCACCGCCTTGAGCTTGTGCAGCCTGCACAGCTTGTTGAATTTGTTGGTCTGTGATATTGGGATTGCCTGTTGGTGTGCATCTTGCGGCCCCAACCAAACTTCCATCGCTGCCATCATATCTTCTTACAGCCCCGCCATGCGCCAACGCCACGATACCTCCCGATGCTCCGTAAGCATTAGGTGAGACGGGTTGGTTTTGTAAATAAGAATGTGCGCAATACACAGGGCCTGGTGTACTAGTTCCCGTATAAGGGTTATAAGTGTAGCTACGAATATAACCTTGATTGAGTGTTGGCGCATTAGATTTTTGAGGCGTGATGGACGCTTTAAGTGCTGCGGCTGTGCCCGCACCGGCCAAACCTTTTTCCCACAGGGGGACTGTAGGATCTGTAAACCAATTGCCCACTTTGCCAAAAAACCCGGGAGCGCACTTACCGGTTTTGAGAGCGTCAGACACAGCTTTATCGCTTGCCACCTGCGTGCCCGTTGTTGTGCTTGCAGAAATTGCGTTATTTGCTCCAGCTCCTGCGGCTGCTGGGTTATTGGCCATCACATTACCGGCTTCATCGTAAGAAAGACCTGCTTGTGGATTAGCCATATAGCTGTATCCGCCACTAGGGGTAATGGGGGACGATGGGGCAATAGCACTAGGGGCAGTGGGTCCTGGTAATTGTGGGCAGTAAGCTCCGCCCGCTCCACCCGCTTGAGTAATTGGGCTTGCTGTTAAAGCACCTTCAGATCCAGGAATCATTGAACCCAATCCAGCGCCTGTGTACGCCATCAAACCCGCTTGTAAACCTTTGCCTAAATTGCCTGTAGCCAAAGCTGAGATGCCCCCAGTCAATGCTCCAATATTGCCTGCGGTGCCAAGACCAAAGTCGAGCATGTTTCCACCAGCAAAAATGCCAGCAGCACCACCAGTGAAATAGTCTAAAGCTGCACCGCCAAGGGCATCAACCAAGGGATTACTGGTTAATTTAGCAACGTCTTTACCTACGTTGCTGACAGCGCCTGAAATGTTACCAATTGGGTCTGATAAGAAGCTCATAATTGCTCCGAGAATAAGTTAAAGTTTACCATTTAGCCCACCTTCCAGCTAGTGCCGTTGGAGTAAACAGGCACAGTATTTGTGCCTCCTCCAACAACAGTAGAGCCAAACGTGGTAACCGAAGAGTCAGATACAAAAGTTCTAGTCCCAACATTGGATGTTGAGGCTGTTGGCAAAGTCGATACTGTGTACAGCGTTGTATTTGTAATATACGAGTCTGTCAATACAGTCAAAACCGCATTTAATTGGTTAAAAAACAAACGCAAAACATTGGAGAATTTGTTTTGAAAATCCGTGTTGTATTGCGTTGGGGGCAACGGAAAATTGGGTACGGCTGGATTTTGTGGTTTAGTAGCCATTATCTTCTTCCATCCGGCCTGATATCAAAACGAACAGCTCCAAGCTGCCAAGTGGTTCCAACTTTATTGGATTCCATCTTGAAGATTAATTGACGCCCACGAATACGCGTATAAATAATGCCCGTAAACGCATCTGTAACGGTGTAACTTGAGCCTTGGTATGTCACTGTTTCCGTGTTTCCAGTACCGGTCCCAGAACCAGAATTGGTCAAAGGGTAAAGCGTCATTGTGGCTTGCGGCGTTGTGTTGGACGTTGAACCGCTGAAGGTCAAGTCAGGTAACATTCTCCACACAAAAGAGAAATGATCGCCTTTATCCAACTCAAATTCTGAGGACTGTATATAGGCGTCAATCGGAGCAGGCGTGCCTGTGGTGTTGTCATCGACACCACTTTCTTGGTTCAGTATGTACCCTGTTTGAGTGCTTGAATTGTAGTTTGTGGCAACTGGATTTGACTGTAAAGTGGTGTCCAGCCAAGCGGAACGGTTCATGGTGCCGTAATACCAAATATTTTCTAGATAGTTGTAGACAACATAATTGTTTGGTTGCGTGTCAGAACCAGCGCAATAGAACCACCAGACCTCATTAAAGCCTTCGACCGTGCTGCAATAGACTTGTTGATTTTGCTGATAGTTTAAATTCTGAAACACAAAACGACGCAAATCACAGTTAAGTGTTTGCACACGACCATCGTACATATAGAACTTGTCTATGCCCATCCAATAAACAACACCGTTTGCAAGTGTTGCCGCGTTGGGGCCTATGATGGAAATATTCTCACTTAGAAGCTGGACATTCCAAACAAAAGGAGGGCCAACATACTGAAGCGAATAAACCGCTTGATCGGTAATCGTAACAATCTCTTGGCGAGTTTGAACGGTGGTTACGATCTGAGAGCCGTGCGATAGCCGCACACTACCGGCTTGGTTTGTAATATCTGGATACCACACATAGGGATTACCCTGATCAGACCAACGAATCAACATTGGGTCCAAACTATTAGATTGGTAGTTGTTGGTTCCAAACACAAGGATAAATCTTGATGAGTCTGAAACAATTAAATTGTTTTGATATACAGGAACATCACCCAAAACGGAAATATAAACGCCTGATCCAGTTGAAGAAGTGGCCAAAGCTGTTCCGCCAGGTGTAGCAGACACATTGAATGTGGTGCCCAGTACGTTGGTTACATAATATGTTGTATTGGCGGTTAACCCACTGGGCATTGATCCCGTGGCATTGAACTGGATGCTTGAGTTATTAGGAAGCGCAACCGTACTTGTAATGAGTCCCGGTGTGGCACTTGTAACAGTAACGGCTCCACCCAAAGAATTTAACAAAACGCCAGGGCTGCCGACCGTGTTGGCTACAGCCTGCCAATAATAAAGCCCAGCACCTCGAGGGCCGTACAATAGATTTTCACCATAGTTGTAATGGTTCCAAATCTGGATGCTGTTTTTAATAACCTGTCCAGTACCCCAAACGCCAAATCCCCATGTTCCTGTTCCCCATCCATTCAAAGGCGTTTGAACAGCTGGGCCTGTATTAACTTGATATGTGGCAGTGACAGTACCGCCTCCAGGAGATCCGGATGCATCAGTCGAGTTAGCCGTTGCCGTTGCCGTAAATGTAAATGTGTTGGTTGTTGTGGCCGTGATTTGATATTGTTGGTTTAACACTGCGGCGGTGATGTTTCCGCCCAAGCCAGTGGCTCCACTAAACGTCACAAAATCATTGACCAATGCGCCATGAGCGGTTGCGGCAACTGTGATGGAGGCAGACCCAGCAGTGGCCGTAAAAGGGTTGGTTAAAGTAACAGTAGACCTAATTGGCGTGATATCAAAAAGTACAGCGCCATAAGTCAAGTAATACTTTAAGTTTGTTCCTACGCCTATAAGGTTAAGATTGTCAAGCGTAATCCAGTTCCAAAGAGCTCTGCAAACGCCTTTAAATGTGTAAGATGTGTACTGCGTCCAGCCGCCGATCTTCTCAGGCATGCCTTGTCTGAACCTGATTTTGTCAGACTGATACCACCCACCTTCAGTGTAATACTGGGTGTTTTCACGATTGACGCCGGGTCTAAACTGTGGCTTGATAAATGGCATACACTTATGCAGTTAAGCGCCCAGAACGGCAAGCGCATGTTGAGTCAGTTTGATGCGTTCCTCAAGACCAAATGTACCACCATTTATGCGTTTTGTTAAGCCCTCCCAGTTCTGAACTTCGGCCAAATCATTGCATCCGTGGGTCTTCCAAAACCATCCAGCTGAGAGAGCAGCGTACATTGGGGTGGCAACCAGCTCTGGCTTCATCACAAAATCCTGGTTAACGGCTTGGCCAAAGTGCCAATAATTGTCGTGTCCAGTCAACTGTATACATCCACGCCCATGAAAGCGCCAGCCGTCTCCGGACGCTTCGTCTCGGTTTCCCATACGGCCAGAGTAAACGCGGTTGGCGATCTTCTCGGGATTGTGGGCGTAAACGGCAAATTCTTCTGGCTTGAACTTGTGACCAAACAACTTTTGAAGGGTTTCGGCTCGATAGTTGAGGTTTTCTTCCAGTGTTTTGAAGTGGTTGCACTCGTGTGAACACTGTCCAATAAACGCAGCTTGTCGGTTAAGATCATTGATGCCAAACGTTGTAAAAGTTGTGGTCAAAGGCTCAGACCATTCAGGCCCAATCCCAAGAGCATGGAGCTTTTCTGCGCTAATCATTTGACGCCCTCATTCACGGTTTCCATCACTTGGTTGTAGCGGGCAATACAGGAGTTGTAGCTGACGATGGCTGCGTCCCCGTCTGCTGCGATGGCGACAATATCTTTAATAGCCTGTCTGTCAGATTCGGCTCTATCGGATCCATCCCCAGCGGTGGGACTTGTACTGGTTTGTACACCACAGGTGGAGGGGAAGCGCAGCTCGCCAGAGTCAATGCGAGCATTAATACCAGCTTGCTTTGTCTTGATATCATCTTTGGCTTTCTTCAGTTGGGTGGCTGCTTTTGCGAGTCGTCCGTTGAGTTCTGCTTCTTTTGCGCGAGCTTCTGCATTAAGTCGCTCAATTTCAGCTTTATCTTCTGCAACTCTTCTTTCATAGCCGTGAATATTAGAAACATAACTCGCTCCTGTAAATGATAAAAGGACCCCGCCAATTTGAATCAGCAGGGCATAAGTTGCCACAACGGGCAGGATTCTGGCGAAGTAACTTAAAAAGTAAAGTACCGCTCCGCCAAACAAAGCGCCAAGCGCCAAGTAATAAATGATGTTCCCAAACAGCAAACTGATCATACAGCCTCCCGTCTGGCTGAAGCCATGCGCTCACGCTCTTCTTCGTGCTCCAACGATGGAGGCGTTGTAGGCGGTGGAGGAGGCGTCCAAGCCTGAGTTGGATCAATGCTGAACCCAGCGGTTGAGTTGTCTAAGCTGGCCCCCATAGGAGACATTGGCATGCCCATAGCTGAATATCCCATTCTCTGCATCGGCTGACCCAAGCAAGGGTTCATTGGCATGGGTGGCTGTGGGGGGACGCTAGACTTGCCTGTAAGCACCAAGCTGACCACCGTGAATATCTGAGCCATGACCATCGAAAGTATGGCAATGATGGCTTTGTCGGCGGGAGCCTCATTGAACAACGGCTGCTCTACAAAGACAATGCTATACGCAAAAAGCGTAGCCACCATCACCAGCACAAAACAAAATGTCTTGAGGATGAACGCCTTTGTTTCGGCTTCGAGTTGTTCAGGGCTTTTTGTCATCTTTGGGCTTATTAAAGAA
>JGI26470J50227_1001059_pt1 | contig 10182 bp, 13 predicted proteins | sample FreactTroBogLake_FD_50227 | JGI IMG/M metagenome (IMG submission 50227) | reverse complement strand
CAACAAAAATGTGGAGTTACAACTTCTCCAATTGTGGCAACAGGTCTACCATTGACCAGCACAGTAGGATCACCAGTGGTTATGATTCCGCCCATGATATTTGCATCTCCTACTCGTTGTACTGGACCTGGCATTGTTTATCCTAATAAAATTTTACTACTGTTGCGAATTGGTTTGATTCCAGTAGTGGCTTCTAAATAATGATCACAAACTTCTTCGCGTGTCTGACAGATCATTGCAATTGCTGTTTTATTTATAGTGATATTTTCCTTGGGATCGCCAGTAAACAGTGTAAAAATCAACTGTATGCCTTTTTCAGTAGGCACTGCACTGAGTGGATTTTCTACCACATAATGATCTGCATTGTCTTCAATTACTTTAGCAACAACTTCGTCTGCATTGGTAAGTTTGAGGGTATAAACTTTGTTTGTTTCAATATTCATGTTAACCTTGTAAATNTTCGCGAAGTTCTGTAAACCCGCCTATTAATTTATCGTCTAAAAAGATCTGCGGCACAGTTCTTGCACCTGGAACTGCTTCCGACAATTCTTCTTTGCTATAGCCATCACCAATTTTCTTTTCTTCAAATGGAATACCTTTTTGTCTTAACAGTGCCTTTGCTTGATCGCAATAGGGACAATGATATTTAGACCATACAACTGCTTTCATTTTTTGTTCTCCTTATAGTAATGGTAAATCATCGTAGTCAAGTACATCACTCATGACTCCGATAACATAATTAGTCGATTCGCTTTCCTGCAGTGCAGTTTGTTTGTTGGATGTGTTGGCGTGTTTGTTGAACCAAGGTATTGGTGTTGTTTTTGGTGCAGGAGTTTGATACTTGATACCAATGTCTTTGAGTGCACCTGCAGCAGTATAATCCACAAACTCTTTGAGAATATTAGCATTGAGTCCAATCACTGGACCTTTCTGGAACAGGTAATCTGCCCATTGCTTTTCTTCACGAATCACATCCAGGTACAGTTGATATACTTCTTCTTCGCACTCTGCTTTGGCCTGTGCAAAGCGAGTATCTTCTTTGACAACTTGATTGATAATCCATGCAGTCCACTCTTTGTGTAGTAGTTCATCCTGTAGGATCAGACTAATGATGTTGCCATTGCCAATGAAAATTCTATTTTCAACCATGGCCAAACTTGTAGCAAAGCTGACCATAAAGCGGAACGCTTCTAATGCATAACTGGCATTGAGAGCCAACCAAATTGCCTTGATGTGTTCGGGTGTTTCAACAAACAATCCAACTTCTTTGTTGCAGTTGGCCACATGTAACTTATCATAATAATTGCCAACACTNGATGCCATGTCAACAATTTCTTTTGTGTCGTGAATGGTGTTAAAAACATCCTTGGGCACATTGTAGATGTTACGAATGATATGACTGTAGCTACGACTATGGATATTAGTTTCAAAAAATCCCCAGTTGTACATTAAACTTTCCAGTTCAGGAATACTACACACAGGAGTAAACACCTGCGTTGGCCCACGACCTTGTAAACTATCTAGAGCAGTTTGTCTTAGGAGATTACTGGTAAAGATATGACGAACTGTGTCGCTGGCTTCTTTGAAATCTTGTGCATCCTTGGTAAGACTAATTTCTTCTGGCACCCAGAAAAATCCTCTAGCCTCTTGTTCGAACTTTTGAAGCTTGTTGTATTTGACTTCTTCAAAGCGTTGAATAGTTACAGGACCAGCTGGATCCAAAAACATCTTGCGATGCAAGTAATCTGTTTTTGTTGATAGGTTATATTGTTCTTTTGACATTATTCTTCTTCTTTTATTGGTTTAACAAAATAGATATCGCCACCTATGTGTGCAACTTTGGCAATCGTAAATTCTTCTTTGAGTAGCAAGGTATCTAAGAAATTATCTGNATCCTCTTTTGTTACAAATGATTTTGTATATGTAATCATAGCTTGCATGCCTCGCAATCTTCTTCGTCATCAAAGTTGATTAGTTCCAATGGTGCATCTTCTGTGTCCAGGCTTTTNGATCCTTGTTTGTTGATCAAACTATAGTAGAAAGTTTTTAATCCCCAAATGTGTGCTTGCATCAAGTTTTTAGCAATCAATGTGGTAGGAACTTTACGCCCTTCAAAGTGTGCAGGATTGTAAAAAGTATTTGTACTGATACTTTGATCCACATAGGCAGCCAATACTGCAGCAGTTTTTAAATAACCATCACAGTCTTTTTGTTCCCACATCAATTGGTATTTGTTTTTCAATTTGGCATACTCAGGAACAACCTGTGTTAAACTACCTGCTTTGGACTCTTTGACGGTGATCAAACTCATTGGCATTTCAATACCATTGGTTGAATTAATCACAACACTGGAACTTTCAACTGGTGCGATTGCCATCAATGTGGCATTACGCACACCATAGGCTCGCATGAGTCCTCTCAGTCCTTCCCAATTCAATTCTGGAGTAAAGTCTGCTAGTTCATTGACACCTTTGGCTCTGCGTTCCCAAGGAAATACACCTTTGCCATAGAATGTGTGATCGCTGTCTTTGCAACGACCGCGTTCTTTGGCCAGTTCAACTGTGGCTTCTGTCAAGTAGTAGGCTTGATGCTCCATCCACGACTTGACTTCTTGTAACGCATCTTTCTCGCCATAATTAAATCCGCGTTTGGCGTGCCAATAGGCCAAGTTTGTAATGCCAATACCCAAAGGTTGTATTTCATCATTACTTAACTTACTTTGAATACTTAGAAAATCTTGATAGTCGAGTATATTGCATAGGCTACGCTGTAGGATACGACAAGCACGGCGCATGTCTTCAGGGTTACGGAACGCACCCCAGTTAATACTTCCCAAAGTGCAAAGAGCAATACGGCCAGCATCATCATCAAGACGCTTAAATGGCCGAGTAGGTAAAAGGATTTCACAGCAAAGATTACTCTGGTAAATGGTATGATATTCAGTATCAAACGGACCTTGATTCTGTACATTGTCTATAAACACTAGGTAGATACGACCTGTGTCTGTGCGCTCTTTTAGTATGCCGCCTTTGAATACTTCCTCAGCTGGCATGCTCTTTTTACGCAAATCAGTACGCTTCTCATACTTTACATACAGTTCTTCAAATAACGCTGTGTTACGATAAAAGGCCTCGTATAAGTCAGGTACTTCGTTGGGATCAAAGAAGGTGATATCTTCTTTGTTCTTAAAGCGTCTCCAAAAGAATGCGCTAAGGACAACTCCGTAGTCCATGAATCTAACTCTTGTTTCCTCTGTGCCTTGATTGTTTTTAAGAACAATAAGGTCATCAAACTGATGATGCCAAATGGGATAAAATACAGTAGCACTAGCATTACGAATACCTCCTTGACTGCAACTGCGTAAGTCTCCAAACCATTTTTTTAGGAATGGAATCATACCAGTGTGCATAATTTCGCCACCTCTGATGGGGCTACCCAACGAGCGTAGACGACCTATCTCCAAACCAATGCCGGCTCGCTTGCTAGCATACTTGGCCATCATCTCACCTGAAGCAAAAATGCTATCAAGATCATCATCACTGCGAATAAGCACACAACTACTAAACTGTTTTGTAGGAGTACCAAGGCCAGCTAGCACAGGAGTGGCTAGAGTAAACAATCCATCGCTGGCGGCATTATAGTATTCTTTAATATAACGCATCCTGGCAGTGTTTGGTTCTTCACTATGGAACACAGTTGCGGCCGCAACCATATAACGAATTTGTGGAGTTTCGTAAATTTCTTTTGTGGCTCTATTACGCACCAGATATTTTTCAATCATCTGCTCAATGGCCGCATAACTGTAGGATTCATCCTTGGTATGATCTATCATGTCATTCATGCGATTCCAATCATCCTCAGTGTACCACTCGAGCAGTTCCGGGGTGTACAATCCAACTTCTACATTTTTCTTTACAATTTCATACAGGTGAGGAGGATCATAACTTCCGTAGACATCTTTGCGCAACATACTCAGGCGTTGTTTACCTGCTACATATTGATAGTTTACATGCCCAACATCAGGATTTTGTTCTACATCAATTAGGTCAACAATAGCTCTAAGTGTGATTCCATCAATTTCTGTTGTTGTGATCCCATCATAGAAATGTAGTTGCGCTTTGATCTCAATCATACTTTGACTAACATCTGCTATCCCCTGACAAATCTTAGCTACTTGTGCTTGCCATTTTTCAATGGTTAGTGGCTCTTTACGGCCGCTTCTTTTAACTACTGTTATCTGCGTCATTTATTACTCGTTATTGTTATTTGTACTGTCTAACCCGGTCTTGTGATAACCGTCTTTGTATTTTTACTTCTTGGTTGGTATTTACGATGGTGTTTCTATCCCAATTCAATATATATTTTGTTTTGTCGACTAGGACTAAATTATGTCCTTCTTCGGTTAAAACCAGCTCTGCAGACATCAAATCTGCACGATCCAGTAAACTAATAGTATACAGGATTCCTAGTCCTCTTGCAACATCACAGTAATAATTATCACTCAAAAGTTGCCAAGGATCTGGCCAATCTTCGTTGTCGTCCCAATGCAGATAATAAGGTTGCCATGGCGAATTAAACCACCAGTTGTTGATGGTCGTTAATGCAGATTCGAGTGGTAAAGTTTGAACTTGCGTTCGCAGTGCCTGCCAGGATTCGAGCCTGGCAGCAAAATTGGTAGGCCACATCAAGCTAGGTGTGAGATAGAATAAGTTAAAGATCCTGGCAAACCAGTATTGGAAGTAACAAAGTTAAAGCTGACATTTGTGCCAGTCTGACTAACAGACAAAGCTACACCTACACCAGGAGAACCAAGAGTGCTGATACCTTGGTAATGTCCTGTATTTTCTACAAAGTCTTCTGTGTAAGTTAGATCACCGCTGCCACTGCTGGTAGCAACTACAATCACACCAGTGCGATAGTTAACATCTCGTGTTATGGTATAGTTTATGCTAAACGCTTTGAAGTCAAGAGCACTTACTGTAGTAACTGTTCCAGAAGAATTGTTGGGCAAAGGAAATGTGTATCCGCTTTGGCGAACATAAGTTCCCATGGCCAACTCTTCACCATTGGTAGTGGCAATACTTGCAGTACCGTTTAGTCTAATTCTAGGATAGGCCACTGCAAAGTCGTCAGTACGAGCAAACAAATCGCTGATACTTACATTGTTGTTGGTTTGAATATCAATGATTACAGTGTTGGGATTTGATATACCTTGAAAGTAATTTCCTACATCATAGAAAATGTTGCTGCCAGATGCGTTGATAGATACTGCTCCAAACACAATGCCTTCTGCATAGATATTGTCAAATATGTTGCTGACAATTCTTACACCAGTAGGACCACCGTTGATGATTGGATAACCAGTGCCCAATGCAACACCTTGATACAATGTATCAAACTTTGAATTTATAACAGTGATACCTTCAATTTGATCGTTGCCATATACACCCCATACAGTACCACTGAACAAACAACCATCAAATGTTATTTCATTTGTGATAAGACTGGGTGTGCTAGCAAATGTCACCGCGGCTGTACTAGGAGCATCAGTGTTTAATTCAGCAGTGGTCAAGGCCCCAACAAACCCTACATTCAAGAAGCTGAGTGTGCTGGTATCTTCTACCATGAAAATAGATGGAGTAACATTCAACGAATGAAATCCCATGTTTGAAATAGTGATAGATTGTGGTGCAATGGCTCCATTGGTACCTATGTCAACACCTGTTTGTTGTAGACTGTCAGCAGTACGGGCAACAAATGTATTCAAGGTACTGTCGTCGGTGTTGTCCATTAAAATAACACTGCTGTCAATGCCTTCACCATACAAAGTGGCAAATGTAGGTATGTTGATTGTGGAGGTTACTCTGTACACGCCACCTGGGAAGAACAAGCTGCGTCTAATCTGAGGGTTGACTTCTCTACAATACAATTGGTACAGCGCACGATTAATAGCATCGGTGTCATCAGTGATACCATCGCCCACTGCGCCAAAATCTTTTACAGTGGCAAATTGATCCAGCCATGTTTGTAAACTTTGTTTGACCGGTGTACCAGCAGTGGGACCTGTTTGAACATTATAGCCAGCATCTGCACCTTGATATGTGTAGGCCGTAGCAACTGCAAGAATATCACTGAATTCTGTAAGAATCTCAGTGTTTCCAATAACAGGAGCACCGTCTTGCAATGATCCATTGCCAATCCACAACTGGCGAGTATCAGTACTCCATCCGAATTCAGCACCGGCTAGTTGCGGTAAATCAACTTGTAAACCTTTACGGTTCGTTATCTGGGAAATTTGTACAATAGCCAATTTATTTGTCCTTGAATCTTATTCAGTATTTAGCTAGAGTTTTAAGTTGTTTTTAATGTATTCGTACAGTACTCTGTGTCCGGCTCTATTAGGATGCCCCCAGTCTGGATAGAAAAATTCTGGAGTTCTTCTGAAATATTTGCTTCTTTCTAATGCAATATTAAGATAAGTTTCAAGTTGATCTTTATATAGGTAGTTTTTGTCAAGCCACTCAAACCCATCTCCGTCGTTTAGCAGCGTTGTTGATATATTACTATCTATTAGTTTTGTCCAGCTAGGAACTAAAAAATTTAAGTTTGGTAATCCAGTAAATTTTGCAGGATGCAAATCAGTAAGACCACCGATTAAGTGAATAGTTATATCGTGCATCACAGCATAGTGATTTAACTGACTATACAAATCATAATATAAATTAGTTATTCTTCCATCTAAATCCAAGTCAGCATCTTTGAAAAATACTTTTTCATTTATACATCTACCAATATCAGTCTGTATAAAGAAAATATGTTGTATGTTTAGATGTTGATTGATTTCTAAAAATGCATGCAACGGCAATATTAGTTCTTGATTGTTGCCACCTGGACGAGACAAGTTCACTACATTATACCCGTCCTCTATAAGGTATCCACCTAGTCCAGGATGAGATATATTACTCTTAATACTTGGACTATTTCCGGCCCATTCGCCTGCACCCCAACTACAACCAGTGATAATAATTGTTTTCATTTAATTTGATAGATAATATAATTCTAGTCTGCGCCACCATTGATCAGACCAGTAGTCAAAGTCTTTCGACTCTAAAATAAACTCTTGATACACAGGAATACCATCGTCACCAGGTTTTACACACATTAGCACTACACCCTTGCGTATGTTGGTTCCGTAAACTTCATTGTGCGCCAGTGCGTAAGCTGTAAGTTGTAGATAGTAATCTTCAATCCACTCTTGCTTCTTGGGCTTGTTGGTTTGTTTGTAATCAAGTATGCTTTCTTCACCTAGGTGTATGCCTACTCCGTCGGTGGTTCCAGCATACAAGCTGGGAAAATATAGTGGTATTTCTACTCCCCATATTTCACTTACATTAGACAATCCTTGATCAATCACACACTGAGCCATTTTGTGACTGTCCCAACTGTAAGGGTTTGATCCTCGCTCAGGCATTGCACCTTCTTTGATATAGCGTTCAAGATAGGTGTGCATTCGGGTGCCACGATTTGCGGCTTCTGTAGTAATTGCTTGAGCACGATCCACACCCACACGCCGTCGCCACTCGTTGAGAGCCTGTTTCTTTTCTTCAGGTTTGGTTTTGTCCAGTACAGTGGTTACACTAGGAACTCGTTGACCATTGGGAGTAAGATATAATCTCTTTCCATTTTCACTGGTTCTTGATAATGTGTGATATTCAAATTTTTGTTTATACAAGTTAAACTCTGAAACTTTCTCCGCAACCACAACGATCGCGTTCATTAGGGTTGTTAAATTCAAAGCCTTCGTTAAGACCTTGGCGTACATAATCTACAACAAGTCCTCTTAGATACACTGCATCTTTTCTAGCAACTTTGATTGTAAATTCTGGATAAGTTATGATTTCTTCATACGGGTCAAACTTATTTACATCTAAGTATTCTAACACATAAGCAAGTCCGCTGCAACCTGTAGTTTTAACACCTATGCGAATTCCTGCACCTTTTTGGCGTTTTTGTAATAATTTAATTATTTGTTGCCTAGCAGTGTCAGTTACTGATATCATGTTTCTTTCTGTAATCTTCTACTGCGGCCTTGATAGCATCTTCTGCTAGGATCGAGCAGTGGATTTTGACTGGAGGGAGAGCAAGTTCTTCAGCAATTTGGCTATTTTGTATGGATCCTGCTTCTTCAAGTGTTCGACCTTTGACCCACTCTGTAACGAGACTTGAGCTAGCAATGGCGGAACCACACCCGTATGTTTTGAATCTTGCATCTGTAATAATCCCATCTTTGACTTTGATCTGAAGTCGCATTACATCTCCGCAGGCAGGTGCACCTACCATGCCAGTGCCTACATCAGTGTCGTCCTTAGAGAAGGAACCCACATTGCGTGGGTTCTCATAGTGGTCAATGACTTTTTCACTGTATGCCATTTATTGCACCACTTCGGTGTGTTTGTGTTTTAAACTCTTTTTAAGAAGCTTGAACCAGAATTTTTTTGCCTTGTCAAGATTGTGTCGAACTTCAGCTCGGTTAAGTTTTAAAATTAGTTTTTTAGTTTTCATATCAGTTGGGTACCGCTACAACTTGCTTGACACCAGTTTGTGGATTTACCATTTCTTGCCAATGATAACCTACAGGAGGTGCTTGCACAATGGTCTGTGGTTGTTGAACCACAATACTGGGTTGTTGCTCAACCACTACTGTGTTGGGACGAGCTAATTCATAGCCAACAACTCCGCCGATCAAGGCCGGTGCAACCCAACATCCACCACATCCATAATAACCTCCATGCCATCCGCCCATTCTATATGGACCATGTGCCTGTGCATTTGCTGTGCCTAACAGGGCTATTAATGATAATGTTAATGCTAATTTTTTCATGACTATCTCCTTTTGGTTATAATACTATAACGCCTTAGGTCAGTATTTAGTATACTGCCATTTGAATAAAATGTCAAGTTATTTTGATTATTTCATGCCGCGGCGCATGGCCTTCTTGGCATTTTGATCTACAATGTCTTGAGCCTGGTCCACAGACATAGCATCGTCTGCTGGCTCGTCATTGCCTTTGAATCTGATAATACCAGAATTTGGATCTAGTGGTTCCAAAATGTTACTCAAAGGTTCTTGATTAATCAAATCACCCAAGTTTTGTGAAGTAACATTTATGCCCATGCTTTTGGCAATGTCCATAAATGCATCTTGACTGATTTGTTTTTTTGCTGCCTGATCGCTGGCACGACTACCTAAAAACATACTTATAGCCGCTAACTTTTGAGAGTTAGCGTCTGTAGTTTTATTACCAGTATCGTCAGCGATTTCAAAAATTTTCATTATCTACGACCGCGACCCAATGTTGAAGCAGCTGGTTTTGCTGGTGTGTCTAAATCAATGTCAGGTAGTTCGTCAGCTGGGTTTACTTCAGCAGGTGGAACTTCTCCGCCCATGCCTGCATCCATACCGTCTTGACCAGGAACCATGGGTGCCTGTCCTGTAACTACACCTAGTGCTTGTTCTAGTTGTTGTTTGGCACCTTGTAAGTTTTGCAACAGTCCTGCTAGAGCAGCAGTGGCATCTGTGTTGAATTGCATGGCTTGATCAACACCAACTTGGTCTTTGATCTGTTGTACCAACGCAGGCAAGTCTTTGAATTGCATAGAACTAACTTGTTCTGACATTTTTTGAACTTCGTCAACCATGTCTTGACTGGCCAATACCACTTGAGCTTGTTGAATTTCGCTTTCACGCAATGTACGATAAAGATTGCGGCGCAAACGATTTTCCATTTGAGCCTGTGGCATCATTGCAACTGATGCAACCAACTTTTGTTCATCTGGATTTAAATTTTGTCCTGCGGCAGCCTTTTTCATTGCGGCCTGTTGCTTGGGATCTTTGATAGAAGAAATCTTCTTGGCAGTAGCGGCAGCTTGTGCATTGGCCACTGTTGGATTAACTGGCGGCATACCGGATGTTGATTGTGCTTGATTTTGATTAGAACCTGCAGTTGATCCTACAGATACAGTAGCAGTTTCACGCAGTTTGGTTTTCAACCCTTGCTCCATCATCACTAATTTAAGATATGATGGATTTTGTTCGCTACGGTGAAATTCAGGTTGACGACGGTGTTCCGTAATCAATGATCTCACGCGATTAAGCATATGGCGAGCTTGTGTGCGAGTAAG
>JGI26470J50227_1001058_pt1 | contig 10182 bp, 6 predicted proteins | sample FreactTroBogLake_FD_50227 | JGI IMG/M metagenome (IMG submission 50227) | reverse complement strand
TCGCTGGCGCGGAACCATCAGTGGTTGAAGCGCTGACCACGTACGGCGAGCAAATCGGCGCGGTCTTTCAATTGGCCGACGACATTATTGATATCGAGAGCNCCTCGAACGAATCGGGTAAAACGCCGGGTACCGATTTGCGCGAAGGAGTTCCGACGCTGGTCACGCTCTTTGCGATGGCCTCCGAAGATCCGGCCGACGCAGAACTCAAGACCCTATTGGCTTCACCGATTCATGACGAGAGCATCGTTGCAGAGACTCTTGCCAGACTTCGGGGACACAAGGCGCTTCAGCAATCGAAAGCTCTTGTTCAAAAGTACGCCGATGCTGCGAAGGCAACGCTTGCCAGCCTTCCGGCAGGTCCAACCACCGATGCGCTTGTGGCTTTGACCGACGCGGTTATTACGCGGACTGCTTGATTTCCTGCGGCTTATATAAATCGTAAGCCAACGCGCAGAGCGCAATCCAGATAACAAAGAATCCAATCCACCGCGCAGCTGGCATCGATTCGTGGCGAACAAATACGCCGATCAAAAATTGAATCGTGGGTGTAAGGAATTGGATCAGGCCCAAAATCGATAACGGGATGCGAGTAGTGGATCCGTTGAACAAGAGCAATGGAATCGCGGTCACGGCGCCGCCCAGAATCATGAAGAAGGTGACCTTGCCGTTAACGCCGAACGATCCTTGGCCCTTGTGAGCGAGCCAGAGAATGTATGAAGTAAAAGGAATGAAGAGAAGCAACGTCTCCATAGTGAGACCCTGAAGCGCGCCTAAATTCAGCTTCTTCTTTACAAAGCCATAACTGCCAAATGAAAGTGCCAACGTGATGGCAACCCAAGGGAAAGTGCCTGCGTCAATGGTAAGGATGATGACACCGATGGTCGCAACTCCGACCGAGAACCACTGCAACGGGCGCATCCGCTCCTTCAACGATATGACGCCGAATCCGATGCTGACTAATGGATTCATGTAATAGCCCAGCGACGCGTCCACGACGTGATGATGATTAACCGCCCAGATGTAGACCAACCAGTTAATGGAGATAAGTACGGTGGCGAGAAATAGCCGGCGCATGATGCGCGAATCTTTGAGGAGAGCGAAGGTAGGGGAGAGTTGTTTGGTGAGGGCGAGCGCGATGAGGCAAAAGACGAGCGACCATACGGCGCGATGCGCGACGATTTCAAAGGCGCCAGCGGGATCGAGGAGTGGCCAGTACAGTGGAAAGAGGCCCCAGAGAATGTAGGCGGCAAAGCCAAAAAGTAATCCGGTGCGGTGTTTGCTCACGAGGTAATTACGCCTTACCGATTAACGGTAGTTCGTAAATTGAACCGCGAAATCCCAGTTGCCGGCCTTGACCATCGCGATTGCCTCTTGCAAGTCATCACGGCTCTTGCTGGTGACGCGCAAGGTCTCGCCCTGGATTTGGGTCTTAATGCTCTTTGGGCCTTCATCGCGCAATAACTTGGCGATTTTCTTGGCGTTCTCGGTGGAGATGCCCTCCTTGAGTGAGCAGTTGATCTTGTAGACCTTGCCGCTGAGTTCAGGATTGGAGGCATCCAAGTGCTTGAGCGAAACGGTGCGCTTGACCAGCTTGTCCTTAAAGACATCCAGCGCGGCCTTCGCGCGCTCTTCGGTATCGGCTTCGATTAGGAATTTCTCGCCCGACTTCTCAATCTTGGTGCCGGTATTTTTAAAGTCGAATCGGGTGTTGATTTCACGGTCGGTTTGGTTGAAGGCGTTATCAACCTCCATGTGGTCAACTTCGGAGACGATATCGAAACTTGAATCTGTAGCCATGGCGGTAATTTATCCGATTCTCAGGAAAAAGGTCTTGGCACGGGTGATGAAGCGGGTTAGGTTCGGCACGTGGGGAAGCGGGGCGGGATTCGGCAAAAAGCCAGCAATTATCGCGCCGATTTAGAGGGCCTGCGCGGCATCGCGGTTTTACTAGTACTTCTCTTTCACGCCCATTTCGCAATTATCAAGGGTGGATTCGCGGGCGTAGATATCTTCTANGTTCTCTCCGGATTTTTCATCACCGGCCTCTTGCTTCGTGAATACGAAGAATCGAATCGAATATCGCTCGCTGAGTTCTACGCGCGTCGTATTCGAAGGCTGATGCCGGCGGCGACGCTAGTACTTCTTGCAACTCTAATCGCCTCATTTTTCATCCTGCCGAAAATTCTGATTCCTGGTGTGGCTGTGGATACGACGGCCGCTGCGGTGTTTATAGCCAACATGAACTTTGCTCACCATGCCACGGATTACTTCCAGAGTGCGACGACTCCGTCACCGGTGCTTCACTACTGGTCGTTGTCGGTGGAAGAACAGTTCTACATGATCTGGCCCGCGCTCATACTTATTACGACCAAGGTGGGTAAAGCGCTCCGGCGAAATGTATTCATTGTCATGACGGTTGTTACGGGGACATCCTTCTGGTTTGCGATCTATCTCCTGCATCGCAATGCAATCTGGGGTTTTTATTCGTTGCCAACCCGCGCCTGGGAGTTAAGCCTCGGTGGCTTATTGGCGGTGTTGGCCCCGTCCTTTAAAAAGATTCCTAGGCTTGTCGCGGCGGTTGGATCATGGCTCGGATTATTGGGGCTTACTGTCACTGCCTTGTTTATTCCGGAGACAGCCCTCTTCCCAGGCGTCCCTGCTTTATTACCAACGTTAAGCACCGCGCTTCTTGTTGTCTGCGGTTTGCGAGTACCGCTAGAAGTCTTAACGAATTCGGTCACGCGATACTTTGGGCGAATAAGTTATTCGCTCTATCTATGGCACTGGCCAATTCTTATTCTCCCCAGCGTTGCACTCGCGCACTCGCTCAACGTGTATGAGCGAATTGCGGCAATTGCGGCTTCAATCCTCTTGGCTTCTCTGACGACTCGTTGGATTGAAGCCCCGATGCGCCGCGGACGAGTACTCGGTCTTATTCCTCGTCGCAATGCATGGACCGCGGCCACGGCGGTCGCGATGATTGTCGTGGCGAGCGTCGCGGTTCACGCCGATACCGCGGTTACGGGCGTAAAGACAAAGAGCACGTTATCCAAGGATCAAAAGGCGGCGGAGCTCAGTACGTTATTGAAGTCGGCCTTACCAGCGACCGCGACTCCAACATCATCGCCCAGCGCCACGCCTAGCGCCGTGCCCAGCGCGACGCCTCCGACACCGACGTACCAACCTAATTTGCCCGCGGATTACGCGGCGACAGTGACTTCTGGCGTGCGCGCGGCGACGCAAGATTTCCCGGTGCCCGCCGATTTAGATCCATCAATTCAGAGCGCGTCGAACGACAAAGCAATTACTTACAAGGACGGTTGCCACACCGAACTCAACGAGCCTGCATCGACAAAACCGTGTGTATATGGCGATCCGAATGGAAATCAAACAGTGGTTCTTTTTGGTGATAGTCATGCACTCAATTGGTTCCCTGCATACAACGCTGTTGCAAAACTCAAGCACTGGCGTTTACTCAGTCTGACGATGTCGGCCTGCACGCCCGCCGATATTCCTGCCTACAACCCGGCAACCAAGGCGTTGATGGCTAATTGCCCGATTTGGCGAGCCGCGACGATAAANCGNATNAACGCAGAGAATCCNTATCTCGTTCTGATCGCAAGTTCGCGCAGTTGGGCGACAACAGATGCGAATGGNGCTGTGCTTGCCGGTGATGCTCGCACCGCGGTCTTTGATGCGGGGATGAAGCGAACGATCGAGGCAATTAAATTAAACGCACTTCATGTTGTGTATTTGGAAGATACGCCAGCTCAAAGTCAGGACCCAACGCTTTGTCTTTCACAACATCCAAAAAGTACGCTGGCGTGCGCGACTCCGGCCTCGCAAGCAATAAATGCATCATGGCAAGCAGAGGAACACGCGATTGCCAGTTATGAAGGAATTGGCATTATGGATCCGAGCTATTGGGTATGCCCAACCGATCCATGCCCAGTGGTCATCGGTAATCTCGAGATTTTTCAGGACAACTCGCATTTAACCGCCACGTATTCCGAGGCGATGGCGCCCATCATGGCGAGCGCTCTGGCTAGAGCAATTTCCTAGCGACCCCCGCGTTGAGGTAATCTACGCAGGCTGCTTCACAGATAGCCCTGGCGGGTTGCCCGAGCGGCCAATGGGAGGGGACTGTAAATCCCCCGGCTCTGCCTTCGAAGGTTCAAATCCTTCACCCGCCACCATCTTGTTGATCTTCATTTCAAGCCTAGCTATCTGTAATTCTTGGCTCTTTCACTTTTTCATGCCTTTTACTGACATGCTTGCATAATGTCATGGGAGAGAATGCGAAGGTTGATTCTCTCGGTATGCCTTCTCGCCCCCGTTCTCGTGACGATTCAAACTTCTGCGGCGCGCGCCGCAGTTCTCTCTGATGCTGGAAGCAACTGCTCCCTTACGGTGACAAGTGCCGGGGTGACTGTCGATGCAACTAGCGTTCCCATAACTGTCTCTGGTTCTAATTGTGTTGTGCAGTTCAAAACCGCTGGCACCTACACGGTCACAATTCCGAGCGATGTGTCGACAGTGAATTATTTGGTAGTAGGCGGCGGTGGTGGTGGCGCTTCTGGCGGCGGAGGTGGCGGCGGTGTGCTCCAAGGCACTAATTTTGTTGTTACACCTAGTTCGAATTACACAGTGACTGTAGGAGACGGTGGAATTTCTGGATCGGGTGGCTCGAATCTACAAGCCGGAGATCCCAAGTCAACAAACGGCGATTCATCAATTTTCGCAACAATCACCGCGCTCGGAGGCGGCAGTGGTGGTCAAGGCAACGTCGGATATGAAGCAAGAAGTGGTGGAAGCGGCGGGGGTTCTAGATATGACTGCACAAATGCAACGCCTGGTGCATGCGCAGGTATAGGAACCCCTAGTCAAGGTAACAACGGAGCGGCATCTACATATCCAAGTTACGGCGGCGGTGCAGGTGGTGGTGGTGCTGGATCCGCTGGGCAGAACACTATCCTGAGCAATATCGGTGGAAAAGGTGGAAACGGAGTTATTGGAACAATCACTGGCTTAACTTACGGCGGCGGTGGTGGTGGTGGAATTAATGCAAACTCAAATCAGTTTGGTTATGTTGACGGTTCAGGAGCATCTGCAAGCCAAGTGGGAGTAGCAACAACCGGTGGTGGACAAGGCGGCTCTGGCGGTGGAGGTCGTGGAAGTTCCTACGGATATAGCAGTGGAACTCGCGGTCAGTATGCAAATGCAACGGCAGGAACACCAAATACAGGTGGCGGCGGTGGTGGTACCGACCCTGAGGATCTTGGCGCGGGAAAGGGGGGTTCTGGAATAGTTGTTTTGAGCTACGTTGCCACTGCAAATTTGCGATCAATAACCTTTAATTCGAATATCAATACTTCAACTACGAGCACACAATCGGTCACGAGTGGTGTTTCAACTCCGCTGACAGGTAATTCATTTAGTGCAAATGGCTATGTTTTTAGGAGTTGGAATACTGCTGCCGATGGTTCTGGCACTAGCTTTGCAGATCGATCAAATATAACAATTACAACAAATACCACCCTTTACGCACAGTGGGTAGCCGGCGTAAACCACACCATTACATTCGCTGTGAATAATGGATCTGGTTCAATGGCTACCCAAACTGCGGGCATTCCTACAAATCTAAATGCCAATACCTTGACTCGTTCCAATTATTCTTTTGCAGGATGGAATACTGTCGCCAACGGAACTGGATATAGCTATTCTGATCAAGGATTATTTCCATTTAGTACTGACACGACTTTGTATGCGCAATGGACCGCAATTGTCACAAACTACACAGTCACATTCTTCGGCAATGGCGCTGATGCGGGCGCAACACCATCTCAGACCGCCGGATCTTCCCAAGCCCTTACTCTCAATGGTTTTACTCGAACGGGTTACAGTTTCTTGGGCTGGGATACAAATTACGCTTCCGGATCAGCCTCATATTTAGATGGACAGGCATACGCCTTTACTGGGGACTTAAGCTTGTATGCAATCTGGGTAACCCAAGCCTCGAGAACTATTACCTTTGATCCTAACCTTGGTAGCGGGACCATGGCATCGCAGACTGCGACTAGTAACACAGTATTAAATGCAAATACCTTTACGCGAAGTGGCTATACCTTTCGGAATTGGAACACCCAAGCGAATGGTCTCGGTGCAAGTTATTTAAATAATTACACTTACAGCTTCGCTGCTTCAAAAACACTGTATGCCATCTGGAGTCAGAACTACACCATCTCCTATGACAGTAATACTGCGAATGCTGGTTCAGTGCCTATTTCTCAAGGCTACTACGCGAGTGGTCCGACGGTGACGATTCAAAGTAATTCTGGTTCACTTTCGAAAGTTGGAAATATTCTCACTGGTTGGAACTCTGTTGCGAATGGAACGGGAACTAGTTATGCACTCGGCCAGGTCAATTCCACCTTTAGTACCAATACGACTCTCTTCGCTCAATGGAGCGCTGCAACATACACAATTCTATATTCGGGAAATACGAACACATCCGGATCAGTTCCCTCTAGCCAAAGTTATATTTATGGTGGAAGCGCCCTTACTTTGAGCAATAATCCATCTCCACTCGCGAAAACCAATTATCTATTCAGTGGATGGAATACAGCGCCTGATGGCTCTGGAACAACTTATGCATCGGGCGCCACCAATACGACTTTCATACAAGACACGGTTCTCTTTGCAAGGTGGTTGATTAATGCAACTCTGTCTATTCCTCAATCGTCCGGGGCAACATATCGGACCACCAACACTTTGACGCTTACTATCGGCGCCCCAGGAAAATATACGTTTTATGCTTCGGGCAAGAGAATTCCAGGTTGTATCAACATGACGGGCAACCCTCCGACTCTGATCTGTTACTGGAAACCGAGCATGCACGGGCAAATCAATATTTCGGTCATTGGCAAAGTGGGTGGAAGTTCCTATTCATCAAATATGGGGACTTATAACATTGGATTGAGGGCTGGATCACGGTGATGAACCGTGATCAAAAATGTGAGTCTGGCCAGTCGCTCGATGGTTCAAATCCTTCACCCGCCACCCAGTTACAAACACGAACTATTTGGCTAATATTTATTTATGGGTTCGCAAACTTCTTTCAACGTTAATGGCACGACCGGTGAAGGCTATTTAGCAAAGCCAACATCTGGGTCGGGACCTGCGGTCATCGTTATCCAAGAGTGGTGGGGGCTGGTCGGACACATCACCGACGTCGTCGATCGATTTGCCGCCGCTGGTTTTGTTGCCTTCGCTCCCGATCTGTATCACGGTCAAGCTGCGTCTGAGCCAGACACCGCCAAGAAACTGATGATGGAATTGCAGCTCGACGCCGCCGGAAAAGAAATGAGCAGCGCCGCGGCCTACTTACTTTCACTACCCGAAACATCATCTTCAACCGTTGGCGCAGTTGGATTCTGCATGGGTGGATCGCTCGCGATTTGGAGTGCCACACTTACCGCGGACATCAGCGTCGCCGTTGGCTTTTATCCCGGCGCATCATGGGAACGTCACGCGCCACAGTGGAAGAATTACAAGGGCAAGCATGCGATGATTCACTGCGCTGAGAGCGATGGCACTTCGACCGCGCCTGGAATACAAGAAGCGAAGCGCGAGATTGAAGCCGCAGGTGGCGACATTCAGTTATTTGATTACGCCGGTTCCCAACACGCATTTTTTAATAACGATCGTCCCGAGGTATATGACGAAGGTGCGGCCACACTTTCGTGGGACCGCACCTTGGCCTTCTTTAGAAGTAACCTATTATCGGCATAGGATTTAAACGTGCACGGCCTCTAGTGGGACGTGCAGTCTAATTTGATAACTTCACCAATATTTTCGGCTTGGAGAACGTAAATCCAGAAGAAGAAAAATANAACCAATTTTGATTCGAAGAATAATTAGTAATCGATACTTCCGGTTTGCCCTTTGAGTCAATCACTGAGACCGAGGCATGAGGCGCTTTGCTTTTGAGGCCATATAAGCAGTTAGCGTATTGCTTATTTAGCAATAGCGAATAATACCCATGAAATAGTGCGCCTGTAGACGAAAAATGAAGACCACCAATTTGAAAAGCAAGAGAACCACTTTCTAGAGAAGGAGGGNTACCTTGATAAATCGCCCCATTTGACGTAACTAGCGCGGCAAGGCCATTGCCTAATATTCCGCATTTAGCTATGTCGGGGCCGCCATCGACGCTGTTAACTTCCCAAAGTGGAATTTCCGTGACCGATTGATTATTAAGGTAGTTTGCAAACTCATCAAAGAAATTAAAAGCTAAGGCTTGATTTGCTCCATAACCGGCATCAAAAGGGTAGGTCATCTTTGAATGCGTGGCGGGCTTAAGCATCGCAACTTTTTCAACGTCTATCGGTGCCCCTCCGAATAGCACTCGGTCATACTGGGCGTTCATTTTCTCAATTTGTATCTTTGGTTGTAGGAGTCTTCCAGAGAGCCAAGCAGAAATGGAATGTGAAAGGTGAGCGGAAATTGTCAAGTAAGTTCCATTCACATATGGAATCTGAACCGCACATTCTCCCTTAGTTTCCCATATACAGTTTGGATCAAGAACTCCAGGGAGCCCTAAATACTTGTCGCTCCTTAAAACGCGGAAATGCTGAAGGCTTATTGCAAATGATTGCAATGGAAATCTTGATGCTCCATATGGTGCGTGAATAACCCCAACGGCTACAACCGCATAACCTTGATCGTCCGCTTCACTCTTTGATTTCCAAACTCCCATGCCTCCACTTCGGCCCAAAACGCTGGAGCTATCAACGGAGTAGCCTGTTCCGAAAGGTGGTGCAATTTCGCCTTGCGATGTCAACATCTCTGAGCTGAGGCCTGTATCCAAATTAATTGCTTCAATGCAGTCATCCGTGGTGGCACTATTTTCACAATTGGGTATCACTCGATTGATATCCCACCCGCTTGACTTTGCGCCAGGTAAACAATGGTTATCAGTCAATGAACTGCAAAACAGAATATTTTGCCCATCTTTTACCTTAATACTTGCAACGGGAGCAGCAGCCGGCTCATTGATTGTTAATCCGTAATAGGAATTTAAATGCTGTGAATTAATNCTCTCTGGATTGGGTGGCCATTGGTAAAAATTGTTTGAATCTGCAAGTGCTGGAGATCCCATTAATAGAGGTGCCAATATTGCAATAGATGCCAGGACTAGGTTCTTAGCAACCAACGGCTTCATCGTTTTATTTTAGCGAAAAAAGGGAAGTAAAAAGTGAGCAATTCAAATGAAAACTTTTTGGGACAAACTTACGAGGTATATGACGAAGGTGCGGCCACACTTTCGTGGGACCGCACCCTGGCCTTTTTTAGAAGTAATCTCGCTTAAATATCGAAGCGATCGAGGTGCATTACGCGTGCCCATGTGGTCACGAAGTCATTGACGAACTTCGCTTTTGCGTCCGCACTGGCATAGACCTCGGATAGCGCACGCAACACCGAGTTTGATCCGAAGACCAAGTCAGCGCGGGTAGCTGTCCACTTCACCTTGCCGGACTTGCGATCGCGGCCTTCGAAGAGATCGCCAGCGTCCGACTTTGCGGTCCACGTGGTGTCGATATCGAGCACGTTGACGAAGAAGTCAGTGGAAAGTACCTCTGGCTTACTGGTGAGAACACCGGTCTTTGAACCGTCGGCAACTGCGCCGAGAACGCGCATTCCACCGACAAGAACCGTCATCTCTGGTGCAGAGAGATTCAATAGTGCCGCCTTATCGACCAAGTGGAATTCAGCNCTCGCGCCGAGTCCCTGCTTNGCGAAGTTACGGAAACCATCTGCGTGTGGCTCGAGTACCGCNAAGGACGCCACATCGGTCATCTCTTGCGTTGCATCGGTGCGACCTGGTGCNAATGGAACAGTGACCTTAACGCCCGCCTTCTTTGCTGCCTTTTCGACCGCGGCATTTCCAGCGATAACAATGAGGTCCGCCAATGAAAGGTTCTTCTTTGTCGCCTTGTTGAAGTTGGTTTGAATCTTCTTCAAGATCTCGAGGACCTTCGCCAATTCCTTGGGATTGTTCGCTTCCCAATTGCGTTGTGGTTCAAGCGCGATACGCGCGCCATTTGCGCCACCGCGCTTATCGGTGCCGCGGAATGTTGACGCCGACGCCCATGCGGTCAAAACAAGTTGCGAAACGCT
>JGI26470J50227_1001057_pt1 | contig 10194 bp, 6 predicted proteins | sample FreactTroBogLake_FD_50227 | JGI IMG/M metagenome (IMG submission 50227) | reverse complement strand
GGGGGCGATGACGACGGCGGGCTCGCGTGTGACGGCTGCCGACAGCGCCGACCGGTCGGGCGACTCGCCCCGTCGCGTCGACTCCTGGCCCGCGACCAGCCTGCCGTGGGGCGATGTGGCACTGTCCGCCGACCGGACGGGCCGACGATGACGTCGGACCGGTCCGAGCTGCGGCTGCCCGACTTCCTCGTGATCGGGGCGTTCAAGAGCGGGACCACCTCCCTGATGAGCTACCTGAGCCAGCACCCGGACGTCATGGTGCCGTGGCTCCAGGAGCCGAATTTCTTCGGCGCCGAGGACTACAGCCTCACCCTCGACGGGGCCAAAGGCGCCAGACGTGACGCGGCCGGTGTCTACGGCCGGCGGAGGACCAACACGTTGGCGCAGTACGGCAACCTCTTCGCCGACGTTCCGGCCCACTGCGTGGTGGGGGAGTCGTCACCGCAGTACATGACCCATCCGGCGGCCTGCGAGCGCATCCGTTCATTGGTGCCCGACTGCAAGCTGGTGGCCATCCTCCGGAATCCCATCGACCGGGCGTTCTCCGACTATTCGATGCTCGTCCGGGACGGCATCGAAAAGGACCCGTTCGAAGAGGTGATCCACCGGCCGAGGAGCATCAAGCCGATGGGCCACTACGTGGAGACCGGGATGTACGGCAAGCAACTGCAGCCGTTCTTCGACACGTTCCCTGCCGACCAGATCAGGGTGTACCTCCACGACGACCTGCGGGCCGACCCGCACGAGGTACTCCGGTCGCTGTTCTCCTGGCTGGGCGTCGACCCGGCCTTCGAGCCGGACGTGTCGGAGATGATGAATCCGTCCGGCACGCCGACCAATTCGCTGATCGCCGCGGCCTACATCGCCCGCCGTCGACTGCAGCCCTATCTGAAGCCGATCGTGCCACGCGGCGTGCAGCGCCGTCTCGACGTGCACCTCGAGCGCGGCCTGCAGAAGGACGTCGTCACGCCCGAGGTCCGCAGCGAACTCGCCGAGATGTTCGCCGACGACGTCGCGCTCCTGTCGAAGCTGATCGACCGGGACCTGAGCCACTGGTTGCACGTCCCCACGGGGACGTGACCCCCTCGGGAGGGACGCCGACCGACGTCCCGACGTCCGATGTCCCGAATCCGCCCCGTCGCCGTGGTCGACACGTGCCGAAACACCGTCGCACCGGTGCAGTGGCGACGACGACACCCGATCCGCCCCCCGCCGAGACCGAGGGCGGCACGGCGTCCACGGACGAACCGGGACCGGGCCTCGAGGGGGCGATCGAGAAGGGCGGGACGCAGCGCATCGGCCACAGCGCGCTGATCACCGCGCTCTCCAGCTCGATCCTGCCGGTGACGTCGCTGGCGTCCGGTCCGATCCTCGCCCACGTGCTCGGACCTCAGGCACGGGGCGTCATGGCCGCGGTCCTGGCACCGCTGTTCGTGGCGTCCTTCGTCGCCTCGATGGCCATACCGGACGCCACGGTGTACGCCATCGCCGGGCTGGGCACGCCCATCCGACGGGCGGCCAACATGGCCACGCTCATCCTCGTCCCGCTCGGCACCATCGCCGCGGTGGCGATCTGGTTGGCGGCGCCGATCCTGATGCACGGCACCCCCGAGGCGATCCCCACCCTGCGCGCCGTCGTGTGGGTCCTGCCGTTCCTGATGATCGGCCTCATGCAGCGCGGGGCGATCATGGGCAACCGCAACTACCGGCTCTCCAGCCTCGAGCGCTCCACGGCCGCATTCGGGCGGCTGGGCCTGATCATCGGGTTCGCCCTGGTCGGCGTGCTCACGGCGACCACGGCCGTGTGGGCCAACATCGCCCCGAACCTGGCCGCAATGTGCCTGTTGTTCATCATCATCCGGCGGGTGAAGTCGGCGTCCTCGGGCGGACCGTCGGGGCGCGAGCTCTTCAAGAAGATGGGGGCGTACGCACTGAAGGGCTGGGGCGGTGTGTCGGCCAACCTGGTCAACTGGCGACTGGACCAGGCGTTCCTGCCGGCGCTCACCAACGCCTCCCAGCTCGGCTACTACGCCATCGCCGTCAGCCTGGCCGAGATCCCGTCGATGATGATCGGTGCGACCAAGAACGTCGTGTTCTCCGAGGCCTCCCACCGCAAGGACCCGCGCATCGCGGCACGCTCGACCCGGACCGTGATCCTGATCGCCGTCATCATCGACGTGGCCGTCGCCGTGCTCGCCAAGCCGATCATCGTCATCCTGTTCGGACACTCCTTCCTCCCCGCGGTGCTGATGGCCCGGATCCTCCTCGTCGGCAACGTGCCGTGGATCGCCGAGGTGGTCCTGGCGGCCGGGCTGCTGTCGAGCGGGCGCCCGGGACTGCGGTCGTCGGGCCAGATCGTGTCGGCGGTCATCACGGTGGCGGGCCTGATCATCTTCGTGCCCATGCTGGGCGCGCTCGGTGCGGCCTGGGTCAGCCTGGCCGCGTACACGATCAACTTCCTCATCACCCTGGTGATGTTCCACCAGGTCACCAAGATCCCGTATCTGGACTCCGTGCTGCCGCGACGTTCCGACGTGGTGTGGGTCTGGCACTTCTCGATCGACCTCCTGCGCAAGGGCGTGTCGCTGATCTCCCGCCGCCGGAAGGGCGCCAAGACATGACCCTCACGACCACCGCCGACGGCCTGCCCACTGACGACGAGCGCCCCGAGCGCCGTCGCCGCCGGGCGCTCGTCCTCGCCGGGATCGGCGTGACGCTGGTCATCGCGGGCCTCATCGTGGCATTCGCCAAGCCGAACCCGAAGCTGCACCTGGCGGCGCCACCACCCACCTCGACGACCGCACCGGCCGGCGACTACGCGACCGAGGTGGCAGCGGCAAACTCGTCGCTGACGACCCTGCTGGGACTCGGGTCCGGGTGGGATGCGACGACGGCGAACCTGCAGAAGGAGCTCGGTACGGTCAGTTCGGGTTCTGCCTCGGCACTCGCTGCGCTGCAGTCCGCCCGCGCCGCCCACCGCCAGAAGCCGCAGAACTGCCCGGCCGTCCTCGCCTCGACCGGGCAGGTCCAGAGCATCACCAGCTCGGTCGAGTCCACGGCGGAATCGGTCAGTGCCGGTGCGGGCCAGGTGCTCGGCGCGCTCACCCAGTCCCAGTCCCAGTTCGACCAGCTCGGCGCCCAGCTCACCGCGGCTGCCGGGAAGGCCACCCCGGCTCAGACGACGGGACTGCAGAGTCTGCAGTTGGCCGCAGCGTCGCTGGGTGCCCGCCGCACCCTGGTGACCCAGACGGCGACCACGATCCAGGGCAAGGCCGACAAGGCGGTCGCCGGAGCGAAGACCCTGTCGGCCCAGGCGACGACCCTGGCCGCCGGCTGTCACGGCTGACCGTCGGCACGCTCGTCCGCCGGGTGACAACCACGTGGATCAGGCGTCGGAATCGGTCGGCCCTCCACCGACCACTCGTGCCGGCCCGCACTCGCCGCGCGACGACGCGCCGACCGCGCTGTGCGGAGCCGTCCGGACCCCCCCGACAGGTGCCGACCTGCCCCTGACGTCCGCGCCGTGGACCCTGCACTACCTCTGACCAGGGAGTATGCGGTCCATGGACGGTTGGAAAAAATGTCAGAAATTCCGCTCAAGTTGTACCCACCGGTAACCGATGCAGGGGCATGGCTTACTTCCAAGGGCAGTGGAACAAGCCCCAGGCGCACCGTGCATCCCACGGGCAGCAGGCGCGTCTGGGACAGGCAGGGGCACGCAAGGCAGTGGCGGTAGGTATCGCCGCGCTGACGGTGTCCAGTGGAATCCTCGCCGGGAGCCTCGCGGCTTCCAGCGGCGCGGCGCCACCCGATCGGGCGACGGGAGGCCACGCCATCGAACTGGCGCAGCATGATCCGTTCAGCACGACGACGACGGCGCCACTGAGCACGACGACCACCAAGCCGGTCACCATGACCACGGTGGCGCCGGCGACCACGACCACGACGGTCCCGACCCCGACGATGACCACGGTCACCGCGCAACGGTCGGCTGCGCTGCAGAACATGGAGGGCGTGAACATCCACTCGTCCTACGGGACGACGCCCTACGGCAACTTCACCCAGACCGAGAACCTGCTGGTGAACCTCGGGGTCGAGCACGTCCGTGACCCGCTCGCCTACAACCCGGCGTTCGTCCGCAGCGACCAGTACAACTTCTACAACGCGTTGAAGGCAAAGGGGATCGGCGTCGACCTCATCGTGTCGCCGAACACCAGCACCGCGGACCTCGCCGCCCGGTTGAACACCGTGGCCACGTACTTCCCGAACGCCGTGGACGCCCTCGAGTCGCCCAACGAGGCGAACGTGATTCCGGGCCTCACCGACTGGGCCGCCCAGGACGACGCGTACGTGAAGCAGTTGGACGCCTTGGCCAAGGCCAACCCGGCACTGCGCAACGTCACGGTGCTCGGGCCGTCCCTGGCGAACTTCCTGGCACTCCGCAACAGCGATCTCGGATTCCTGTCGCTCGGCAACCTCAGCTCGTCGCTCGATGCCGGCAACGTCCACCTCTACCCCGGTGGTCGTCTGCCCAGCGTCAACATGGACGCCACCAAGGCCGGCGAGAGCCTCGTGGCCCCCAACAAGCCGCTGTGGGTGACCGAGGCGGGCTACCACGATGCCGTAAGCAACCCGGGCAACTTCTCGGCCTCGGACGCCACCATCGCCACCTACCTCCCGAGGCTCTTCCTCGAGTGGTTCCAGCGGGGTGCGACCCGGGTGAACATCTACCAGCTGTACGACCAGCTCACGGACCCCGGCAACTCCAACTACCAGGCGCACTTCGGCCTGGTGGACAACGCCGGGAACCCGAAGCCGCAGTACTACGCCATCCAGAACATGAACCGGCTGCTGGCCGACACGGGCGGGGCGTTCACCCCCGGCTCGCTCACCTACTCGATCTCCTCGGGGTCGACCAAGGTGTCGTCGGTGCTCCTCGAGAAGAGCGACGGCCAGTTCCAGCTGTTCCTCTGGCAGGACGCCTCGGTGTCGAACTACTCCTCGGGTACGCCGGTGCCGATCACGGTGCCTCCGACCCCGGTCACCGTGACGTTCCAGTCCCCGGTGTCCTCGATCTCGGAGTACCGTCCGTCGATCTCCGGGGCCGTCCAGGCGACGGCGTCGAACACCTCGACCTTCACCGTCAACCTCCAGGGCGACGCCACGGCGCTGACGATCCAGCCCTGACCGAGCCGCCTCTCACACAGCAGTTCCGGACCATTGACCACGCCGGGCCCCTTGGGCCCGGCGTGGTTAATTCCTGCGATCCGGGCGTGAAAGACCTCGTTAGTGCACGGGTGCGACTGTTCTCCGCGGTCACCCGGTCACGCAGCGTAGGAGTGCCCGAAACTGCACCCGTCAGCGGTTGACTCCGTGGAGGGCCCACCCCTACCGTTCTTGTAGGGCAGAGGAACGTGGCAGTGCCGGCGGAGTCAGCGGCGGTCACGGTGGGCGATCAATTCCGGGCGGCCAGAGACCTTCGCAGTGCCCCGTAGCAGTCGATTCGTCCGACGCAGTTGAACACGGAGGTTCACCACAATGAAGGTTCGCCTGGCGCAACGGAGCGCTCGACTCGTCCTTGCACTGGCGCTGGTGGCACCGGCCGTCGTCGTGTCGGCAGCCGTGGGCTCGTCGGTCGCCTCGGCCACGACCCCTGGGGTCTTCGTGGTCAACTCGACCGGTGACCAGCCGGACACCGGCATCAACGGCATCTGCGCCACGTCGACCAAGGCCTGCTCGTTCCGCGCCGCCCTGGCCGAGGCCAACGCCTACGCAGGCCCCGCGACCATCGACTTCGCCATCCCGGGGACCGGTCCCTTCTCCATCTACATCACCTCGCGCCTGCCCAACATCACGAATCCGAACGGCATCACGATCGACGGCTACAGCCAGGCGGGGTCGGTTCCCAACACCGCGCAGTACGGCAGCAACGCCGTCCTGGAGATCAACCTCGTGGGCCCGGGCTCGGCCTCGTTCGACGGCATGGAGTTCATGACCTCGAACAACAGCCTGCGGGGTCTCGCCATCTACAACTTCAGGCACTCGCTCTGGTTCGAAGGCGCGTCCGCCAACGACAACTCGGTCGTCGGGGACTTCATCTGCACGGACAGCTCGGGCACGGCCCGCGCCCCTACGGTCGACGGTGCCGCCGGCGGGATCCTGATCCAGGACGGGGCCAGCAACAACGTGGTCGGCACGCCGGCGTTGGCCGACCGTAACGTCATCTCCGGGTGCGCCCACCGAGGCGTCATCATCAGCTTCAGCGGCACCGACTACAACAAGGTGCAGAACAACCTGGTGGGGCTCAACCCGTCGGGTACGGCGGCGTTGCCGAACCAGTCACACGGGATCGACGTGAACTACGGCGCCTCGTACAACCAGGTCGGGGGCCTCGGTCCGAACGAGGGCAACGTGTCGTCGGGCAACATCCAGGAGGGGATCGAGGTCTCCCACGGCACCGACAACCGGGGCAACAACGTCCAGGGCAACTGCGTGGGGACCGACATCACCTGCACGCAGCTCCTGCCGTACACCGGCAACGGCATGATGGGCATCCGTCTCGAGGGCGCGAAGACCTGTGACCCGTGCGACCCGAACGCCGGCTACTCCGACGTGTCCGGCAACGTCGTCGTCGGCAACCAGGGCGGCCTCCTGGCCGACAAGGGCCAGCAGCACAACCAGATCCACGACAACCTCATCGGCGTGCTGCCCGACGGGACCCCGGCCGGCAACGCCCTGTACGGGGTGCGCATCGAGCACGGGGCCATCTACAACACGATCGGGCCGAACAACCAGATCGCCAACAACCCGGTGGGCATCGAGATCGACCCCACCGAGAGCCAGCCCCCGTCGACGTACGTGCTGCTCACCCATGACAACACCATCACCCGCAACAGCATCTACGACAACACGTCGCTGGGCATCGACCTGGCGCCCTACGGCCAGGTGAACCAGAACGGGATCGCCAATCCGGACGTGGCCGACGGCATCCAGGTTCCGGTGATCTCCAAGGTGCTCGGCTCGACCATCTCGGGTACCGGCTGCCCCGGATGCGCCATCGAGGTCTACCTGGCCGACGTCACGACGGTGACGGGCAAGTTCTCGCTCCAGAACTTCGGTGAGGGCAAGACCTACGAAGGCACGGCGACCGCGGACCCGACGACCGGAGCATTCTCGTTGACCCTGGCCTCGCCGGTGACCACCGGTCAGGTCTACACCGCCGATGCCACGGACACCGGCGGCAACACGTCCGAGTTCAGCCATGACGTGGTCGCCGGGGGCCCGAAGGCGCCGGTCGGCGTGACCGCACCCGCCTACATCTCGCTGGCCAACCAGACCGCGGTCACGGTGAGCGGGTCGGCGCCGTCGGCGGCCGTCTCCGCCACGGTGACCCTGACCGACCAGGCGTCCACCACGGTGACCAGCACGGTCCCGGTCGACCAGTTCGGCAACTTCACGGCCACGTTCGACGCCAGCGGCCTGGCCGACGGTGCAGTGTCCGCGTCGGTCTTCCTGACCGATGCGGCCAGCCAGAACTCACCGGTCGTGACGGTCAACGCCACCAAGGACACCGTGGCCCCGGCCCTGGTCTCGAATTCACCGGTCTCCTCCACCACCGTTGCGTCGCCTGCGACGGTCACCTTCACGTACTCCGAACCGATCGGGACCGGCTCGTCGGTGGCCGTCACCTTGGACGGCACACCCGTTCCCGGGACGTCGGCCGTACTGGCGGACCCCGACACGGTGGTGTTCACGCCGACCAGCCCGATCGGGACCGGCGCGCTGTCGGCCACCGCCAATGTGACGGACCTGGCCGGCAACCCGACCGTGTCGAACCTGTCGGCCACGGTCGACGCCACACCCCCGTCGGCCCCGACCCTGACCGTGCCCGCCACCGTCAACGGCTTCGACCAGGTGTCCGTGCCGGTGTCCGGTTCGGCGGAGCCGCTGGCGACCGTCAATCTGTCGGCCACCGACGGCACGACCACGACGACCACGACCACGTCCGCCGACGGTTCGGGTGCCTATGCCACCACGATGGACCTGTCGACACTCGTCGACGGTTCGATCTCGGTGAGTGCGGTCGCCGTGGATGCCGTGGGCAACACCTCTGCGCCCACCACCACCTCGCTGGTGAAGAACACGGCCGGGCCGAAGCTGGTGTCGAGCACGCCGGTGCTCGGGACCACGGTGGCCTCGCCCGGCTCCGTCACCTTCACCTTCGACCGTCCGCTCGCCGCCGGCTCCACGATGTCGCTGAACAACGGGATCAGCAACCTCTTCGGGCAGTCCGTCGTGAACGGCCAGTCACTGGTGTTCACCCCGCTGTCGGCCATCCCCACCGGGAGTTACACGGCATCGGCCACCGCGGTGGACGGGTTCGGCAACGCGACGGCGGTCCAGATCACCTTCACCGTCGACGCCACTCCGCCGGGGGCACCCACGGTCAACCCCGTGGCCCCGATCGACTACAACTCGGCACCGGCCGTGCCCTTCGGTGGAACGGCCGAGCCGGGTAGCACCGTGTCGGTGTCGGTCTCCAACGGTGGATCACCGGTCACCCAGAGCACGACCGCCGATCCGTCGGGCAACTGGGCGCTCAGCTTCGACGTCCGGTCGCTGGCCGACGGCACGCTCTCGGTGTCGGTGACCGCCACGGATGCGGTCGGCAACGTGAGTCCGGCCACCACGTTCACCGTGGCCAAGCAGACCCTGCCGAGTGCACCGGCAATCTCGGGAATCGTGGGCGTCCAGTGGACGCAGCTCAACGTCAACGTGGTCCCGCCGGCAAAGACGGGTGGCCTGCCGATCATCGGCTACAAGGTCACCCTGGTGTCGGGTGCGACCACCTTGACCTTCACCTCGACCACGGGGGCGGTCGTCGCCGCCGGCTTGCCGGAAGGGACGTCGTACAGCGTGACGGCGCAGGTGCAGACGGCCGCCGGGTACGGACCCGCCAGCGCGGCCACTCCGGCCACCACCAAGCTCCGGACCCTGATCACCATGGCGAGTTTGCCGCTCACGGTGCCCCACGGCGGGACGCTGACCTTCTCCGGGGTCATCACCCGGGCGACGTCAGGGGCCCCGGTCAAGGGAGCCAAGGCACTGATCTGGCAGCTGGACACCCTCGGCCACAAGACGTTGGTCGGGCGCACGGCGGTCACCAACGCCAGCGGTCAGTGGTCGATCACCCTCACCCCGCCGACCGGCACGTGGCGCTACTACTCCACGTGGGCAGGTGACGCAGCTGACGCCTTCTGCCAGTCGAAGACCAGCCCGGCCGTCACCGTCAGCTAGGGCGGTCCGAAGGTCTCGCACACACCACTCCGGGCCTCCGGGCCCGGAGTGGTGGCACTGTGCGGTTCTTCCCTGGCCGCTACCGTCGGAGTGGGTCCGGTCGGGGGACGCACGGGAGCACGGAGGTCGGCGGAACGGTGGGCGGGATCCGAAGCCGCTGCACGAGGACTTTCCGGGGAGCCGGCTGTCCTCCGGAAGCCGGACCTTCGGGGGAATGCAGGACGGTCGATGCCGCAACGCCTCAGATGGGGGTGGTGACCGGCGTCGGGACCCCGTTCGTTCCTACGTGAATCGCCGACGGTTCCTCGAGGCGGGCGACAAGTCCTGCACGCACCGGTCACGGCCCAGGGCCGAACTGGTGGCCAGCGGCGAGCCAGGGGAGTCGATCAGGCGGAGACCCGCTCGGACCAGTGGGCAGGGGTCTGGTCAGCGGTGGAAGCCGTGGCGGTGGCAGTGCGAGTGGCAGCCAGCGCAGACACGTCCGACATCGAGGCCTCGTCATCCGCGCCCGCCAGGCAGAGGTCGATCCGCATGCGGAGGGACGTCGCCGTGCGGCGGCCGCCCACACGTGCGCCACGGCCATCGGTGGTGCGCTGGATGCTTGCGATGGTGGGGAAGGTGATGGACATGGGATCTCCTGGGCTTCGGATGGTGAGCCGTTCCGACATCGGCCCGTTCGCTAAAGACTAGTAAACCAAGCGGATTACTAGGAGACTCTAGGACGACTTGGGCCCGGAGTCAATCCCCCTGCGGGACGTGATGCCGGAGGGAGCCGTGTGGGGGCGCTGCCGGTCAGGTCGAGCGCTCGTATCGGGGTGTGCCACCGTGCGGCGGGCGATGGCGGGCGATGGCGGGCGATGTCGGGCGGGGGCAGCGGAGGGGCGGGTCCGATGGTGG
>JGI26470J50227_1001056_pt1 | contig 10194 bp, 3 predicted proteins | sample FreactTroBogLake_FD_50227 | JGI IMG/M metagenome (IMG submission 50227) | reverse complement strand
GCGGGTAGCTCGGTGGATACCGGAACCCAAATCACGATTTACGGCAAAGACTACTCCGGCCAAGAAGTGACCTCGGCTCAAAACGGCGTGAACCAGCGCGGTGTTGTCCTGACCATCAATCCGACCGGCAGTCAAATCAACGTCACACCCGTACCGATGTCCTCGGTGGAAGCGGTGAGCAAGCCGGTTACGAACGGCACCGTCCAGCTTTTCGCCTACGCCAACAGCACCCCCGGCGCGTTGCTGGCACTCTACAATCCCGGCGACGTGAACCCAGCGTTCCTGTATTCCAAGCTCGCCCGGATGGACGGCAGCACGAATGCGAACAACCTTGGCAAAGTCCCGCGCAAGATTTCCGCCCTCGTTCGCCTCGCTTTTACGCCGGTCGCCAATCCTGCCGACATCATCATCATAGACAACCCTGACGCCATTAAGAGCATGATTCAAAGCCTCCGCGCCCGTGAAGGCGGCGACGAAGTTGCGGGCGACAAGTACGAAAAGACCGCCCTACGCCGACTCATCGCTCAGGTCAACAGCCGTTTTCCGATTCAACAATTCTCGGTTAAGTACGCTCCGTCTGGGATGGCCGGTGCGCGTCGGGTAAACCTTGGAATGACTTGAATTTATGGCAGACCTATCATATTTGGGCTACAATGTTTCCCCTGCCCCCACGGGCGGTCAGGGAGCCTATGGCGCAGTTCCGGGCCAGACCGCCGTGCCTCCGAGCACTTACCAGCAAGCCTCCTCGGTGTATTCCGGCCTGCCCGGATTGACCAGCGCAGCCGGGGATGTCATCGGCAGTGAACTTGCCGGTACAATCTCGCCGTCAACGAATCGCAATATCTGGGATGCCGCCGCCGCTCGTGGCGTAAACCTTGGCCAGCCAAACAGCCCGATGTCCAACGAGATTGGCCTGAGCCTGACCGGAACGACTACCCAAGGCTTGCAGGCGACTGGCGAATCCAACTATCTGAATTTCCTTTCCGGCCTTTCGAACACCCAGCTTTCACCCTCCCTGCTCACGGACATCTCGCAGTCCAACGCGACCCTTGCCGCCGCGCCCGACCCGGCAGCCGCCGCCGCCGCGCAACAGGCGCAGTTCGACAAGTATTACAACCAATCACGCTCCCCCGCCGGTTACGGGGCGGGTCAGGGTTACAACATGAGTCCGAGCTATTCCGACTTCCCTGACGCGCAACCTGCCGTCACCGCCGGGAACTACGAGCAGCTTGTGAGTGGAAACACTGGGGGCGGTTATTCCAGCCCGTACACCACATACAGTTTTGAAGGAAGTCAGCCTGTTATTCCTTGGGACGTGTCAGCATTTAATTGATTTATGCAAATTCCTCCTTGGCTTGACGTAACACCCGGCTCGTACACCGCCGCCGCAGAGGCGGGTGTCAACGCCGGTCAACGCGCCCGTTCGCTCGACATGGAGGCGCAGGCCCATCAGCAGGCGTTGCAAGAAGCGCAGGCCCAGAAAGCGCAGATTCAAGCCGCACAAGTCCAATCCGTCCGCGAACACGCCCAGCAGCAAGCCTCCGCCCGTGCCGCCGCCGCCGCGCAGGTTCAGCTTCAAAAGCAGCAAATCATGCAGGACATGCAGAAGCAGAACATCGCGCAGGCTTACAAGCAGATGCAGTTAAGCCAAAAGCAGCAGGAAATTGACCAGAAAGCCCAGCAAGCCGCCGCCGCGCTCGACCTCCGCGCCAAGGCGAATCAGGGCTTGCAAGACTATCGTGGGGCTAAAAACGAAATCGCGCAAAAGACTTTGGAGCTAAGGCAGTATCAGGCTCAAAACGGCGGCAAGTCGGACAGCAACACGCAGCGAATGATTGCGGACATCACGAATCTCCGCGCCAAAGACGTGCTGGCCGACGCTTCGATTGCCGACGCGGACAAAGTTACGGCTATCAATAAATTCCGCCAAGACCTCGCCGCCGCCGTGGGGGCCGCTACGCCTCCGCCCGCCGCTGGGATGCCGGCACCCATGCCTGCCCCCGCCGGTGCGCCTATGGGCCAGCCAGCCTCGGTGATGCCTGCCCCCGCAGTCCCGCCGCCCGGCCCATCGCCAGCCGACGAAAGCATGAACCAAACTTGGAAAGGCTTGCAGGGCTTGGGCATGATTCCCGCAGGCGAGGCCAGCCCCGCGAATCCGGCGGCAGCGTTCAACGCGGCGAATCCGGCACCGACCGCGCCAGCGCAGCCTGCCTCCATTGAAGCTCCGGCTAACTCAAAATATAAAGTGGTCGAATTTAACGGCGAGTCCGCCGATGAAGGTCAGCCCGAACAGACGCCCGCCAAGCCTGTGGATATTCCCGGCATTGCGGCTCCAAAGGCTTGGCAGCAAGACCCAAAAATCTTGCAAGCCCAACAAGCGGAAAGACAACAGAAAAAACAGGTTCAAATTGAACGCCAAAAGGTTTATTTGAAAAATTTAGGGCTTACCGCAGGGCTTAATTCGCCTGCTTATCGTTCCGCCTATCAAGAATTGGTTGACATGGTGGGTCAATGATTCTACAATTTTTGTAGATATGCCAATCTATCAAGCCACCGACCCAGAAACGGGGGATACCTTAAAAGTTGAGGGCGATACACCGCCAACCGACGCAGACCTCGGGCCGCTATTCGCCAAATACAGGAAGAAAAAAGCGTCCGAACCGTCGGCGGCTGGCGCATTTGCACGTTCGGCTGTAATGGGTATTGCTCCGGCGGCAGGGGCTTGGAAGGGGGCGGAGGCCGGGGCTTTGACAGCGGCGGCCATTCCCGGTGTTGGTGAAACCGGCGTGGCCGAACTAATCGGCGGTGGGGTTGGCGCATTGATTGGGTCTGTGATGGCCGACAAGGCGCAGCGAGAAGCCTTAAAGCTCGCTGCACCTGAAATTCACGATACGCTTCAAAGCTACCAACAAGAGGACTTAAAAAAACATCCGTTTGCCACGGCGGCGGGTAGTGTTGCGTCCAGCCTTCCAGTATTTGAGGCGACTCCGTTTAAGACTTTGGACGGAGCGGCGGCATTGGTTAAAATCGCTAGGGGAACAGAAGTGACCAAGGCAGAAAAAGAAGCGGCCACAGCACTTGCAATACAAACCGGCTTTGGGGCGGGAGTTGGTATTGTTGCGCCATTGGTTCAAGGTCAAAAACCGACTGCCGGAGAAATCACGCAAGGAATTGCCCAAGCAATTCTTTTCGGCAAGCCTCTTTTTGGAAAAGAGGCGGTTTTGAAACCCGCGCTCAAAGTTGGCGACCAAATTGTAACCGGCGGCGACTCGCACGACGAGGTTGCGAAAAACGCGCCCGACCCCGAAGCCGCGCAGGAAGCTTTGAAGGACGACGCGAACCACGTTTTCAACGTCGTCGGCCAGAACGGCGAAATCGTCGCGTCGGGCCTGTCCCGCGAAGAAGCCGCTCCGATTTACGACCAGATTCAGGGCAATCCGCCCGGAAAAACGAAGGAGCTTCATTCGACGACTTTGCGGAAGGTGACTGCGCCGGAAGCTGAAACTCCCACCCAACAACTTTACCGCGAAGCGGAGGAAGCCAAAAAACAGGCTCAAGCCGAATACCCTCCGGTTCACCAGCAGATTGTCGATCAAACCGGCCTTTCAAAATCAGAGCTGGACGCGCTGGGGATACCAAGCCCCGAAGAAGTCACTCACCCGACCGATTACGGCGACATCCCCAAGCGTATTTCTCGCAATGCCCCCGGCGGATACCTAAACAGACTTTACGACAAGCTCGCGGGCGAGGGTAAAACCGGTAAATTTATCTGGGGCGGAACGGCAGAAAATCCCAAAATCGGATTCGAGCCTGACGTTGCGAATGCCAAGCCGGACGTTGAAGCCGCTCAAAAAGCCCTTACCGCAGTTAATAAGATTCGCGGCGTGTTTGGCTTTGATCCGCTCCCTAATTTCTTTTCTCAACCCGAAGTTGAGGCTGCAAAAAACGAACCGGCGGGGCTACCGCGACCGAACGCTGACGTTCCTGCGTCAGTTGCTAACGTAGGCGAGGCGGCTCCGCCGGTTCAATCTACCCCCCCTCCAACTAAGGAGCCGGTATTAGAATCTCCCACCCCCGAACCCCCCATTTCCGAGGCTTCAAAACCGACGGCCACCCCTATGGCTGAATCGGTGCCTCAAAAGGGGGCGGGGAAACCTTTTGAAGTTGACGACCAGCTTGTCATGCGCTCACCTCGCACGGGCGAGGATGTCATTGTGAGTTATCGCGGCAAGCCGTCCGATGGAAACGCCGTTGTTTGGACTGGAAAAACGCAGATGCAGATTCCAGAGGCTTGGCTGCGTCGGCAAGGAGAAAAATATGTCGAACCTGAAAAACCCGCTGAACCCGCGAAGCCTGCCGTTGAGCCGACTCGAAAGCCAGCAACTCCGGCAAAGCGTGTTGAGTCATTATCGAAGGGCGAACTCATTAACGAATTGGTTGGCGAGGCTCCTGCTGACTACGCTGGCAAAACTAAGTGGGAGAACTACCGAAAGGCTTATGCAAGATTTAAGCGGGACGAACTGATTTACAAGGTGAATGAGTCTCGCCGCCTGAAATCGGAAGGCGATGCGCTTAATGCCCGCTCGGCGGAACTCTATCCCCAAATCAAAGAGATGGCTGAAAAAGCTGGCTCAAAGTGGCGTCAGGCTTTGAAAGAGCATGGCGAGCAAAACGGCGTCCAAACTTACATGCCGTCCGATTTTAGTCGCGACGAAGTTGCCTTCGCGCTGGCTCGTAACATCGCCGGAAAGCAGCTTGCGAAAGAACGGGCAAAACCCGTATCGGAAATCCCAACCCCCTCCGAACCCCCTATTTCCGAGGCTTCAAAACCGACGGCCACCCCTACGGCTGAATCGGTGCCTCAAAAGGGGGCGGGGGAATCTCCAAAGCCACTCCGCGCAAGCGATAAGTCGGTGCGCGATCTTCCGGTATCTGGAACGCGCAAAGGCGACACAATCACGATTGCGCCAAAAGGTGCCCCAACGAAGTTGACTTTCAGCGCGGCAGACTTGGCGAACAAAACCGAGTGGGAGCGCAAGGAATTGCTCGAAAAGCAAACCGCACATTGGGACGACGAGCCGGGCGGCGCGGGGCAGGCGGCAAGGCTCCGCGATTCTGTCCGCGCTGTCATGCGGCAACTCGTCGAGCCAAAGCAATCGCTACAAGACCGGATTGATGCCAACAGAAAGGCGCAGCAACTATCCGGTAAAACCGGAGAGTTGTCCGAACCCGCGCCCACTCCCAAGTTGCCCGAACCTGCGACTAAACCCGCAGTCGAGAAAGTTGAGGCTCCGAAAGCGCAGGAGGCGCAACCCTCGAAAGCTGGGGATAAGGGGAAGGGTGGCTACTCTTTTGGTGAAAGCGATGTGAGGGTTGGAAAAGTTCAAGTGAGCCGAAAGGTTCGCCCCAACGGTGACGACATAACAAGTACGACTTCGATTGACGCCCCGATTGATGTTACGGATAGCAAAAACTGGCCTAGCGTTAACCCCGACCATTTGCGCTACGAGGTTTTCGCTCGTGGTAAATTCGAGGAGCGTCAAGCCCCAAAGAAAGCCGAAAAGGTTTGGAGGGTTTATAACCCCAAAACCAAAGAAACGGTTGCGACCGGACTTTCGTTTAATGACGCGGTGGATTTTGCGAAAACGGAAATGGTTCGCCGAAACTTCGAGAAACCCGAACCCACCCAACCCATCCCCCAAGGGCCGGGGGCGAAAACCTCACGCGAGTCGGGAACGGTTTACACGCCCGGCGAGAAGCCGGAAACCTACGAGGCGACCGGACTCAAGCACGACATTGACGAATTCGAGCGGGCAGTTTACGGATTCCCCGAAGCCGAACCGGCGGAAAAACGCGCCATGATTCCGCAGTGGGTCAAATCCGGCGAGGCGATTAAAAAAGACCCGACGCTCCCCGAACGCATCGTCTCCGAACTCGTGGACAACCCTCGCCGCGCCCTGACCGACGAGGATTCCGCCGTCCTTTTGCGCTACAAGGTCAGCATCGAAAACGCGCTTAACGACGCCGCCAGCCGCACGTTTTCCAAAGACATGGCAGAGGCGGGAGCCGCCTCGTTGGAGGTTGCCGTCTTGCGCGACAAGCTCGAAACCTTCCTCGACGCCGTGCGCGAACGGGGTAGCGAGTGGGGTCGTGAAGGTCGCTGGCGGCAAGCTCTCGCCAAGGAGGATTACAGTTTCGCTACGCAGGAACGTCTCATGCGGGCGGCGAAGGGCGGGGCCGAATTAACCGATAAGGAGCGCACTGACTTGATGGCGCAACTCACGGAGCACAAGAAAATCCATGACCAAATCACGAAGGAATTGGCCGAAAAAGAGCAGAAAATTGTGGCCCTGGAATCGCAACGGGCGATTGACGAGGCTTTCCGCCGCGAGAACCCGCCGGTAGAGCCGCACGTCCGACTCATTGCCGACAAGGTTAAGGGCTTCTTCGACACGCAGGGAGAATCCGCTTTGGCGAGGTTTAAGGCTCGCCGCGCTGGCACCACAAAGCTCTACAACGACCCAACCGCAATCGTCACGCTCGGAAAACTGTCCACCGAGGACTTGATGGACTTGTCTGTTTACGGCGCGTCAAAGATTCTTGCGGGCGGCATCAAAAGCGCGGAAATGGCCGCAGATTGGGCGGCGGAAATGAAGGCGGAAATCGGGGACTATATCACGCCCCACCTGAAAGAAATCTGGGAAGCCTCCAAAAAGGCGATTGACGACCAAGTGAATAAAATGGTCGCGGGCGAGAAAGGCCCGAAGCCGCCGGTCGAGCGCGTCAAAAAAGCCGTCAAGGAACTCACGCCGGAGCAAAACCGCGAACGCATCAAGAGCGTCATCAAAAAGCGTGTCGCGGAAGGCAAGGTCAAGTCCATCGCGCCGTTCGTGGGTCGCCTGATGCGGAATCTGGTTGAGAGTGGGGTATCCGACCGCGATGAGCTTTTCAAACAGGTTCACGCCTTCATGCAGGAAGTGATGCCTGAAATCACCGAGTACGAGACGAAGAAAATCATGTCGGGTTACGGCGAATACTCGTCTTTGCCCAAAGACGAAGTAAGCAAAAAGCTGCGCGACTTGCGCGGTCAACTTCAACTCGTTTTGCAGGCCGAAGATTTGCAGCAGGGTCGCCCGCGCCTCAAAACAGGACAGGAACGCCGCGAGGTCACGCTGGAACAACGCCGTTTGCAGAAAATCGTCAACGATCTCAACCGCGAGTTCCAAGTCCCGTTGACCGACCCGGAACGGCAACTCAAAAGCCCCCTCGACACGCTCAAAAACCGGATGCAAAACCGGATTGACGACCTCCAAGAAGTTTTGGACAAGGGCGAGTTCAAGAAACGCCCGGAGAAGCCTCCGCTTCGGCTGGACGAACGCGCCATCGAATTACAAGGCAAACTCCGTGAAATCGAGCGCAAAATTCGTGACGCCCGGACGAAGCTGGAACTCCAAAACCGTTCGTTCTCGCAGCGGTTCGTTGACTTCCTGAACAACTTTCACCGGCTGGGGGTCATCTCCGGCTTGACGACGCTTGGCAAGCTCGCCATCGCCGGTCAGGGCCGCATTGGCTCCACGCTGGCCGACACGACGGCGGGCCTGTTTCTCAACAAGGCTCCGTTTATCCGCGACATCGCCGAAGGTGCTCCCCGCGAAGGGTTGACCGGTGAGCAACCTTACCGCAAGCTCGCCAAGGGCTACGTCAAAGGCTGGCAGTACGCGGCGAACCAAGCCGCCAAGGTCATCACCAAAGGCCAGTCCAGAGCCGAAGAAGCCGCCAAGGCAAAGAACATTTACGACGCTCCCCTCGGTCGTTACATCTTCTACCTCCACGCCCTATTAAAGCTCCCCGCTTTCTCGCATGAGTACCAAGCAAGCCTCCTGTACCGCATGGAAGCCGCCCTGAAAGCCAAGGGCAACGCGCCACTGACGCCGATGGAAGAACTCGCCGTGAACAACGCTGCCGTGGCCGACGGACTCCGCGCCAAGTTCTCGCAGGACAACATTCTCACGAAGCGGCTGCAAATGGTTCTGCGCTCGCTCGACAAGTCCAAGGAGCATCCGACCTCCGCCCGGATTATCGCCAACACGATTCGGTTTATCATGCCGGTCGCGCATATTCCGACCAACGTCGCAGCGGAGGGCATGGCCTACACGAACCTTGGCCTCGGCCTGCCTCGCGCTGCCATCAAAACTTTTGCGCCATCGGTTAAAGCCGCAGTCGAAAACCCCCGGCAGGCGTACACGGCGGCGATGCAGGCTTTCGAGGACAACATCAAAAACCTCACGCCGGAGCAAAAGGACAGCATCATGCGCCACTGGAAAAAGGGCGCACTGGGGGCGGGCTTGATGCTTTTGGGCTACTATAACGCTGACAAAATCGGCGGCTACTACCAACCCGGTAAGCAAGACCCGAAGAAACCGCAGTTTGGCGGCATCCAAATGTTCGGCTACAACATCCCGCGCTGGGTGATTCATTTGCCCATTTTTGAACCCATTCATTTCGGGGCCACGATTCGCCACGTCCAAGAGCACATGACGAAAAAGACCCACGAGCGCGGCGGGCTGGCGGAAGGCATTACGGCAGGCGTTGCGGGCATGTTGGACGAAGTTCCTTACGTTTCCAACGCAGCCAACGTCACCGAGGCGTTGAAGGGTGGAGGACAGGGCGACTACGCTCGCGGCCAACTCGTGAAATCCGCCATCGTCCCCCGGCTTGTCTCGGAAATCGCGGAATGGGCCGACAAAGACCGCAAGCGCAAGACCTCCGGCGTCGTCCAAGCCGTCGAGTCGGGTATCCCCGGCCTGCGCCAAAATCTACCCCTCAAATGAAAACCGACCTTTACGAAGGACGAGAATTGCAGCATTGCCCCGCGTGCGGGGCTTTGCCGGATGTCTGCGAACTTGCGAAGTCCATCCTGATAATCTGCTCGCACAAAGGCTGCCGTCAAATCCACGCGGCGGACAAGGACAACGCGATTCGCATGTGGAATGAGCCGATGAACCATCGAACCAATTTCCCATGCCGGAAGAATTTGCCGACGACGAAATAGAGGAAGAAGCCAACCCGTTTAGCGAGTCGGACGACGACGAGCAGGCGGGCGATAGCGACGACTTTACTGATTGAAATGCTTGGAAAACGTGATTGAGGGCTTGACAAGTTCCAAAACATAAAGTAGCGTCCGAATATAGATGGGTGCTGGCTTCGGCCAGAAAAGAGATTCGCCCGAAAGGGTCGCCCCGAATCCGCGCAAAGGTCGCATAACCTTACTTGCCAGTAGTCGCGTGTCAGGCAAGCGCGAATCAAAGAGACAATCTCCTTGTCCGTCTTTGAAGCCCGTCGAGGGCATGGGTAGTCATTCACCCATAGGCAGTCGAAAAACTCAAACAGCGCGTCTCGCGCTAAACCGCAACAATTTTGATTTTTTGAACCTATGGCTAGTCAATATCTTAACGGAAACCAGTTTACGCAGCTTCTGGTTGACCAGACGCCCGTTTACGACAAGATGATTTTGGAGGACATTCGGCCCGAAGACGGCTGGATTCTCCACGTCGAAACCGGCACCTTCCCCGCGTTCTCCGGCGTCCAGCATACGCTCGACCGCTTCAACCATGTGTGGCCTGACGTGACGAAGGCTTGGTCGCCTACGCAGGCCGGTAACTGTCTTGGCACTCCCTGTACCAAGACGGAAAACTACATCACCTGGGGCAGCACTCGGTTGACCTACTTCTTGGAGGAGCAGTCTTGGGCGACTCCCTTGCTGTGCTTCGACCAAGAAATGCACGTCACCGCCGCCAAGGAGCAGTTCCGCCAGATCATCACGGACATCCTCAAGCCCGCGACTTCGGCCATCAATTCCAACTTCCTCCGCAAGCGCGTGGCACAGTTCGCCAACAACAAGTGGGTAGCGAACGCCTTGTTTGGCACCCCGACGAACTCCGGCAGCGGCTACGTTGGCACGTTCCAATATCAGTGGTTGCAGACCACCAACAGCGACGGCACGACCTCCGAGGCGTTCATTGACACCAACGCGAACCCCGCGAACGTGTTCATGCTCACGCCCCAGATGTTGCAACGCCGGGTGCAACCGTTGATGCAGATTGGCTACTTCGGCAAGCAGCCGTTCAAGGACATGCCTCCGCTCATCGAATTGGTGACGGACTTGGAAACCCTTTGGAGCCTCGACCATTTGGG
>JGI26470J50227_1001055_pt1 | contig 10200 bp, 14 predicted proteins | sample FreactTroBogLake_FD_50227 | JGI IMG/M metagenome (IMG submission 50227) | reverse complement strand
ATACACCCCATTTTTGGCGGAAGGAGTCCCGTTCCTCCTTACACTGTGTTTCAAACACTCGATCCCCACCCCCATCATTTTTGTAACAATACCCCCCTCCCCCTACCTGTTTTAGAAACACCCCCCGTCAAGGTACCCCCAAAAGAAATTTGCCCCCTATATATTTTTCTGTTACATTTCCGCTACCCCTTCTTTTTTGAAGTGCCCACAATATGCAGACAATTGAGCCTACGACGGAATACCCAATTCCGTTTGATGTCAGCGACGAAGAACCCAAAACGCACAAGGATGCGCTGGCCGCTGCTGTGAACACGGCAGATTTAATCAACCAGCTCGGCGGGTCGATCGACTTCGACAACGATGACTTGGCCAAGGCCACCAAACTCATTACGGGTACTGACAAACCCAATACGCCAAAGCACATTTCTTCTGCCCGGGAAGCTGCAGCCGCGCACGCGATCATCCGAGAGTTTGATTTCACTGCGTTTCAAGACGCACTGCAGGCCAGAAATTTCGTAACAAACAAGCTCATCAACATTGCGAGCTGCGGCGACCCCAAACTGGAGCTCAAGGCACTTGAGCTGCTCGGCAAACACTCAGACATTGGCCTCTTCACAGAGCGCAGCGAGATCACAATCCACCACACGACGTCCTCAGCTTTGGAGAGCAGCATCAAGGAGCGCGTCAAGCGCCTGCTGAACTCAGATGTGACCGATGTGCCCAATTTGATGGACGAATTGGACGACTACATAGACAACAAGCAGCCCGAAGAGGGTGAATTCAGCGAAAAACCTGAAAAAACCAATGAGTGAAGTTAAAAAATTCACAGTAGTTGCCACTTCCAGCCGCCCGCAACANGAGGTGATTGAAGAAATGTGCGACCGNNTCAAGGAAATTGTGTATTCCTACGCAGGGCAAGTGCCTGTAGCTACAGCTATTGGGGTTTTGCATGTAGCGGCTAAAGAAATTCTGGATGCCCAATGAGTGAAGTCACTTTAAAAGACATTGAGACCCTCATCAACTCGGGAAAACTGACCGAGAGTGACATGCGCACGCTGGAGGCGCAGCTTATTAGGCTGGAAAAGCTCAAAGNTAGAGAACTTTCGCAGCAAAAATTCATCAAATTNGTGNAAAAAGTGTGGCCAAGCTTCATTTCTGGGGCTCACCACAAGAGAATGGCCGAAGCGTTCGAGCGGGTGGCCAATGGCCAGTGCAAAAGGCTCATCATCAACATGCCCCCGCGCCACACGAAGTCAGAATTTGCGTCATACCTGCTGCCGGCGTGGTTTCTTGGGCGATTCCCGGGCAAAAAAGTGATTCAAACGTCCCACACTGCGGAGCTGGCCGTGGGCTTTGGCCGTAAGGTGCGCAACTTGGTGGATACCGAGCAGTATAAAGACATCTTCCCCGACCTGAACCTGTCGTCCGACTCTAAAGCGGCGGGCCGGTGGAACACATCCAAGGGTGGTGACTACTTTGCGATCGGTGTGGGCGGCGCGGTGACGGGTAAGGGTGCCGACTTGCTCATCATCGATGACCCGCACTCAGAACAAGAAGCGGCGATGGCGGCGGTGAACCCAGAGGTGTACGACAAAGTGTACGAGTGGTATACGTCAGGTCCGCGTCAGCGTCTGCAGCCCGGCGGTGCGATCGTGGTTGTGATGACTCGGTGGGCGCAGCGTGACTTGACCGGCCAAGTGCTGAAGTCGGACGCGCAGCGCGGCGGCGAGGGTTGGGAGGTGATCGAGTTTCCTGCGATCCTGCCTTCGGGTAATCCCCTATGGCCACAGTTTTGGTCGTTGGAGGAGCTCTCGGCGCTGAAAGAAGAACTGCCCAACAGTAAATGGCAGGCGCAGTACCAGCAGAACCCCGTGGGTAACGAGAGCGCGATCGTCAAGCGCGACTGGTGGAGATGGTGGGAAGAGGACAAGCCGCCCGAGTGCGAGTACGTGCTGCAGTCTTGGGATACGGCGTTCGAGAAAACTCAGCGGGCCGACTATTCCGCAGGGACGACGTGGGGGGTGTTCACGCACCACAAAGACAACTCCAAGAACATCATCTTGCTCAACACATACAAGAAGCGGGTTGAGTTTCCAGATTTGAAACGCGACGTGCTGCGCGAGTACAACGACTATGAGCCCGATACGATCATCATCGAGAAGAAAGCTTCGGGTGCGCCACTGATCTACGACTTGCGGGCGATGGGCATACCTGTGCAGGACTACACTCCGAGCAAAGGACAGGATAAGATAGCGAGATTGAATTCGGTGTCCGACATCATTGCCTCTGGCAGGGTGTGGGTACCACAGACTCGTTGGGCTGAAGAGTTGGTGGATGAGATCGCTGCGTTCCCGTCAGGCGAGCATGATGACTTGGTTGACGCAACAACATTGGCCCTGATGCGGTTCCGCTCGGGTGGGTTCATCCGCTTACCATCAGATGAGGCCGAGGACATTCAGTGGTTCAAAGGTCGCCGCAAAGAGCGGTTCTACACAGTTTAAAGGGGGTAAGATGCCTAGCTATGAAGAACAATTGATAAACGATGCGCAAGCAAAATACCCTTTCTTAAAACGACACAATCCAGTAGTCATAACTAATCCTTCTGATACTGGTAACTATGCAGAAACATGGCCTATTGGGGAGCCCGGCGACGAGAAATACCCAAGGCCGAACAGAATCCCCATGCATCAATTAGGTGTTGAAGTGTATAGACCCGATCAATTTTCCGCAGATGATTTAGCCGGAGAAGTCTTACATGCGGACCCAGTGGCCAACAATATACGTCAATCATTGATGCGTTCATGGGCCCCCAAACAACTTTCTATTCTTAGGCACAAGCCGGGGATTATCAAGCTACTTTGGATAGTGGGGGTTCAGAAGCGGATGCAGTTCGCAACGCGACAGACTCTGCGATGAGAGGGTATGTGATCAATCAATGGCCAGATGACGCAAACAGTGCAATGAACTATGATGCTAATCAGTTAAAAATGTTGGACTCCTTACGTAGTTACATGACTACAGACTCAGAAAAAAAGTCTAAAGGTGGAGCAATTGGCAAACGTATTGCTGGCAGCAGCAAATTCATTTAAGGATCGGATATGAAATTTGGATTGATGGGTGTTGGTTCTGACGGGACTATGTTTACACCAGAAGGCAAAAAATTATTCAAGCTGCCGACCAAGTTGGCGTTTGCAGTTCAATCCATCCAGCACTGGGTGGCCAAGAAGACTTGGGGTTAATCATGGAAAAAAGTTTGTATCAAGCACCGCAAGGTCTCTCAGATTTGATGGGCCAACAGCCCGACATGGAGATCGAGATCGAGGACCCAGAAAGCGTAAGCCTCAAGACAGGCGATGTGGAGATTGACCTCGCACCTGCCCCCGCGACTGAAGAAGACTTTGATGCCAACCTCGCCGAGTACATGGACGAGAAGGATTTGGCCGGGTTGAGCTCAGACTTGATCGATGACTTCGACAAGGACATGAACGACCGCAAGGACTGGATACAGACCTACATCGACGGCTTGAAGTTACTGGGTCTGAAGTATGAGGAGCGCACCGAGCCTTGGCAGGGCGCGTGCGGTGTGTTCCACCCGATGTTGACCGAGTCCGTTGTGCGCTTCCAGAGTGAAGCCATGATGGAGACATTCCCCGCGATGGGCCCCGTGAAGACGCAGATCGTTGGCGCGATCGACTTGTTGCGTGAAGAAGCTGCCGCCCGCGTGCGCGACGACATGAACTACCAGCTCACCGAGGTGATGACTGAGTACCGACCAGAACACGAGAAGTTGTTGTGGGCTTTGCCCCTTGCCGGCTCCGCGTTCAAGAAGGTCTACTTCGATCCGTCCAAGGGTCGTCAGATGGCCATGTTCATCCCCGCAGAAGACTTGGTTGTTCCCTACGGCGCGTCGCATCTTGAGACTGCCGAGCGGGTCACGCACATCATGCGTAAGACCGAGAACGAGGTGCGCAAACTCCAAGAAGCTGGGTTCTACACGGACGTGGAGCTTGGAGACCCCACACATGAGTTGGACGACATCGAGAAGCAGAAGGCCGAGGAGAATGGCATGTCTGCGATCGAGGACAACCGCTATCGCATCCTTGAGATGCACGTTGACTTGGACTTGAAAGGGTTCGAGCACAAAAACAAAAAGGGTGAGCCCACCGGCATCGCGCTGCCATACGTCGTGACCGTCGAGAAGGGCACAAGTACGATCCTGTCCATCCGCCGCAATTGGTTAGAAGATGACAAGCTCCACATCAAACGCCAGCACTTTGTGCATTACCAATACATTCCGGGGTTCGGTTTTTACGGATACGGACTCATTCACCTCATTGGAGGTTATGCGAAAAGCGCCACGATGCTCATTCGTCAGCTCGTCGATGCTGGTACGCTCTCTAACCTTCCGGGGGGTCTCAAGTCTCGCGGGCTGCGAGTTAAAGGCGATGACACGCCAATTGCCCCGGGCGAGTTCCGTGATGTAGATGTGCCGAGTGGGTCGATCCGCGACAACATCCTGCCGCTGCCGTACAAAGAACCCAGCCAAACTTTGCTTGCCCTGTTCCAACAGATCGTCGAAGAAGGCCGTGCGTTCGCGTCCAGCGATTTGAAAGTCAGCGATATGTCTGCCGGCGCACCGGTGGGCACCACGCTCGCGCTGCTTGAGCGCACTCTGAAGGTGATGACAGCGGTGCAGTCGCGCTTGCACTACGCGATGAAGCAAGAGTTCAAACTCTTGAAAGCGATCATTGCCGAGGAGTCCGACGACTACGAGTACGACCCAGAAGACGCAAGCCGCAAGGCCAAGAAGTCCGACTACCACATGGTGGACGTGATCCCAGTGAGCGACCCCAACGCGGCGACGATGGCGCAGAAGATTGTGCAGTACCAAGCTGTGCTCCAGCTCGCGCAGTCCGCTCCCCAGTTGTACGACTTGCCGTTGCTGCACCGCCAGATGATCGAGGTGCTGGGGATCAAGAACGCGGCCAAGCTTGTGCCTATTGAAGATGATGCAACGCCTGTGGACCCAATCCAAGAGAACCAAAACCTNTTGACTGGCAAACCGCTCAAAGCGTTCATTGACCAGAACCACCNAGCGCACATCACGGTTCACATGTCNGCGATCCAGAANCCCAAGATTCAGCAGCTCATGCAGCAGAATCCGCAGGCGCAGGCGATCATGGCCGCAGCTATGGCGCACATCAACGAGCACGTTGCGTTCGAGTACCGTCTGCAGGTTGAGCAAGCGATGGGTATCCAGTTGCCTTCGGAAGAAGAGAACAAGCACATGGACCCCAAGATGGCCGACCAGATTGCACAGTTGGCGGCACAAGCGTCACAGCAACTGCTGCAGCGCGACCAGCAGCAAGCCCAGCAAGCCCAAGCTCAGCAACAAGCGCAAGACCCGCTCATTCAGATGCANCAGCAAGAGCTGCAGATCAAGCANCAAGAGCTCCAGCTNAAAGCGCAGAAGCAACAAATCGATGCTGCCGAGAAAGCCGACCGCCTTCGCATCGAGCAAGAACGTATCGCCGCGCAGTTGCAGATCGCTGGTATGCAGGTGGGGGCGCAAGCCGCTGCCAAGAAAGACCAAATGCAGCGCCAGCAGCAGACTGAAGGTATGCGTATGGGCGTGGACATTGCCAAGCACAAAGCTCAGATGAATACCCAACAACGCCAGCAAAACATGCAGGCAGCTCAAGCGCGTCAGGCTGCGCAGCAAAAGCCTAGCAAAGGGAATGAATGAGAGAACATCAGATTCTGGCGCACATCGCCAAACAAATTGTTGAGGAACGTGGGACATACGAGAGGGCCGTCGCAAGCGGCACTCCCAAAGACTACGCCGAATACAAAAACCTCTGCGGGATCATCCAAGGTCTAAACCTCGCGGAGCGCACTATCAACGACCTTGTGCAAAAAATGGAGAAATCTGATGAGTGAATTTGACGTGTCTGCTGTGGACCTATCCGGCATTCTTAACCAGAGCGCCGAAGAAAAAGCCAAGCAGTTGCCCGATCCTGCCGACTACATGTTGCTGTGCGTTGTCCCCGAGGCAATGGAGCAGTACGCCGACAGCGAAAGCGGGATCATCAAGTCAAGCCAAGCTATGCACTACGAAGAAGTACTGACCCCAGTATTGTTTGTGGTGAAGTTGGGCCCGACTGCATACCAAGATAAGTCGCGGTTTCCTAACGGACCCCGCTGCAAGGAAGGCGACTTCGTCGTTGTCCGCCCCAATTCAGGCACCCGCCTGAAGATTCATGGCCGTGAATTCCGCATCATCAATGATGATTCAGTTGAAGCGACCGTGCAAGACCCCCGTGGAATCACACGAGCTGCATAAGGAGTAAACCATGCCGTTACCAGAATTCAAAGGTGAGGACTTCGAGTTCCCCGATGAAAAACAAACCAAGCAAGCTGCCGCTGAAGACGATAAGTTTGAAGTGGAAGTTGAGGACGATACACCTCCCGAAGACCGTGGCCGCAAGCCTATGAAGGAGCCTGTTGAAGACCCAACAGAAGAAGAATTGGCCAGCTACGACGAGAAAGTCCAAGCGCGTATCAAGAAGTTCACCCGTGGCTACCACGATGAACGACGCGCAAAAGAACAAGCTCTGCGTGAAAGCCAAGCAGCAGAAGCGTACGCACGCCAAGTGCTCGAAGAGAACAAACGTCTCCAACAGCAGCTTGCCACAGGCAGCAAAGCCTTCATCGAAACCTCCAAAGGTGCCGCTGAAACTGAACTTGCCGCAGCTAAACGCCGCCTTAAAGAAGCCCACGAAGCGGGTGACTTTGAAGCTGTAGCAGATGCGCAGGCCGACATTTCACGCGCCACCCTGCGTTTGGACAAAACCGCCGACATGAGACCCATCGAGGTTCAGGAACGCGAGGAGTTCAAACCCGCGCCGACCGAGCCCGAAGCACCGCGCATGAGCCGCCGCACCCAACAGTGGGTGGAGAACAATAGCGATTGGTGGGGCCAAGATGAAGAGATGACGATGACTGCAATGGGCCTTGACAAGAAGATCCAGAAGCAGTATGGTCCAGAATATATCGGTACGAAGGAATACTTCGATACAATCGACAGAACAATGCGAAAGCGTTTTCCTGAGTATTTTGAAGATGCTCAGAGCGAAGAGGATACTGATCCGCCCAAAAAGAGATCGACCCCGGTGGAAGAGGAAGAAGTTCCTCAGCGCCGTGCTTCAAAACCCGCTACCGTTGTGGCCCCCGCCGCACGTAGCACACCGCCTAACCGTATTCGTTTGAAGGCATCCGAAGCTGCGATCGCTCGCAGGCTTGGGGTTCCAATCGAAGAGTACGCGAAACAGGTTGCCAAACTTAATAGAGGTTAAACATGGAACAAGCAGTTCAAACAAACGGTAAAACAAATCGCCTAGCTCGTGAGCTGGAAGATCGTAAGTCAGCAATGCGCCAACAAGCGTGGCGTCCACCTGAAACTTTACCGAGTCCTGATCCTCGTCCCGGTTGGACTCATCGTTACATCCGTACAGCAATGTTGGGTGCCGCTGATCCAAGCAATATCTCTAGCAAGTTGCGCGAAGGATTTGAACCCTGCAAAGCAGAGGACTATCCCGAGCTTATGATGCACGCAAGCACCGAAGGTCGTTTCAAAGGAAACATCGAAGTGGGCGGGCTGCTGCTCTGCCGTATTCCTTCTGAGTTTTTGGAACAGCGTAGCCAATACTACGCACACCAGAACAAAGCCCAGATGGATTCAGTGGACAACAGCTATCTGAAAGACAATGATCCTCGTATGCAAAAGTTCGCGGAACGGCAAACGAAGGTCACATTTGGTTCTGGTTCTTAACAATTTTCAAGGAGTCTTAAATGGCTTACCCTACCGTGTCTAGCACGTACGGCCTGAAACCCATCCAACGATTGGATGGTATGCCCTACGCCGGAGCGATCCGTCAAATCCCCGTGGCCGCTGGCTACGCTACTGCAATCTTGAACGGTGATACCGTGAAAGAAAGTGGTGGCTACCTCGTGGCAGCAAACACAACCAACTCTGGTGACATCGTCGGTGTCGTCGTTGGTTGCCAATACGTGAACTCGTTGGGTCAAACTGTCCAAGGTCAGTTCTACCCCGCAGCCGCGTCTACCACTACCGCATTGGCTTACGCCTATGTTGTGGATGATCCTACTGCCGTGTTCCAAGTCGCAGCTACCACTGCTGGTTCTACAACTCCTGCAGCTTACGCTCGCACGATCGTTGGCAAGAACGTGGCTTTGGTCGCAAACGTGGGCAGCACCACTACTGGTGACTCCGCCTACGGTATTGATGGTTCTTCTGCCACCACTACCAACACCCTCCCCCTGCGCGTTGTTGATGTGATTACCGCATCCGCCACAGGCCCCCGTAGTGCTACAGCCACGACTTATTATGAGTTCGTCGTGAAACTCAACACTGCCCAATACAACGACGCCACCGGTGCGTAAGGAGTAAATCATGGCTATTTCACGCGCACAACTGCTTAAAGAACTGCTCCCCGGCCTGAACGCTTTGTTCGGTTTGGAATACGCTCGCTACGGCGAAGAGCACAAAGAAATCTACGAAACCGAAACTTCGGAACGTAGCTTCGAAGAAGAAACCAAATTGTCTGGTTTCTCTGCTGCACCAGTCAAAAACGAAGGTTCTGCCATCGCTTATGACAACGCACAGGAAGCATGGACAACTCGTTACAACCACGAAACCATCGCTTTGGGTTTCTCGATCACTGAAGAAGCGATCGAAGATAACTTGTACGACAGCTTGTCTGCTCGTTACACCAAAGGTTTGGCTCGCGCAATGGCTTACACCAAGCAAGTCAAAGGCGCTTCTGTGTTGAACAACGGTTTCAGCTCTACCTACACTGGTGGCGACGGCGTGGCTTTGTTCAGCACTGCTCACCCCTTGGTCTCCGGTGGTACCAACAGCAACACACCCGCCACTCAAGCTGACTTGAACGAGACTTCTTTGGAAGCCGCCGTGATTCAAATCGCTGCTTGGACTGACGAACGTGGTCTGTTGATCGCCGCCAAACCCAAGAAATTGATCGTTCCTCCATCATTGATGTTCGTGGCTACTCGCCTGTTGGAAACTGAACTCCGCGTCGGTACCAACAACAACGACGTCAACGCATTGAAGAACAACGGTGCGGTTCCTGAAGGTTACACAGTTAACCACTTCTTGACCGACCCCAATGCTTGGTTCTTGACCACTGACGTGCCTAACGGTTTGAAACACTTCGTCCGTACTCCATTGCAAAACTCAATGGATGGAGACTTCGATACGGGTAACGTACGTTACAAATCACGCGAACGCTACAGCTTTGGCTGGTCAGACCCTCTCGGTGTGTTTGGTTCTAGCGGTTCTTTCTAATAAAAAGAAACCAAAATACCAAGAGAAGGGCCCTTCGGGGCCCTTTTTTATTTTTCGAAACTTGTGGTACCATTACCTGTAACTAAGTCACAGGAGAAGCAAATGGACACCACAAACCTACCCAAGTCCCGCGAGGAAGCGAAGCAAACTGGCAGCAAGTACTACTTCACCGGCCAGCCCTGCAAACATGGCCACATCGCCCCACGCAAAACCAAAGGCTCATGCCTTGACTGCCTCAAAGCCGAGTGGACAAAAGGGAACGAAACCCGCGCCGAGTATTTCAGGCAATACAACGCCCGGGAGGAGGTCAAAGACAAGAAAAATGAGTGGTACCTTAACAACCGAGAGAAGGTCATTGACGCCGCTGCAACGCGCCCGGCAGAGGTAAAACGCGAGTACCAAAAAGCTTGGAAAGACCGCAACATTGTTTGGGTACGCGCTGATACAAAAGCTCGCCGACGCAAACACCGCCAAGCTACACCACCGTGGTTAACGCGCAAACAAAAATCAGAGATTCGGCAGCTCTACCAAGCAGCTATCACCTTGACCAAAGCTACAGGCGAGCAATATGTTGTGGACCACATTGTTCCACTGCGGTCCGAGGAGGTGTGCGGGTTGCACGTTGCATGGAACCTGCGGGTCATCACCCAAGCGGAAAATTTAAAAAAGTCGAACTCTATGCCAGAAGATTCCGAAGCCCTTGCGTTCCCTCCAAAATGATGTATAGTCACCATACGTCTGGGATTCTTTACCTGTACCACCACTGACCCAGCAGACGATGCAACGATCGGTACAGGGACTTTTGCATAAGGACT
>JGI26470J50227_1001054_pt1 | contig 10205 bp, 1 predicted proteins | sample FreactTroBogLake_FD_50227 | JGI IMG/M metagenome (IMG submission 50227) | reverse complement strand
TACTTCACCGTTTAAAAACTGTTTCTTTATAGTTTCTTTTCTCTCCTTAGATACTTTACCATCAATTATACCGACTTCACTTTCTTTTAATCCCATTTCTTTAATAAGATACTCCTTTATTAAAGGGAAAAACCTGTTACCATAACTCATGTATATAACCTGACCGCTTATTTTTTCATCTCTGTTTTTATGAAAGTCAATAACAGATTTTACACATCCTAATACATACTTAAATTTAGGACTGCTATTAATAAAGTCCTTATAGTTAGGTAAAGCCATTTCTGTTTTATTGGCTTTAGAACAAGCATTATAGTACAAGTAAGGAGAAAGTGTAATTTGTTTCATAAGACTAATACCTCTAAGTATTTTAATACCTAAACTTTCGTCCTTTGTCATATCTTCATCAGATACCTCTAATCCTTTAACTCTTGCATTTTTAATACCTGAAATCAACCTATCTCTTTCTTTTTGAGCTAAGTTAAATCTTTCACCATCATAGTCCTTCTCTGTTACACGCTCCCATTCTTCGATTAATGCCTCGTCTTCTAAATAATCAAAATCCTGTTCCTGTATTTCCTGTTCTAAAGCTGATTGACAGATAACATCATAATCTGTATAACCACTTATATATGACTTTACAGCACTCATCAATTCGTCCTGTTCCGCTGTCATAGGTATTGTTGTTTCAATACCATGTTGTAATGAAGGATATATTATTTTATTTGGTCTTTGCAAGTTTGCTCCTTCGTCTTTTTTATCCATCAAAGAATAAATTATTTGGCGCAATTGCGATAGGTTATTATACCCTGTCAAAACCACATCCTTGACAACAGTCTTTTGTGGTGTTAGCTTAATATCATAGTTTATTTTCATAAACGTATCAAAAAAGTCAACCATATTAGATAAGCCCATTTCTTCTAATGCTTTATAGTTTGTCAATGTAAGCATTGAGAATACCTCTAAAGGACTATTAGTAAATGGTGTTGCTGTAAGATGTATAACATTTCTGTTATTATTTTTTGATTGTATATAATGTGACAAAACAAATGCACTTAATGCCCTTCCTGAAGGATACTGACCTGCTTTTAATTCGTATTTTTTCTTTTCACGAACTTGTTTTACACCACCTTTATAATCATCCTTCTCGCCTGTGACCTGACCACTTACATAACAGAATAGTTTTTTATACAAATGACTTTCATCAAAACAAACCCAATCAAATCCAAAATCTTCGACATAAAGTTTTGCATTTTTCATGCTACTCGAAATAGTCTGCGATATTCTGTTTTCAAGTGCTGCAATATCTCTATTACTTTTTTCGTCTGCTGACTTTTCACCCTGTGAAAGTATCTCGTATAATTTACTTTGAAGTTCACTTTTATTTTCTTCTGATACTCCTAATTTTTGTAATCCCTCCTCTGTTGTTACAAATATAGTTCCTTCAGGAAATGACTTTATAGTTCCTAATTCGTATATACTATAATTTAATTCAAGTTTTAAATACTGAGCTATATATTCAGGAAATGATTTTGTTTTAAGAGTTTGCTCATACTCGTACTTTAACCCACTTAATGATAAATGTGGATATAAATCTAATAGTTTTATTGTTTGATTGTCTGTAAGTATATCAGCTTCTTTTATGCTCTTTAAAAAATAAATAGCATCTTCTATACTTAATAAAACCTTTGCATCTTCTTCGCTATAATTTTTAAGATACTTTCTTACTATTTCTGCATTAAGATTTCCTAACCCTATTACAGTAGGTAAATGTGGCAAAGCCCCCTCTACGAATTTACCTGTTTCTTTATCAATTCCACCTTGTATATCAAATAGCCATTTATCATAAGTATTAGTAGGAACAACAAATAACATCTTACTTGCATAGCCGTTATCGTAAGCCTGACTTGCACACGAAATAGCTGTTAAAGTATTATGTGTCACAATACACTCCTCGCAAACATATAAATGGTCTTCTGCCGCTACTGAAATACATTGAGCCTCATGCAATCCTATATCATTTATCTCTTCTATAAATCTAACAGGCGGGTACTTCGTCCTTTCTTCAAATTTAGCAAGTTGCTTATCGCTACTAACAGGGATTATCCCTTTTGGTAATCTTATATTTAAGGTATAAGCTAATTGCCCAATTCTTTTTTCGCCATTATGCGTAGTATATTTAGGCATCTTTGTAGATATAATTACAGTACCGCCAAATGTTTGAATTAAAAATTTAATATCTTGACACAACTTCTTGGATACTGTAGTATACTCTAATCTTGCTCCCTTTTTCCCTGAATCTATTTTAGATTGGGATTTATTTATATAACCATCAGTATCTAATAATCCTTGCAGTAATTTTAGTCTATTCTCATACGTATTAAAGAGATATTTATGTGGTATGAACTTGCCTTCTGATTTGCAGCCTAATTCCAATTCTCTTATCTCTGTACAAAATATATTTTCACCCGTTGTAGCCTTTCTTGTGACCCCATAAGATATTGTGTCGAATTTTTTTTGCCTTAATTCCAATGAGTCAGGCAATAATGAAGATATTTTGCTTAATATGTCTTCTTCCGTATTTGATATAGATATACTACCACCATTTTTTACAGTACTTAGCCCACCATCCCCTATTAAGCATCCCATTACATAAGGGTCTATAATCAATTGTTGCTCACTAAAGTGAATAGGCTCAACCATTGGTATAGAAAATTTATACCTGTTATCATGCGTAAAAACACCTTCTTTCAATATCTCATTTGTCGTTAATACATTGAAATGAGCAGATTTATAATCACGCTGATGCCTTGTTTGTACCTGCCATAAATGTTCATCACTAACTCTTGTTTTAGAGCCGTCAGAAAAAACGAACTCGTAACATTTCCTTAATCCTTGAGGATATACCCCCGTGACTAATGTAGACTTCCCATTTTTCCCTATTACATAATCCCCTACTTTAATATCACGCATTTTAACAAAACCTGTAGGCGTTAATATATCAGAAGTAAGCAGGTGCGCTTTCCCAATTCCTACCCCGTAAGCAAATAAACCGCTTTTTTTCTCCATCTGAAAGGCTACACCTTGTCTTTGTGTTGGGTTTAATTTTAGTGGTCTTCCTTTAAAATATTTAGCCATTCTAAAACAAACAGGTATTTTACTAAGATTAGGCTCTGCTATGGAATTAAATTTTTCGTTCCATAAGTAGCTTAATTTAGCTTGGTCTTCAGGCAAAAGTTCTTCCGCTAAGAATTTAGCGAAAAGTTCATCACCTTCCTCTTTTGTTCTTTGCTTTATATTTATAGCGTCTCTGTCTTTTTTCTTTTTTTCTGTAACACTATCTGATTGACCCGCCTTTGGTGGAGTCTCATTATCAAGATAATATTTTATTATTTCTCTTGAGTTAGATAGTTTGTAATAATCTTGTGGGATACTCCATAACCAACTCTTAAAAGCATCAAATATGCTTGTTATGCCATTTATTTTAGGCTTATCAAATCTTAGTTCTGTTATATTATATTCCTTAGCTAAATTAGAGTGAGGTAAAAGTATTATTTTTTCATCACCTATAAATGATTTTGTTCTTGGTCTTACTGCATTTAATAATTCAAGTTGCTTATTATATTGGCTTTCTCCTATCTTTTCTTTATCCCTGTTTAGGATAGATATTTTTTTGCTTATATTTCCACTTTGATAAGTATAAACATATACGTATTTCCCGTCCTCTAAACAGATTAAACCTTTGTCAAGTAACTGCTCTTTTGAATTTATGTATTCGTCAAATAATAATTTATGGTTTAGCTCTTCATGTGTAAAGTAATAGGCTTCCATTTCATCCCTTGAAATAGCCTCGTTATACATTTTGCTTATTTCTGCATAAGAATACACCTCCTGAGCCTCTATGTGCTGTGTAGCATCGGTATTTACCTTATTCTTTTTACCTCTTAGTTTTTTTAACTTTTCTTTTGTATGTTCTTCTATTTCTGTTTCAAAAGTTGCTGCTATTGCATCATCTTTAGGAATAAAAGTTTGCACACTTGTAGAATATAGGTCAACTACTTTAATGGGTTCTGCATCTATCTTTTGGATATTATCAATGCTTCCTTTAACAACTATCATATCGCTACCAAACTGACCCTTTTTAATAGATTGTTCACCTAATACTTTTGAAGGGTTTTGTTTAAAAAAGTTATCCCCTATAAATAAGTTATTATTATCCTTTGATGCCATTGTTTTTCTGTTTTGTTTGTCTTATTAAGTTGCTTTTTAGCTAACTTATTTTCTTTATTAACTCCAAATTAATTCACTCTCAATATGCCCTAATGCAGCATCAATATCTGTTATACCATCATTGAATATAATTTCTTTTATTCTAATGATAATACTTTGTTTACCTGCATCAGTATGTAGAAATTTGCATACATTCGGCAAATTTTCACAGTTACTTAATTTCTCATTTATTAACCTATCCAAATCATGTTCGGTTAAATTGTGTTTTGAAGTATCCATTTTATTTATTTTTTACGAAGCACTATAATATCAGTTCCTACATTAGTATCGCCAAAAACTCCATTAGGTAATCTGTAAGCATCTATTAAATTACACTTTTGTGCAAGTTTTTCTTTAAATGCGTTATACTTTTTATCATTACTTAAAAAGTTGTTTGGTATAATATAAATCAAAAGTCCGTCTTTTTTCAATAAGTCTACTCCTCTTGCTATAAAATACATTTCAAATGTATCAGCTAACGTAGCCTTCTTTTCTCCCAACGGTGCAAATGTACTTACATATTCTCTATATGGTGGATTTCCGATAACTAAATCATAAAATTCAGTTACATTAGACAGCCCTACATTTCTATTACCTTTAAAGAAAAGACTTTCAAAGCTGCCCAAAGTTAGGTTAAATTCGGGGAATAACACTTTACATATTTTATAGCAGGTTTCATCAATATCAAAACCGCTTACTTTACAATTTGCATTTTTAGGTATAAAATGAAAGAATCTACCGCTACCAAATGAAGGCTCTAATATAGATGCCCCATTAAAACTAAACCCGTACTTAATAGCTAAACCCCACATCTTAGCGCAAATATCAACAGACGTAAAGAATTGGTCTAATATCCGAACATCGGTACTTGTTTTCTTTTCTGCACCCATCCCATCATATCCCTTTATAAACTCTAATTCGTCAGCACTATATAAACTCCTATCTATCCCTTTTTCAGCAACTAACTGTCTTATTATTTCGTTTTTCTCTGCTTTATGATTATTTGAAAAGTTGCTTACTAATGATTGACTTGGTACTTCTAATACTTTCTTAGGGTCTTCAAATACTAATGGTTCTTTACCATTTTTTGTTCTATGTTCGTTAATCTCTTCAATAGTATATCCACCTACCTTTACAGGCATATTAGGTATATAAGCATCTTTTGATACTTGTTCATCAACACTACCTGCAAATGTTCCATATTCAGGTAGTGTATTTTCTTTTTTAAAATCCATTTTATGAACATTTCCACTTACTTGCTTACATTCAAAATGTATATCTTTTTCGTATTTTAATATATTCCTAAAATCTTCTATTGTTTGTCCTATATGAATATTTTTAGTACAGTCTTCCACCTCTTTTAAAATCACAATATAAAAATATTTAGTAAGTAAAATTGACCTATCTATTTGCTCTTCCGTTAATTCTTTACCATATCCAAATCCTGTTTTTTTAAGAAATAACCTAAAATCTTCTTCTGAATAATCATTAATATTAAATTCACCCCCATTAAATACCCATTGTTTTATTCTTTCGTATGGTACATGACTATAATCAACTTCTATGTATTTTTTAATATACCAATCTCTGTACTCATTAAATAGAGTCTCAATATCATCTGACGTTGCATTATTTACTATTTGGTATATTTGTTGCTTAACTGCTCGTTCTTTAATTTCGTTTCCTATCCACCCGTCATTAGGGTCTATTTGTTCAAATACCGATTCGTTAAACTCATCCTCACTATTGGGTAATAATACTTCTTCTTTTAATATTTTATGCTGTTTTGGATTGAATCTTTCGGCAAAAAACTCTTTAAAATCTTCGTTTATCTTTTCAGCTAACACAGAAGGTTCGACAATGCCGTAATTATTAGAATGATACGTAATGTTAGATATATGTCTTTGTGGGTTTTCTATCCCTAAATTTAATTCACCTCCATTGTCATTGACATAAATAGTTTTACCGTCCTTTGTTATATTTATACTTTGCTTATTATCATCTAAACTAACATCGTAGCCTTTTTGATATAGTATCACAGCAACATTTATACAATCGCTTGGTGGTACATCCCAACGACTACCATACCAACCTGCAAAAATATCAATACTGTCAACTTCTTCAGTAGATTGTTCTATTTTTGGTTTCAAATCCCATATTTTATGGTTTTTAGTAAATACAGAACTAAATATCTGCCCTTTACTTTTAAGTCTTTCCTCCGTACTTTCCATGTAGTCAAACATTTCTTTCCTATCATCAGTTGACAATTTATTAATTTTATTGTAAAAACTACTTTTAAATAAATTAATATCCCATCCATTAGGTGTTTTATTGTCTTTATCTCTTTGTAATCCTACTAAGAATAGGAAATCTTTTTTTATTTTATCAAGTTGTGGATTTGACTGTATATTTTCAGTTTCAACTTTAACTTCTTTCACAGGTTCTTTGTGAATTTCCCATTTTTGTCTAAGTTCACCAAACTTAATAGGCGTAAAATATAAATCAAGCTCTACCCTGTTTGTACTTTTAAGTTCTTCTATACTTATGTAACCCCATTCTGCATCTTGAGTATCGCCATTTAAAATAACGTATCCAAATGCTTGTCTTTGGTCTTCATACATATCTTTCTCTACTATATACCAATCAGAACCGCCATAAAAGTAATGCAAATAAACTATCTTATCATTTTCAGGTATTCTTTGTGTATCATAAGTTTTTGGCATATTTTTTATGCAGTTTTCAAGCTCCATTAATATATCCCAATGTTCTTCACTACCAACTAAAGCCTTTTGTTCCATTACAGGCATAAACGTTTTTACTAACGACGGAATTTCACTCAATTCTAACCGACCACCTAATTTATATTTCTTTATACTGCCACCACTATGATATGTCCTTTTATAATATTCGCTTACTGAAGTATCGTAATACTCAGGATTTTCATCAATATGAGATTCTGCTATCTCTATTATAGCTTCTTTTGTGTCAATATTGCCTTCTTCAAGTTCATGCAATGTTTCTAAATGTTCGGCACTTTCTATTTCAACGCCTTTATCTAATTGGTTAAGTTTTTGTTCTGCTGTTGTATTTTCTTCGTATGGTTCAAGTTCATTAAAACCTTCAATATCTACGGTATAGTTATCAGAATAATTACCAACCAAACCTCCATATCCTAATGTATCATTTTCGCTGTTTAGTTTATCTATTTTAGCATTGCACTTTTTTATTTCTACTTCTAACATTTTTATATTAATATTATTAGCCCTAATCCCATCTTTATATCTATCAATAATTTCCTTTTTGCAGTTATCATAATAATCATTATATGCCTGCTCTCCTTTTTCTGCGATAGGCGCACCTCTTTTTTTAGCTTTTTCGTAAGTGTCTTTTAATGAATCTTTTAGATAGCTTTCTTTAAGTATCTGCTCGTCTGACTTTTTAGGTATCTCTAAATTTGATTGCTTATACTTTTCAATTCTTTTTTCAAAATGCTCTATTTCTCTTTTAAGGTCGGCAATTTTATCTAAATTATTTTTCTTCTTTTTAATAGCTTTTATCTTGCTATCGATGTTTGATAATGCAGAAATGTTAGGTTTGTACGGCAGGTTAGTATCTACAATATACCTATAGTGTCTTACCTGTATATTATGTCCTCCTGCTATAATCATTTGCGTAAAAATATAATTATTTTTATTGCTATCCCTCTCTATGTTAGCGGATATAATTATAACGCCTTTATCTTTACGAAATGACACATTGTAAGGTTTATCCTCTTTATTTAGGTAATTTGATAACGCTTTAGTTAGGTCAAAAATTAAAGAGAATCTAATCATATCTTCTTCGTATGGTGAGATATTCTCATTATCCTCTTTCATTTTTGCAATTCTCTTTTGCACAATTTCTTCTTGGAATGGCTTTGCTTGTTCCAATATTTCATCTATTGAATCATAACCGCTTTTTACAATACCTCCACCTTCCTCATACCTTATATCATTGTTACTGCTATCAAATGTCGTATTACTACCATCAGCTAATTTTATCTGATTAGGATAAAATGCTGTATAAGAAATACCGCCACCTTCAAAAATATTATTATAAGTAAAACCATCTATACCTTCATCCTTAGCTTTTATTATAAGGATTTTTTGACCATCCTTCCTATCTATACTTCTGCCTATATTTTTAATACTTAAAAAATAAGGTTTTAAATTCCTTCCACTACGAATAATAGCTTGTTCTTTTGCTCCAAAATGGAATCCACCATCTTTACTATTCTTAAATATATTAAAATCTTCACTACTTGAATGCCAAACTACAAGCGGTTCATCATTTTCATCAACAACTTTTGAAACATCTCTACTAAGACATTCAATAGTAACATCGTCTATGCCGCTATCGCTAATTTTAGCGTTAGCTAATTTTAGCCAATCTCCGAAAAAAGACTCAAATTCTTTAGTTCTTACTAAATGCCATTGTTCAGAACTAAGATTAGAAGGCTTTCCATTAGGAGCTAATAAAGTTTCGCCTACACGCTCCATACTATGTTTGCAACCGCAATCTACATTACCTCCATCCTCATATTTCATATTGTTACCGCAGCCACAATCTGTACTTCCACCATTACCAAATTCGACAGGAGATAATTGTATATAATAGTAAGGGTCTTCTTCAATATGGTGCAAAGCTATTACCTTAGCAATAGTTACATTGTTATTGGTATGCTCAGCCTTTTCTTCTTCTATTCCTTTGTCTAGCTGTAGTTGCAATTCAGCAACAGGTACGTCGTGAATTAAAGAAATCTCCTGTAATGTCTTTGTTGGTTTTAATGCTTTCATTATATATGCAGTTTCATTGTCGTAATGACATTTAGGACAAATATAATTATTGTTTACCGATATTTTGAATATTTCTCCGCAATTGTTGCACTCAATGTCTTCTGATACAACACCACCGACTTCGTACCTTATATCGGGGTTGTTAGTATCAAATGTAGTGTTTGTTCCGTCTGCGAGCTTTATCTGTTCAGGTTCAAATGCTATGATAGAGTAATTATTTTGTATTGTTATTCCATCATACCCAAGTGCCTCTATTTGCTCTCTCATCAATTTACCATCGTTTACCTGTTTTGTAAACATAGCATATTCTGAAAAATCATAGTTGTACGGAATCCTTATGTTCAGAAAGCATTCAATAACTCTTGAATTGGTTGGAATCTTTTTTTCTCCATCTACAATCCTTATTCCTGCATATTTTTCTGCTGAATTAATGTCATTTGTGAAGAAAAAGCCAATATTATTGTCATTGCCTAATAAATATTTATTTGAGATATTTTTTTGTATCTCAAAATCATTAAACATTTTTTTTGTTCCATGATAAACTACCAAAGGCTCTCCATTTTCATCAACAACTTTACTACTATTTTCAGGGTCATTTTCAAAATCACCAAACCATGCTTTAAATTCAGGGGTGCGAACAAGTTTATATTGTTCAGGAGTAAGGTTGCTTTTTTTTCCATTAGGTGCTATCATACCGCCATCACCAAATTTTACAGGCATTATCCCAATATTTTCATCACTATATTCCTGAATAGGAATCCATTCATTTTTATATTTTAATTCAATATCCTGCGGGGGTATTGCAGCCTTCATTTTATAATCACCTTTAAGACCTGTATTTTCATCAGGTATAAAAATATCCGACTTTTTTATTCTTAAAATTCTATTCCCGAAAGAGTTACCTTTTCTTTCAGCGTATGTTTTAGCGTATTGTTCTTTATCTGCAAAATATAAANGTTTACCACCTTGAGGTATTAGCCCTTCTTCTCTTATTTTACGGAAAGCTCCTTCTCCTGTTCCATGATATAAGTATTGTCCACCTACTTTACCTCCACTGCCATATTGGTTCTTATACACGTCATAAACACTTCTCATAGTAGGAGT
>JGI26470J50227_1001052_pt1 | contig 10218 bp, 13 predicted proteins | sample FreactTroBogLake_FD_50227 | JGI IMG/M metagenome (IMG submission 50227) | reverse complement strand
AAACACAATCGGAATCACTTTTGCAAACGATACTGCATCCCCAATTACCCCAACTGCATCCGAAGTTTATCGGATCGGTGGCATTCGTTAACCCCAAGGAGTTTAAATCATGGCAAAAATGGAATATGAATCAGACGCAGCAAAAGACAAAGTTGGCAAATCTGGTCTAAAAGACCCAGGTCACTTGCAAGTCGCTGCTGACTACGCAACAGAGTGCAGAGATGGCACAAAGGCTTACATTCGTCCTCCAATGGGACCAAAGAAAGAGCCAAATTTGACCAACGGTATCCCAATGATGCCTCAGAAAAATATTAGTTCTGGCAACAGATAATGGCAACGAAAGTCGCTAAAAAGGTAGAAGTTCTCTCCATGCCCAGTCGGGACATGGCGCAAGAGAAAAAATGGCAAGCCGAGAGTGATCTTCGGACACTCCAGGCAGCCAGAGAGATTGAGGCAAGTAGGGCAAGAATGGCTGCAGCCAAGCGCATAGCTGACGAGCAGATGAAAGCCCTATCCAAGATCAAGATGAAAAAATAAGGATCATCATGCCTTTAAAGAAATCAGCAAGTCCCAAGGCTTTTAAAGAGAATGTAAAGACTGAAATAAAGGCTGGACGTCCTGTTAAGCAGGCAGTAGCAATTGCTTACGCTGAAAAGCGAGAAGCTGAAAAAAAAGCCAAAAAGAAAAAGTGAGCAGGGCAAACGTCACTATTGACATAGATGACGAAACAAGCGAGGTAACGGTTCACTTAATTGGGGAAGGTTACGCTTTAGCCATTGCACACGATTGGCTGATTGTCTTAAGGCAATTTGGACTTGATGTAACAATAGACCAACATCCACAAACAATAAATTAAAATGCCTTCCTTGCAAGACTTATTAAATGCCGATAAGCCTTATTTTGGTAATCCAAACATTGCCAAGCAGGGACAAAAAAGCACAAAATTAGTTCAATTAAGAGATGTAAACACTTTACAAGATCCTAAAACATACGCATTTATTAAAGGATTAACTGGTACTGCTCCAGATGAAATGGGCTTTAGCGTATTACATCCAGATGTTGTAAATATTAAAAAATCAGGTGAAGCTGGGTATGCTTTAAATATATTATCTCAACTTTTACCTACATTAAAAACACCTGAATTATCAACAAATTTATCTAAAGGTTTATATGAATCAGCACAAGAAGGACCATTCTTCAGAGTACGCAAAGCAAGCAATCAAGGAAGCTCAGCATTTTCTAAAGGAATTAGAGAAGAAAATTGGTCCATTGAAGGAAATACCGCAGGATCATCTGGATACCAAATTCCATCAAGAATATCGGATGAGGAAATCAAAGCTAAAGTAAAAAGTCCAGATAATTTAGCCAAACAAATAGCTAATAATTATTCTATTAAAACAACTGGCAAACCTTATGTATTGCCTGAAATGGAGGAAAGTTCTTTAAAGAAACAATCTGCAATTGGTCGCACGTTTATGCACGCTGCAACTGAAGACCCAGAATATAAAAAAGTAATTTTTGATGCTTATAAAAAGCAAATGCCTGATTTAATTGAGCAACATAATATTCAGAATTACGATGATTTAGTAAATAAATCATACAAACAATTGGCAAAAGAAACTGAAGATCAGTTTAAAGAAATGCCTGTAAATATGAGTTATCACAAAAATGGTGAAGGAAATTACAAATCTAGTGATGAAATGCTTAAAGATGTACACGGGAATAATCATCTTTATGTATATCAAGGCGGTGATCCCCATGACTTTTTAAATGCAATTGATCTTGAGACTGGATTAAATACAAACGAAAAATTTAGAGCAATTCACGATTATTTTGGTCATGCAGTTCATGGTAATTCATTTGGTCCAAAAGGTGAAGAAATGGCTTGGGGAGCACATTCTCAAATGTTTTCTCCTCTTGCGAAATTGGCAATGACTTCGGAGACTAGAGGACAAAATAGCGTTGTAAATTACAGTCCATTAAATGCAGAGTTAAAGAAAAATATTAATTTAATGGATAAAGTCATAGCAAACACTAAAGATCCACAATTAATTAAAGAAGCTCAAGCGAAAAAAGATAAATTATGGGAAGATTTTCAATTTGCTCCACAAAAATCCGTAATACTTCCTCCAGAATTTTCAGATTATAAATATAAAGGTGGAATGCCTGAGTACATTCAAAAATTAATTAAACCTGCTCCAGAAACTGCAANTTCTGCGTTATTAACTCATTTTAGTAATGAACCAAATTTAACCTTTACAGATCCAACAAAATATGGAACTGGAATAGCAGGTCAAGAANCAGATAGATTAAAAAATTATTCAGGGGCAGTTAAAGATAGGACATATTACTATATTGGTAATCCAGAAAATGTAAAGCCTGAGCCTGGACTTGGTGCTTACAAATATGTAACTCAATCAAACAATTTATATGACATTTCAAAAGATCCATTAAATTTAAGAACTTTAGCTCAAGAAGCCAATAGAAATCCTTGGAGATCAAATGTTAACGCTGGTCAAACCTATAATGTAGAAAGTGATCTTGAAAGATTAATAAAAGAGCATGGATATGAAGGTTATATGACTTCAGATGTAACTTCTCCATCTGCAGCATTATTTTATAAAATGCCAGTTACTAGATACGATAATTCCATACAAAATATAAATTTTGACGTACATTCACCAAATTATTTGGAAGATCTGCATAAACAACTAGCACAAAAACCGATAGAATCCCTGGACGTTCACAGTCCAACGTATTTAGAAGATTTACACACTCAACTAGCTAACCAACAATGACAAATCCTATTCAACTGACATTTTCTAATCTTTCAACCCAAGAAACCGACATGATCTTTTATGGTCTTGCCAGACTTCCAATGGGAGACGTAGAGCCTTTAGTCAATAAACTGCGTCAATCGGTAGCAGTNCAAGTTGCACAGTACAACGCAACCCAAACCGCCCAACCCGAGGCAACAGAAACTAAATAACTATTCTCTTGCATTTTGTCAATTTAGGCATACAATTGACAACTATGAAGAAAACAGTTAAATCACACCCCAACCCATTAGGCAGACCATCGGTATACAAACCCGAATATGCCCAAGAACTCATAGACTACTTTAATAAGCCTGCCTACACCGAAAAAACAATAGTTTTTCCTAATGGCGTAGAAAAGACTGAAAGACTATCTAATTTATTCCCTACCCTTACAAGGTTTGCAGCCAATAAAGGTGTTACCAGGGAGACTTTGCATCATTGGGCGAACGAAAGAGACGAGAATGACAGGCTTATTCGTCCTGATTTTTCTGACGCCTATAAGATTGCAAGGCAATTACAAGAGTCTGTTTTAGTTGAAGGTGCGACTGCTGGAGTCTATAACGCTAACTTTTCAATCTTTACCGCTAAGAATGTACTTGGCTGGAGAGATAAGACCGAACAAGAAATTACTGGGGCATCTGGTGGTCCATTGCTAATGCAAGTGGCAACAGACAATGACGCTTAAGTACACCGACAAGCAAATCGAAGCAATGAAGTTGATGAGTGGAGATACCACTTACGTCATGCTTTTTGGTGGATCACGTTCAGGCAAGACTTTCATCACAATCAGGCAGATAGTTACCAGGGCGATCAAAGCGCCTGGTTCAAGGCACACAATACTTCGTTTCAGGTTCAATCACGTTGTCAACTCGGTGGTTTACGACACTTTTCCAAAGGTAATGAANATCTGTTATCCGACCGTCAATTACAANCTGGACAAGACGCATTGGTTTGCCAAGTTTGACAATGGNTCGGAGATTTGGTTTGGTGGACTGGATGACAAGGAACGGACCGAGAAGATTTTGGGTATGGAATTTAGCACGATCTACCTAAACGAATCAAGCCAGATTGCCTGGGGGTCGGTCGGTATTGCAATGACCAGGTTGGCACAGAAAGTCAACCAACAAGTCATTGTGGACAAAAAGATTGAGATGAAACCACTCAAGCCAAGGATGTTCTTTGACTGCAACCCTCCAGACAAGAATCATTGGACGTACAAGCTATTTGTCCAGCGCAGAGATCCAGAGACAGGAATAAATCTTTACACTCCAGACGATTATTCGTACTTTCAGATCAACCCAAAAGACAATCAAGAGAATCTATCGGACGGATATTTAAAAACTCTTGAGGGATTGTCAGCCAGGCTTAGAAAACGATTTTTGGAGGGAGAGTTCACCGATGCTAACCCGAACCAGTTATTTACTGATCTTTACTTTGACCGTTGGCGAACTCAGGAGGAAGATTTACCCGAGTTTGTGCGAGTTGTCGTTGGAGTCGATCCAAGTGGAGCAGGAGATTCTGACAACGCTGACAATGATGCAATTGGCATTGTTGTAGGGGCGCTAGGGACGGATGGAAACGCATACTTACTTGAGGACTGCACAGTTAAAGCTGGTCCTGCAACCTGGGGCAAAGTGGCAACTTCAGCATATGATAGACACAACGCAGATATATTAGTCGGGGAGAATAATTTTGGTGGAGCAATGGTTGAAATGGTTATTCAGGCATCTAGACCTAGAACCAACTACAAGGCAGTTCTTGCCAGTCGATCAAAGATGGTCAGGGCAGAGCCGTTTGCTCCACTTTACGAACAAGGAAAGATTCGGCACGTTGGAAGATTCGTAGATTTGGAGGAAGAACTTGGAGGATTTAGCACCAATGGTTACAATGGATCTAAGTCACCAAATCGAGCAGACGCATGGATTTGGGTGCTAACTGAATTGTTTCCTGGCATTTTGCGATCAAAAGTTGAGAAAAAACCGCAAAATTCTCCGAAAAAACAGTTTAATTCTAATAATTCACCTGGATATTGGATGTAAATATGGCAACAACCGAAGATGAGATAGTTCGCAGAGCGCATGAGAATTTTAAACATTGCTTAGATTGGGAGCAGGCATCGAGGCAAAGATTTAGGGAAGACATGCGTTTCCTGTTTGCCGATTCTGACAACCAGGACCAATGGGAACCAGCGGTCAAGGCAAGGCGCAGGTTGAACACTCAGCCAATGATCACGATCAACAAGGTTCACACGCATTGGCTGCACGTTGTCAACAACCTTAAAGAGAACAAACCCTCCGTATCGGTTCATCCAACTGGGAATGAGGGTACTTATGAGGCTGCCGAGATATTTGAAGGCTTGGTCCGTCATATTGAATACATTTCCAACGCAAAAACTGCTTACGACATGGCAGCCGAGCAGCAAGTTGGTGGAGGCATAGGATTTTGGACCGTCACGACTGCGTATGCTGACGATTCAACCTTTGATCAAGAGATTTACATTCGGGAAGTTCCAGACGCAATGAGCGTTTATCTTGATCCGCACATCAAGAAAAGGGATGGTTCGGACGCTAAATTTGGGTTTATTTATGAAGATATGCCCAGGGATGAGTTTGAGAAACGCTATCCAGGCGAATCCGTCCCAATGGCATACGCTGGTGGATCACAATCCTGGGTGACTAAGGATGTTGTCCGTCTTGCCACATATTATGAGAAAGAAACCAAAAAGGAATGGTTGTATTCAATTCCTCAAGATGATGGTTCGCTAAAGTTTGAGCGTCAATCCGATATGACCAAAGAGGAAGTAAAGATGCTCAATGAGGCAATCCGCATGGGTGCTGACATCGAGCGTAGACGCATTGACAAGCACATCATTCACAAGTATTTAATCGGTGGTAATAAGATTCTTGAGAAAGGAATTTGGGCAGGAAGATACATTCCGATTGTTCGAGTACCAGGCGAGGAAATGCAGATTGAGGGTAAGCTGGACCGTAAGGGAATGGTTCGCTACATGAAGGACGCACAAAGAGCGTACAACTACAACGCTTCAGCAGCCTTGGAATATGGTGCGCTTCAGTCAAAATCTCCTTATTTAGCACCAGTTGAGGCGATAGAAGGACTAGAAAACTACTGGGCAACTGCTAACACCGAGAATCACGCTTATTTGGCATACAACCATGCGGATGAGAACGGAAACCCAATTCCTCCTCCACAAAGGTCTCAGCCTCCCTCCTCCGCGCCAGTTTACATGGAAGGGATGCAAGTAGCTGAACAAGAAATGATGATGACTTCAGGTCAATATCAGCAGACTTTTGGGGCGCAGGGACAGGAACTCTCAGGAGTTGCTATTGAAAAACGTCAATATCAGGGTGACAGGGTAACTTATCACTTTCAAGATATGCAAAACATGGCGATCCAGTTCACAGGCAAGATTCTGATTGACCTGATCCCAAAGATTTACGACACCAAGCGCATTGTTCGCATACTTGCTGAGGATGGATCTGAGCAAGAGGTAATGATTGATCCGACTCTAAAATCAGCCTATAAGCAGATGGAAGACAAGGAAAACGCTAAAGTTTCCACAATCTTTAATCCAAATGTCGGAACTTATGACGTTGTGGCTGAATGCGGATCTAATTACGATACTCGCAGACAAGAGGCTTTTGCTGCAATGTCTCAAATGATTGCATCTCAGCCCCAGTTGGCGCAAGTTATTGGTGATTTGTACATGGGATCGGCTGACTTCCCGAACGCTGACAAACTTCAGGAACGGATGAGAAACTGGATACCTCCGCAGATCCTGGGAACTGGACCGAGTGAGCAGGAGATTGCTTTAACCCAGCAACTCCAACAATCACAACAAATTATTGCTGCGCTGACCCAGCAAGTACAAGATAAGAAAGTCGATCAAGTCATGGAGAAACAACGACTTGATATGGATGCTCTCAATCATTTAGCTATCAGGCTAGAGAAAGAGAGAGACAGTTTAATTAGTGCGTTTAAGGCTGAGACAGAAAGATTGAAGACGCTAATTAAGGATGTGAACCCTGCACAGTTGGGGGGAATTACTGAGAAGATGGTTCAGGAGATTCAAACTGCTGAAAACCCAGCCCAGGACATAAACCCTGATTTTGTAGACCCCTCACAATATTTAAAGGCTGAAATACCAACCATCACAGGATAAAAATGGAAACAACAACAGTTGACCAAACAGTAAATGAAGGAACTACTCCACAGGCTGACGCTGCCCAAGCTAATCAGCCAACTCNAGAGGTAAAAACTCCAGAGCACAAAGAAAACTCATANCATGAATTACCCGATTGGGCTAGAAAACGGATGGGTGAACTTGCTGCTGCGAAAAACTCTGCAGCCGAACAACTTGCAGCACTAAAGGCGCAAATGCAACAAGTGCAACAAGTCCAGCATTCTGAACCACAACCGACCCACAATATTGAGGAATTAGCCACTCAGATAGCTAATCAGCGCCTGCAAGAGCAAAACTTCCTAAATAAGATGAATGAGATTGAAAAGAATGCCAAGGAGGAGTTTGGACAGGATTACGACCGTTCCGTTCAGAATTTACAGTTGGCTGGTGTTGGAGGCAACGACTTCTTGCACGCTTTGGCTGAAGTTCCAAATCCTGAAAAAGTGATCACTTACCTTGGAAAGTCCGAAAACGTCAATGAGGCGATTAGGATTTCTCAACTCAGTCCAATGCAACTTGGTATTGAGCTGACCAAATTATCAAGCAAAGCAGCCAAGGAATTGTCCAAACAAAAGTCTAGCGCCCCTGCTCCAGTTGGAGAGGTTTCTGGTGGATCTTCTGCTCCGACTGGTAATGGTGCTGAACCTCCAATGAGCGATACCGAGGCTTGGATTGCCTGGAGAAAACAAACTGCTAGAAAAAAGCGTTGATAAACTGATTTTTTAGTATTAGAATTAAGGCTAGGCAGAAACTAGCCGTTAATAGTTGTGTTGGGTCGTTAAAGATAATCTCCATAGACCTGGGGAAATTAGGCGTTTGTCGTAAGACAGACAATTCCTTTCTTTTTGTCAATAAGGAGGTAGTTCAACATGACTACTAATTCGCTACTGACGATTAGCCAGATCACTAATGAAGCGGTCAGGCTATTCACACAGTCCAATGCGTTTTTACGCACAGTAAGCCGTCAATATGACGATCAGTTTGCCCGTACAGGCGCAAAAATTGGTTCGACATTGCGTATTCGTTTACCCAACGATTACACAGTTTCAACTGGTCCAGCAATTACTCCTCAAGGTACTAATGAGCAAAACACATCTTTGACTGTGGCAACACAAGCAAACGTGCCTGTTTCTTTCGGTACTGCTGAGAAAACATTGTCTTTGGACGACTTCTCTGAGCGTATTCTTGCTCCAGCCGTTAACCGTCTTGCAGCTTATGTTGCAGCCGATTTAATGAATGTTGCATCACAATCCGCAAACATTACCCCTAATTTTTCTAGTGGTAGTTTGATTAGTCCAAATGCACAAACCTGGTTGACTGCTGGTTCTGCTCTTGATCAAAACTTGTCTCCAAGAATGGATCGTAAGATTATTCTTGATCCAGTTACTCAAGCACGCACAGTAAGTTCACTTGCTGGTTTGTTCAATCCTCAAGTCAAAATTGCTGAGAACTATGAAACTGGTGTTATCACCAAGGACACTCTCGGATTTGACTGGATGTACGACCAGACAACTCAAGTTCACACAGTTGGTACTTTCTCTAGTGGTACTGTTAACGGTGCAAGCCAAACAGGTTCTACATTGACAGTTAACGCAATTACTGGAACTTTGAACCAAGGTGACATCATCACAATCGCTGGTGTTTATGCAATTAACCGTTTGACAGGTAACTCACAAGGTCAACTTCGTCAATTCGTTGTAACTGCAAACGTGAACTCTGGTGCAACAAGCATTCCAATTTACCCTGCTATTACTCCTGCTCCAGCAGCGTTTAATACAGTAACTGCATCTCCTGCAAACTCTGCAGCGATCAGCTTGGTAATGCCTGCATCTTCTAGCTATCGTCAAAACATAGCTTATTTCCCAGAGGCTTTCACGTTAGCAACTGCTGACTTAGAGATGCCTACTGCTGGTGTCGTTCAGGCTGCAAGAGCACAGTTNGATGGAATCTCTTTGCGTATGATTGAGGCTTATGACGTAATGTCTGACTCCTTGATTACTCGTATGGATATTCTTTACGGATATGCTGCGATTCGTCCTGAGTGGTCTTGTATTGTTCCTGACATTGTCTAATGGCAGTTGAACAATATTACAGGGGGAAGTTGGTTTCCCCTGTTTATACTTTCGTAGAGTTCCCCAAGTGGGTCACAGATTCGCTTGGGAAACCGCATCTTGTTCAGAATCCTGAAGAAGAAGCACAAGTTTTAACAGTTCCAGAGATTAAAGAAACAAAGAGGGGCAGACCAAAAAATGACTCAACCGCTGCCGACAACTCCTTCTGATCTAATCACTCAAGCGTTAAAAATAGCAAACGTCATTGGTGTTGGTCAGACTCCGAATGCAACTGACACCAATGATTGTTTCAATCAATTAAATATGATGTTGGCGCAATGGCAGCGCAGACGTTATATGGTTTATAACCTGGTAACTATTTCTAAGGTTGCTACAGGCCAAGTATCCTACACAATAGGAACTGGTGGGGACTTTAATATCACTCGTCCAGTTAAGCTCGAATCAGCGTTCTTTAGAATGCAATACGGTTCACCATTGCCAGTTGACTATCCATTAGAAGTCTTGAGGGCCAATGAGGATTACAACAGGATTTCAATTAAGAACCTGAACGCATTCCCTCAGTATATTTATTACAACACAGGTTATCCACTTGGCACAATTTACGTGTGGCCTGTACCTAATAATCAATATCAAATCTTTTTAACTGTAATGACTCAGTTAGAAGGATTTCAGACTATCAATGATGTTGTGACAATGCCTCCTGAGTATCTGGCTGCAATGCAATGGAACTTGTCTCGGATTATTTGTGTAATGTATGGCTTACCAATCACTCCCGAGTTGACTGGGTATGCCGAAGCATCCATGAGAATTATTGAAGAAGTTAACTCTCAGATTCCTTTGTTACACATGCCAGTTGCTCTTAGGGGTAAGTCTGGTGCTTACAATATTTACGGAGACTTCTACGTTGGAAGTGCAGGATAATGGCAAAGGCAGCACTTGTCACAGGCGCATACCAAGCAAAGAGTGTTATTGCAGGGGCGCAAAGGTGTATTAATCTTTATTTAGAAAAGAACCCAGATACATCGGTTTTTCCTTTTACCCATTATCCAACCCCAGGACTTACTTTACAAAGTTCAGTTTCTCAAAATCAATGGAGAGGGCTATATTTTGCAAGTAATAATATCCT
>JGI26470J50227_1001049_pt1 | contig 10224 bp, 9 predicted proteins | sample FreactTroBogLake_FD_50227 | JGI IMG/M metagenome (IMG submission 50227) | reverse complement strand
GTTTGATACAGCCAACGCCGCGACAATAGCGGGACCCGCCGTGCCTAATGCCTGACTTAACAGGTCAACCGGCGCAACGGTAAAAGCTTTTAAGCCTGCAATGACCTGATCAGCAACGCCCTTGTCCTCAGCCTCTTTCATAATCTGAGCGACTTTCTTTTGGTCGTCTTTTGCCTGAGCAGACATCAGCTCGCCAAGATAGTCCTCAGCGCCGCGAATGGTCTTTGATACAGGATTATCCGCACCAAACGCATCCGCAATCATACGGACGCCTTGGGTAAAGCCTTTTGCTACACCAACAGGAATGTCAGCAGCCTGTCGAAACATGCTGCTTTCTTCTTTTGGTTCTTCCTTGCGGCGGGCTAAAGTCTCTTGCTTGGCAACTTTTTCAATAACGGAGTCTGAAGTGTCGTCAGGAAACTCAAGCCTTGTACCATCAAAAAGCTCAGCAAATTTAGACATTCACACACCTTATTTTATTTTAGCCCCAGAGCTATCAAATTTAATTGTATTACCTGTTGGCGCTGAAGACACTTGATCGTCCACATAATCAGGATAACGATCTTTTAAACGCTGTTGGTACATTTTTTTCATTCGCAAAATATCTGGGTTGTTTTCAATTGCCGAAACAGCGGCTTCATAACCCTTAGGGTCTTTTATTCTGCGAATATCGTCCCACTCATTTTTTAATTTTCTTTGAGCTTCTGCTTCTGCATTTTTAATTCTTGTCTGCAAGTCAGTATCGCCACGCAAAGTAAGTTGTTCATTTTTTAAAGCTTCATCAATATCAAGTTTACGACCTTGAACTCCAAGTGTATCGCCATGCATACGCTCACGCAGTGCCTGATTGGCAAGAGCAATCTCTTCCATGCTCTTGTAACGCTGTGCGGACATCATTGACTTGTCCAAAGCGGCTTTCTCTGCCGCACGCTGCTTGCTAGACTGCTGATACGAAGCAATACCTTGCATAGCACCTTGACCAAGATTAGCAAAAGCATTGGGGGATGTGCCAGACATCATGCCAAGACCAGCGGCAATAAGAGCCATGTATTTGTCTTCTTCTTTCTGCTTGCTAAGGTCTGCCTTGCTTCGCTTGTAATCTTCGGCAAATTCATCAAACGCACTCTTGCGTGGGGTTAATGCGTTGATACCGGTGGTTTTTTCTGAAGCTCCAGTTGACGCATTGCCCCCTGACATATCGCCGCTAGGAACGTTGCCACCCGATGTATTTCCGCCGGAAGTATCGCCGCCGCCAACCTTGTTGGTTGCAGCAGTGGCTGGAGTCATTTCTGTTTTTGGTTCGTGACCAGCTAAGCGAGCGTTTTCACCGGCAAGCCAACCTTGATTGTCTTCGCTTATTTCAATGTCTTCTAACCGAGGGCGTGCAGGCGCGTAACTTGCTCCAGCCGTTGAAGGTAAGCCAGTAAACATGCCATTGTCTAGATAAGTTCTAGCACCGGGCGGAACATCTTTTGGTTTTGTTCCAATAAAATCTTTAAGGCGTTTCTGAATTTGATAGCCGTAATTTCTAAAGCCCTCGCCCATTGGAGTAAGGACTGGTCGATCCACCAAGCTCTCATCCGACGTTGATTCATTAAGGTTGTTGGTGTAATCCCGAGCCATTTGATCACGGGCAGGATTTTCGCTTGTTACGTTTGCTACAGAATTTCTGATTCCTTCAATGCCAGACTGCATTGCATTTCCCAAACGACCGCCAACCGTGTAAAAAGCAGCCCCGGGAAGCAATGGAGCAGCGTAATCGCGCCAAGTTGAGCCGCCATCACCAAACCTTGGCACGTTGTTTAAACGGGCAATTCCGCCGTTTGCATAGAAGTTCTCTACATGCAGGTGTGGTCCGGTGCTGCGCCCGGTATTACCAGACATGGCAATAACCTGACCCGGAGTTACTCGGCTACCCTCGGGAGCTGCAAATTTGCTTAGGTGCGCAAAGCGCTGTAACACTTGACCATTGTCGCCAACAATCTCTGCGGCATTGCCCCAACCGTGCGGGTCGCGAGTGTTATAGCGAAGAATGCCCTCAACTTTCGGAGAGATTGGTGTGCCAACAGGCATAGCATAATCAATGCCCTTGTGACCTGCACCAACGCCACGAACGAAGCGGTGCTGATCATAACCCTTGTGATCGCCAAGCTCTTTGATCCCACCCTCAACATCGGGGGTACGGTGAATGTCTTTAGCTGCATTCCTCAGCTCGCTGTTTGCACGCTGCATGTCAAGCTGATGTTGCATGACCTCTTCTTGTGTAGCTTCCATGTCCTGAATTGCACCGGCGTACTCAGCCTCAGCAACTTGGTCTTCATAGTCTTCAGGATCATACTCATCATCCATGCCGCCATCGGCAAAGGCAACGATACCACCGTCGTTGTAACCCGCGACAGGAAGATTGCTAGGCACGGCTTCAATACCGGAAGCCTCAGCCATGACCTGTTGAGCGACAGGCGGCTGCGGCGGAACAGGACGAGACTCTTTGGCTTGCTGCGTTTGCTGAACCTTGTCTTGCAGCAATGGAATGCCAACATACGCAGGAATTGATCCGCTCTTAATGGCTTGCTGAAGCTGTGGAATAGACAGCTTTTCAGCGTCTGCCATGCGACCCATCATGCTAGTAATCATTTCAATGTCCTTTCATGGCATTGTAAATGCCAAGTGTATCTAATCCGTCGCCATCAGCCATGCGTTTTTCTTTAATCTGCCCGCCTTTTTTATTGCTTAAACCTTTATATAAGCCATAAGCACCTGCGGCGGTTGTACCAAGACCGGCAACTTGAGATATTGCACTTGGGTTTTGATACATACTTTGAGCTGTATTTTGCATCGGCAACCCAGCATACATCCCCTGCATAAAGCCAAGTTGTTGGTATGGATACTGAAGCTGTTGTTGATACTGCCCGTATGCGGTGTTTAAACCCTGTTGTTGTAACTGCTGCTGCTGAGCGCCAGCGCCTAACTGAGCTTGGGCAATACCCATTTGCTGGTTGTACTGATCCATACCCAAATTGCCAAGCGTGTTAGCGCCTTGGATACCAAGGTTATAAGCGTTTTGTGCGCCTTGAACACCAGCAAGACCAGTCTGAGCGCCTTGCATACCTTGAGCAGTACCAGTTAAAGCGGTGTTAACACCTTGCAAACCTGTGCCATATAACTGATTAGCCCCGCTTAATCCAGCTAAACCTGTCTGAGCGCCTTGCATACCAAGAGTAGCAGCTTGTTGCATGTTTTGATTAGCAACGTTATACGCATTGTTGTACGCATTACCAACTAATTGATTGCCCGCCAAGTTACGGTTCTGTTGGTTTAGACCTTGCATCAATGCTTCACGACTACCGCCAAACGCACCCGCACTTGTAGCCGCACCTTGTTCTTGAGCGCCTTGCATACCGTACTGTTGGTTCAATAATTGCAACGATGGTGCTAACGTATTTTGAATATATGGGTTCATGTACCCAGCAACGGCATTGGGATTTTGAGCGTTTTGCCCGTAAGCCATTCCTGCATTCATACCCGCTTGCCCAGTATTAACTGCGCGACCAGTTAAACCTGTAGCTTGCCCACTAATACCAAGACCACCAGCCGTTCCAATACCTTGCCCAGCCTGCCCAGCTTGCGAACCCTGTGCGCCATAGTTATATGCTACAGGCGCTGAATTTAACGCCCCTGTTGAAGACTGATTGGCTAAATCCGTAGCCATTGCAATTTGAGGTGCAACTTGCATGTCAGCAAGCGATGTAAATCCTTGCGCTTGCATTGGACTAAACCCAGCAACCATTTGCCCTTGGTACGGCTGGTACGGATTGTTATTGATGTTGGTTAATGCCTGCGCTTGCCCCAGTGTGTTTTCAACGTAAGGGCGTGCGTAATCAGGGATTGTGCTTGCTGTTGTTGTTGTACCTGTAGGAGTACCGCCTCCACCTTGAGGCATGATTTTTCCCCCAACTTTAAGGAAAGCTCGTTCAGGAAGCATGTCAAAATGGTTGTACTTCATATAGTTACCCCGACTATCGAATATTTTTCAGTGAACCCATAACGCCGCCAAAGCCTAGCCACAGCTTCATTGACCGCACCCTCAATACTTGTAGCACCGTAGCGCTTTAGGATTGCACACGTTTGTTGAAACGTGCCGGGGTTAGTAATTAGCCGCCCCCCAATGTAAGTAATAAATGCCACACGATGATTAGGTCGGTTTGAAAAGCTAACCGTTGCAGCACCCTTAATCTCGTTTTCTTCATCCGAAGCTACAAGCAACAGCCACTGCCCAGTTACCACAAGCGTTTTGACTTGATCCAGTGTGTAGTCTTGTTCACCTTTTTGCTGCTCAATTGCATTTTTAATAAAGCTTTCAGCCTGAACCCATACCTGATTCACAAACTCAATAGGTACGTGTTGTACGTTCATGCTGGCAAGTATTTGTCTGACTTGGAATTAACAGCAACTTTACCCTTACCTACGGTTTTACTTCTATTGTTTTGAATGCGATCCATCATGGCATACAGTCGTTTAGCACCAGCATCTGTAGACCCATTTCCCAATTCAGAAACAATCCGAGCAGGAACGACAAACTCACCATCAGCAAGACGAGCAGGCTGTTTATCGCCAATTTGAGCAGGAATATCATCACTGACTCCATCGCCGGGGCCTTTTAACAATTGCCCACCGTCAGAATAAGAACCAAGATTGCCAATGCCGCCACCATCTGCATAACTACTTTTAATACCCTGCATGGGGTAAGCAGGTCCCATACTAACTGAAGGATGTGCGCCCATCATAGTGTCTTGAGGGTGTTGACCGCCTTGACCATCATCTGGGCTTGGATAATAAGAACCAATCCCGCCGCCCATTGCATACCGCATTAAACCGCCGTTTGCTGCACCGCCACCTACTAGGTTATTTCCTGTAGTTTGTTGTGGTAACGCTGCAATCCCAGCAGGTGCAGCAGGTGTAGTTACTGCTGGCGTATTGATATATCTATGAGTAACAGGATCAAAAGCAATCGGACCAGTGGGTGCAGTGGGAGCAGTTGCCCCGGGATGTGCAGTTAAATATTCAGGAGAAGATAAAATACTTTGCGTAATTTCTTGAGGTGTTGCACGTTGGTTTGCTGCAATACCTGTTGGGTCTGCGGGACGACCTAAATATTGTTGGTACAAAGCGTTAGTTGAATCTGCATTTGCAATTGGGTCATTAAAATGCGATCTAAACGCACCAAGTTGTGGACTATTAACATATTCTTGTTGTGCGCGGTCAGATAATATTTGGTTATAAGCATCTGAAGCCGCTTGTCCACCACTAGCTAAACGCATAATGCCACCTTCAGCGGCAGCGTAAGGAGTTCCAGCAGTGTAGTGTTGATTAAAATATGGGGTTCCAGCGCCTGCATAACTAGGGTTTAAACCTGCTGTATAAGTATACGGACGAATTGTACCCATGTCAGGACCAGCAGGTTGACTTGCATTAGGAGCCATGCCGCCAGCTAAACCAGCCAAGCCAATGGACATCTTGTTATCGCTAAGATATTTCATTGGGTCTACAAAAAGCGGATTTGTAACACTAGCAGACCCTACTGCGGGTGCTGATCCAGTGCCAAATTCAGCAGCAGCTTGTCCGGCGTTTAAACCATATTCACCCATAGCCCCGCTTGTAGTGGCAACATCGGCTGCGGCTCCTGCACCCGCCCCAGCTAAACTTCCAATGCCTCCAGTCACCGCACCTGTTGCACCACCCAACAAAGCACCCTTTAAAATGTCTTTGTGTTGCAGTGCAGCAGAGCCACCGCCCACGACAGCACCAATTGCAATCCCAGTAGCGATAGCCCAAGTCATGTCAAACCTCTTTAACAGTTAGCGTGTAATCAATTTTAATCTTGTTGCTTGAGTCATACATAGAAACTTCTTCAGGCTCAATCAGTTCAGCTTCAATTTCATCAAGATCGGTCTTGTCTGTTTTATGCACAGTAATGCCAATCGAATCCACAACAGCTAATGTCACCCGTTTTGTGCCTGCCTTGCTTTCAATCACATCACCGGCTTTCAGCGTAACCATGCCTTTTTCAGACCAAGCAATAATCTCGCCGCTTGTACACATGAAGAAATGATCTGACTTGTGAATCTTCCCAACAATAATTGTCCCTGCCGGTCTGAACACCTTGCGGCAATACATGCCGCCATTAAAATAATGCTCAGTGGTTAACTCAACCTGCGGTCCTGCCATCAGCTCATTTTGCAAACGCTGTATCTCTTCACGACTTGGCACTTTAACCGCGACCAAATCATTTGCAGAAACGCTTGTAAGGTCTTGAATGTTCATACCTTGATCTTTAAAACATTACCCGCTGATGTATCCACATAAACATCACCAACTCGCAAAAGACTTAATTCAGTTTGTGTTGGCATACTTAATACTTGTGTATTAGTGGTTATATTGTATTGGCTAAAGTTAAGCGCAGCAATGACTTTTCCGTTTGTTCGCTGTGTAGCCATAACGCTTGGACCGGGGTTATCAAGTTGGGCAAAATACAAACGGAATGCGTTATTTAATTGCTGTTGGTACAGCGGGTCGTACTCCACAGGAGCAACTGGTAAATTTGGTGCTTTTGTTGTGCCTGTAGACATATCATCTCCTCCCATCATTCCTGATATCAATTCGCGGAGTACCCAACTGCCAAGCCACGCCAAGCGTGTTGGACTCAATCCTAAAACTCATCTGGCGACCTCGTAGGCGGGTGTAGACCTGACCATCGAACTGCTGAATGTTATACGTACCACGGTTGCTGTAATTGTCGTAACTTTGCACAACAGGATTATCTGCGCTGCCATAAGGCGTACCGGAGTTTTGGCGAGGTTTAACCGTCATGGTTACATAAGGCTCATTAACGTTTGAGCCATTAAAGTTTACGTCAGGCAATATGCGCCAGACAAACCCAAAGTTATGACCATCACCAATATCAAAATCTGACGACTGCACATACGCATCAATAGGCATAGGTTGTGAAGTTGATACGTCGTCAGTGCCAACCTCATGGTTTAACAAACGATTATTGTAATCCGCAGCAACTGGATGAGAGCCAACACCTAACCAAGCAGTACGACCCATTGTGCCGTAATACCAGACTTTATCAAGGTAATTGTAAATAACGTACTTATCAATCACTGTTGAACTTTTGGAACAGTAAAACCACCAAACTTCATTAAAACCTTCGTTAGCACCTGCAAATACTTGATACGCTTGGTCTTGGTTAATATCATCAAAAATATACTGGCGCAACGAACACGGCAACGTATCAACGCGCCCCGAATAAGAATAAAACTTTTCAACTCCCATCCAATAAGTCACATTGTTAACGGTCACCATTGAGTTTGGCGATATAACAGAAATGTTATCCATGAGGATTTGAAAGCCCCACACATACGGCGCACCAAGGTATTGCATCGAATACAAACAAGAATCAGTCCACACCAAAATTTCTTGGCGGGTAGCTTGTGCCTGCATAATGTATGAGCCGTTGGTCAGTACGTATTCACCTGACTGATTTGTCAGTTGTGGAACCCATTGTTCAGGGTTTGATTGGTCAGACCATCTGACAAGCATTGGATTAAATTGCGTATTTGGAGTACCGGGCGAATAGGAATTAGCACCAAACGCAATAACAAATCTTTGAATTGCCGAAGAAATAACTTGGTTAGTAGTGTTTGGAACATACTGCCCCGAATAAGATACGTTGTAATTGCCCGAACTAGCCAGCGTAGTGGTTGCTGAAATAGGTACAGTAGTCGATCCTTGCACGTACGCTGATGTAACGTAAGTATTAGCGGGAATACCGATGCCAGTGATGTAACATCCATCAACCAGATTAGTTACATTCGATAAAGTAATTGTTGTCACACCGCTTGAAAACGTAGCAGTAGTTGTGTACATCGTAGTGGTGTTGGCTAAAGACTGTAAAGATACCGCACGATTATTTAGCGCAGACGACCCGCCTGTTCCTGCTGTCCAGTAATAAATACCACCACCACGGGGGGCAATAATGAGGTCTTGACCAAAGTTGTCGTTAGACCATAAACGAAGTTGTGAACCAACCCCAAGAGCTGCGGGTAAACCCCAACCACCTGTACCCCAGCCGCCTGCGCCCCAGCCGTTGCCTGAAATATAAATATCCAAACCAGTATTGATCTGATACGCAGCAACAACCGCCGAACCGCCACCAGACGTTGCGCTAGTTGAGAACGTATTGGCTATGTTTATAGTGTACGAGTCAAGGCTGATGACGTTTAACACTTGCTGTTGTGCATTGATATTGCCAGTTGTGAACCCGCCGAACGCTGTAGCGCCGCTATAAGTCACAAAATCATGCTGCACCACACCATTAGCAACATCAGTTACCGTAATGGTCGAACACCCCACAGCAGAAGCCGTACCATGAGCAACAGCGGTAGTACCGTTTACACCACGGGTTAACCCTGTAAGGGTGTTAGAAGACTTACCTGCGTAGTAAATTTGCTCTGAACCAATCTTAATGAACCCGCCAGTGGTCGGGAACGATGCTGCTGAAGTAAGAATAAGTGTAGTCTGCGTAGCAGTAATTCCACCGTTGAGGGTGCTATAGGCAGTAGCAAAAGGATTCGCGCCAAGTGTGACCGTGCGACGAATTGGTGTAATGTCGTAATAACCACTACCCCACTCAATGTAGTATTTTAAGTTTGTGCCAACACCGATGTAGCTGTTGCTATTTAAGTCAACCCATGACCATAGCGCCCGCGCCGTGCCTAAATATTGATTGGCAGATAACTGCACCCAACCGCCCAGCTTTTCAGGAAAGCCTGAACGAAACCGAATCTTGTCGCAGTCATAGTACCCACCCTCGTTGCTATAGTCTGTGCCTTCTCTGTTGACACCCGGACGGAACGTCAATTTCTGTAACGGCATAAGTTACCCCAACATGCTAGAGGCTTTCAGTTTAACTTCTGCAACACGATTAAGCCAGCCTTTGCCGAATGTACCGAATGTGGGTAGGCTGCGGTAAAAATCCTCTTTGGCTTGACTGAATTTTTCAACCAGCTCATTGGCGTCATACTTGGCTACAGCAGCAAGCGTCATCGGACCAATGCCACCATCAGGTGTTGCACCTACGGCAGTTTGCAGAATCTTTGCGCTGCGCCCCGGCCCTGCGTTTACAGCAAAATCAAAAACCAAATAATCGACACCACTAGGTAAATCGTCACAACGGCACATATCCCAAAATTTGTTTTTGTATAGTGGAGCAACTTTTTCAGGCTTTAAGTTACGCATTTCAGCTTCATCTGATGCACGACCCACCCAGTTTTCCCACGTTGCTTTTGTCACGCCAAGGTTGGTCATACCGCCGGGGTCGGCAGGATTGTTCACATAACCACCTTCCGACTTGAGCATTAACTCAAACGATTTTTGCCAATTACTATTCATTTACTCATCTCCGTGCTTGCTAAGTTAATGCGAGTCTTTGTTTGTGAAATATCTTTGGGTGGCAACTTAAAGCCCACCGCAATGTAGCCTACAAACCTGCCTTGTTCGGGCGGCACAGAGCCACGGCACATATACGTCACGCCATGTTTAACGGCGTATTCACCGAGCTTTGAGCTTGGTTCAAACGGCTCACAAGCCACCTCGCCCTGAAACATCGTGATGACAGCTTTGTTGTGTTCAGGCGTGCTAGTAAACAAAGCGTTAATTGCGCCCTCAAGCGACTTCTCTCGCCCTTGGTTGCTCATTGCTAAGATGGTTGTGCGGCTATTTGCTTGCAGATTGACAGAATTCACAATCACAATATCCGCGCTTAGGTCATAAATCAAAGACTTAGCAATAGCCTCAACCAATAACGGTTCTTTTAGCTCTGTCTTTTTGCTGCTAATTGCACCAAGGATGACCTGCCGTGAATCCCAAGCAAAGTAGCCTGCAAATGCAACAAACGCAATNAGCACCACCGAGATCAGCTTGAACGGGCTATCCACCCACTTGATAAGATCAATGACTTTGTCGGTAAAGTCTTGGTTTTTAGCGGGCGCAGGCTTTGCAACACGTTTAACTGGCGCTCGTTTTTTAATTACAGATTTTTTAGCCGTTACCATTATTGAGTCACACTCCTAACCCACTTCTGCAATTCGGTTAACTGGAGGGTAGTTTGAGCGCAGCGTCGAGCAAGTCCTGCGTCGGGGGCTGGGACATTAGGACATTGGG
>JGI26470J50227_1001048_pt1 | contig 10231 bp, 7 predicted proteins | sample FreactTroBogLake_FD_50227 | JGI IMG/M metagenome (IMG submission 50227) | reverse complement strand
AACGAGCACCGCCACGGCATCTTCTATTCGGCCGCTACCGGGCAGCCCCTCTTCCGCTCCGAGGACAAGTATGAATCGGGAACCGGGTGGCCGAGCTTCACCCGGCCCATCGACCCCAAGGCCGTGGTGCTCCGCGTGGACGACAGCCTGGGAATGGACAGGGTGGAGGTAGAGGACTCGTCTTCGGGCAGCCACCTAGGCCACGTGTTTGACGACGGCCCGGCGCCCACGGGTCTGCGGTACTGCATGAATTCGGCCTCGCTGCTGTTCGTGGCCGACGGCGCCGCGCCTCCTCCCCTGGTGAAGAACTACAGGCCCTAAGGGGCTAGTCCCGAGCAACTTCGGCCAGGAAACGTCCCGACTGTTGGACGATCAGGGCCAGGTCGTGGTCGAGGGTGGCCACGTGGAAGCTGTGCTCCAGCCACACTAGGTCCTTGCGCGGCGACCCGAGTGCCGCGACGGTCTTGAGCGTGCTGGCGACGGGCACCACGTGGTCCTCGCGGCTCTTGAACAGCAGGGTAGGGAGGTGGAGGGAGGGCAACAGGGGACGAACCATCTTCAGCAGCCGGCGGAACTGATCGACGCCGCCGGTGGGCACCCTGTCGTAGGCGGGTTCGGTCACGCCCGGCTTCTTGATGTCGCCAGCCACCGCCGCCAGCGACGGCGTGAGCCGCTTGATGAGCGGGGCCAGGGGCAAGGCCGGGTTGTTCAGCCACATCAAATGGTTCACGAGGACCAGGGCGGCGGCGGGGCGGCGGGCCGCGACCAGACAGGCCAGGGTTCCCCCCAGGCTGAGGCCCCCCACGGCCACCCGCCGGTGCTTGCTCGCCAGCTCGTCGAAGGCCGCAAGCACCGTGGTCTCCCAATCCTGCCACGTGACGTGGTTGAGGTCCTGCCAGCGGGTTCCATGACCCGGCAGCAGGGGGACCGAGACGCCGGCACCCAGCGCCTGATGCAGACCCTCTGCCCAGCCGGCCAGAGAGCCCGGCGTCGAGGTGAAGCCGTGGATGAGCAGGACGCCCAGTTCGCGGTTTCCGGCAAGGCGGATGGGGACGGCGGCTTCGGTGAAGGTCATGGGGATCTCCTCTCCCCTTATGCTACTTCCTTTCGGCCGTGCCGGTCGACTGAAACTCGTACCATTCCACAGGGGCCCCCTCTTCGCTTCGTTCGAAGGGGAACTCCAGCGCGCCGCCCTCCCATGTGCGGTGGATAGCCGGAGCGCGAAGCCGGTGAACGGTCACCGACCAGTGGCCCGTCCTGGGCGTGCTGAACCTGATGAAACCCGCGCTGGCGGGCACCAGCCCCCAGTGCGTCGTCGTCGTCAGCGGTTGGTCGTCGAGGCTGGTCAGCGGTTGGTCGTCGAGGCTGGCCAGGACGAGCCGTCCTTGGGTGGTTGCCTCAGGAACGCTTGTCCCTTCGCGCAGGGCCAAGAGCACGGTGTTCCCGGCCTCACGACGCCGCCAAGACGCGGTCTGGAGGATCCTGGCCCCGGGACGGCTGTGGCCGCCGACCCATTCCACCGAATACAGGGGTGAGCTCCGCGCCACGGCGGCCAGACCGTTGAACAGCGCCAGGTCCGACGGTTCGGGACCCCGCCCGTTCTCGTCGAGACCGAAAGGCAAGAGGGTGCCCGGGACCCCCAACGGCGTCGCGTCGAACCACAGGTCGGGCCCTGTGGCCCAGTCGTAACCCGTGGAACTGCTGACCGGCATGCCCACCTCCCCGAGGAACGACGCGAGGGTGAGTCTTCGGTTCCCTTCGAGGTCGTAGTCACCGGGGCAGTACACCATGTCGTCCGTGCTGTGCAGGTCGTACCACGGGGCCAACAGGGGCGACAGTCCGTAGTACATCACCACCAAGTCAGGGTTGACGCTCTTCATGGCCCCCAGCAGGACCTCGAGGCCCCGGAGGAGAAGCCGTTCCCCACGGAACCGGGGGTCGAAGGGTCGGGAGACGTCGAGGGTGGGGAGCTCGTATCCAAAGTCAAACTTGATCAGGTCGGGCCTGTATCGCTTCATGAATTGGGTGGCCAGCGACGCCAGGACCTCGGCGGCCTCGGGGTGGGTCACATCGTAGATGCCGTAGCGGGCGGTCTGATGCTGGAACCACAGCACCTGGCCGTCGGCGCCCTTCATCAGGTGAGCCTCGGTCAGCCCCACGCGCGCCGGGTCTTCGCACCGCAGAAAAGCCGCCCAGAGTCCGACGCCGTAGCCTTTCGCCCGGACGCGGTCCAGAAAGGCTTCGAATTGGGGGAAGCGCTCCTGGTCGTGGCTCAGAACGCCGTACGAGCCTTCCCACTTGTCGTCGACGACAAAATGGCCGACCCTCAGACCCGAATCTTCAAGTTCCGCGAAGTAGCGGTCCAAACGCTGTTGGTTGAGCTGCTCGGGCTGGATCCGTTCGGCGATTTGAGAGCCCCAGGTGTTGAAGAGAGTCCAGCGGCGAACGTCCCGCTTGGAACCCGCTTTGTAGGCGCTGCCGGCCTGGCCGTGCCGCGCCCGGTGGCGGTACCAGGCCCGGGGCGCTTGTTCGAAGTCGTCGCCGAGGAAGAACTCGAGGTCGAGGCCAANGGTCACGGGCTGGCCGTTGGGAAACCATCCCCAGAGGTCGGACCGGACATTGAGGACAAGACTGACCGCGCCGGCCTGGGTGCGCACCCAGAAGTCACCCAGCGGCAGGTCGGAGAGGCCGATGCAAACGGCCGCCGAATCCTCGCCTCGGGCACCGGCGGCGTTCCATCGGTCCGTCGTGTCGGACAGAGCGAACCAGTGGCAAGGCTGGCCCCACTGCTGGGCCAACCCGGGTCCCCGCATGGCGCCCGCCCCGAGGGTGGTGGTCAGCTGCAGCCGCGATTGAAGGTCAACCATGGGAGGAATCAGGGACGACATGCTCAGGCCCGGGAGCAGGGCATAGTGGCTGGATAGGCCGACGAGCTCTTCGACCCGGGCCCACCCCGAGGACCGCGGCGACTGCGCCTCGAGCGGACCCAGCGCGAAGTGGTCGTCGGCAAAGCGCCAGGTCTGGACCACGCGGCCCTGGGAACCCGACCAGGTGATCGTCAGCTGCCCCGGGCCGGCGGCGGCCTGAGCAACNGCGCCGTCGAGGAAGGGATCGGTGCTGCCGTCGCCAAGGACGAACGAGGGCTTCAACGGGCCGCGNGCAACCCGGCGGCCCCGGCCGTCGCAGAGGGTCCAGACGTCGGACTTGGAGTCCCACCGCCATTGGTAGTGGNCCGTCTCGACGACCCAAAGACCGTCGTGGAGAGAAGGAGCAATCACGGGAGAATCCTTTCGAGGTGGACCGCGACCCCGTCGGCGTCACCGCCTTCGAGGGGAATGGTCAAGCCCCTGTGCATAAGTTCGGCCCCCGACAGTTCGGAGACCGGGAGGCGGTCTGAAAACCACGACACTCTGTACTTCGCCCTNGGCGAAAGGGCTTCCCAGCGGTAGGCGGGAAACCGGGGATTGGCCTCGGCCCGGGGCCGGAACCACAGCAGAAGCACCTGGCCCCCATCGGCCTCGTGGATCTGCCACGCCACGGTGTTGGCGTCAGCGGTAGTGGTCCGGGTTCGGCGAAAGAGCCCATGCTGGAGGAGCCGGCGGTGGGCCTTGTACCAGGCAATGTCCCGGCCCACGGTTTCCCTTTCGGCCTGGGTCAGCAACGAGAAGTCGAGCTCGTAGCCGAGGTTGCCGCCGAAGGCGACCCGGGTCCTGGCCGACCACGAGGTTACCCGGCCGGTTTGATGGTTGGGGACGGCCGAGACGTGGGAGCCCATGACCAGCGGCGGCAGAAACAGGCTCGTGCCTTCCTGGATGGCGAGCCTGGCCACGGCGTCGGTATTGTCGCTGGTCCAGTACTGGGGAACGTAGTAAAGCAACCCGAAATCCATCCGCCCGCCGCCCCCGCAACACCCCTCGAACAGAATGTGGGGAAAGGCTTCGGTGAGGCGGGATAACAGGTCGTACAGGCCCAATACCCATTGGCGGCGGTCGGCTCCCGCGTGGCTGAGCGGGCGGTTCATGTCCCATTTCACGTAGCGCACGGGCGCCGACGCGAGGGTGCGGCTCACTGCCTCCACCACGTGGCGGCGCACCTCGTCCCTGGTCAGATCGAGGACGAGCTGATGGCGGCTTTCGGAGCGCTGGCGGCCTTCCTGGTGCAGGCACCAGTCCGGGTGGGCCCGGTACAGGTCGCTGTCGGGGCTTACCATTTCTGGTTCGATCCAGAGGCCGAAGTCCAGACCCCGGGCGGCCAGGGCCTGGGCAAACGGCGCTAGCCCTTCGGGAAACTTTGCTGGGTTCGGAGACCAGTCGCCCAGACTCGACTTGTCGTCGTCCCGCCTTCCGAACCAGCCGTCGTCGACGACGAACACTTCGGCGCCGGCCGCGGCGGCCCTGTCGGCGAGGCTCAGAAGCTGATCCTGGGTAAAGGCCCAGTAGGTGGCTTCCCAGTTGTTGACCACCACGGGGCGCTCGCGTTGGGCCCAAGCGGGCGGAAGCAGGCGCTCAACGACGAAGGCGTGGTAGGCCGCGCTCAGGCCCGAGAGTCCCTCGGCCGAGTGGACCAAGACGGCTTCCGGGGTGATCCATTCGGCCCCCGGGGCCAAAACGGGACGGCACAGTTCAGGATGGAGTCCGCCTTGTACCCTCCAGCCCCCGTCCTCGTCGCGCTCGACGCCCAGGGTCCAGTCGCCGCTCCAGACCAGGGCGGCGCCCCACGCCCCACCACGGCTCTCGGTGGCGTCGCGGTCGCAAAGAACGATGCCGGGCCAAGCCTGGTGGCTGGAAACGCCGCGCCGCGAACCTTCCTCCCAACGGCCGCACGGCAGGGGGAACCGCCGGGTCTGGCGTTCCCGGGCCCAGGCCCCGTCGAGGGCGATCACCTCGAGGTCCCGGTCGGGGAACAGGTCGCACGAGAAGCTGAAGGCCCTCTCCAACGTGAGGGGGCCCGTGCCCCGGTTGATGAAGCGGCTGCGGCGCAGAAGCACGGCGTCCACCGGGGTGTAGAGCAGCTCAAGCGCCAAGCCGGTAAGGGGGTCGCTGAATTCTAGGATGAGGGTTTCGACTTCCGGTTCCTGGGGCTTCACGCGTGCCCCCGGCAGGCCGGGGGTCTCGGGCCTGCCCGCTTCGACACGGAAGCCAACGTAGTCCAGATCGACGGCAAGCCGGCCCCGGTCGTCCCTGACCAGGAAGGCGGGCGAGCGGAAATCGCCCGTCTCCCCCCAGGGGTATTCCAGGGGCAGCCGGTTGGGCGTGAAGCTCTTGTCCTCGTTGTCCCCGAAGACGCTGTAGCCGTTCGGCGCGGCGCTGATCCGCTCCAGCGACGCCTCGTCCAGGGGGGAGCCCCAGTGCACAAGAACGGGCCAGCGGTCATGATAGAGGCCGATGACGGCCTGGCTGCCGCCGAAATCGAGGAAGAAGAGCCCCGGGGTCTCGTGGCGGATCAAACCAGTCCCCCGGGGACGGCGGTAGACTTGCGAAGGACCAACTCGGGCGCGAACATGACCCGGCGGGGTTCCCGGTCGCCGCCCTGGGTCAGTTGGATGAGCAGGTCAGCGGCGGCCAAGCCCAGTGACCTCATCTTCAGGTCCACCGAGGTCAGCTTCGCTTGGAAGGCCAAGATGGTGTTGTCGTGTCCGACGATGCTGAGGTCTTCGGGAACCCGCAAGCCAGCCTCAGCCGCGGCTTCCATGGCTCCCATGGCCATCAGGTCGTTGCACGCAAACAGAGCCGTGGGCGGCGCCGCATCCCGGAAGCGGCGAACCAGAGTCTCTCGAACCAGGTCGATGGCGGCTTCCGTGTTTCCGTCCTCAACCACCACAAGCCGATGGGGCGCGGGTACCGCTCCCGCCCGCTCCAACTCCTGGCGCCACGCCTTCTCTTTGATGTCGTACGAAAAGCCGATTCGGCCCCTCACGAAGGCAATATCCCGGTGCCCCAGGCCCAACAGGTGGTCCATGACCCGAACCATCCCGAGAGGTTGGTCAATGATCACCGAGTCGATGTCCGCCAGCGACGGAATTGAGTGGATGAGGACGAGGGGAATACGGGCGGAAATGGATTTCATGAAACCCGAATCCACGTTCTCGTTCGCAGGATCGATGATGATGACCCCATCGACCTGCCGGGCAATCAGGTCGTTCAGGTAGCGGCGTTCCTGGGCTTGGTCGCCCTCGGTGCAGCACAGAAACTGCATGAGACCCATGGACCTGAACCGCCGCTCGACGGCCTCGGTAATCTCCATGTAGTACTGGTTGCTCATGCTCGTGGTCAGCACCGCCACNGCCTGGCTGCTCTTGTTCATCAGTCCCCGGGCCATGGAGTTGGGCGTATAGTCCAGCTTGAGGACGGCCGCCTTGACCCGGGCCTTCTTTTCTTCACTGACCGAGAGGTTGTTGATGACCCGGCTGACAGTGGCGGTGGAAACCCCGGCCTCACGGGCTATGTCGGTAATGGTCATCGGGTTCCTCCTCTTGTAATCGCTTACAAGACTATCACTCTGAACTTCCCAATTTGTCAAGAATCGCCGGGATTTCGCTTCTCATCGTCCTCGATAGCGCCGGATAGGCGNGCAACTCGACAAAATNGGGTGGCTTTTAAGAACAAATTCATGTAAGCGCTTACAGAATTTGCTTGCGTCATTGCAAAACCCGTGGTAGCGTTGAGGAAATCTTGGGGCCAAGCCCCCGTTTTTGGAGGTAGTTATGAAGAAGACGGCCTTGACTGTCTTNCTGGCCGCGATTGCGGTCATTTCGCTTTCCGCCGCCGACAAGGTGGTGCTGACCTGGTGGACCTGGACCATTCCCACCCAGGAAGACTTCGTGGTGCTGAAGAAGGGATTCGAGGCCAAGTATCCCAACATTGAGCTTCAGCCCAGCGTCAACCAGATGGACGACTACAAGACGAAACTGAAGGTTGAGTTCTCGTCCGGGTCAGGTCCCGACGTCATGTCGATGCAGCCCGGTTCGCTCATCGACCAGTTCAAGCCGTACCTGCTCGACTTGAGCTCGACGGCCAAGTCCACCCTCGACAAGCTCGAGCCGGCCCTGGTTGCCGAAGCCAAGCTCCGCTCCGGAGGCGACGCCGTCAGGCTGGCTCCCCTTGGTGCCTCGAGCACCATGTTCGTCTATTACAATGCGACCTACTTCAAGAAGGCCGGCATCACCAAGGTGCCGACGACCACCGCCGAGCTCCTTGACGCCGCCGCCAAGATCAAGAAGACCTACCCCGACAAGGTGCCGTTCACCCTCGGTCTGAAGGACAGCTGGTTCAACGGCGACGTGTTCGGCATCTTCGCCGACCAGGTCCAGCCGGGCCTGCTCGAACAGGCCGACCAGGGCAAGGTCAAGTTCACCGACGCCAAGTTCGTCCAGGCCATGAAGAACCTCAAGTCATTGGTTGACAAGGGTCTTGTTGACCAAAACTCCGTCGGCGTCGCGGTCTACGAAGACTCCATCGGCCTGCTCATGGACGGCAAGGCCGCCATGCACGTCAACGGCGGCTGGAACGTGGCCAACCTCTCGAGCACCAAGGCCAAGAACGCCGCCGGCAAACTCTTCTCGGACCGCCGCGAAGGCCGGGCCACCGTCGACGACGTGTTCGGCGCGTTCCCCCTCCCGAACTTCAACGGCGGCTCCCCCATCGTCCTGGGCGGCATCGACATCGGCATCTCGCTGAACAAGAGCCTTCCCAAGGATCCGGCCAAGCTCGACGCCGCCCTCAAGCTGCTCGACTACATGCTGGCCGGTGACGGACAGAAGTTCGAAACGGGCAGGGCCGGCTCTGGGCTCATCCCGTCCCTCAAGGGCGCGACCCTCAACCTGACCCCGTTCATCGACAAGGAGTCGGCCGAGGGCGCCAACGCCATCGTCAAGGCGACCAACACCATGATGGTGGGACCCCGGGGAGTCTCGAACCCGGCCGTGTTCACCCAGTTGGGCGTTGCCGTTCAGAACATTGTTAACGGCAAAGATATCCCGACCGAACTGAAGGCCATCCAGGACATCTACGACAGGCAAATGTAACCGTGGCCGACGGGTCCGCTGCGGCGGCCCGTCGGCTTCTTGAAGCCGCGCCAGAGCCTATGGCGAGGAGGAACCATGACCACCACTGTCCGCCGGGGAGCGTTCCGGCAGCTCCGAACAAAGGAAATCCTTTGGGGCTACGCCTTCCTCCTCCCCATACTCGTCCTTCTGGGCCTGTTCGTCGTGTACGGGCTCTTCTTTGTTGTGAAAATCAGCTTCTACAAATGGGACGGAGTCGACCCGGAGACCATGGTGTTCCGGGGCCTGCGCAACTACCAGCTGCTGCTGACCGACCCAACCTTCCTCATGTCCATCCTCAACGCCTTCGTGTTCCTCGTCGTCACCGTCGCCGTCCAAATGCTTGTCGGCCTGCTGGTGGCGCTGCTGCTGAGACCAAAACTTTGGGGCCACCGATTCTTCAAAGCGCTGTTCTACATTCCCGTCGCCCTTTCGACCACCGTCATCGCCACCACGTTCTCGGCCTTCTACGAGCCGAACTTCGGGGTGCTCAACAGCCTCTTCCGGTCGCCCGTGGGTCAGTTCCTGGGACTGACGGGGTGGGCCCACAGCTGGCTTGGTGACCCAAGCACCGCCCTGGGTTCGATCATCTTCGCGAACATCTTCCAGTGGATGGGAGCCCAGATGGTCTTCTACATTGCGGGGCTGACCACCATCAGCGACGACGTGTTCGAAGCCGCCCAGATCGACGGCGCCGGGTTCTGGGCAACCCTTCGGCGGGTGGTCTGGCCTAGTCTGTGGCCCACCCACACGACGGTGATCATCCTGGGAATGGTCGGGGCCATCAAGACCTTCGACATCGTGTGGCTGCTGACCCAGGGCGGGCCCGGCAACGCCACGCAGTTTCCGGCGACCATGCTCTATCAGTCGGTGGCCCAGAACTTCCAGGCCGGCTACGGCGCGAGCGTCAGCGTCGTGATGATCGTCCTTTGCGTGGTCCTGTCGGCCATCCAGATCGCCTTCAACCAAAAGAAGCGGGAGGCCTGACATGTTCCGAAGCCTTTCTCTCGGCGGCAAGATCTTCATCCAGGCCGTGCTCATCTTCCTGGGGATCCTGTACCTGGTCCCCTTGCTGAACGTGGTGTACCGCAGCTTCCTCGGCGCCGGTGCGAGCAACTACGTGTACCTCTTCACCTCGGGGTTCCCCATCCTGCGGATGATCTTCAACAGCTTCCTGGTGTCCATCCTGCAGGTCCTGGTCATTCTCGCCGTGGCGAGTCCCTCGGCGTTTGCCTTCAGCAAGATGAATTTCCCAGGACGCGATGCGATCTATCTGGCCATTCTGCTGACGATGAGCATTTCGATGCTGTGTTTCATCACACCGTTGTTCCAGACCCTCAAGGCGCTGGGATGGATGAACACCTACCTCGCCATGGTCCTGCCCGCGGCCACGTTCTGGACGCCCGTGGCCATCCTCATCCTCAAGAACTACTTCGACAGCTTGGGAAGGGAGATGCTGGAGGCGACCCAGATGGAGGGGGGCGGTTTCTTCACGGCGTGGTGGAAGGTGTACCTTCCCGTCAGCCGGCCCGCCACCGTGAACGTGATCGTCTTCGCGTTCATCGCCAGCTGGAACGACTACCTCAACCCGCTCCTGTTCAGCCGCACCGACGACATGAAGACCCTGCCCATGGCGGTGGTGGCGTTGAGCAACTCCATCTACGGCGCCCGGCCCGAAGTGGTGGCCGCCTGCCTCGTGATCATGGCCCTGCCGTCGGTGGGTGTGTACCTGCTCCTCCAGGACTTCCTCGGCGAGGGGATGACCGCGGGAAGTGTGAAGGGATGACGGCCGGCGTAGCTCGGCAGACCCGTGAATCTATAATAGGATGAGCCCATGAAGAACTACATCGGAGCCCTCGACCAGGGGACCACGAGCACCCGGTTCCTGTTGTTCGACCGCCAGGGCCGTCCCGCCGGGTTCGACCAGATGGAACACCGCCAGATCTTCCCCCAGCCCGGCTGGGTGGAGCACGACGCCGACGAGATCGTCGAAAAGACCCTCAAAGTCATGATCGGCGCCTTCAGCAAGACGGGGATCGACCCGGCCGACGTTGTGGGGCTGGGGATCACCAACCAGCGCGAGACGGCGGTGCTGTGGGACAAGGCCACCGGCCGCCCCATCCACAACGCCCTGGTCTGGCAGGACACCCGCACCGATGAATTCTGCCGGCAGATCGATGCCCTTCACGG
>JGI26470J50227_1001047_pt1 | contig 10239 bp, 7 predicted proteins | sample FreactTroBogLake_FD_50227 | JGI IMG/M metagenome (IMG submission 50227) | reverse complement strand
GCCTATCTTCCCATGCTTTTTGTTTTTTTTCTTTTGCCTTATCAATTGCAAACCAAATAGTAAATCCTGGCCAACCAATCAAAACGCATGTTAGAGCTAGGCAGTAGACTCCAATTTCTTGAAACTGCTGCTTTAGTGTGACCTCTTTCCCTAACGCTTTGTTTATACCTTTAGCAAACTCAGTGGGCCTCTCTTGTATTGCTTTAATTAAGAAATAAACCATCATCAAAGCGCCGGGAATGGCATAGAGCACTAACCAACCCTGCCAACTTGTTGGAATTGCGAAGTCCATTTTTTAGTCTTTCTTTTTAAGGGGCTCGTTATGTTTAGCGAATTTTTTGATTAGGATTCCCTGTTTAAACTCCATGAAAAGTTCATATTCATAAGTGCTGGCATAGCCCATGTGTACATACTCTAGAAGTTCGCCTTGAGGGCAACGCAGTACCCCAGTAAACCAATGTGCAAAAACAGCCTTGGAGCCAGGAAATAGGTCTTTCAGGCCAATAATTTCATCATAGGTTTTATGTGCGCTGAGTTTGATGAGATAAAGACGTTCGACATCTTCAAATTTCTTAATTTCCCATGTTGCAACATACCCGCGCCAATTCGCGGTGTGTGGTGACTGAAATGAGAGTTTGTTTTGCCTTAGGTATAAGGACAGAGGATTCGAAAAGATGGATATAGGCTTACCTTCGTAAATAAGCCTATCAGCTACTTGAGCGGTCATAGATTCTCCTTGTTTTGATCATTTATAGATAATCAAAAGCTCATAGCTTGAGCTTACATGAACTTTTTTACATGAATGATGATTATTTGGCTCCAAGTAATCTTATTGAGATAATATTTAGGATTAAAAGTCATGCCGGCTCAGGCATCAATCAAATTCAACATATAAGTGAGAATGAAGGTATGAATTTTTTATCGAACCTCAATTGGTTCATTTTGGCACCAGTTTTGACGGTGATTGGCTTTCTCTTATCGCGCTTCATTTCTCAATATCAAAATCCTGCAAAAATACTACAAATTGAGCTATCAAAGATAGCCGAAGCATTGCAAAGATATAAAAAAGAAAATATTCAAATATTAGAAATCTCAGACCTAAAACCTATATTTTCAGCAGAACCATTTTTACACTTATGGGCTGAATATGAAGATACTTTGCATTTGGTTAGAACCCCTGATGGCGAGCCTATCTCCATGCGAGCAACATCCCCATCGGAAGTTTACTTTTCAAAAGAATCAGTAGTTGATACCCAAATAGACGCCGACTTCTTTAGGCACTTACCTGGGATCCTAACTGGAGTTGGAATTATTGGAACATTTAGCGGATTAGTTTGGGGGCTACATCAATTTAATCCTACAGAGCCTGACAAGACGCTTGAATTATTGTTGCACGAAGTGACATCAGCTTTTATTGGATCTGGACTAGCTATTTTGACGGCTATTGGGATCACATACTTTGAAAAAACTACATTAAATAAATGCTATAGATTACTAGAAACTGTCAATAATAGAATTGATGATCTATTTTCAAAAGGAGTTGGTGAGGAGTATCTATATAGATTAGTTAGCGCTTCAGAAAAAAGCTCAGCAAATACTGCTAGCTTAAAAGATGCATTGATTGACGACCTAAAACAATTGATGCATGAGGTTGCAGATAAGCAAATTAATGCTCAACTTCAGTCAGCTCAAAATATCTCATCACAGATATCCGGAGCAATTAAAGAAAGCTTAGATGCGCCAATGAAGGATTTAATGGATGTTGTTGCAAAAGCATCTGGCGAACAGGGCGGTGCTGTTACAGGTATGCTAGAAAACCTGCTTAGCGCATTCATGGCAAAAATTGATGAAACTTTTGGGTCGCAAATTCAAAATATTAATACTGCCATCCAGAAATCATCAGACTCCATGACAATGGTTCAGGAGGCAATGACGCGTTTGATTACAGATATTTCTGGCGCTGGTCAAAAAGCTACATCAGAGATGTCGGCCAAGATGGAAGAGGCAATGTCTAAAGCTGCGTTTGCACAAGAGCAAATGAATCAACAGTTACGAAGTTTTGTTGAGGAATTAAGAAAATTAATTCTTGAGCAGCAAAATCAGACTAAGCAGGCAATGGATGAAACCATGCAAAAAATCCTATCTGAGCTTGAAAAATCTATTTCAGTAATTTCTGCCGAAAGAGAAAATCAAGCTGTAGCTGATAAAGCAAGAGCAGAGCGCTTAGTTGCAGAGACAGAGGGGCTATATAGCGGATTAACAGATAATGTTGTTCAATTAATGGGCGATGTAAAAGATGCCGCCTTTAAGACGGAAGAAAATATTAGGGCTATTCAAAATGCGGCGACTGGAGCAATTTCAGGGATGAATGATGGCGCACTTGTGATGCGTGAAGCAGCAGAAAGGTTCAGTAGGGCTGGGGAGAGCATTGGAGGAGTGTTTGATAAGAGTAGAGTTGTTACTGATCAGTTAGAACAAACAGCATCAACACTGCAATTAGCCTCATCATCCGTTAGAACAGCATTCGAAAAATATGATGAATCTAGAGAATCAGTCCAGAGTTACGTACTGCAATTACAAAGCTTAGTTGAGAATGCCAAGAAAGAAGCTGGTTTGAGCACACAAATGTTAGCGGATTTGGAGCGAATTTTGGGCTCATTGCAGACTGCTGAGAAGCAAAGTACTGACTATCTGAACCAGGTTAATTCAGTTCTGAAGGGTTCATTCCAGCAATTTGGACAAGAGATGGTTGCCCAGGTTGAGGCTCTTAAAGCTTCATCGGATACCTTATTGACTGGCTCCTTGAGTGCTTTGGAGGGGGCAGTTCAGTCAATGTTAATGTCGGTAGCTAAGCTTAAAAAGACTGAATAATGTTTAATCCAAGGCCATTGAAGAAATCTAATAAAGATGAAGGTGAGAAGCCTTTTTGGATTTCTTATTCGGATTTAATGACTGCATGTATGACATTATTTTTAGTAGTCATGGCAGTTACTATTGTCATGTTGAAAAAGAAATATGAAAATCAATATGCTGCTGAGGCCGCTAGAGAAGCAACAATTTCAGCATGCGCAAAAGATTTGCAAGGCGTTGCAAATCGCCAGTTTCCCGGGCAGGCTCGTATTGAGTACAGTAAGGGTGATGCTATTCGGATTGATTTGGGCTCAATTGTGAAATTTGATGATGGTAAACACGCTATAGGTCCTGAGGCGTCTAAATTTTTGAGAGGCTACATCCCAACAGTTCTTCAAACAGTTAAAAATAATCAGTGTAAGCAATTTTTTCGGAGGGTAATCGTAGAGGGTTACACAAGCAAGACCGGAAACTATATGACAAATTTAGATCTTTCTTTAAAGAGAAGTAAAGAAGTTGTTTGCGAGCTCGCAAAAACAGATTCTGATGGTAGCGGGGGTTTAACGCTCGAGGATAAGAATCAAGTGAAAAGTCTCTTCCTTGTTGGTGGATTTTCATTTAATTCTCAAAAAAGAAGTGATGAAGAGAGTAGGAGGGCTGAGCTTAAGCTTGAGTTTTGGCAATTAGGCGATGATAAAAAACGACAGGAAGAGTCGTCCATTGATCTATCTGGAAAAGATTTTGGTGTATGTCCTTCGCAGAACTATTAAAGAATTCTCTTTCTGATCTAAATCATACTTTTCAACATGAATTGAAAAAGCATCGCGGCGAAGGGTATCCTAAGCTATCTAAGATGCATAAAAAAATTACAGATGAGTTCACGTTTATCTTAAAGCCTAAAGATGAGATTGCATATGCAGCGGCAAGAAATTATTTAGATGGCTCTCTTTCAGGCGATGTTGGCGAATATGAAATTATTTCCTTTGTTCTTACAAAGCCTATTTCTGAGTTGGGCGGTATATCTGTAGCTGCTGACAGTGTAAAGTTAAGAACTTTGCTAGAGCGTTATACGCAAGAGTTTGAAGCTGACAGAATTGATGGGATTTTTTGGTTTGGAGTCTTTCAATCTTATTTTCAAGCTCAGAAATCAAATTATGTAGGTGATACTTTCTTTAATTCACAAAGGGTCATTAGAAATTTTCTCTCGAAAACTTGGCCTCTTGTAAAAAAGAATGCTCTTTATTCGACCAATTGGATGAAAAGTATCGATGCCAATCCTCATTTATTGGGTGAAACTCCCTGTGAGGTTTATGGCTCAGAGTGGTTGGCTGGTAGTGATATCCGTGTCAAGCAAATAAAGCAGGAATTACACATCCCTGACACCAGTTGGTTTTGGGAGGAATTCTTCAAGTCCTGTCTGAAGATATCATTATCCCAGTCAGACTCAAAGTTTAAAGAGTCAATACCACTCATTATTTCTTTGCTTAGAAGGCACCCATCTTATCTAGACAATGGATTACGTGCGTTGCTAGACCGTTACAGAGCATCATCAGATATTCGGGTCAATCGTGAGTTAAAAGATTTTTCTTTAGAGGTGTGGAAGAGTCCAAAACTCCGCAATACAGGTGCCTCAAAATGGATTCATGTGTCTGATGCGACATGGCGCATGGTTTTAACATGGGTGCAGGAGGCCAACCTAAAGCTTTTCTTTGAGCTCTTAAAACGTCGTGGAGTGCCTGATCCTCATGGCAGGTTAGATTTTTGGATGCAGTATATAAATCAAATTACATTTACTAGGTTAGTGCTGGGTGAAGATATGCGCCGATACTTGACAGCTCATCCTGAATTAAAAGAGCACTTTAAAAATGATGTAGAGTCATATGCCAATTTAATGGGCGCTAAAGGCGAATCTTCGCTTGATGCTTTCATTATGGAGATTGGTGGACACTTAATTGTTGAGTTTAATCCTCACGGTGGCTGCTATGTTTATAAAAAAGGTGAAAACACATTTAATGTTAATGCGCCTAGTCTAGATGCCTCAACGAGCGCTAGAGGCCTTAAAGAGCGTTACTATAGCGGCGGAACTAAGGGGCCAGATATTGTCCATCGAGAGGGCTGGCAATATAAGGCAAGAACTTATCAGCTTCCAGGATTTGGTATTTTTGATGACGTCCGAGCTGGTAAAGTAAGCGCAGCTGTAACCAATTTTTCGATTGACAAATACTTCTAATGAATTTTTTAAGTAGGCTTTTTAAGGCCCGTCCTGACGTTCAAAATGTCTTTGAAGATATGGGTAGCATCCAATCTGTCCCGATATTAATTCAGCCTAGATTTTCTCAAGATGCTGTCTCATATTCTCTAGGCGCCGATTATGCATTCTGTGAGCCTAGTAAATTAATGGATCTTGCAACACATCCAGTTACTGGCAGTCAGCAACTAATTTACATGATGCAGCTTGTCTCTGATAAGCTTGCCTCTATACGTGAATCTGATTTAGAGATTTCTTGGCAAAGTATCTATGAGTTACTTTCTGATATTGAACACGAAGATTCACTATATTTACTAGCACTTCCGCAGATTGATTATTCCGTTCCAGTATTAGGAGAGGTTGGAACCGTTGCCGATAGATTCTTTAGATTGAGAATTGATGGTTGGCGCGAAAATTCCGGCCGTAGCATTCGGTTTAGACAGAATCTTGGCGGTGCTTTTGTGGATGGCTCAAAATATTCTCTGCAAACAAGAGAGTCCTGGCAATTAATAGACTTTATTAGCCAAAACCACGGATTTGAGGAGCAAGCGCGGACTCAATCGCAAAATGAAATGTTGTGGGGTGAGGCGCGCGAACTCGCCTTGTTAGCTAAGGCAGAGCTTTCACCTTATCTGTCTTCAACTATTGTTTTAGTCCCAAGCTTGCTAAAGATGCGTTATATCAGGGCACAAGCTTTAGGTACTAGTGTGGTAACAATAGAGCCCTATTTTGATGGAGCTCCCAAAGAATGGTTGAATCAATTCGATTCTTTTAAATTTATTCCTGAGCATGCTGATTTTCCAACAGCTGCAGGCAGAACTAGAGTCATCTTTCCAGAAGCTATTAGAGATGTTCTGACGGTGATCAAAACACAATTTGATGGACGCAAGGTTGCCGGTAGCAAGGCAGAGGCATTTCTCAGAAATCCCTTTGCTTATCTTGGAGAAGCTGCATCTAAAGTGTTGGATGAGAAACAGATACAAGAAGCTAAGGAGGAAGCCGGCATCTTTTCTACACGAATATCTTTGTTTCCCGATATCCCAAAAGGTGCCATTGTAAGTGTAACAGCAACCATTTATCAAAATCTTGAAGATGGAATGGCTAAAGCAGATAGATCAGTGATTTCAAGTGCTCATGAGCTTGAGCTTCTGATAAAGGAAATAGATTCTGCATTATCTGAAGATCGTCAATTTTTTACTTGGCGTAATTTTGTGATCGATGTCGATGGAGATCTTTATCAAACATTGGATAATGCAAAAGTTTGGTTTAATGTTTGGAAGGATCAAGTAAAGAATTTTATAGACTTTAATGACATCTATGCCCTTGATAACTATGGTGAGCGTATTGAAGGTATTGGAATTGCAAAACCTATCTATTCCGCCTATATCAAAAAAGAAGGAGGGGATGACTCATCCTGGGCTCCAACACCTTTAATTAGTGTTTCTTTGGTGCCTGGGTCTCCTCCTGTTTTTATAGCGGTTGATGAGCTTTGGGTCCAGGAGTTTGAAGCGAAAATTGAACAAGCAATGGCATCTGGTGTTGATAAAGTGGCCGATGCTCGCCTGCCTATTCCTTTGTTAATTGGCGATGCCATAGCTTTAATTAAAGAGTTAATGGCTTTGCTTGGCATTGTCGATCCTAATGCCGAGTCAAACCCACCAGGGTCAAACCCACCAGGGTCAAACCCACCAGGGTCAAACCCACCAGGGTCAAACCCACCAGGGCCAAACCCACCAGGGCCAAACCCACCAGGGTCAAACCCACCAGGGCCAAACCCACCAGGGTCAAACCCACCGATCAGTAAGGGGCGAAAAGAAACTTTACTAGTGAAAGTCAACATCACTCAGCTTGACTATACAGAAACTGATCTTGAAGCGATGCGTGAGGCTATTCTTAGGGTGCCTGATGGTTTCGCGCCTCAATTACCAAAAGATTTAAAAAACGAAGTTAAGCTAAAAAAGCACCAATTAGAAGGCTTGGCTTGGATGCAGTATCTGTATTCGCGAGCCCCTGAATACTGTCGAGGTGCATTGCTGGCTGATGATATGGGACTAGGTAAAACACTTCAACTTTTATCTTTGCTTTCTTGGTTCTATGAGCGTAACCCAGATGCCCCACCATCTTTAATTGTTGCTCCGCCAGTGTTGATGCAAAACTGGAAAAACGAAACAAAGAATTTTTTTAATAATTTTCCAGAAATACTTCTTCTCCATGCAGAGGGGTTGAGCGCTAGAAGACAGCCAAAGCAGTTTATTGATCAATCTTTGCTTGAAAAGAAGATTGCAAATTTATTGATCCCTAATTGGCTTGGCTCAGCTAAAGTTGTTTTAACAACCTATGAAACTGTACGAGATTATGAATTTAGTCTAGCTAAGCAAGAATTTACCTTCATGATTTGTGATGAAGCTCAAAAAATTAAAACACCAAACGCGCAATCTACAACAGCTGCTAAAAAACAGAAGGCAAAATTTAGAATTGCTTGTACAGGAACGCCTGTAGAAAATAGTTTGGCAGATTTATGGTGTTTATTTGACTTTATTCAACCAGGATTGCTCGGATCCTTAGATGAATTTGGAAGAACTTATCGTAGACCGATTGAAGCCAAGGAAGCTGGCGACAAGAAGGCAGTAGAAATAATTGGGCATTTGCGTGCAAAGGTTAGCCCTCAGATTCTCAGAAGGATGAAGCATGATATTGCTGATGAGCTCCCTAAAAAAATTCCTGTGTCCAATGATGAATATGAGTTTGATGGAATAAAAAGAAAAAGATTATCAATACCAATTTCGAATCATCAAAGAACTTTGTATGCACAAGGATTGCGTCAGATTGCAGCAGCGGCTCAAGAAAAGGATGCGAAGCGAAGGTCAAATGTTTCATTTGCTGTGCTTCATTTTGTAAGGGCTCTATGCTCCGAACCTTATTGTCTCCCAAAAACAACTTTTGCTGTTGATGTCAATGGCATAGATGCTCACTTGATTAATGCCCCAAAACTAAAATGGCTGCTTAACACACTGGAAGGGATTGCACAAAAACAAGAAAAAGCGATCATCTTTACTGACATTAAGGAAATTCAAAGGTCTCTAGTTCTGTTTATTCGTAAACGTTTTGATTTTTCTGCGCAGATTATTAATGGAGACATAGATGATCGGCAAGATCTAATAGATGCATTCCAAACGCGCGAGGGATTTGGGGTAATTATTTTGTCTCCGTTGGCTGTTGGCTTTGGTGTAAATATAGTTTCAGCTAATCATGTTATCCATTTCACAAGAACATGGAATCCAGCTAAGGAGGGTCAAGCAACTGATCGAGCGTATCGAATTGGGCAGACCAAAGACGTCTATGTTTATTGCCCGACCATTACGGCTGAAGACTTTGTGACTTTTGACGCAAAATTAGATAGATTGATGACTCTAAAGATGGACCTCGCTGGCGATATGCTTGATGGGGTTGGGTCAGATATTTCTGGCGGAAATTTAATGCCCGATAGCGGCCCCGGCGGTATTAAGGTTGATGCTGATAAGTTAGTTGATATTAATCGCGTAGATACTCTCGATGGCTCTACATTTGAAGTGTTTTGTCAGCTTTTGTTTGGTGTATATCCGAATAAAGCTTATATAACTCCAAAGCAAAGAGGGGATGGTGGTATCGACATCGTTGTTATTGGTAATGATGGAAAAGGTTTGATTGGCCAGTGTAAGCATAGTACGCAAGACGAATTAGGTTGGGATGCTGTTAAAGAAGTTTCTGCTGGCAGCCCAGCATATCAAGCAAGACATCCTGGCGTGATGTTCCAAAAGGTTGCAATTACAAATAAAAAGTTTAATTCAACAGCTATTCAGCAGGCAAACACTCTTGGTGTAAGGCTGATAGGCAGGACTGAGTTAATTGAGTTGCTTGATAATGTAAAAATTAAAGAATTAGAACTGGATGAAGCAATCTTTAAATTTTATATGAGCTCATCCAAATTAGCGGTGCAAAAATGAGCATGAATTGGTCGTGGGGTCAGAAAGATGATCAGAAAGTCATAGCTTGTGTGGGAAAGGCGAGTGAAGAGGCTTTATTGGTAGGCAACAATTATCTTGCTTCTGAAATTCTGATGGGTGCCAGTAATTTTTTTGCATTAAGAAACCGGGCTGATCGTGTTGGTGGTAATTCTGATTTAGTTCGGAGCTGGTTATGGGGTATTCATAATCAGATATATGAAGGTACTGCAATTGGTAATGATCACTCGCTGGATAGGATGGGAAATGATTACCTCTCAGTTGTTAAGTGCTTTAGGTTGTTGAACTTATTTTTCAGATTGAATAATTTGGATGCACCAGAGACATTAACAGGCCAATCTCTGAACCTAATTATTCCTGAGCTATATGATGATGAGATAAGCTAAAAATCTTGTCCACTAAAAGCCTTCCGCAAATATGGGTCGATATCCCCTTGAGTTAGTAGCCACTGCTTGTAGTCGCTAGGTACATCCGCTAATAACAAGCCTTTATGTTTACCAAAGGGCATGGTTGTTGGAGTTCTTGCTTTCTCAGATTCGGCATATAAATCTTCAATAGTTTTAAGGCCTAGCTGCTGGCAAATGTGGTCTAAGATCACAGCGCAAACGCCTACATCTGCAATAGCTGAGTGTGCGTTACGTAATTGCTCGCGAGCTGTATCGCGCTCCAAGTAATACATAAGCGCACTTTGATTATGGCTATCTAAATTGGGCCAAAGTTTACGAGCTAGGGCTAGCGTACATATCCGCTTGATTTCAGGCTTGCCAATAACCTCCCAGTCAAAGTCCACGTTATGCCCAATGATGTAGTCCACATGTCCTGGCAAGGTGAAGCTAGCTGCTGGTGGGCAATCAACCAATTCCTCATCCATGATGTGATGCGTGGCTAGTGCGCCGAGGGTAATGGGTTTGCCAGGGTTATAACGCTGTACAAAAGGGTTGGTAACGGTAAAGGGTTCAATGGATTCAAGTTCTACCCAAGCAGCTTCAATTAATACGGGTTCTTTAATGCCTGTAGCTTCGGTATCGAAAATAATGGTTTTGGACATGGGCTTGTGTAATATTTAGATAGTTTGATTCTAAAGGGGGTGGGAGATGGCTATTAAATTTGCGCGATTCAATATCCAGCTGTTAGGCAGTC
>JGI26470J50227_1001045_pt1 | contig 10245 bp, 7 predicted proteins | sample FreactTroBogLake_FD_50227 | JGI IMG/M metagenome (IMG submission 50227) | reverse complement strand
GCACCCATGCCGCGAGTAGACCTGAACAGTGACCATTTGTATCCTCCACCAGCCATTAATCTATGTATTTGCTGTGAAATTAGAGTACAAGCAATTACTGATCAATTTCCCCACTAAGATTTTTCACTATGCGGGCTAGGAAGATCACGACACCTCTCCTGGTGTCGGCGACTCTCATTGTTGGCCTCACCCTCCCGATTTCATCAGCCACTGCGTTTGCGGTTAAAGAGATCCCGGCTGGATGGGTTCATACATATACTGCCCCCGAGCTTGTCAGCGCCATAAACCCAACTCCAGCCACCAACACGGCTCACTTAAATACTGCCAGCACAATTAACATCACTTTTCAAAACATCCCAGCACAAGAGCAAGTAGCTATACAAGCAGCAATAAATATTTGGAGTGATAACTGGAGCTCATCTGTCCCAGTGAACGTAACAGCTTCTTCACAGGTTGAAACCTCCGCTGGGGTACTAGCTTCGGCTAGCGCTGTTAATTATTTTAATAATTTCCAGGGAGCTCCAGATCAAACTGTCTGGTACTCCTCTGCGATGGCTAATGCTCTTTCGGGTAAAGATCTAGATCCAACAAATCCTGAAATTCGAATCAATATCAATGCTGCGATGCAGAATCTTTTTTATCTTGGAACAGATGGCAACTGCCCTCCTAACCAGTACGATCTCGAATCAATTATTCTCCATGAATTTGCACATGGTTTAGGTTTTATATCAAACGATGTTTTCTACCCAGCAACTGGGGTAGGGCAACTAAATCGTCCAACTCCCTTTGATGCATTTGCGGTACTGCCAGATGGGACTCGTTTAATGGATCTGCCTTCACCTTCTACCCAACTAGGTCAAGCATTTCAAAATACATTAGTGTGGAACGGCCCCATCGGTATCGCAGCAAACAATGGCAGTAAGCCAGTTCTGTTCACTCCAAATCCGTATCAACCTGGGTCCTCAGTAAGTCATTTGGATCAAGTGACATTTCAAAGCTNCGGGCCAAATGCACTTATGACACCAAGCTGGCCTCCTGGAGCAGTTTTCAGAAGTCCTGGTCCACTAGTACTTGGGATGCTTCAAGATATGAGAACAAAACCACCTGGAGGTAAACCTGCAGGGCTTCCAAATGCTCCTCGTAATATTCGAGCAATCGTTGGCGATAAATACGCGATTGTTAACTTTGATCCCCCTGATAACGCTCGTACATCTCCCATTGATTCATATACGGTAAAAGTTGATGGAACTTCAAATGTCTTTACTGGAACTAATAGTCCTATAAAGGTCACAGGTTTAAAGGATGGGATTTCATACACATTCACAGTGACCGCAACAAATCAAGTAGGCACCTCAGTTGGTGCAAAAAGTAATTCAGTTACTCCACAACTTGGATGGGCTTCTACCGTCATAGATTCTGATGCAGATGCAAAATATCTAGCTACTACAACGTTTCAGGGAAGGCCTGCTGTTGTTTATAGCAACTCAACGGCCGGTAACTTAACACTCGCGATATGGAATGCAGGTAAGTGGAGTAAGCAAATTATTGATGGAAACTCAGATTCAGGCGGAAGAACAACCAATGATGTTTCGGGGTTTATCTCGGTCTGCACTTCTGCACCAGGAAAGAACCAACGATTGGATGTCTTCTATGGTGATGTTACAAAGAAATGGCTACGTTATGCTGGATATAACGGTAAGACTTGGAAATACAGCATTGTTGACGGTAACGGAACACTCATCAATGACTACAAGGATATCAATCGGATACGCACAGCAAGTGATGTAAGTGGAGCAAGCGCCTGCGTTGATACGCCCGATGGTCTTCAGGTTTTCTATCGTGACCAAAGCCAGGGAATTATTTTAGGAGCAGTTCAATCATCTGGCACCTGGCAATATGAGTTAGTTGATGGAGATCGTGTTACTGGCTCGCGGACAACTGGTGACGTTGGATTTCATATGCGTGCGCTGAACATCGATTCAGAAGTCTATTTGATTTACGACTCTGTTCTGCAGCTCAACCAACAAAAGCAGCCCGTGCAAGAAGCAGTTCGGCTAGCAACTCGTAGCAGCGCTTTGCCTGAAGATTGGACCTACTCAACACTTGATTCATATGGTGGAGACATAGTTATTGCGGGTTACGACGTAGGACTAACTAATCTTGCTGGTCATGTGAAAGCAAGTTGGATGGCATCAACAGGTGTCTCACTTCCAGATGCAGACAGCATCCGTTACGTAGATCTTGCAATTCCAACAAAAATTGGCCAAATAAGCTCCGGTATTTTTGGAACGCCTGCAGCACCGATGCAGACTGATGGAAAATATATTCTCTTTAATTGCCAAGCAAGACTTTGCAGCTTGAACACAACGAACAGAATAATTTCACTTGTCACAGCCTCAGACGTTTCTAAATCAGGCACAGTCGAGTGGATTAAATTAGGGGCAACTAAGTATGCTCTAGCAGGAATTAATGGAAAGTTAATTAGTTACAAACTCAAGTAAATTATTTTGTATTGTAAAAAAGCAGGTTATAAGTTCCCTGGTCATTATTTGCTAATACTAAACCAAATCCTGGTTGATACTTAAGAGAGACTAACTTTCCACTAAATGTAAAAAGTTCAGATATCCCACCTTTTAGTGAGCTTTTGATCAGAACAGATGTCAAACCCTTTGGTTTGAATCCTGAAATTCCAGGAATCGGTTTTGTTGTCGCAAAGCTTTGCCAACTGTAAACAGAGCTCTTAATAATGGTAACTGCTTTACTGGGGAGTGTTTTCTGTTTACTTAATTTTATTTGTGATAATCCAATAGGGCTAACTGTTGACTCAAATGAATTTGCACTGGAACTATTACTTACTCCCGATACTGTAATTTTCTTCAAGTTCAAGGTAATTGCGCTTGGAAGAAGCACATCTGTTGAATCAGCAGTGTAGGTATTAAGCAGTGAACCACTCTGACTAATCTCCCATACAACAAGTCGTTTTAAACCACTGGTGGGTGGTGTTGCAGGCGCTACTTGTATTTGCGAAGGGTTGACCGTATTCGGTGCCAAGGGTGTCGGTGCGACTTGTGGTGTGGGAATAGCAGTAGCACCTGCTACCCAGATATTGCCCAGTGAATCTATATAGCCAGCTGTGGCAACATCATCGAGCGGAGTACCTAGCCGTAAGCTCCATAATTGCTGTCCTGTATAGCTAAAGGAGGATATAAATCCATCACTAGATCCACCAATAGCCGGGCTTGTCACAAGGGTTGAAGTCGATGTTTCAATTGTGCCAATAAGAAAGGTTCCTGAAGAGTTTGTGAGAACATCTGAGAGTTGATCTCCACCTGATAAAGAAAGAGCAAAAGATGTTGCTAAAGGTGTCACGAGAATTGATTTTGTTGCAGCATTTGCATTGCTTATTGTGATCAGTAATAAAAAGGCGAGTGCCGTTAGAAAGTTTTTTTTCACGCCAGTTCGCGCGAACGATCTGCTGCGGCCTTCATGGCACGTGCAACTAAGTCTTGTAGTCTTCCTTCGGTGAAAACTGCTAACGCCTCAGCAGTCATACCTTTAGGACTTGTCACATTCTCACGAAGTGTTGATGCACTTTTACCTGATTCAGCTAACATTTTTGCTGATCCGATAATAGTTTGAGTAACCAATTCGGTTGCAACTTTTTCACTTATGCCCATTTTCACAGCTCCATTTACCATCGCCTCGACGAAGGCAAAAAAGTAGGCAGGGCCTGATCCACTCGTTGCTGCTGTCGCATCTTGCAATTCTTCACTCACTTCAATCACCTTTCCACACGCAAGTAAGACTTCCCGCAAATACTCTAAATCACTTTCTTGAACATTTTTGCCGGCTGAGATTATTGACATTCCCTCACCGAACATCATGGGCGTATTTGGCATTACTCGAATAACTGATTGCTTAGGAGCAAGAGCTGCCTCCAGAAGCGACGTCCTCTTACCTGCTAAGAACGATACGACTACAGATTGTGGACTGACTTCCGATGCGATCTCAGCGAGTAAATCATCAAGTCCCTGTGGCTTCACGGCCAGCAGCAAGATATCTGACTCTTTCGCAAGGGCAGTATTTGAAGCAGACTTAATCTGATACTTCTTTTCAACTTCAGTTTTACGCTCTGGGCTGCGAACCGAAAAAGATATTAAATCGCGAGAGACTCCAGCCTTGATTAGCCCGGCAAGAACTGCTTCACCCATGTTCCCAACCCCGATGATGCCCACTCGTGAAGATTGGATTTTCAAGTTCGCCACATACAGAGCCTACCCAATAGACTCTCGCACTATGCCTGAGGTAAAAGATGGTTTCGCTCGCGACTTTGTTGAGTTTGCTGATCCTGCAAAACCAGAAGAGATCTTCCGCTGCGACCTAACCTGGCTGACCTCCTATTGGACATGTATTTATGGTGCGGGGTGCTGTGGGATTGATGCAGATAAGCCAGATGCCGGATGTTGTTCTGACGGCGCTTATTACTCAGATGAAGAAGATGAAGAGCGAACTCAAAAAGTTGCTGCGCGCCTTACACCTGAAATGTGGCAGTTCTACAACGAAGCTCAACCAAAGAAAAAAGGTAGCAAACTTAAGATTTCAGAGGTTGGATTGGATAACGATCGCAAGACCCGTAAAATTGACGACTCATGCATTTTTCTAAATCGTATGGACCATTCAGCACCCGGATACACGGGTTCATTTGGGTGCGTATTNCACCACCTTGCAGAAAAAGAAGGCGTGCACTTCGTTGAGACAAAGCCAGATGTTTGCTGGCAGCTACCAATTCGCAGAAGCTTTGAAACAAGAGAATTTGGTGATGAAGAAATTTCTGTAACCGTGATTGGTGAATATGAACGCCTTGCTTGGGGAGAGGGCGGAAAAGACTTCGCTTGGTACTGCACAGCTAATACCGAAGCCCATGTTGGTCGTGAACCTGTATATAAATCTAATAACAATGAACTCATTGCTCTCATGGGACCAGAAGCGTATGCAGAGTTGGTAAAGCATTGCGATGCTCGCGTAGAAGCAATTGCTGCAACCGCAAAGCAACAGCGCAAACGTGAACTTCCACTTTTCCAAATTCATCCAGCAACAGTTGCAGCTCGTGGCCAAGGCTCCCGCTAAAGATCCATTCCGCTGCGCTGAGTGCGGGTGGACGTCTACAAAGTGGGTTGGCAGATGTGGTGAGTGCCAAGCTTGGGGAAGTGTTGAAGAGATCGCAGCGCCTAAGAAACTCTCACTCGTTCNTGGATCAGTTTCGCAAAATGCNACACCCATCGGTGAGGTTAGTTTAGAGAGCGCAAAAGCACGTTCAAGTGGGGTAAGTGAATTAGATCGTGTACTTGGTGGCGGCTTAGTACCAGGTGCAGCAATTCTGCTCGCAGGTGAACCGGGTGTAGGCAAATCAACACTTTTACTCTCTGTAGCTGCTCAATCTGCAAAAGAGAAGATGACCGCTCTTTACATAAGTGGAGAGGAATCAGCATCGCAAGTTCGTTTACGTGCTGAGCGCTTAAATGCAATTGATCCAAATCTATGGTTGGCGGCAGAGAACGAATTAGGCGCTGTAATTGCACATATTGATGCTGTTAAGCCAGAACTACTCATCATTGACTCAATCCAAACAATTTCAAGTAACGCTGTTGACGGCGCACCTGGAGGAGTAACACAAGTTCGGGAGATAGCTGCCGCTCTGATTAGAATTGCAAAAGATCGAAATATCACGTTGGTTCTTGTTGGGCACGTGACTAAAGATGGATCAATTGCTGGCCCTAGATTGCTTGAGCATCTTGTTGATGTTGTCTTAAATTTTGAAGGTGAGCGTCACTCGCGCCTTCGTCTTATTCGTGCCATGAAGAATCGCTTTGGTGCATCTGATGAAGTTGGCTGTTTTGATATGAGTGAGTCAGGTATAACAAGTTTGACTGATCCCACTGGTTTGTTTACAACCCGTCATAGTGAGCCAGTACCAGGTACTTGTGTCACTGTTGCGCTTGAAGGCCGTAGACCTTTACTTGCTGAGATTCAAGCACTCGTTGGTACACCAGTGGCTGAGGGCCGAGATTTTGGAAATTCCCGCCGAGTGACATCTGGTCTTGATACTCCTCGTACATCTATGACACTTGCTGTCCTTGAACTTCGTGCAAATATCAGACTCTCTGGACGTGATGTATATGTCGCGACAGTAGGGGGCATGAAGATGAATGAGCCATCTGCTGATCTTGCAGTCGCACTTGCAGTTGCATCTGCAGCCAAAGGATTAGCACTTCCCGCAGATCTTGTTGCTATTGGTGAAGTCGGACTTGCTGGAGAAATTCGTAAAGTGACTGGCGCGCAACAACGCATAGCTGAAGCTGCGCGTCTTGGATTTAAGCGGGCCATGGTTCCAACAGGTTCTGATCTAAAGATTGCTGGAATTGAAATTATGGAAGTCGCTCGTCTTGAACAAGCGATTGCAAAAGTAAAAATCAGTTAAGAGTTGCTCAGATGAAGCAAACTTCTGTCCTCCGCTGGTTTGATGAAAATAAGCGTGACTTACCTTGGCGCAATACATCTCCTTGGGGCGTTATGGTGAGTGAATACATGCTTCAACAAACACCTGTGAATCGTGTTCTACCAATCTGGACGGAGTGGCTCTCCCGTTGGCCTACTCCTCAAGACTTAGCATTGGCAAAGAAAGGTGATGTCATCACGGCATGGGGACGGCTCGGTTACCCCCGCCGTGCACTGCGATTACATGAAGCAGCAGGGGTGATTACGAAGAAGTTTGATAATCAAGTTCCTAGAGCTATGGAAGATCTTCAGTCACTTCCAGGGGTCGGGGATTACACGGCAGCTGCAATCGCAGCTTTTGCATATAACGAATCAACACTCGTTTTAGATGTAAACATCCGCCGGCTTTTTGCTCGAGTAATTGATGGTGATCAATTTGCAACTTCGGCCCCAAGCAAAATCGAGCGAAAGCTTCGCTATGAATTAATCCCCAGTGATGGGGCTAAATGGGCAGCGGCAACGATGGAATTAGGCGCACTCATTTGCACCGCGCGTAATCCAAACTGCGATCAATGTCCTCTTAAAAAGGAATGCTCATGGCGGGAAAANGGCTATCCNCAATCTGAGGTAAAGAAAAAGTCACAAGGATGGGCAGGAACTGACCGTCAATGTCGTGGAGTAATTGTTCAGGCACTTAGAGAAAATCGAAAGCAAACAAAAATTGCACTTAGCAAACTTTGGCACGATGAAACACAAGTGGAATTGGCCCTGAAAACACTACTTGCCGATGGCCTCATTGAGGCAACCGGCAAGAGTTTTCAATTACCTAATTAGTTAGAAGTTGGTGCGCCTTCAAGGTCACCAGGAGTATCTGGCATCTCAGACTTAACGACACCCTTAAAGGTAAAGGTTTCTGTTTCACCCTCAACAGCGACATCAACGAGTGTGATCTCACCTGGCTTTACATCNCCAAACAAAATCTTCTCAGAAAGTACATCTTCGATTTCGCGTTGGATTGTGCGGCGAAGTGGGCGCGCTCCAAGCAACGGATCGTAACCACGCTTTGCAAGAAGAGCCTTTGCAGCAGATGTGAGCTCGATGCCCATATCTTTTGCACGAAGACGCTCATCCAAGTTGGCGATCATGAGATCAACAATTTGAACAATTTCTTCTTCAGATAGTTGATGGAAGACAACAACTTCATCAATACGGTTAAGGAATTCAGGTCGGAAATGATTCTTGAGTTCATCGGCAACCTTTNCCTTCATNCGCTCATANTTTCCAAGNGCATCATCTGCATTGTGGAATCCAAGTCCAAGACTCTTCGAGATGTCACGTGTTCCAAGGTTTGTGGTCATGATGATCACAGTGTTCTTGAAATCAACTACACGTCCTTGAGCATCGGTTAGACGTCCATCTTCTAGTACTTGAAGAAGTGAGTTGAAAATATCTGGGTGAGCTTTTTCAATTTCATCAAAAAGCACAACAGAGAATGGCTTACGGCGTACTTTCTCTGTGAGTTGTCCACCTTCGTCATATCCAACATATCCAGGAGGTGCACCAAAGAGGCGTGAAGCTGTGTGCTTCTCTGAATACTCAGACATATCAAGTTGGATTAGCGCATCTTGATCGCCAAATAAGAANGCTGCAAGTGTGCGAGAAAGTTCAGTCTTTCCAACACCAGAAGGACCNGCAAAAATAAATGATCCACCTGGACGCTTTGGATCTTTNAGACCCGCGCGTGTTCGACGAATTGCTTGTGACAAAGCCTTGATCGCTTGGTTTTGCCCAATAACGCGTTTGTGTAATTCATCTTCCATGCGAAGTAGACGTGCCGTCTCTTCTTCGGTCAATTTAAAGACTGGGATACCAGTTGAATGTGAAAGGACTTCAGCAATGAGCTCTTCGTCTACTTCAGCGACGACATCTAGATCGCCNGCTTTCCAAGACTTTTCGCGCTCTGCTTTTTCGGTAATGAGCGANTTTTCTTTGTCGCGAAGTGCCGCAGCCTTTTCGAAATCTTGACCATCAATGGCAGATTCCTTCTCTTTGCGGGCAGCAGCAATCTTGTCATCAAATTCGCGAAGCTCAGGAGGCGCAGTCATACGACGGATACGCAGACGTGATCCTGCTTCGTCAATGAGATCGATCGCCTTATCTGGCAAGAAACGATCTGCAACATATCGATCTGCAAGTGTTGCCGCAGAAACTAGTGCTGCATCTGAAATTGAAACTTTATGGTGAGACTCATAACGATCGCGAAGACCCTTGAGAATTTCAATTGTGTGTGGCAATGATGGCTCAGCAACCTGAATAGGCTGGAAACGGCGCTCAAGAGCAGCATCCTTTTCAAGGTGCTTGCGATATTCATCGAGAGTTGTCGCGCCAATTGTCTGCAGTTCACCACGAGCGAGCATTGGCTTCAAAATACTTGCAGCATCAATTGCTCCTTCTGCTGCTCCTGCGCCAACAAGTGTATGAATCTCATCAATAAATAGAACGATATCTCCGCGTGTACGGATCTCTTTTAGTACTTTCTTCAAGCGTTCTTCAAAATCTCCGCGGTAGCGGCTACCTGCGACAAGTGCACCAAGATCAAGTGAGTAAAGCTGCTTATCGCGAAGTGTTTCAGGAATATCTCCCTTAACGATGGCTTGCGCCAAGCCCTCAACAATTGCAGTCTTACCAACACCGGGTTCTCCAATAAGAACTGGATTGTTCTTTGTGCGACGTGAAAGAACCTGCATCACACGTTCAATTTCTTTTTCGCGGCCAATGACTGGATCAAGCTTTCCTTCACGAGCAGCTTGTGTCAGATTGCGGCCAAACTGATCAAGCACAAGTGATGTTGAAGGAGTTCCCTCTGCTGGGCCACCAGATGCGACAGCTTCTTTTCCTTGNTAACCAGAGAGCAATTGAATAACTTGTTGGCGAACACGATTGAGATCTGCNCCCAACTTAACAAGTACTTGAGCAGCAACACCTTCACCTTCACGGATAAGTCCAAGAAGAATGTGTTCAGTTCCNATGTAATTATGGCCAAGTTGGAGCGCCTCACGNAGTGAGAGCTCTAAAACTTTTTTAGCACGTGGTGTAAATGGNATGTGACCAGAGGGNGCTTGTTGACCTTGTCCAATAATTTCTTCAACCTGAGAACGTACTGCTTCAAGTGAAATACCTAGNGCTTCGAGTCCCTTTGCGGCAACCCCTTCACCTTCGTGGATGAGTCCAAGAAGAATGTGTTCAGTTCCGATGTAGTTGTGATTGAGCATGCGGGCTTCTTCTTGCGCCAGCACAACAACACGGCGAGCTCGATCAGTAAACCGCTCGAACATCAGGCACCTCTTTCTTGGGCTTTANTCTCTAGGTCTAGCCTACCCATAACGCTNAATGTCCTCTATTTATGCCCATTCATGCCTTAAAAATTGGGTAAATCTGAGGGAATTAAAGTATCCGCAACATTCGGGTATTTCCCAGGGTATTTGGCTTTACCCGCTCTAGATCGAGGAACTCAGCAACACCCTCATCGTAGGAGCGCAGCAGCTGTTGATAAACCTCTGGGGAGACGGGAGTTCCCTCAATAACCTCAAAGCCATTGCGCGAAAAGAAGTCGATTTCAAAAGTGAGGCAGTAAATTCTTGCAACGCCTATTTCTTTCGCTCTGTTGACAATTTTTTCAATGATCGCATTTCCAACGCCCTGACCACGCATCTTGTCGAGGACAGCCACCGTGCGTACCTCTGCTAAATC
>JGI26470J50227_1001044_pt1 | contig 10248 bp, 13 predicted proteins | sample FreactTroBogLake_FD_50227 | JGI IMG/M metagenome (IMG submission 50227) | reverse complement strand
CCTCACTCCTGCGGGATCGTTCAACCCCGTTCGCTCCGGCGCCCCATTCCTGAGACGATGGTCCGTGTTGCCAATGGGGGAAGGATTCGCCAATGCAGGTTGTTGTTGCGTGATTAAGGGAGGGGGAGTAGGGTGGGAGGGCGGATTGGGAAGGCTGGAAAGGGGATGAAGCTAGACCTACGGATGAATTGAACAAGGAGTTTGAGATGGCGAGCCAAGACCTGATAAAAGAAGTCCGGGAACTACGAACTCAACTCGCCTACACCAAGAACATTGGTTTGTTCTTCGGAGCTGGTACTTCTTGTGCAATGAAAGTACCAAACATTGTCGCCCTTACTAGTCAAATCGAATCTGGACTCGATGCAACACAGAAGGCAGTCCTGGTAAAAGTCCAAAAGGATCTCTCTGTGGGCGGGAGCCAACCAACGATAGAGTCAATTTTGAATCGGGTACGTCAGATAAGAGCAATCACAGAGGAAGACTCAAAAAAAAGTTACTTGGGTATCTCTGGCACGGAGGCGAAAACCTTTGACGACCTTGTCTGCAAGACGATCTACAAGATCATTAGTGCCAGTGAAGACGTAGCCGATAGGGCACAAATGCGAAAAGTTTTGGCTTGGTTGAGCATGCAGAATCAGGACTTTGCGAAGGAGATCTTCACGCCAAACTACGATCTGTTAGTTGAGCGATCTCTCGAAGACAACGAAATACCCTATTTTGATGGCTTTGTAGGAGCCTATGAGCCATTCTTCTCCCAAGAGACCATTGACGCTGAGGTAACTTCTAGGGACCTCACCAGGAACTGGATTCGGGTTTGGAAAATGCACGGATCTCTGAGTTGGTTCTGGAAGAACGACGCAAGCAATCGGCCGCTGCGAGTCGTTCGATCGGGCAAAGTCAGCGACATTGACGAAGTGAAAGATGAACTCGTCATTTATCCTTCGCGCGAGAAATACAATGCCTCAAGAAAACAGCCTTTCATCGCGTACTTTGACAGGTTTCGATCATTTCTAAATGGTGGTGAACTTCTGTTTATCGTGTCCGGGTATTCGTTTTCCGACGATCACATCAATGACGTTATTTTTCGAGCCTTGAGACAGAATCTCCGGCTATCGATGATCGTTTTCATGTACTCGGATGTCGAGATCGAAAGCCTCGTCAAATTGTCGGCACCCTACTTGAACCTTGTTGCATTCGGACCAAACAAGGGCATCTTGGCCGGCGCTATCGTCGAGTGGGCCTTTGACTCAACCTTACTGAAACCTCAAGAAGACTCCCAAACCTACTGGGACAAAGCAACTAATGAATGCAAACTTGGTGACTTCAATTCTCTCGTTGACTTTCTCGTGGATTCCTCCGGAAGGCAAGAGAAAATAATCGGGGCGTCAAGTGGAAAGTGACATCACCTATCTCGGAAAAGTTATTAGTGTGGATTCTGGTAACGTCGAAGTTGAGATTTCAGACAAGATCCCCTCCTCGGCACCGATTATCAATGGCAAGCTCTACAAGATCGGCCAGATTGGCACATTTGTCAAAGTGGTCATTGGGAACATCTCTATCTATGGAATCGTATCTTCAGTTAGCAATACCCCCAGTAAGTCCGATGAGAACCGAATTCATGAGAGATTTGGGTCCCGGTTCCTAAGTGTCCAGATGGTCGGCGAGAAAGTCGGCAATGATGAGTTTGAGAAAGGTGTTGGCACCTACCCCACAATAAATGATGAAGTCCATTTGGTGGTGGAAACTGATCTTCACCTTGTCTACGGGAAAAAGGATGACGAGTCGATTGAAATCGGTAAGCACTCTTCCTCAGACAATCTTAGCGTTTTTGTTAATCTTCACAAGCTAATACTCAGGCACTCTGCGATATTGGGCTCGACGGGTAGTGGGAAATCCAACTCAACGGTGAGCCTCTTGAAGTCCATCCTTCAAGACTTTGTTGGTGCTAGGATTGTACTCATCGATCCGCATGGAGAATATGCAACCGCATTTCCGACGGCCAAAGTACTAAAAATAAACGATGCCCTAAGTCCGCTATATATTCCGTTCTGGTTGATGAACTTTGACGAGTTGGCCTATTTTCTCGTTGGTGCCAAACCCAATGACGACCAAAAGCCGGACTACAGACTCCTGCGCGAGAAGATTGTCGAGGAGAAAAAGAAGAATGTCGCCTTGAGGTCGGGGAACGTGAATGAGAACTTTGTTACGGCCGACTCTCCAATACCGTTCAATCTACGCAAACTTTGGTACGATATGCATTGGGCGCTGAATGCCACTTTCTCAGAAACTGCAAATCAAACTAGGACAACCGCAAGAGAGCTGACCCCTGGGTCGGCAGACGACTTGGTAGGAGCCACGTTCGAACCATACACATCCACGAATACAGCGCCCTACAAGTCCAAGGATGCAACATTCTATTCGTACGAAAAGAAGTTATTCTCTCGTCTGAAGGACAGCAGGTATGACTTCCTCTTTCATCCAGGAGAATATAAAACAAAAGACTCTGGAATGGATCTTCATGATCTATTAGCTGACTGGATTGGAAACGATAATCGACTAACTGTAATCGACCTAAGTGGTGTGCCATTTGAAGTCCTCGACCTCACTGTTGGACTTATCTCACGTGTGATTTACGATAGTATGTTCTGGGGTCGATTTGAAGACTACACAGGAAAGAAAAGACCAATCCTCTTAGCTTACGAAGAGGCCCATTCATACCTTAATCGCAATGAAACCTCGAACTACTCCAAGATGGCTGTTGAACGAATCTTTAAGGAAGGGCGGAAATTTGGAGTCGGTGCGCTTGTAATATCTCAAAGACCGTCAGAAATATCGGAGACGATTTTGGCGCAGGTCGGTACTATAATTGCACTCCGTACTACGAACTCGTCGGACCAGTCAATCATCAAGTCCGCTGCTCCTGACAACTTGAATAGTCTGATGAATCTCCTACCCTCATTGCGAATCGGAGAAGCCGTTGTTGTTGGGGAGGCGATAAAGATTCCTTCCCGAGTGCGGATGAAACTCAATAATCCCAGACCCACGAGTGAAGACCCAAAACTCGTTGTGGAGTGGAAGCGGACTTTCGCTAAATCACCGGACCACTACAAGAGTGTTTCCATCAAAATCAGACAGCAACGGACATAAGGAGGAAGTAATGGACAGAGAGTATGTTGATTCGTCAATGATTCGTGGGATTGGCTACGATTCATCGGCGTGCATTCTGGAGGTAGAATTCTCGGATGGCGTCGTTTGGCAGTATTTCGACTTCAGCGAAAGCGAATGGTACGCTTTCCACGGGTCGAGTTCCAAAGGCAGATACTTCCATTCTCACATCAAGGATCGGTTCACCGGCTCAAGAGTGAACTGAAGGTGGTCAGGGAACTGTCGGATGTAGTATGTTTTTTATATGTAATTGACGATGTCCACCAAACATTTCAACCCGACTTATTTGGCCATCACGGCCCCTGCATACGCGAGGCAAGAGCCAGCCAAAACGCGGGTTTAGCCACCTTAGTTCGACAGAATTAATTGGAGATCTTCCTGTTGAAAAATGTTTTGCGAGATGCCGCAATCGAGAACAATGTCTTCTGGTGCGACACGGTCATTCGAACGCACCAGTTGAGAACGCAAATGACGGCCGACTCATGGTTGCACTACGGGAAGTCTGTCCCCTTCTATCCGCGGTTCATTACGAGGGCGAGCTCTTTGTTGGAAGAACAGGTTGAGTCGGAACTTGCGAAGCTAGGTCCGGCCAGCGAGATCACGATTAAGGACAGTCACGCAGATCTCAACCTCGACCACAGGGCATTTGAGGTTCTCTTTGAAAGTCGCTGGATCGCCCTTCGAGTCGATTCTCCCGTGAGAAGCGATGAAAAATCGGAAGGGGAGTGGAACAAGATATCGACGATCCGTGAGTTTCAAGAATGGTGCTCCCATTGGGCCCGCTATTCCAATGGGAAAGAGGAATTCGCCCGAGACCTGTTCAAGACTGAACTGCTGGAGAATCCGAAGGTCAGTTTTCTCAGGCGAGCGTCGAAAGGAAGTGTTGTCGGCATCGCCATCACCTTTGAAAGTGCGAATACCATCGGGATTTCGAATTTCACGGGTGATGAAGGACATCGAGAGAGCAATTGGAGTTCCCTCGCCCGATACCTTCAGAAGAATCATGCGCAAAGCGTCCTGGTTGGCTATGAAAATGGAGCAGAGCTTGAGTCTGCCGAGAAGACTGGTTTTCAAGCTGTAGGTAGTTTGAGGGTTTGGAAAGTGAAGGAACAGACCCGCACCTAGCCATCCGATCCATTTTGGATCAGAACTGAAACGGTGAATGACTGCCCTCGAGGGCAAAAAGAGAGATGAAGAGGAGGCGTATATGTTCGGAAAACTGCTCATGGTCACAGCTTTCGTCCTATTGGCAGCTGTCGGGGTTTCGGCACAATCGATTCAGGGACAGCTCACATTCCCGTTGGGAAAGTTCTCGATCTATTTGAACCCCCAGACGGGTACGCAGGAATATCCGATGGGAGTCGTCCAGTACACCTACAAAGGCGAGATCACCTTTCTTCTTCCCAGTGAGCTGAACAATATCCAGACTATTGCCGTGAGCTTCTATGACACCAACTACAATCGAAAGAGCACCTACGACAAGAACGCGAAACGCGTGACTTTCTACAGAAACTCTTCGGATTTCGATTCCTTCGTGGAGATGCTGCGACTTGGAACAGCCGTTCAGGTGACGGTTTCAACGGATCCCATGGACACCCTTCAACTGCGATACAACAACTAGGATCTAGCCCCGGAGGTCCCCATGATCCTATCCAAAATCAAAGACCCCCGGCTGGTCACCGTCCGGCGGGGCGGCTCCCTATCCGACGCGGACCACCGGCGGATCGCGCTGTGGGCGGCCGAGTGCGCCCAGCACGTTCTGTTCCTCTTTGAGAAGGACCATCCCGACGATCGTCCTCGAGTCGCCATCGCAAAGGCCACGGCCTGGGGCCGGGGAGAGATCCGAACCACCGAAGCGAAGGTGGCGGCCTACCACGCCAACGCGGCCGCCCGAGACGCGGACAAGCCGGCCAAGTACGCGGCCTACGCGGCAGGCCAAGCGGCGGTGGTGGCGCACGTTCCCGAGCACGGGCTGGGGGCCGCGGCGTACGCGCTCCGGGCCGTCCTGCAAGACAACCTCGGAAACCCCGAGAAGGCGCGGGAAGAAAGGCTCTGGCAAGTCTCCCGGCTGCCCGCCGAAATCCGAGCGCTCGTGCTCGAAGACGCGGCCCGACGAAACGCGCTGTGCTGGAACGTGTTTGGTCTGTGAGACCGCTCCCATGGAGAAGTGCCGGGTTCCGCGATACTCTGCCCTCACCACCTTCGAAAAGGACATCGCATGAAACTTGCCTTCGCCACGATTCTGATCCTGACCGCGGTTCTCCTCCCCGCCCAAGACCTCGAAAAGGGCGAGTTCAGGGCGAGCGGGATCACGGTGGCCCCGGGCGGGGACCCGGCCTTCGAAAACCGGGCTCTGCTCTTGGTCAACCGCGACTCCCAGATCGGGGCCGTGCTGTTCACCTCCTCATTCACCGATGAGGTCACCACCACGGCCGACACCCTCTACGAATACCACCCGAAAGACTCCACCCTCTCACGGCTCTACTCGAGGATTTCCACCCGGTCGGGCCGCTATGAACCTCTTCAGCAAGGTGTACTTTTCGGGGTTGGGCGGGGGCCTGGTGTTGTACGGGCTCCTGCTTCACTACGTTCGCGACGCGCTCTTTCTGGTCTCCGAGTTCCTCGGGCTGGGGCTCGTCTTGCTCCTGCTCGTCCCCACCGTGGCAAAGCTCGTGAACCTCGTTCGCCAGAGGACGTTGCCCTCGCCGTGGCTCGCCGTCCCGGTCCTGGCGCTGGTGGCGTACTGGTTCGTCCTCGACCACCACATCGACGACGCCGTGGCCGTGTCCCTGGAGGTCCCCCGGCTCGAGACCGTCGTCACCGCGTATCGAAACCAGGGAAAGGCCGCCCGCCCCCCGAACACCGAGGCCGACGGCCCGATGCTGGCCTTCCCCTGGGTCTCCGGGCTCATCGACAATGGGGTGGGTCTGGTGTTCGACGACACGGGAACGATGGACCGCGGGATTCGGTTGATCGCGGCCGATCGGGACTACTTCACGAGCGCCGCGTTCCAGGAAATCAAGAAGAGCTTCGGGGGAGACGTGGTCTCCATCAAGAAAGTGCGAGAGAATTGGTACCTGTGTAGCTTCACCTGAGGCGCGGGAATCGCGCGGGAGGAACCATGGAACAACGCGAACGCGGGAACAGACGAGTCATTGCCGCCATCAACATGACGCTCGACGGATTTTGCGATCACACCGCCGTGATCGCCGACGCCGAACTGCATGACCACTACAGCAGGCTCTTGGAGGCCTCGGGGGCGGCCCTCTACGGAAGAAAAACCTACGAACTGATGCAGTATTGGCAGCCGTTCCTGAGCCGTCCCACCGGCCGTCGGTCGGAGGACGAGTTTGCCGTGACCATCGACAAGATCCCCAAGATCGTCTTTTCCCGAACGTTGAAAGACCTCCATTGGTCCACCGCCCGCCTGGCCACGAAGGGCCTGGGCGAAGAAGTCGCCGACCTCAAGCGGCAGGAGGGCGGGGACATCTTGGTCGGAAGCCCCGGACTGATCGTCTCCCTCTCCCAACTCCATCTGATCGACGAGTACCAATTGTGCGTCCACCCCGTCGTGGCCGGGAGTGGCTTGCCGCTGTTCAAAGATTTGGGTACTCGCCTGGAACTGCATTTCTTGAGATCCAAGACGTTCGCCTCCGGCGCGGTGGTGCTGTACTATGCGGCGAACCATGAACGAAGATAGCCTCGTCCCCGGGGGAGGCGGAGTCCACCGATGAAAGCCCTGCTCTTCGACATCGACGGGGTCCTGATCCGGCAAGCGAAATGGTTCTCGATGACCCTGTCGGACCAGAAGTACCGTCGGCCTCATGCGGTGCTGAATGAATTCCACGAGGGGCCCCTGAACCGGGAGTGTGACCAAGGCCTCAAAGATCCCCTGGTCGAAATTGTTCCCTTCCTCGAACGGATGCACTGGGACCTCGCGACCGAGGAGTATTTCACGATGAAGTACGAGCACGAAAGCCAGTCCATCGACTTCGACTTGTTGAGCAAAATCCACAACCTTCGCGACCAAGGCACCTGGGTCTTTGTGGCCTCCAACCAAGATCACCACAGGAAGGCCTTTCTGAAGCGCCGGATGAACCTCGATGCCATCTTCCACGAAAGCTTCTTCTCCTGCGATTTCGGGTACGCGAAACCCGACCAGGAATACTGGGACTGCGTGATGGCCAGGGTGGCCCACCACAGCAGTGAAATAGGGAGACAGGATTTGTTGTTTCTGGACGACTCGATGGAGAACATTGACTCTGCAAGAACGTTCGGAATGAACGCCGCGCACATCCGAACGCGAAACGATATCCTCAGCGCCCTGGAGAGTGGTCCGTGACGAACCTCGAGGCCGCTTCGGAATTCATCGCCCAGCATTTTCCGCACTGTGCTCTCGCGCTGTTGGCGGGAAGCACCGTCAGGAACGAGCAAACCGCCACGTCCGACCTCGACATGGTGGTCGTCCTCGACGGCCTCTCCTCGTGCTACCGCGAGTCGTTCCTGGAATTCGGCTGGCCCATCGAGGCCTTCGTCCACACCCAACAAACCTGCCTCTCCTGGATGGAAAAGGATTTGGAAAGGCGACGCCCCTCGCTTCCGCAAATGGTCTCGGAAGGCATCCTCGTCGCCGGCAGCGAAACCCTCCATCGCGAGCTCCAGGAATTCGCCCAGACCCGGCTTCGGCAGGGACCCGCCGACTACGGCGATGCCGAAGACCGCGAGCTCCGGTACCGAATCACCGACCTGCTCGACGACCTAATCGGCGCCCTCCCCTACCCCCAACAACGGTTCATCGTGAACGAACTGCTCGATCTGGTGCTGAATTACGAATTGACCAAGACGGGAAAGTGGATGGTCCACGGCAAACGCATCCCCCAGGGAATCGCGCTCTTGGGGAAAGAACTCCAACGGCAGTTCACAGACGCCGTTGCGGGGTTCTACGAGGACCAACAGAAGGACCCCGTCGTCCGTCTGGTCACGACGATTCTGGATTCCCACGGCGGCAGGGTCTTCCACGGGTACTCCCAGGGAAAGCAGGGATAGAGGAACCATGCCAACTTTCCGTCTAGCCACACCGGACGACTTCGCGTCGGTCTGCGACTTGTACCGACTCGTCTTGGCCGGGGGCTCCCCGAACGCCAGCACCGACTGGTCGGCCGACTACCCCACCCCGGCTCTGTTCCAGGACGACCTCGAGAACGGCCGATTGTACGTTTACGAACGCGACGGAGCGCTCGTGGGCTTCGTCAGCATCCTCCCCACCGACGGCCACGACGCGGTGGCGTTGGGGTGGAGGGAAGCCCGTTCCTGTTCGCCGTCCCGGCTGTGCGTGCATCCCGGGCACCAAGGACAGGGGCTGGGGCAGGAAATCATGGAGAGGGTCGCCGGCGAAGCCAGGACCCTCGGGTACCACGCGCTCCACCTGCTGGCTTCCACGACGAACCGGGCCGCAAACCGTCTCTACGCGAAGCTGCGCTTTGACAACCTCGGTCCGGTGCGCTTGTACGAGAGGGACTTTTTTGCCTTCGAGCTCGTGCTGTGACGTCCGAGGAAAGGGGGGAACTCGTGTTCGAGACCGATCGCATCCTGGTGGAATACGGCATCCTAGGCGAAGACGCTGAAAAAGGAACGCGATGACCCGGGACGAAGCGATCGCCCTGTTGGGGTTGCCAACCCCCTTTTCGAAATCCCAGTTGCGGATGGCCTACCACCGGCGGGCCCGGGAAACGCATCCGGACGCGTGTCCCGACGCCCTGGCCCACCCCAAGATGATCGAGCTGAACCAGGCTTACAGCCTCCTCAGCGCCGCTGCGCCGCCCCTGGACTACGAGCTCTACAAACGAGCCACCCAAATCCTGGAAAAGATCCATCCTTCGTCCTGGACCAGGGTCACGGTCGAGGGCTTGTTCGATCCGTCCGCCATCGAGTCCAAACTCGAGATCTCCGAGGCGATCCGGAGCGCCTTGGAACGGATCGACGAAGCCCACCTGAAGTTTTCCGAGGTGCTCCGGGATTACCCCGACTCCCCGTGGGCGGCGGACTCCCGCGACAAGGTAGAATGGCTCGACAAGTTGAGGCTTCGCTACCAACGGATGGCCGAGCACGGCACCAGACGATTTCAAGAAAAAGGAACGCGATGAAACTTTCCGCAGTGATCTTTGACCTCGACGGCCTGCTGACCGACACAGAAACGCTCCACATGGTCTCGTACCAGAGGGTCCTCCAGGGGCACCACATCCGCCTGTTGGACCAGGAGTACATCGATCACTGGATCAACAACGGCCTGGGGATCGCTGAGTTTGTCGAACGCCGTTCCCTGAAACTCGACTACCAGCAATTGAGGAACGAGAAGGCCGTGGTCTTCCACGCCTTGCTCCCCACCGAACTTCGGCCGATGCCCTACGCCCAGGAAATTCTGCGCCACCTGCACGGCACCAAGCCCCTGGCCCTGGCCTCCGCCTCCTCCCGCGACAACGTGGAGGTGGTGGTGCGCCAACTGAAAATGGAACGCTACTTCGACGTCATCCTGACCGGGAGCGAGGTCCAGAGCTCGAAACCCTCCCCCGAAATCTTCCTGGCGGCGGCCGCTCGACTGGGCGTGGCTCCCGGCGAGTGCATCGTCCTGGAGGATGCCTGGAAGGGTGTCATCGCGGCCAACCGGGCCCGGATGCGGGTCATTGCCGTTCCCAACGCGTATACCATCGGGAGCGACTTCTCGACGGCCGATGCCGTGTGTGACTCGCTCCAAGACGCCGAAAAGCTCCTGTTGGAACGCTGATCCCCCTCAATACGCGGGCCGGATCAAGGCCTTGATGACTCGGCGCTCGTGCATGGCCCGGTACCCTTCCGACACCTCGTCGAGCCCCAGCGTGGCGTCGAAGACCTTTCCGGGCTGGATGCGGCCCTCGAGAACGTCGGGCAGCAGCTCCTGGATGTACGCGCGGACGGGGGCGGGTCCCCCGGAGATCGTGACGTTCCGGAAGAAGCTGAGCGCCGACCCGGGGATCGTCTGTTCTTGGGGAACCCCGACCCGGCCCACAAACCCTCCCGCCCGGGCAATCGACACGGCGGTCAGGGTGG
>JGI26470J50227_1001043_pt1 | contig 10312 bp, 11 predicted proteins | sample FreactTroBogLake_FD_50227 | JGI IMG/M metagenome (IMG submission 50227) | reverse complement strand
CCCCAAGAGCAACAGCACGCTGGGGTTCTTCGATGCTCTGAAGTCCCTCGAGGCCGAAGAGGCCAGGGCCGTTCCCTCCCACCTCAAGGACGCAAGCCGAGACGCCCAGGCCTTCGGGCACGGAAAGAACTACCAATACCCCCACGCCTTCAAGGACCATTGGGTCAACCAGCAGTACCTTCCCGGTGGGATGGCGAGTCAGGTCTTCTACCAGCCTTCGGACCAGGGCTTCGAAGGACGGATGCGGGAACGAATCCTGGAACGCCGCGAATTGGTGCTGGGCTCCTCGTCTGTCGAAGCCGACCCCGAGACCCTGACCTGGACCGCCGACCGCAACACCCCCTGGGTCCGACGTTTGGACGCCGGCGACGCCGGGCCCATGGCAGGATTGCGCCGGAGCGTCTTCGAGACGGCCCGGCTCCAGCGGCACCATCTGGTCTGGGTCGCTTCGGATTCCCACGGAATTCTGCTTCTCGAGGCCCTTCGCCGGACCCCCGAGGGGAGGGTCTGGGCCAGCCTCCCCGATCCAGGGCAGGTCAGGTCGATCACGGAATACCTCTCGTTCGTCCCCGAATTCGAAAAGCCTGTCTGGGGAGACCAAGGCTGGGGAATCCTCCCCGAAGGGTCGGAACCGGAGGTCCCCGCCTTCGACAGGGTCCTGGCCTGGGGACCCAGCCTTCCGGAGGGTTGGGTTCCTCCGGCGGGAATACCGCTCGTCGTCGTCGACCCCTCGGACGAAGAAGGTTCGCGATTGACGGATTGGTTGGGGCCCGGTCTGCTCTCCCCGGAGCGGTCTGATCAGCTGCGAAGCGCCGAAACCGCCTACCTCGCCCGGCGCAACCGGTCGACGGTTCGATCCGGTTGGAACCTCTCGCCCCGGTCCTGGGCCGCCGAAACGCCCCGAACTTTGAGCCGTGAGGAATGGATGCGTTGGTGGTCCCCGGGGGAGCCGGGCCGGTGGTGCGACTTCCTCGTGGCCCACGACGCGTCCTGGGCCGAAGATCTGCCCCGGCTGAGGGAGGCTTGGCCCGGCCCCCGGGTGGTTTGGAAACACGTATGGACGATCTGGTCCCCGACCGAGGAGATACCATGACCCAAGACAACAAACTTTTGAACCTTTTGATGAACATTTCCCTGGGAACGGGATTTTTCATGCTGGCGATCAAGATGTACGCCCTGGCCGAAACCGGCTCGGCGGCCATCCTCTCCGACGCCGCCGAATCGGTGGTCCACGTCGTGGCGGTCGTTTTTGCCGCCTGGAGCCTGCGCCTCTCCCGCCGCCGGTCCGACCAGAGCCATCCGTTCGGGTACGACCGAATCACGTTTTTCTCGGCGGGCTTCGAGGGGGCGATGATCATCCTGGCCGCTGGCTACATCCTTTTCGAAGCCGGACGGAAGTTTTTTGAAGGCCCTCACGTTCAGGAAATCGGCCTGGGAACGGCCGTGGAGTCCCTCGTGGTCGTGATCAACGGGGTCCTCGGCTTCACCCTGATCTTCTTTGGAAAGAAGAAGAAGAGTCTGATCGTCGAGGCCAATGGACGGCATGTTCTCACCGACAGCGTGACCTCCCTCGGGGTGCTGATCGGGCTGCTTCTGTGTCTGTTCGGGAAAAATCCCTGGTTCGACAGCCTATACTTCGACCCGATTTTCGCCTGTCTGGCGGCCTTGAACATCCTCTACGAGGGGCTGAAACTGGTTTTCCGCTCCTTCCATGGGTTGATGGACCACGTCGAGACGGAGGTGGAAAAGAAGCTCGAAGCGATCCTGTTGCAGGCGTGCCAGGCCCGGGAAGTAGCGATGCACCAGCTTCGAGTCAGGAATTCGGGGGAACGGTACTGGTTCCAATTCCATTTGGTCTTCCCCGACGGTGTCTTATTGGCCGACGCCCACCGGAAGGCCACCGAGATCGAACGGATCCTCGACCAAGCGTGGCCCGGGGCCGTGACGACCACCCATTTGGAGACCCAAGGGGACCACGATTTGGTCCACCAACCGTCGGAGGACGGACCGGCTTGAACCCGAGGGTCGCCTTCGAAACCTTGGGCTGCAAGCTCAACCAATACGAAACCGACGCCATTGCCGCAGGATTCCGCGATCTGGGTTGGGAAATCGTCGGCCCCGAAGACCCCGCCGAGGCCTACGTCGTGAACACGTGCACCGTGACCGACAAGGCCGACCGCAAGAGCCTTTCCGTCGTGGGGCACCACCTGAACCGTGAAAACACCGTCGTCGTGGTCACCGGGTGTTTCGCCGAAAGCGCCCAACAAACCCTGGAGGGAACCCCGGGCGTCACCTTTGTGGTGCCCAACGCCCAGAAGAACCAGATTCCAGCCTTGGTCGACGGACGATGGAAAGGAGAGCTCGAGGCTCCCAACTTGCCGGCCCCCGACCGGTTCGGTTTCCCCGTCCACGACAAGGTCTTCCACACCCGGGCCGGCCTCAAGGTCCAGGACGGTTGCGACAACTTCTGCAGTTTTTGCATCATTCCCACGGTCCGGGGCCGGGCCGTCAGCCTTCCTCTTTCCTCGGTGCTCACCACCGCCCAGGAGCTCGTGGCTTCAGGCCGGAAGGAACTGGTTCTCACGGGGGTGAACCTGGGCCGGTGGACCCAAGGGTCGCTGACCTTCACCGACCTGATGGTCGCCCTTCTGGCGGTGCCCGGCGATTTTCGCGTGAGGATCACTTCGTTGGAACCAGACGGTCTAGGAGACGAGTTCGCCGGGCTCTTCGACCATCCCAAGCTTTGTCCCCACCTCCACCTCTGCCTCCAAAGCGGCAGCCCCAAGGTGCTCCTCTCGATGCGCCGGGAATACAACCTGGAACAGTACGCCGCGGTGGTCGCCGCCCTGCGGGAACGCAGGCCGGATCTGAACCTGACCACCGACCTCATCGTGGGGTTTCCAGGGGAGACCGACGACGATTTCCAGCGGTCCCTGGACTCCATCGACGCCTTCGATTTCGGGGCCGTCCACGTTTTCCCGTTCAGCAGGCGTCAGGGGACCCGGGCCGACCGGATGGCCGAACAGATTTCCACCTCCGTCAAGGCTCAGCGGAGCCGGGCCCTCCACGCCAAGGCTCTCGAGGCGCGCCTCCGGAAAATGGAGTCGATGATCGGGTCTGCGCGGCGGGTTCTGGTCGAAACACCGGACCAGGGTCGCTCGGAAGGCCGTTGGCTCCGGGGCCTGACCGAGGACTATTTTCCCGTACGGTTTCACGGCCAGGTCGCCTGGAACACCTTCGCCCCGATCAGATTGGATTCTGTCGTTCGGGAAGGGGAGGATTTCGTGTTTGAATCCACATGGCGTCCCCGTAGCTGAAAAAGCGATACCGGGCCTCCACGGCTTGACGGTAGCTTTCCAGAAGAAACGCGGTTCCAGCGAAGGCGCAGACCAGCATGAGCAGCGTCGATTCAGGGGTGTGGAAGTTTGTGAAAAGCTGGTCCACCGCCCGGAACCGGTACCCCGGCGTGATGAAGATGTCGGTGGTCCCCGTCCCCGCCGTGAACCCCTCGGGTCGCCAAGCGGCCTCGAGGGTCCTGAGGCTGGTGGTTCCCACCGCCAGGATGGGTCGACCCTCGGCCTGGGCCCGGTTCAAGGCCGCCGCGGTTGCAGCTTCAATGGCGTACCGTTCCGTATGCATCTTGTGGTCTGCCACCTGTTCCGCCCTGACCGGCAGGAACGTCCCCAACCCCACTTCCAAGGTCACGAAGACCAACTCGGCACCCTTAGCCTTCAGAGCCTCCAGGAGCCCGGCGGTGAAGTGGAGCCCGGCGGTCGGGGCGGCGGCCGATCCCTTCACCCGGGCGTAGACCGTCTGGTAGCGCTCGGCATCGGCTTCGCTGTCGGGGCGTTTGATGTACGGGGGCAAGGGCAGGTGCCCGTGGACCTCGAGCCAGGCGTCGGTGGCCGGAGGGTCGAAGCTCAGGACACGGACGTTGCCGTCGGGGCTCTCCACGGTGGCCCGAACTCCTCCGGGAAAATCCAGGGTCTGACCCTGCTTCAGGCGCTTGGCCTTGTTGACCAAGCACTCCCACCTTCCATCGGGGAGAGGATGGAGGAAGACGGCCTCCACCCGGCCGCCGTGGTCGGTGGTGCCGAAGACCCTCGCTTTTCTGACCCTCGTATCGTTGAAGACCATAAGGGTCCCGGGGGCGACCAGGTCGACCAGGTCGGTGACCATCCGGTGGTCCCGGGTTCCCGAAATCGGGTCGACGACCATCAACCGGCTCAGGCCCCGTTCGGCCGGAGGCGCCTGGGCGATGAGGTCTTCGGGAAGCTCGAAGGTAAAGTCGCTGGTCTTCATGAAACGGCCCTCAGAACAAGTTCCCCTGGTCCTCGTCCCGTCGTTCCTTGTAGAGCGACTCGAGGCCCAGGTGCTGGTAGGCCATCGGGGTGGCCATCCGGCCCCGGGGCGTGCGCATCAGGAACCCGCGTTGGATCAGGTAGGGCTCGTAGAAATCCTCGAGGCTGTCGATGCCCTCGCCGACGCTGATCGCCAGGGTCTCGGCGCCGACCGGACCGCCTCCGTAATTCTGGATGATGGCCCGGAGGATGGCGCGGTCTTGCTTTTCCAAACCGTACAGGTCGATCTCAAGACGCTGAAGCGCGGCCCTGACCACCGGAAGGGTGATCACGCCGTCGCCCTGGACCTGGGCGAAATCCCGCATCCGCCGTAGGAGGCGGTTCGCCACCCGGGGGGTGCCTCGGCTGCACTGCGCCAACAACCGGGCGCCGTCTTCGGGGAGGTCGACGTCGAGGATGTCCGCCGACCGGAGCAGGATTCCGAGCAATTCCTCCTCCGAGTAAAAGTCGATTCTGAGGTGGATCCCGAACCGGGTGAACAGCGGGCTGGAGACCCGGCCCGGCTTCGTGGTGGCCCCGACCATCGTGAATTTCGGAAGCGGGATCCGGACCGTCCGGGCGCTAGGCCCCTGGCCGATGATCCAGTCGAGTTCCCCATCCTCCATGGCGATGTAGAGCATCTCCTCGATGGCCGGCTTCAGCCGGTGGATCTCGTCGATGAAGAACACGCTCTTGTCGGTCAGGGTGGTCAACAGCCCTGCGATGTCTTTGGGTTTGTCGAGGGCGGGGGCGCTGGTGACCCTGAGCTCGGCCCCGAGCTCGTTCGCCATGATTCCTGCCAAGGTCGTTTTTCCCAGGCCGGGGGGCCCCGAGATGAACACATGGTCGAGGGCCTCGCCCCGGCTGCGGGCGGCTTGGATGAAAACGGAAAGGTTTTCCTTGAGGGCCGCTTGGCCCAGAAATTCCCCGAGGACCTGGGGCCTCAGGCCGACCTCACGCTGTTCCTCGCCCTCGCCGGGGTGGGGGTCCATCAGGCTGTCCACGGGAAGCTCCTCATCCTGTCGACAACCTCACCAGCGCCAATTGGAACAACTTTCGTTCCCTCTCGACGGCATCCAGGCCACCGATCGAGGCGTCGTTCTCGAGGTCCTTGACGACTTTCTCGACCAGGCGGCGGTCGAAGCCCATCTCGGCCAAGGCCGCGATCAACTCGCCGGTGGGGCTGGCCCCCGGGCCTGCCGTCTCGTCCAGAACGAGTTTTCCCTGGAGCGCCAGGATGATCTTTTGGGCCGTCTTGAGGCCCACACCGGGAACCTTGCTCAGCCGGGCGGCGTCCCCGGCCTCGAGGGCCCCGGCGAACTCTTGGTGTCGCATGCCCGACAGCGCCTTGAGGGCGAGCTTGGGCCCCACCCCGCTGACCTTCAACAGATCGAGGAACAGGGACCGCTCGGTGATGGTGGCGAAGCCGAACAGCCGCATGCTGTCCTCGGTGTGCTGGAGCCACACGAACACCTTGGCTCGTTGTCCCACGGGAGGGAGGGCTTCGAGGCTGAATCGCCCCATGAAGATGTCCCATTCCAGATCGCCCGATTGGAGGAAGACCTGTTCGAGGCCTTTTCGGGTGACCTCCCCCGAGATGCTATTCCACATGGGGTTACCTCTTGGCAAGGACCGTGAACGCGGTCCCTTGGTGGATGTGGCACACGGCAGCGGCCAGGGCGTCGGCCGCGTGGTCGGGCTTGGGGATGGCGGGAAGCTTCAACAGTAACTTCACCATCTCCTGTACCTGACTCTTTTCGGCGTGCCCGACGCCGACCAAGGCCAACTTGATCTGGGTCGGGTTGTACTGCCCCAGGGGAAGGCCTCGCTGGGCAAACGCCAACTGGACGACGCCCCGGACCTCGGCCACCGGGATGCCGCTGGTGATGTTCTTCACGAAGAAGAGGTTCTCCATGGCGCCTTGGTCGGGTTGATGTTCGTCCAACAAGAGGCAAATCTGATTGTAGATGTCCAGGAGCCTGAGTTCCTGAGGGACGCCTGCGGCGGTCTTCACCACCCCGTGCGCCCGGTGGGTGTGCCGACCTCCGGTACTGGAGACCACCCCCCAACCCAGCGCCGCCAGGCCAGGGTCGATCCCCAATACGGTCATTCCTCGCCGTCGAGGATCGAGGTGTCGAGGTTGTGGTAGACGTTCTGGACGTCGTCGTTCTCCTCGAGGTGGTCGATCAGGTTCAGGATCTTTTCGGCAGTTTCCTTGTCCGGAGCCACCCGAGCCTGGGGAATGAGGCTGATCTCGGCCATTTCGGTGGGAATTCCCGCCTTGGTCAGAGCCTCGAGCACCTTTTCAAAATCCGCGGGAGCCGTGGTGACTTCGATGTTGCCGTTGTCGACGATGTCTTCCGCCCCAGCTTCCAGGGCGATTTCCATGACGGCGTCTTCGGTGGTCCGCTCCCCGTCGAGGACGATGTACCCCTTGCGTTCAAACAACCGGGTGACCGAGCCGACGGTGGCCAACTGGCCGTTTCCCTTGGTCAGGATCATCCGCACGTCGGCGGCGGTTCTGTTCTTGTTGTCGGTCAGGGTCTCGATGAGGAGCGCGACGCCCCCCGGGGCGTAGGCCTCGTAGCTGAGTTCGACAAATTCCTGACCGTCGAGTTCACCGGCGCCCTTCTTGATCGCCCTGTCGATGTTGTCCTTGGGCATGTTCGCGGCCTTGGCCTTGAGGACGGCCATGCGGAGCCTGGCGTTGCCTTCCACGCTCGAACCCGCCCGGGCCGAAACCATGATTTCCTTGATGATCTTCGTGAACACGGCGCCGCGCTTGGCGTCCAGCGCACCTTTTTTTCGCTTAATCGTTGCCCATTTGCTATGCCCGCTCATATGCCTTCCTTGCTGCCGAGAACCGGGGCCGCGACGGCGCCCAAGTCCAGCGCCGCTGCGTTCCTTCGAATCCTCGTGTACTTCCCCACTCCGGTTCTCAGTTCCGGGGCGTCTTGTCCTTGGCCGTCCTCGCCACGCCCCGACGGTCCTCGGAGTGCCATCACCGTCCCAACTGGAAGGTCAGCTCACCATTTTTACCGGAACTCGGGCCTTCCGTCAAGCTCGACGAAGGCGTCCCTGAGGAAGGCATCGAGGAACGGAAACGCTTGTCGGGTCAGGAATAAGCGGCCGTTCGAGGTCGCAATCCTGCTGTTCCACCGCGCGATCGTCCCGGGCAAGAGGTCCAGCCATGGGAGGGCATCCACCCCCTTGGTCCGACGGAGTCCTGACAAAAGCCTGTCCTTGGCCAGCTCGAGACGGGACGGCACCTCGGTCTCCGGCGAAGCCCCCTCGAACCAGGACCTCAACGCAGGAGGCTCGGTTCTGTACTCAAACCCGCCTTCCGACCGAGGAAGGAAGGAAACCGCGGAAGGTCCCAGGGCCCACCAGGGCTCCATCTCCCAGTACCTGCCGTTGTGGACGGACTCGGCCCCGGGCCAGGCGAAGTTCGAAACCTCGTAGGAGAGCAGTCCCGCGGCCTCGAGCCGGTCCCGACCCTCAAGCCACCAGCGGGTGCTCTGGTCGTCGTCGGGGAGCCCGGAGGTTCCTCGCGGGGCCCGGCCCAGGGGGGTACCGGGCTCCACGGTCAAGGAGTACCAGCTGACGTGGTCAGGGTTCCATTCCAAGGCTTCGTCGAGGTCACGGTGCTGGCCGTCCCGGGTTTGACCGGCGAGGCCACAGATCAGATCGAGAGAAAGCGCACCGGGCCAGTCCCGAACCAGTTTTCGTGCTGAATCCAGGTGCATCCGCCGGGTCGGTCGGGAATGCCGGGTCAGGATGGTCTCGTCGAAGCTCTGGATACCCAGACTGAGTCTGGTCCCACCCCACCGACAAAAAACGGACAGGTGCTCGGCGGTCAGACTTTCGGGGTTCGCCTCGAGGGTCACCTCGGCGCCGGGCACCAGGCGGGGCGCCACCGCCGCCAGCAAGCGTTCCAGCTGTCGGGGTTCCAACAAGGACGGGGTTCCGCCGCCCAGGTAGGCCGTCGCCCACCGAGCCTGGGAAAAGGGGACCCGGTCCAACTGGGCCACGACCCGGTCGAGCCACGGCCCAGAAAGCGCGCTTCCCTCCTCGCTGGAGAAGGCACACCAGTCGCATTTGCACCGGCAGAACGGAACGTGGATGTACAGCCCCAGGTCGGGCCCGGTCACAGGCCGCCAAACTCCTGGGGAGGCCAGTACTTGAGCAAGGCCGTCGCCTGGATCGCCGACTGTTTCACCGGCCCCCAGGTTCGAGAGTCGCCGCCAACGCTCCGGTGGTCGGCCAACAGGAAGTACTCGTCGGGGCCGAGGACGCGTTCGGTCAGGGTCTGCCCGTAGGGGAAGGTCGTCCTCCACCCGGAGGGAAGTCCTTCGTCGATCAGGCTGTAGGGTTTCTTCGACAATTCGTACTCGCTGAGGAAGTACGCTTCCCCCTTGGGTTTGACCGACGCCGTAAAATTGTCGATCCGGACCGTGTCTCCGGGCAGGCCGATCACCCGACGGAACGTGTAGGTACCGTCCCAGGAGGCCCGGGTCGCGGCGTCGAGCGAGACGAAGTTGAACGTGAAGAACCGCACCAGGTCGTCGGCCACGGAGGTCCAGGGGGCGGTTTCCTGGTGGTAGGGCGGGACGACCAACACCAGTTCGCCGCGTTCAGGGGACCGCCATCCGGGGAGACCGAAGGGGAGGAACGGGAGGTGGGCCTGCCCCAGGGGCAAGGGCGAGACCAACACCGAAGTCCCGGGCTGGAGGGTCGGCTGCATGGTTTTGGAATCGTAGCGAACGGTCTTCAGGAATGACGCGGTCAGGACGAGGTAACCCAGGTACACCAAAAACAGGAGCAGGATGGCCCCGAGGAACTGTTCCCGGCGCTTCTTCTGAACCGTATACGACTGGTACCGGGAAAACCCGCCCTTGGCCATCAGAGTCCTCCGGCCCGACCCAGGGGCCAATACCGGAACGAGGCTTCACCGAGGATCTTGTCCAGGGGCACGGGACCGAACCACCGCCCGTCCTTGGAGTTGTCCCTGTTGTCGCCGAGGGGGAGGATCGAGCCGTCGGGGACCCAGGTTCCGGTTTCATACCGGAAGTACGCCGACGCCCAATCCGCCCTCTGGGGGTAGAACGCCAACTTCGCCTTGTTCTCCTGGTGGAGTTCTTCCCACGAATCCTGGAAACGGTATTGGGACTCCAGGGCCATCAGGGTCTCGATGGCCTTGGCGTCGGTCGGTTCGGGAGACAGGCCCATTTCCTGAGCAGCCAACGCCTTGGTGGCCGCCGGGAGGATGGAATAGTACTGCGGAGGAACCCCGGAACTCATCCGGTGCTGCTCGTAGGAAAGCCCCTGCTGCGTCTTGAGGGCCTCCTCCTGCACCCAAACGTCGGTGCCGGGAAGCTGGAACTCGGGTTCGCCGTTGCGCCAGCGGACCACATCGCCCGAATAGCCGACCCCTCGTTTGATGAGGAAATGGGCCTTGGGGGTTCCATCGGGGTTCCTGTCGATATCCACCAGGGAAAGGGTCATCATGTAGAGCAACCGCTGGGCGATGTCGAACACGGGTCCTTGGCTCAGGTAGGCCGGATTTTCAAAGATGATGATGTCGCCGCGCTGGGGGGTGACCAGCCCCGGGAGCTTGAACAACCCGGGAAGCAGTTCGGGACCGTAGGCAAACTTATTCACAAAAATGCGGTCGTGGACGAGAAGGGTTTTTTCCATGGAAGGAGAAGGAATCTCGTAGGCCTGGAAGAAATACTGGTTCACCAACAGAACGACGCAGGCCGACCACACGAAGGCCTCGACCCAGTCCAGGATCACGTTCTTCTGCTTCTGTTTCTGTTTTCGGACCCACCGGCGGCGGGCCCGCCAAGTCAGGACGGCTTCGGTGCCGGAAACCAAGTTGCTCAAAAATTTGTCCAAAGGATTCACCCTCGAGGCACCCTAGCACGCATTTGCTTTCATTGACAAGACAAATTCCCGTCCCTATAATGGGC
>JGI26470J50227_1001042_pt1 | contig 10319 bp, 9 predicted proteins | sample FreactTroBogLake_FD_50227 | JGI IMG/M metagenome (IMG submission 50227) | reverse complement strand
CCCCTTCCATCCCGACAATAAAAAACCGAACCCCCGAGGTTCGGTTTTTTATTGTCCTGGGCTCTGTACCGTCGGTGGGCCCGATCACCCCCACCGTGGTCCCATCGCCTGAAGTGCCTCCTCAAAGGTTTGATGGGCAAAGATCCCCTGGTAGATGAGGTTGGCCGCCTTGGGCGCCCACCATTCCCAGGCATTGGTCCTCTCCACCTGCACGACCACCACGATGCGTTTGGCGGGATCGGGTTCGTCGTAAGGCGCGTAGGAGACAAACCACGAATGGTTGGCGGACCCCTTCAGGCCGTCCTCCCCGGTTCCTGTTTTGCCCGCGATCTTGACGGCTTGGGTGGTGACGACGGCGGCGGCAGTGCCATCGGTGATGACCCCGCGCAATGCCTCTTGAAGTGGTTTGTAGATCGCGTCGGGAAGACTGGATTGAAACAACAACTCGGGAACCAAATCCTCACCGAAGCCTGTGGAGGGATCGATGACTCTCTTGAGGAGGTGAGGCCGATAGACTTTGCCGCCGTTGGAGACCATGGCCACCGCGTCGGCCATCTGAAGCGGGGTGACCTGGAGGTAGCCTTGGCCGATCGAGGTGTTAGCGGTGTCGCCCCCCACCCAAGGAGAATGGAGCGTCGTTTGCTTCCATTCAGGGCCAGCGACGAGTCCGGACACCTCGCCTGGCAGGTCAATACCCGTCGGCTTTCCCAGGCCAAATTCCTTCGCGTAACGACCAATCCGCTCGATGCCCAGGTTCTCGACTCCGACGGTGTAGAAGTAAATGTTCGCGGAAAGCGCTAATGCCCGGGCCATGTTCACCCAACCCAGGCCATGAGGATCGTGCTCCTTGAAGCTGCGGTCTCCCAACACGTACTCCGGACCAGAAAAAACCTGGCGGAGTGGGTCGACCACCCCGTCCCCCAGGATGGCGGCGCTCATGATCATTTTGAAGGTCGAGGCGGGAGGGTACGTGGCTTGGATGGCCCGGTTCAAGAAGGGGAACCGTGGGTCGGCGATCGACGATTGGAAGGCGCTCAAGGCGTCCGGTCCCAAGAAGGCGTTGGGATCAAACGAGGGGGAACTGACCAGGGCCAGGACCTCCCCGGTGGCAGGCTTGAGGAAGACCACGGACCCGATTCTGTTACCGAGCGCCTTCTCGGCCAGGGTCTGATAGGTGCGGTCGATCGTGAGAACCAGGGACTTCCCAGGGACGGGAGGGTCCTCTCTGCCCACTCCCCGGGATTGTTCGCGACCGATGGCATCCACCGTCTGGTACCGTGTACCGGCCTTTCCCCGCAAAAGGAAGTCGAACTGCTTTTCCAGCCCCGCCTTCCCCACGACGCTCTTGGCTCCGTAGCCCGCGTTGTACAGCACCTGGAGTTCCTCCTGGGAGATACTGCCAACGTACCCGAGAACCGCGCCCAACGAGCCGACGTCGCGATAATCCCGAACCGACACCTGTTCCCAGTGAACGCCGGGAAACTCAGACGACCGCTCGGCTAAGGAACTCAGAACCGAGTATTCGACGCCCGAGACGAGTTCAATGGGGGCAAATTGAGAGAAGGTTGGGGCTGGAACCAGTTTCTCGAGGACGGCCGGGTCGGTGTGGAAAACCAGGGAAAGCCGCGAAAGCAAGGAGGGCAACTGGCCCTGCGGGACCTCGCCAGGAACGAGCCTGACGACGTAGGAGGAACGACTCGACACCAGCGGAATCCCCTGATTTCGGTCGAAGATATCCCCCCGAGGTGCTGGGATCAGGGCGGCGCGCTGGCTCAACTGGGTCGCCTGGTCCTGGTAGCGGTTCCCCAAGACGACTTGGAGGAAAAAGAGTTGGACCAGGTAGCCCGTCATGACCAAGAAGACGAAAGCGCTGATGATCAAGACACGAGGCCTCTTGTCGGTGACCACCCGAGAGAAGCCTTTCATGAATTCCTCGACGGTTGCATCGCTAGGAAACCCTGACCATCCTGGATTAGTTACGGTCCTGCGGGACGATTCCTCCGGGAATGGTTCGGTTCTCGTTGGTTTCGCGTTTCCAGCGGCCGAAGAATTGCTTCGCCTGAACCAGAACATCCGCCTGGATCGTGATCGGCTTGGCGTCCTCGGTCTTGATGTCAGGTCCCGTGAGTGCGGCGGCAGACAAGGTGGACGTCAACGTGGTGAGCGCCATCAAGATTCCGGCGATCTTGGGAAGCCATCGACGGGCGGATGGCATCACAGGAAAACCATCCCTGCGCCGAAGAGCGAGAACCCCGCCTTCGCCCGGTGGATCCCCGTGACGACGTAGCCGGCGTCGGCCACGGCGGCCTTCAAGGCCTTCTCGACATGGGCGACGCAGTGGCCGCAGGTCATTCCCTCAATGCTGATGATGGTCTTCACAAGGACTCCTTTTCTGTTTCGATCGATTCTTCGGCAGCCGGCCCCACGCGGTCCACGACCCTGGGAAACTGCTCCAACTTCAAACTCTTGAAGACAAGAAACGCCAGGGCGATTCCTACCACGACGGCCAAGACACCGACCCACCAGAGGTCCCATAGGGTCGTCCCGACGGCGTAGAGGACTGCGGGGAGGACCAGGAAACCGGCGACCCCCAGAGCCATGGCGCCCAGCCCATCGGTCACCTCGACCAGCTCACCCGGCTGGAAGGCCAACCCGCGGGGGTTCTTGGCTTCCAAGATGACCGTTGGAACCGTGCAGCACGCGGCGACCGAAGCTCCGGCGTTGCCATCCACCGTTACGGAAACGACACCGGGGCCCACGCCGACAACCCGTCCCGAATTTTTCACGAGGCGACCTTGAACCGGCGAAGCCTCAGCGCGTTGCTCAGGACAGACACCGAACTCAGCGACATGGCGGCGGCGGCGAAAACGGGGTTCAACAGGGGGCCGCCGAACAGGAACAGCACGCCGGCGGCCACGGGGATGCCCAGGACGTTGTACCCGAAGGCCCAGAACAGGTTCTGCCGGATGTTGCGGATGGTTCGCCGGCTGAGGTTCAGTGCGGTCGGGACATCGGTGAGTTCGCCCCGCATCAGGACAATGTCGGCCGATTCCATGGCCACGTCGGTTCCGGTACCGATGGCGATGCCGGTGTCGGCCTGGGCCAGGGCGGGAGCGTCGTTGATGCCGTCGCCGACCATGGCCACCACTTCGCCTTGTTCCTGAAGCTTCTTCACGGCGGCCGCCTTGTCCTGGGGCAGAACTTCGGCCAAGACCACGTCGATGCCGACTTGGCGGGCAATGGCCTCGGCCGTCTTTTTGGAGTCGCCCGTGATCATGGCGACCTTGATTCCCATTTTGTGGAGGGCCGCGACCGCCCGGGCGCTGGATTCCTTGACCGTATCGGCCACGGCGATGAACCCGAGGACTTGGCCGTCCCGGCAGACGTACATGGGGGTCTTCCCCTCGCCGGCCAGCTCCGAGGCCGCCGCTTTCAGCCGGTCCAACCCAGGGCCGGAGGGGGCGCGCGTGGTTTCCATCAGCCGCAGGTTCCCGACCAGGACCCGGGAGCCGCCGATCCGGACCGCGATGCCATGCCCGGGAAGGGCCTCGAAGCCTTCGGTCTCGAGGAAGGGCACGCCGTCGGCCCGCGCCTTGCGAACGATGGCTTCTCCCAACGGATGTTCCGAACCGCGCTCGGCCGACGCGGCCAGGGCCAGAATTTCCGAAGCCAGGCCCCCCAGCGGGACGATGTCGGTCACTTCCGGAATGCCCCGGGTGATGGTACCTGTCTTGTCGAAGACGATGGTCGTGACCTTGTGGGCCGTCTCGAGGGCGGTACCGCTCTTGATGAGCACACCGTGTTCGGCGCCGGTTCCGGTTCCCACCATGATGGCTGTGGGAGTGGCTAGGCCCAGCGCGCAAGGGCACGCGATGACCAGGATGGCAATGAAAACCGTCAGCGCGAAGACCACGCTCTGGCCGGCCACCAGCCAGGCGCCAGCGGCGACCAGCGCAATGACGAAGACCACCGGAACGAAGACCCCCGAAACCTGATCGGCCAGGGCCGCGATCGGTGCCTTGGAGCCCTGGGCCTCTTCGACCAGTTGGATGATCTGACTCAGAGCCGTATCCTTGCCGACCTTGGTCGCTTTGAGTGTCAGGCTTCCGTTTTTGTTGAGACTGGCGGCGAACACCTTGTCACCTGCCTGTTTGTCCAGCGGCAAGCTCTCTCCGGTCAGCATCGATTCATCCACCGCCGAAATGCCCGAAAGGACCTCACCATCAACCGGAATCTTCTCGCCCGGGCGGACCAGCAGGACGTCTCCCACTTCCACATCGGCGATGTCGATTTCCCGCTCCAGGTCTCCCTCGACCAGGGTAGCCGTCTTGGGGGTCAGCCCCATCAGCTTCTTGATGGACTGACTCGTCTTTCCCTTGGTGACGGCTTCGAGGTACTTGCCCAGCAGGATGAGCGTGACGATCACCCCGGCGGTCTCGAAGTAAAGTTCGTTCACGAGGCGGAGGTCACCCAGGGCGATGCGGACTGTCGCGAAGAGGCTCCACAGCACGGCGGCCGAAGTTCCCAGGGCAACGAGCAAGTCCATGTTGGGGCTCCCTTGGAAGATCGCCCGGTAGCCTACCGTGTAAAACCTCCAGCCGGCGGCGATCACCGGAACGACCAGAAGGATTTCGACGAGGGCGTACCAGAGGGGAAACTGCATGGGATCGAGGAAACTGGGGAGAGGAAGCCTCAGCATTCCGCCCATCGCCAGGTAGAGCAGAGGTAGGGCGGACAGCCCCGAGACGAGGAACTTCGTCCAGAGGACCTTCACCTCCTGTTCCTTGGCTTTCTGGTGTAAGTCGGCGTCGGCATCGTTGTTCAGGGCCCGATATCCCGCGTCTTCCACGGCCTGCTTGATGTCCGAGATCCGGACCGCGTCGGCCTCGAAGGTCACCTGGGCCTTCTCGGTGGCGAAATTGACGGCCACCAGAGCCACACCCGACACCTTCGAGACGGCCCGTTCGACGGCCCGAACGCACGCCGCGCAGGTCATCCCTTGAATCTTCAATGTCTCGACTTTCACCATGACGCCATCCCTCCTGGAATCGTGTTCCGATCAAACTCAACCACCGCAACACCCCCCGCTCCCCGCAGCGGGTTTCCAGGCCGCCACGGTCGCCTTGATTTCAGACAAGTCGGCGGTCGCCAGGTCGGGGACGACCCGGACATAGCCATGGAGCATCGCCATGCCACATTGGAAAACGAAATCCTGGACGACGGGGATCAAGGGAGTCTGAAGCTGCCCCTTCGACAGGTCGAGCCCCGCACCGTACGCAGGAAAGTCGACGTAGCTGTTACAGCCGGTCAGTTTCTTGCCGACGAACTTGAACCGCGTCGGGATGCCCTTCTGGACGACCAGAACCGCGGGGGAATAGCCTTGGTCATCGACGGTGACCGTGACTTCCTGGAAGGTCTTTCCCTGCTCCGTCTTGAACTCGGCTTTCTCAATCACGGCAGTGGGGATTCGCCCTCCAGCGAAGGCCGGAGCCGTTCCGGGGGCGCAGCATCCACCGGCACCCTTTCCTGGCGGAACCGGGGTTCCGGTCAAGGGCAGAATCGGCTGGGCCAACCCCTGGGCGGGGGGAACCTTGTCCAAGTTGTCGATCACTTGGATGGACGAGCTGATCATTCCCATCCAGCAGGTGTAGCTGAGGGTTCCCGTCGCGGTGGGCGTGAACTGGATCCGGTTGAGACCGATGGCCAGCTTCTTCCTCAGGCCCAGTTGGGGGACGACGATCTCGCCGTTGCACCCGTTGAGGGTGTCGCCGGTGGCGACGATCGTCCATTCCACGGGTACGCCTTTCTGGACGACGATCGGGGAATAGCTCCCCGGTTGGAGATCGAAGCTGACGTACTGGACGCCGTTCCTGATGACGGCCAGATCGGTTCGCCCGGGCAGGGATTCCAAGTGGACGGCCCTGTTCCCCCCGGTCACTTGGTCGGCGAGGGTCCTCAACTGGCCCGATGCTCCCGAAAGGTCCAGGGCCCGGCCCGACATCACCACACCGAAGAAGACGACCAGGAGGGCGCTGGCCCGGACCAGACGGTGCTGCCACTTTGCGGAAAAGAAACTGCTCAGGGCCCCGAAGGCGAACATCAGCGGCACGGTGCCGACGCTGAAGAGGAACATCGAAAGCGCGCCGAGAGCGAGGCTTCCGGTTCCCAAGGCGTACAACTGCATCGTTTGGAGAGGGCCACAAGGCATCAACCCGTTGAGGAGTCCCAGGAAGAACGGCCCCCGGCTCCGGAACGCGCTGGTCATTTGAACAGGGATCAGCCGCGGAAGCCGGGGGAACCGCAACCACGACCATCGGGGAACGAGGCCCAGCATCTTGAACCCGAGGCCGACCATGAACAGGCCGGCGACGCCCGCCAGGATTCCCTTGGTTAGGGGCGAAAAACTGACGACCGACCCCACGGCCCCGACGACGCCGCCCAAGATGGTGTACGAGACGATGCGGCCCAGGTGGTAGGGAAGCCCCTTCAGCGAACCGCGGGTCTGGGAAAGTGCGATGCCACCGCACATGGCGACGCAGTGCAACGAGGTCAGCAGACCGGCGATGAAGATCATCCCCAGGCCCACCGAACTGTCGATGGTCGGCAGGAAGTTGAACCATCCCTGCGAATTGACCAAGAGGAAGACGGCAATCAGGCCGGCGGCGACCACCAACACCGTGGCCGTTGGGGGCTTCTCCGTCCCGGGTGCGCCCAGAATCGTGTAGCCCACGGCGGCGACAGCGGCTTCCACCTTTTTGAGGATCTGGTCGGCAGACGTCAGGTTTGGATCAAAACCCAGAGTCAACCGGCCCCGGGACTGGTCGGCCTGGGCGCTGAGAACGCCCTCCACCGACAGCGCCGCATCGCTGACCCGCTTTTCGCAGGTCGAGCAGGTCATGCCGCGCACCTTCAAGACCAGCCAATCCGACCCTTCGTCCATGGTTTCCACCTTGATGGGACCAGCTTACCGGCGTCGCATGAAGGAATTGTGAATGCAGGTTATCGATTCAATGAATTGGGTTCGAGGCTTCGGACCAGGAATGACCTCTGGGCCTGACAGCCCGACGGATCTCGATCGAAACGTGCACCAGTTCCTCGTGCATGGCCACCGCGGAATGGTAGTCCTCGAGAGACCTCGGACGGGCGGACTCGACGCACACGATGGCACCGAAGCGCCCGGGCGCCACTTGCCAGAGATGAAAATCCACGATCCTGGAGGTTCCGTCGCTCTCGATGCCCCGATGGATCTCCTCGACCAAATCCGTGGTCACCGGAACCGCATCCACCAACACCGTCAACGTGTCTCGGATGATGTTGGTGGCCCAGCTGATGATGACCGCACTTCCCAGGAATCCGATGAGCGCGTCAATCCATACGATTCCGAAGAACAGTCCCACCAGCAACGCAAAAATCGCCGTCACCGAGGTGAAGGCGTCGGCCACCACGTGGATGTAGGCGGCCTTGAGGTTTTTGTCGTGGTCGTGGCTGGGCCCCCGGTGGCCGTTGGAATGGTCGTGGTGATGGTCGTCCTTCAACAAAACGGCCGAGACGAGGTTCACCAACAACCCGATCACCGCGACCACCAGAGCGTCGAGGAAGTCGATCGGCGCCGGGTGGAGCAACCGGTTCGCCGACTCGGCGATCATGGCGAGGGCTACGACGATCAAAAGGATGGAACTCGCGAAGCCTCCCACCACGCCGACCTTTCCGGTGCCGAAGGTGAATCGGGGGTTGGACCGGTTCCTCCGGGCAAACGAGTAAGCCAACGTTGCGATCAGGAAGGCCGCCAGGTGGGTCGACATGTGCCACCCGTCGGCCAGCAAGGCCATGGAATGAAAGAGCGTGCCGGCTGTGATTTCGACCACCATCATCAAGCCGGTCATGACCATCACGATTCGGGTACGAAGTTCGGCTCGATCGGTGCTGGGCAGAAAGTCGTGGGTGTGGAGGCTCATGTCGGCATCTTAGGAGTTTCCCCACTCTCCGACAACAGAACCCATCGTTCCATTCTAGGTTTTCTGATCGCTCGCCCGAAAGGCTCGGTAAAGCAGCAAGTCGTATACGATCTTCAACCCGCCGGCCAACACCAGCGGCGCAGCGAGGAGTCCCGGGACCGCAACGATCCAACCAGACAGCACGGGGGACAGGGCGCTTCCGGTGGTCCGGGCCATTCCCGTCCAGCCCGCGGCGGCCGACCGCTCATCGGGAGCCACCACGGCCATGGTGTACGCCTGCCGGGTCGGCACATCCATCTGGCTGATGCTGAACCGAAGCAAGAGCAGACCCGAGGCCCAGGCCAGGTCCGGCATGAACGGAACCAGAATGAGCAGGATGTTGGACGGGATGTGGGTGAACACCATGGTCCGGATCAGACCGATTCTTTCGGCAAGCCAGCCGGCCGACAACGCAGAGACCCCTGCCAGAATGTTGGCCCCAAAAAAGAGGCTGCCCAGGACCAACTCGTTGGCACCGAAGCGGACATGGAGCCACCAGGCCAACAGGCTTTGCATGACAAACCCACCGGCGAAGGCATCCAGGGAGAAGAGCATCGAGAGCTTGAAGACGATCGCCTGGGATTGGTGAAGCCCAAAGCGGGAGACAGGCGCGGAGGCGGTGGTTTCCACCGAACGCCCCAAGAAAAAGAACAGGAAAGCGAGGAGCACCCCGATGACCGCATACCCTCCCACCAGAATACGGTAGCCGAACAACGGGTCTGAGCCTTGGTGAGGAAAATTCCCCAAAAAGAGTCCCGCTGCCAAGGCACCAGCCGCTGTGGCGAAGGAACCTGCGAGGTTGTACCAAGAAAAAACCTTGGTACGATGCTCGGCGTCGACCAACTGGGAGACCCCGGCCTGTTCGATGGCCAAAAACGGACCAACCTCGTTGCCGCTGGGACTGATCACTCCGATGGTCGCGGCAGCCAGCAACAGCCAGAAGTTGTCGGTGAGGGCGAAGACCACACCGGCGCCCGCCATGAGAGCGGCTCCGAGAATCAGCATTTTTCGACGACCGACGCGATCGGTGTTCACGGTGATCCAAAGCGAGATCACGGTGTCCCCGATCAGAGTCAGGGTGAGGAGCCAGCCAATCGGGCCGCCCCCCAGGCCCAACCGCGACAGGTAAAGGACCAGAAACACCGAGATCATCCCAAAGGCGAAGAGCCTGAGGATTCTCGTCGCGAAGAGGACGACCAGCGATCGGCTAGCGGGGGGCACCGTTGGTTGTCCCTTTGACATTTTTCCTCATGATCCGCTTCATGATGCCTCCCCTCCGTTGTCAAATTTCGAAGACCAGCAGTCTGGCGTCTTGTCGATCGCGTCGGGGAAGTCTACCACGGCCCTCCCATCATGCCGCCACCGTTCCCCATCCGATTGTTGCGGCCCCCCATCATCCCTGGGGAGCCCGAAAAATCGTAAGTCTTGCCACCGATCGTGGCCTTGGCCACCGAGAGGTACGGGCTGGACTTGTCAGAGCTCGGCGCGAAGAGGTAGCCCTCGACCTTCAGGGGATCATCCTTCTTGAAGCTGTTGGTGTAGGCGTAGTAGTAAAAGTCAGGGAAGCCCAGAAGGTAGACCATGGACTTGGTTTGCAAGGCGGGGTTGCCGTCCAGGAAGGTGAGTTTTCCTTCGACCGAGGCGGGTTGGCCACGACTCCCGTCCTTCGTGTTGCCAAGCCTAACGCCTTGGATTCCGCCGTTTCGCAGGTACTGTTGCCCGAGGTCGGTATGGAAGGCATTGAGTTGCGGTGACCCGTCACCGCCGATCATCCGATCCATCCGGTCGTGCATGGCGGCGTTGCCGATGAGCACTTCCATGACCGAGTCTCCCAGCTCTTCCAACAGGGCCGGAGCGACTTTCTCAACCGCGACCTTGTCGAGGGCAGCCACGTTCTGCTGTTTCTCGATGTCGGCCACGATGGCTTCGACGGACCGAGGTTCCGCCATCCCCATGGCCTGACCAAAGCTCAGGCCGCTAAAAAAACAGACGCCCAGCGCCACTAGAATTCTTCGTTTCATCTTGGTCCTCCAGAGAAGGTTTGACCACCTCTCTGCTTTGAGGGTACGGCGACCGTGTGAAGCCAGCATGAACAGAGGTTAGCGTTTTGGTGTGTTCGCCGGAAACCGAACTTCGAACCGGGCTCCACCGAGGGTTCCATTCACGACACGGATCGTTCCTCTGTGGCGTTCGACCAGCTGTTTGACGATCGCCAGCCCCAGTCCCCGGCCGCCGGTCCTGCCGGACCGGGAGGGGTCGAGCCGGACGAACCGTTCAAAGACCCGTTCTCGTTCCTCCACCGCGACACCCGGACCATCGTCCTCC
>JGI26470J50227_1001041_pt1 | contig 10325 bp, 3 predicted proteins | sample FreactTroBogLake_FD_50227 | JGI IMG/M metagenome (IMG submission 50227) | reverse complement strand
ACAGTAGCACCTGTAATAGTACCAGTTGTCGTAATAGCATTCGAACCGGCATTTACATATCCCGCTACGTTAATACCAGTACTTGTAACTACTACTACGTTGGATGTGCTGTTCACCGACATAGCTATGTTACCATTAGCAGTGTTAATGGTTACGTTAGACCCTGTGCCGTTTGCGATAGAACTACCAGTCGAAGGGGCCGCCCATTGCAAAGTGTTGCCTGTATTCCAAGTAAGAACCTGATTCGTACTTCCACCTGTGATAGTAATATTACTAGGTGCCCCTAGATTAGAAGTTCCCGTAACGTTCAGATTGATTAAGTTTGCAGTAGCAGTCGAGCCACTCATTAATAAATTGCCGTTAGCAGCAATAGTTAAACCATTTTTAACGACAAAATTAAGTGTTGACATGTTTTTTATCCCCTATAATTCTTTATTCTAATCGGGTACATAAGTACCCATCAAATTAACCGTTGTGTTCGCATATAACCCTAAGGCATACAATTGTACATTCCCACCTGCTATAGTACTATTTAGTATTACTAAATCTGAACTTGAGGTCGACAAACTGCCATATATTGTTATGATACTATTTATGCTATCATGCACTAAAAGCACTTCTAGAGCCTGATATCCATTGTCACTGCCTGCTTTAATTGTATATTTGGCAGATCTATAAGTTGCTAGCGGGAACTGATCAACTATAACATTGCCTGTTCCCACAACAACCGGTGCTCTTGAACTATACAAGTCTCCTACAGCAACATTTGCAGCCGTAACAGTATTGGTAACAGTGATGTTTGCGTTTGCTACAATGTCCCCGTTAGTATTTAAAACATTGTTTATATTAACGTTTCCGATTGATGATCCAAGTGTTACGTTGGCTCCTAAACCAATGTTAACATTAGATATCCCACCTACGTTAAAGAGACCACCTAACCCTGCTGAAGCAAACACCGTTGAAGTGCCTACTGTTACACATCCCCCAGTAGATACCAGATAATTTGCAGTAACAATGTTCGCATTTGAAATATTACTAGTAGCATCTAACAAAATTCCAGATGGGGTTGTTAAGTTTCCTGAAGTATCAAATACCCATTTCTTAGTTCCGTTAGTCCAAATATTGACATTTCCATTACCCAATGGTATACTAACATTAGAATTACCGTTAGCGATATTACTGCTAGTTGGTATAGTAACCCAAGTAAGCACTCCAGTACCGTCAGTTTGTAAATATTGTCCAGATGATCCGCCCGTGATAGTGACATTTCCTACAGGACCTAAATTAGATAGACCTGAGACATTAAGTGAAGTTAGAGTACCTATAGTAGTAATATTTGGTTGACTTGACGCGGCAGTTGTGAATACTGATGTGATGTAATTTGCATTGATTAAATTACCCAAATTAGCATTACCGCTAGAGATATTACCTGTTACTGAGAGACTGCTAAGAGTTCCTACAGAGGTGATATTTGGTTGTGCCACAGTAGTTAGCGTACCGGTTAATAAACTTGCACCAATCGTGCCTGAATTCGCGTAAACATTACCTGCTGTAACGTTGCTAGAAGCCGCTAAACTTGTACCGGTTGCTGCACCAATGTTTGGAGTTACTAGAGTTGGGCTAGTTTGACGTACAAAGTCTCCTGTGCCTGTGCCTGTATACTCTGCCTGTGTTAAGTGGAAGTATTCACCTGTTTGGCCGCCCTGCAATCCTGCTAAGTTATCGTGAAGTGTGATAAGTGGAGTTTTGACGCTAGACGCAGTAGTAGTACCATTTAATGTGATACTTACGTTGGTACTTTGACTTCTAGTGCTAGTAGCAGTAATCAGAATACCCAACGAGGCCGTATTTGAAATTACGTACGGGCCTTGAGTAGTATTGAAATTGTATTCTGTTAGAGTTGTTGTTAAGTTAGCAGAACCAACTAAGAACAACTCATTCCATACATTGCCCGACACTGCGGTTTCATTTACATAAGTGCTTAATGTTGTTACTGTTACCGATGTGCTATTTGCTACTGCTGTGATTTGCATCAGCGCGTTAGGTGTTTGTAGATAACTAGCAACATTAGGATCACTGCTACCAACTGCGGTGGCGAACGGTGAATCGGCACTTGCAGTAGCAGTTCTGCTTGTACCAGTACCAGTAAGTGTTACTGTGCCTGTTGTGAATGGTGTCGTGCTGTACGTAATACCTGTAATTGTGACCGTGCCGCCATTTACAGCGTTCGCATTCGCCCATATACCGTATGTCCAAGTACCTGCGTCTAGCGCAGTTCTTCCCAATACACCAGATTGCAATGCACCAAATACTGCTGTTGTACCACTTGCAATGTTACCGCTTAGATAACTTACCGCTGTGGTGTTTGGGGTTGAACTCAAAGTATCAACTTGTACATAGTTGTTTGCGTCGGAGGGAATAACTGTAGGACCAGTAAACCAGAATGTAACCCCAGATCCAGCACTAGTAGTAGTTTGCGGGGTCTGGTTAACCCAATATGCACCGTTGTACCCAATAACTTGATTTAGTGTCGGTGAAGATATTGCAACGTCTGTCAAACTATTGGCTAGTGTTAGCCCAGTAATTCCTACACCGTTACCAACAATGTAATTTGCACTTGCTAAGTTACCTAAGTTTGCGTTTCCGCTAATAATATTGCCTGTTACTGATAGTAGTCCCAGAGAAGAAATATTGCCGGCGGCGACATTTCCGGTAGTTACGTCAACTCCAGACGCTTTAATATTACCTGCTGCCAAGTTACTAGTAATATTTGCATTAGCTGCTGTTATATTAGCCACAGCCGTTACATAATTAGCAGTCGCTAAGTTGCCTAAATTTGCATTATTTGAGTAAAGATTTGCATTCACAGTAAAGCCTGCAGTGTTAATAACTGCTTGCTTTTGTATAACATTACTGCCTGTCGGCGTAATCCAAAATTCTGTGCGGCTTCCTTGATTAGTACTAGTCTGATTTTCATCGGCAATCATGTCTATGCGAGTAGTAGACAGTGCTGGCCAGCCACCTGATGTGTAAGGTGTAGCAGCATAACGAGATACGATGTCGTTAGTGTTTAGTGCCGACGGGCTTGCTGTTGTGCCGTTATAGTGACGGCCAANGATTGCTGCATAGTTATTTGTACCAACACCATCGATATAAACACGGGCAGGATTGACTGTTTGACCAGTTATCTGCAACATAACACCTGGATTTTGTGGGTTTACATAAGTACCATCAGTAGTAATTAATACTGCACCTCTAGTTACAGTGTTGCCAGTATTTGAAGTAACAGTTACTTGACCAGGAACAAATATTCCTGTATTTGCAACTGTTAGCATATCTGTGCTAGTTGCCGTAAAGTTAATATTACCGTTAGCTGTAATAGTAATATTACTATTACCATTTTGCATTAAACCACTATTAATAGTTGTAATGTTGCCAGTTGTAATTACTGCGGTAGTAGCACCAATATTGCCAACGTTGGCGTTACCAGTCACACTCAGTGAACCACTAGTAGTTAAATTACCACCAGTGACATTACCTGTTGCCGATACCAAACCATTAGTAGTTAAATTACCACCAATGATATTACCTGTTGCCGATACCAAACCACTAGTAGTTAAATTACCACCAGTGACATTACCTGTCGCCGATACTAATCCACCAGTTGTTAAGTTGCCACCAGTAACGTTACCGGTTGCTACTACTCGGCCNCCAGTNGTTAANTTNCCACCAGTTACATTAGCAGTAGAAGTAATGTTGCCGGTTGCGGTTATTAGTCCACCAGTTGTTAAGTTGCCACCGGTGACGTTACTTGTTGCCGATACTAATCCACCAGTTGTTAAATTGCCACCAGTAATATTTCCAAAAGCAGTAATTGTGCCATTGCCAAACACAGTGTTTGCAGTTGCATTACCTACTGTTAGGTTAGCTAGTAGACCAACACTAGTAATGTTTGGTTGTGCAGCAATAGTTAGAGTACCTTGTAAGTAATTCGCACTTACTAAGTTGCCGCCGGCTACATTACCTGAAGATAAGTTACCAGTGATGTTTGCTGTGCCAGTGATGTTTGCCCCAGTTCCCGTAACAACTAATATGTTTGCATTACCGTGAGAACTTATATTGACGTTTCCATTAGCAGCAGGAATATTAACGTTTGAATTACCATTAGATATGCTGCTGCTTGTAATAGAAACAGTAGACCAAGTTAATACGCCTGACCCATTTGTCTGCAAATACTGCCCAGATGAGCCACCGGTTATAGTGACATTCCCGACTGGACCTAAATTAGATATACCAGATACATTTAAGTTAGTCGTATTTGATGTACCAGATACATCTATGCCATTAGTAGATACTACAACTATATTTGGAGTACCATTTACGCTAATATTGACATTGCCATCAGGATCAGGAATGTTGACATTTGACGTACTGTTAAAGATTTGATGTTGATCTTCAAGCGTGTATGCAGTAGGTTGTAACGAGCCGTCTGGGAATAAAATTCCTAATGTGCTGAAATTAAATACTGTCGGTACTACTTCTGCAAAAGTTGCAGACCCTGTTATAGTACTATTTCCAGTAGCGTCGATAAAAGCCGTGCTACTATTTGTAGGATTAATTAATAGCGCAGTTCCAGTGGTGTCAGTAAAAGTAAAAGAAGACGGCACAGATATAGTACTAGCAGAAGGAGAATAGAGATTACTTCCAACTACTACTTTAATGCCACCAATGTACCCTGTTAGTGATTCGTCGGTCCATTGACCATCATTCCATCCACCTATTTCATTTGAATAACCGGTCAAATTATCTGTAATAGTCTGCGATCCGCCCGTGCAAGCGATACCATCTAAGAATACTTGGCAATTATTGCTGCTGTCTCTGACAAATACCAAATAGTGCCATGCAGCAGGAGAAATTGACCCCTGAGCATAATTAAAATCTGTGCTGCCTGATCCCGAATCCCAAGTTATTTTATGTCCACCTGACCCCGGACGTGCCCCTAACGAACCAATACCACTAGCATCCGGACCTAATATTCCATATGAATCAGTGTACCCCGGTTTTACTTGAAACCATAATTCAATCGTAAATGCACCACTTCCTAATATTATGCCCGGGCTTAGTACAATGTTATCTGACCCATTAAAATATAGAGCGCCAGTTGTGCCCGCGTTACTATTAAGTGCTAAATTACCACCGTTGTCTAACTGAAGTGAATATCCGTTGTTAGCCAATTGCCATTCAGTAAGCCAAGACAGATTTCCCGATCCGTCTGTCTGTAATACTTGGCCAGATGTTCCACCTGTAATAGTAACATTACCTACTGCTCCCAAATCAGTTTTTTGTGTAACTGTGAGATTACTAGATTGAATATTGCCGGTAGCAGTGATAGTTCCATTACCAAATATTGTATTTGCTGTTGAGTTACCAACTGTTAAATTTGATAATAAACCAACACTAGTCAAGCTTGAGTTAACAATACTTGACGCTAGCGTAGTTCCAGTTAAGTTAGCAGCGTTTGCTGTAATAACCGCATTACTTGCAGCAGTTAACTGACCTTGCTGGTTTACAGTAAATGTAACTACACGATCCCCGTTTCCATATGAGCCTGCTGTTACAGCAGTATCGGTGATGCTAAACTGAGTACCGGTTAATGTTAAACCTGTTCCCGCTGTGTATGTACCAGAAGTAGAGAATTGTGTGAATACAATATTAGAAATACCGAATGTCACTGGTGGCGGGGTAGTACATACCCAGCCCGTTCCCTGATTCAACGACCCCGTTTCTACGAAAGTAAATGATCCTGAAATATTACTATTAGAACTATCAAAATCAAGTGTACGAGTAAGTACGAAGTTTGCAGTTGAATTACCCGTATTGGTTACCAAGTAGATACCGTTGTAGGGTGCATTAGTACTTGTTTCATTTTTAACAAGTACTCGGGAATTAGCAGTGACTAAAGTTGAATCTAAACTGAGTGCACCGGTTGTGTTTGCTGTTATAGTTGCACCAACACCTGATGTACCATTATTGTAAGTATAAGCAGGGAGTGCTGTAGTTGTAGCCAATAATACAGAATCTTTAACGCTAAGACCTTGTGCTACAGTATCAACGTAATTCTTTGACGCTGCATCGCCTGGATTAATTGGTGTGTATGCTACACCAGTAATATAAGTATTTGGTGTAAGAATAACATTACCAGTACCATTTGTTACTAAACTAATATTTGAATTAGTTCCGGCGGCAGTGATCGTAATACCCGAACTTGATATACTTGATACTGAGTTTGCGTATACAGTGCTGTTACTTTGGATAGTTCCAAATGCAGTAATAGTACCATTACCAAATACTGTGTTTGCTGTGCTATTACCTACAGTTAAATTAGACAATATCCCAAGTTGATTGATATTTGGTTGAAGATTTGTAGTTAGTGTACCGGTTATTAACGCGCCTCTTACAGTACCAGAGTTAGCATAAATATTACCACTAGAAGTTATGTCTCCGGTAATATCAAGACTGCTTAGTGTGCCAACTTGCGTAATATTAGGCTGCGAATTGGTTGTTATAGTACCGGTTAGTAAAGCACCTCTAACAGTGCCTGAATTAGCATAAACATTGCCGAACACTAAATCACCAGTGCCGGTTATGTTGCCTACATTGATATTACTTACAGTTAGTGTACCGGTGACATTAGCACTACTAACGATGATAGAACTTATATTGAGTGCGTTGCTCCAAATTCTAGCATTGCTAGAACCTAGAGTTAAAACTGAGTTTGCGTATCCGGCTCCTAGACTAGGTTCTGCTTGAGATAACCCTAGAAATTGATAACGGTCACTAGTAAGGTTACTATAGGGTGTTACCGGAACGCGACCACTCAGTAATTTTGGAGAATTTACCGACATGGGTTTAAGTAGTTGCCAATGTTTCTAGATAACTCAAAACTAGTTGTGCGCTAGAATTGTCGCTGCTAGTAAATTGCAACGTATCCCCATAATTTAAAATTAATCTACCGGTAACTACGCTGATAGCGTCATTTACCGGAACGCTAGCACCATTAATTAATGATGTAGCAACTCCACTGCGATTTATGTCTGCTGATATTTGTATAGTCCCTGAACCATTGTTACTAACTTGTGCCATTAAAACTACTGCGGCATAACCTGCAGGAGGGGTATACACATTAGATGTAGTAGTTGTTATATTTGCTAGCGTAGTTTTAAAATTGTTTAATACAACTGGCATAATTTTTCCTCTTTATTACTCTGAGCCTAGTGCCAATATATACGGGGTCATCTGAGCAAATAAACTTACGTAAAAGTCAGTACCAGTAATTGTTCCCGTCGCTTGGTTAATAGTGAATCCTTCACCAACTTTAAAGTTTCCTTTTTGGTCCGTGCTAGTAAATGTGACTACTCCTCCATTGGTTGCGATAACTTCGTTTGCTTCAATTGGTATACCACCATATTGAGGCAATGCTGTTGCAGGATTAGTTCCGGCTCCTACGTATTCAAAAGTGTGGGCACTAGCAATAATTGCGCTGCGAGCATAAAATGTTATTGCAGTTCCAGCAGATGGTGTTTGAGTGTACAACTGTTGTATTGACACTGTTGCTTGCCCAGTACTAGGCGTGTTTGGTGCGATAGTGTCTATTGTATAATAGTTAGGATCTCCTGCAACTGACATTACAGTATTTACATGAGGTTGACCATTAGTTAGAGTATCTATAATAAACACTCCATTTGATTGTGATACTAAACTTCCTGATGTTTGCAGAGATCCTATACCATCAGCAACTAATCCGTAATTACCAATCGAGCAATCGCTACCGTTAAGTGTGCAAAACCCACCTGATTCTACTTTAATACCTATATCACATGCAATAGTATAGATATTTACTAATTGGCTATAGCCCGAATTTACTATATGAATTCCTAAACCGCCTTGATTAATGATTGTAAAAAATCCTACAATCATTGCTTTGGTGCTTATACTACTAACATTATTTCCATCAATATAAACAGCAGTTCCTGTAGTAGTACTAGATGTTAAGTTTTGTATATAAGGGCTTACAAATACGTTTTGAGTAGACGTAGTTGGATCAAAACTAAAACCATTTGCTGTATAATTTTTAATTGTGATGCCCCAAACATAACAACCGTTAGTTACATAAAATAAATCACTTGAAGGTGTTTGAGGAATTACCGTGACGTTTCTTAAATTATCCCCCATTAATGCAACATTTGCAGGAATAGTAATAGGATTGGCTTCAGTATATGTACCCGGGCCAACGTGTACTGAGTACCCACCAGCAGAGGCTGCCGCCAAAGCAGCCTTTATGGTTAAAAAGGGATTGTTAATACTACCGTCATTAGCGTCGTTGCCGTTCTTTGCTACATACAGAATATTCTGTGATGTGTTTAACAAATTCCCGGCAGCATCAATAACATTGATGATGCTATTGTTGCCGACGCTATACCCACCAACGGAGTTAAGTGGTTTAATCGCCATTAAATAGTCCTAAATTGTGTAGTCCAAACTGTGTTGTTAGTACTTGACGGAGACACTTGCAGTGCAACGTTTGATCCAACTATATTTACCGCTAGTAAACCAGTCGATGCACCGATAAATGTTGTTCCATAAATTACATAGTCTACTGTAGTTCCATCAGTAACAGCTTGTACTGTTGCTGCTGAGTATTTACCCGTTGCGTCTACCCCCTTAACAAAAAACTCTACACCAGTGACTCCTGAAACTGGTATTTGTGCAATTGTTTGGTTAGCAGCAATAGAACTAGTATTTGCAGTTGCCCAATTTAGTGCAGTATTACCTAATGTGATCGTAGTGCTGATATTTGCAGTATTAGCATTTACAACATTAGCATTAACGTTACCTGTGTTAGCGTTGACGCTACCGGTTAGTGTTATGTTTCCATCGCTAGTAACTTGTACGTTACTTCCGCTGCTGCCAACAACTAAGTTAGACGAGATATTTGCATAGTTAGCAATTATCAAGTTACCCAGATTTGCTGTACCTGTTGCTGGACCAGTCAATGTGCCATTGTTACCAAAGTTCCATTGATAACTACCAGCATTAACGTATACGTTTCCATTTACAACTGGGATGCTTACGTTACTAGTTCCATTTGAAACTTGTGATCCTGAAGACCAACTTAAGTTACCTAGACCGTCTGTGACAAGTACTTGATTAGTTGACCCACCAAAGATGTGTACACTACCAACGTTGCCCAATAGTACATTTGCAGGAGTATTGTAGAAGTCTACAGTTCCACCATTTGCAGTGAATGAGTTAGAGTATGTAACATTAGCACCAGTGATGTTACCACCACCGACAATGTTGAATGCATTAGAGTTGACAGCACCACTGTTAGCATTTACGTTACTATTAGCAACAACATCTACATTAGCAAGTACATATTGTGCGCTTACATTGCCATTAGTAGATACTAAGTTACCATTAGTAGTTGTAAAGTTTCCACTAGTTGTAGTAAAGTCACCATTTGATGTAATCGAATTACCAAGAATGTTACCCGCAATATTTGCATTACCAGTTGTTGTAGTAATGTCAATATTTGCTGTGATGTTATTACCGAGTACTAGTGCATTTGAGTTTACATTGCCAGCAAGTAAGTTGCCTGACAAGTCTAATGATGTGCCGTTTGCTACTCCAATATTTGGAGTAGTAAGATTTGCACTTGTCTTAACAACAATGTTGCCACCGACAATAGCAGTTGTTACGTTGTCTACATTAGCACTGATTACTGTACCTACAACTGAGATACCATTTGCACCAGTGTACGCGCCACCTGTACTAAACTGAGTGAATACTATATTAGAAGTACCAATATCTATTTCACCAGTTGGTGAAGTTAATACCCAACTTGATCCACCATATGTAGAACCTGTTGAGATGAACCAGAACGATCCAGCACANAAGTTAGTTGAACTTTGAGGTACGTAATCCTGACCGTCTGAACTACGTGTAAGTACCCAGTTTGTAGAACCTGTTCCCACAGTAGTTACAGCGTATATACCATTGTATGCTTGATTTGATTGTCCAGTTACTAATACTCTAGCACCTACAGTCATTAACACCGTATCAATTGTTAGTGCGGCTGGTGTACCAGCATTAGTTAAGGTTGCTCCATGACCTGGTTGAGCAAGTGCGGGTTGTGACAACCCAGTTTCCGGAGTCAAGTTAGCAACAATCGGACCGAAATATGTTTCTTTCAGCGTAATCTGATTTGGTGCAGGTACTGTATCTACCCAATATACATCAGGAGCAGCATTGAGACCATTAAATGC
>JGI26470J50227_1001039_pt1 | contig 10331 bp, 11 predicted proteins | sample FreactTroBogLake_FD_50227 | JGI IMG/M metagenome (IMG submission 50227) | reverse complement strand
AAGCCCTGGAATGAATGTGATTCTGTCCATGGGGTGATAGTACTGCTGTTGGGGGTGGGTAGCAAGGCGAACTGGGACCAGCACGCTCCAATCTGCGCCAAAGGCCCATAGTGCCTACACTCTTGAGTGAATCAGGTGTCTGCCGATTTGGGGGAAGTCCAAATAGCGAAAGAATGGGTCAACCCAGAACAAGGGCCGAGTCAAGCCTGGTCGCGGCAAAGTGCAGGCAGGCCCGAATGTCACGGACTTCCAGGTCAGGGAAGTCCTGGAGAATCTCGGCTTCCGGTACGGCCTGTGCCAGCATCTCTAGGATGTCGGAGACCCGGATTCGCATTCCTCGAATCGTCGGGCGGCGGCCGCAAAGCCCTGGAATGAATGTGATCCTGTCCGTGCGGTAATATTGGTGACACGTCGGTCCTGCCCCGGAGGGAAAGAGGCGGGACCGGCGCTCGGTCACCAGGTGCTAGGAATGCGGCGCCTCTCGGAGGGCTTCGCCCAGGAAGCCCAGCAGGGGTTCGAGGGCGCCAACCAGTCTCGAGTCTTCACCGTAGACCGAGAGTTTCGCCCCCTGGAGGATGCAGGAAGCCGCTTCGGCGATTTGGGGCCGCTGTTCGATCGGCAGGCGCTCCAGGAGCAGGGCCTGTTCAGCCCTCCTGGAGGCAAAATCCCGCTCGACCCGCATCCGGTTCACGGCCAACTCCAGTTCGACGGCCTGCTGCTCTTCCCTCAGTTCAAGCAGCTTGAGTTGGTGACGCTGTCGTGCCACAGGAGCCTCAGCTTCCAGCCTCGCAGCATCAATCCGAGCCCTGTCCTCGGCCGTCTGCAGTGCCTCCCTAGCCCTTTTGCGTTCAATCGATTCGGTCAGAACGAGGGTCTCCTCCTCAAGAAGAGCGCGGCGCCTTTCGGTTTCCAGAGCCTCGTCTTGGATCCTTCGCTTCGACGCGATCGTCGCCAACTCGACAGCCTCCGACGCCAAAAGCTGGGCCCTCTCACTGGTCACGCGGACAGCACTCCTGGCTTCGGCTTCGAGTTGCTGCCGCAGACCAGGGTCCACGATGAAGACTTGAGAAACCAAGACGACTTCGATGGAAATTCCCCAATCGGCGCCGGGACGACTCACCAAATGCTCGAGGGCGGCGGACACTGCTTCCGTCAGGGTCGTCTTTCGCTCTTCAACACACTGGGCCATGGTGAGCCGCGACACCTGGTCCCTCAACTCGCCAAGACAACATTGGTTCATCAGGCGACCGATGTCTTCCGTTCCTTCTTGGGAAAAATCAAACAGGGCAGCGGTCACTTCCGGTCGGACGATACGGTAGACAGCGGAACCTTTGAACCTCATGGGGATCCCGTCCTTTGTCTCCTGGGTCATTTCGAATGTTGTCTCAAGTTGGATTCCGGGGACTTTGACCCAGACTGTTCCAGGCATCAGGGTGAGGTGGACGGCTTCTCCGCAGTTGACGAGGTTCCCCTTGCGCGCGACGACAAGGTATTCTCCAGGACGGGTTGTAGGCATGACAGACTCCTTAGTTGAGAGTCTCCATGGGATTGGGCCTTCGGTCCAATTGATAATTCTATGTCATGGCATCAGAAAAAATTATAGCTAAGAAAACGCTCGTTGGGCCCAATCCCCGACCAACTGGGCGGCCGGCGACAAGGATGCCCCCTTCCTCCAAACCAGACGAAGGTCCAAGTCTGGCAACTCTGGTGCCAATGACCACCAGTCCAGCCCTTGTCGACGGGCTGGCGACACGCTGTAGTCGGGGACCAGGGCCGCCCCGAATCCCCTTTCCACGTACCGGAGGATGGACTCGGTTGAAGTCAGTTCGAGGACCGAAGACAAGGTGCCCAAGTGGGACTCCAGCCAGGCCCGGGTTCCACTCCCCTGTTCGAAGGTTACCAGGGGGCCAGCGAGGACCGAGTCCCGTGACCTGGGCCCGGGCTCCCTTCGAGCCACCAGGAGGAAGCGGAAGTTCTTGAGGACCGCTGAGTCCCAGCGGTCCGGCAACGCCTGAAACCACCCCATGGCGAGATCGGCCTCGCCGGTCGACAGAGCCCGGTCCAAGCCACTGAAGTTCCGATTGAGCAGACGGAAGATGATGCCGCGGTGGGCTCGTTGAAAGGTTTCAAGGGCTTCGGGGAGCAGGTGATCGATGATCGTTTGCCCCGCTGCTATCGTCACGAGGCCCTCGGGTTCGTCCACTTCGCCCATGAGCTGAACGAAGGCATCAAAATCGGATACCAACCGCTCGGCCCTCGACAAGAGGTTCGCCCCCTTTCTAGTCAGGGTCGGCCGAGCCACAGAGCGGTCGAACAGAGCGCCCCCTGCCAATTCCTCGAGATTCTTGATCTGGGCACTGACGGCGGGCTGGGTCCTTCCCAACCGCTCTGCAGCCTTCGAAAAGCCTCCTGTCCGGACGACCTCCACAAAACAACGAAGCGAAAAGAGATCCATGGCACCTCATCAGGCAGTCTGATGGGAGTGTCAAGAAGAATCAATTGGACAGGCCCCAGTCTGTACGTCAAACTGGAACGCATGAGTTGGGAATGACGGGACGCCTGCAGGTCTTTTACCGTGAGGAAATGACGGTAACGGAAAGCTTCGAATCCATTGTCGAGAGTGCGAGGAAGCCGGGGCTCTTCGTCGAAGCGGCCGGACCGCCCATTGAAGTTGTCTCTTTCGAACCTCTAACCAGGGAAGAGATCTCCGTCTGCCACCCGCGGCGCCATGTGGACCGGGTCCTCGACGGCCTGTGGAACAACGGCTACGGGAATGCGGTCCAGTCCCTGAACCGAGCCATCCCCTTCGAGTGCGGAAGTTTCTATGCAGCCGCCGTGGGGGCTCTGGATTCGCGGATCACGATGTCGCCGTCCATCGGCTTCCACCACGCCGATTTCGGTGAGTGCTGGAACTTCTGCTCGTTCAACGGGCTGACGATCGCGGCCCTTCTGATGAATCAGCGTGGTCAGGCGCAACGAGTAGGCATCATCGATTTTGACTGCCATTGGGGAAACGGAACCGATGCCATCATGGAACGCCTCGGGCTGGACTTCATTACCCACTACACCTTCGGGAAGTTCAAGCGGATAGTCCGGAAGGGGATGGGCTTTGACCGGTGGCTTGATGAACTCCCGACGATTCTGGACGAGCGGTTTCGGACGTGCGAAATCCTGTATTACCAAGCTGGAGTCGACGCCCATATCGACGATCAGTTCGGCGGAGAGTTGACCACGGCACAACTCCATCGCCGGGACCGAATCGTTTTTGAGTTCGCCCACTCGAAGCAGATTCCCCTGGTCTGGAACCTGGCCGGAGGCTACCAAAACCCGTACTCAAAGGTCATCGAGCTTCACTTGTCGACCCTCGCGACGTGCCTTGAAGTCTATGGATTGGAGGGCCGATGCGACGAGGGACGGATTAGACCAATGAGACCCTCGCACGCGGACTTTTTGCCCCGCTACCAAGGACCAACCGAAGGAGCCCTGCGATGAGCAAAGGAAACCCGACGACTCTCTTGATTCTGAGCCCCGGACAATGGGCCCGCGTGAGACCGAAGGCCGGGCCCCTGCCTGGTCTGCGGCCGATCGACGGCACGGGCCTTTCCGACGATGAAGTCCTCGAACTCCTGGAACGTGAGGCTCGGCGGGTGCCCCGGTCAAGCCTTGACGAGCTGACCGGGCTCCCCAACCGAGTCCGCAGTCTCGAGCGACTCAAGGAACTAGTCCTGGGAGTCGAAGAGGGGCCCCTGTGGGCGGTACTGATCGACCTCGACCATTTCAAACAGATCAACGATTCGTTCGGGCACGCTGAAGGGGATGAAGTACTCAAGGGCGTGGGGCGGTTTCTCCAGGTTCCGCGGGATGGCCTCGTCCTTGCCAGCCGCTTCGGGGGCGAAGAGTTCTTTCTGATCCTCCAGGGACCGCCATCCGCGGCCCTGCGGGTCCTTTCCGAGATCCAGGACTCGTTGACCACCCTCAGGCTTCCCGATGGCCGAGGTGTCACGGCCTCGTTCGGTGTTTCCCTCTTCCAATCGGGGGATTCGGCAGAAGATCTGCTTTCCCGGGCCGACCGGAACCTGTACCAGGCCAAGAGCGAGGGCCGGAACCGGATCATCTCCGATCCGGTTGAAGGTGACGGGTCTTCCGATTTTGAACGCGAGCTTCGCGACTACGAGAACCGGGTCCGGGTCTTCGCCGACCGCCTGGTGACCAACCTCACCTCCCGCGGCCGCAAGATGGCCCTCTCCCTCCGCGACGAGGCCGACCACGACAGCTTGACGGGTCTCCAAAATCGTCGCTACTTCGACCGCCGCCTCGAGCGCGAAATCCAAAGGAGCCGCCAACTCAACTCCCCCCTCACGATCCTGCTCCTCGACCTCGACGACTTCGGCGCAGTGAACCGGGATTATGGGTATCCAGCCGGAGACGAAGCCCTCCGGGCGGCAGCCCAAACCCTAGGCCGCAACATCCGCGTCACCGACTGGGCTGCCCGGTATGGCGGCGAGGAACTCTGCGGTATCTTCCCCGACAGCGACGGTGAGACCGTCCGCGAGGTGGCCGAACGGGTCCGAAAGGCCCTATGTGCCCTCGAGCTTCGCGGCGTGGATGGCCGCCAGTTCAAGATCTCGGGCAGCCTCGGAGTCGTCACCCTCCAAGACACGGACCTGACGGCAGACCACCTGATTCAGAGGGCCGGCCTGGCGGTGAGGGTTTCCAAGAACGGTGGCAAGAACCGGGTCACGGTGGCGTGAATGAGGCCCACTGGAGAACAATCGACCGACGATCGCCCCCTTCGCTCCCTCTTGCTCGGACTCGCCGTCGGTGACGCCCTTGGGGTTCCATATGAGTTCGGACCTCGAGCGGCCCGAAGGCAGGATCCCTGCACCGATATGGTCGGCTATCGCACCCACAACCAGCCCCCTGGGACCTGGTCCGACGACACTTCGATGGCCCTGGTGTTGACGGAGCAGCTCTCGGCAGCGGCACCGTTGGAAGCGGTCGCAGCGGGATTTGCCCGATGGCTCTTCGAGGCCAAATGGACCCCCGGGGGCGAGGTTTTTGACTATGGTGGAGCCACTGCCAACGCCCTGGCGGACTTTGCACAGGGCGGGAATCCCCGGACTTCGGGGGGAACAGGCGACGCGTCCAATGGCAATGGATCCCTGATGAGGACCGCCCCCCTGGCGTGGTTCGTCCGAGAATTGCCCCCAGAACAACGGCGAATCCGGTCCTTTGAGATGTCGGCCATCACTCACGCCCATCCCCGGTCGCTGCTCGCCTGCTGGTTCTGCGTGGAAGTCTGTGTGGCGCTCCTCGCCGGAAAGGCTCCGGCCGGGGCGGTCGACGAATCCTGGGACGAAATCGCTCTTTGGGTGGAGAGCAACCCAGACTTCGCTCTGGACTGGAAGTACTACGCCCGATGCCGGTCCTCTCTTGCCCGACGGCCCGTACAGGAAATCTCGTCTTCTGGCTACGTAGTGCATACCTTGGAAGCTGCCCTTTGGTGCCTGCTGACCAGCAGCAACTACCGAGAGACCGTCCTAAAAGCGGTCAAACTGGGAGAGGATACGGATACGACGGGGGCCGTTGCCGGAGCGTTCTCAGGACTTGTTTATGGGGAGGCACAAATCCCGAAGGAATGGCTTNNCGCCTTGGCTCGCCGAGACGACATAGTGCGGCTCAGCAGCCTAGCGGGGGAAGGCGGCCGACGGCGGGGTGGAGGGACGGGATGAACTTCATGATCTTCGGTGAAAAGGAACTAGAAGAGTACGTGCAATCCGGTGCTGAGTTGTCCAGTCACCTCATCTCCATTGGAAACCCCAAGAAGTACTTCGGAAGAAAAAATCCCAACCAGAGTCTGAGCCCACTCCTTAGGGGCCGCTTCAAGGAGGTCCTGCGGCTAAGCTTCTGGGACCTCGACAACGTGGGTCAACTGGGACACATGAAGCCAGCGGTGATTCCAGAAATCAAGGATGTTCACAAGGTCATAGAGTTCTATAACAAGACCAAGGCTGCCGCCTCGGGCCATTTTGTTCACTGCACCCGAGGGGTGTCCCGTTCAACCGCTATCGCCTTGGGCCTCTTGTATCTTGATTCAGGATCCGAGAGGACAGCGTGTGCTCGCTTGAAGCAGATCCGTCCCGAAGCGGTACCGCTTCCAAGAATAGTGGAGTTCTACGACAAGGCTTTTGGCTCATCCCTTCTTCGCTTTGCCAGTGAAATGCGGGAGGAGTCCTTGCGCGAAATGCAGAAGACCTTCTTTCAGGAGATCGACGAGCTGATTGAGGAGCTCTAGGGAAGCTGACCTGAGCCCGGGAATTGACTCGACTAAGTTCCGGCTGAAGTTCTTGTAGCCAGTCATGTGAGCATCCAGCGCTTCACACCCGGGACGTCCAGGCTGGCCGCTACGGGATAGTTGGAGCGAAGAGTGATGGTCGCCCCAGTCGCCTTCAAGGTACCCGCCAAGCGGTTGCGCCCTTCGCCACTTACGGCTGACACAAACGTCTTGCCGAGGTCCCAAAAGACCGGACGCGGTCCGTCATCGCAGTCAGCATGCAGGAGACCACAAAAGCGGACAACCTCGCGGTCGCTCAAAGTCCCTTCGCCGGTGTAGATAGGAAATGTTTCCGTCGGATCCAGCTCGGCGGTGTACTTGAAGTGCGCCGTCCGGATCGGAAACGAATAGCCCGTGAGCTTGGAGGGGGGATCGGGGAGACATCCCTTCAGTCTAAGGTAGCTCCAAGGTTGCGCCTGCTCCTCAAAACCCACTTGTAGCGCCTCGACTTCGGGCCACACGTCAGGAGCTACAGCATCCTTCCAAACCCGGAACAGCCACTCCGCGGCTGCCGGCGCACCGTCGATGGCAACTGCCAAGGCCGCCAGCCAAGTTCGGCCGGCACGGAACGAAAGCACCCACCTACCGTCAGAATCGTAAGCCTCAGCCCAATATGGGCAGTCCGCCGCAAGACTGTCTTTCAAGACGCGGAACGCGATCCCCGTGGTTGGCAGGGAAAACACAGAACTCAACTCCGTCATGAACCCTCCACCCTGACCTCGAACTCTCGCATTCCATCAGTGAAACCCGGTCCATCGTCGTCCTTTCATCCACATGAGTAGTGTCATATTTTATGAGGGGTTGTGCCGAGACCGGGCCTAAGAGCTCGCCTTTGCGAACGACCAAACTCGCCCTTGTGGAAGAGCGACTACGTTGTCGGGTCGCTCAACTGGGCGATTCCGGCTCCCCCGGGTGGTCGAGGAACAGGTTGAGTTGGCGGGGAATCAGTAGCCGGACGGAACCGGCGCAGATCCCTGGGGGGGGATGACGAAAGGTGAGTCTTCGAAATTCTTCACATCTAGCAAGAAATTGACAACGTAATCCTGTTGATGCACAATGTATTTAGAATGTGCAATCGTGAAGGGAATCAAATCGCGGGACCCCTTAGGCGAGTTCTGAAAACAGAACAAGATTCCGAAGCTGAAGAGGCAAGCAGGCTCATTAACTTTGACCTAAAAGGAAGTAGAATCTTCACAGATCTAGAGACTCTGAGAGCAAGAGTTGATGACTTCAAGCCAAATACGGAGAATCTGCCGGTCTTCTTGGGCAAGGAACTCCGACGATCGGTAAATTTGAAACGATTTTACGTCTCAGACCGGTTTCCAAATGACTACGTTATCAAGTGTTGGGATGTGCCAGTTCTCTCCGACAAGCTCATCGCTATTGATAGGGAGGCAGACCTAAAGCCGGTAGTAGCGGCCCAACTTGCCAAGCTCGGCATCAGGTTGAGAGGAGAATGGAACGACCAAATTTTCTCCTTTCATCGTTACGTGCATTTGTCTCTCCAATCTGAGCTGGATAGCGAGTATGGTCTTCCCTACTATTTAGAATACTTTGGAATGGCCGTAGACAATAATGTCACATACAAGAATGGCGGTACCGTCACCGCTCTACGGAGAACCGAGGACTTGTCCAACCGTCCTTTTAAGTTGTACGTAAGAGCGGCTACTTGGTCAAACATTTCATTTCCTGGCATCGGAGTAAGCATCTACGGGTAACAAGTACAAAGCATAGTACCTCCATAGCGGACATGGCTTGGTGTTGCGTCTGGACCTATCGGAGAAGAGGAAAGTTGCGTGGACAAATTCGGATTTCATGAAATCTCCTCCCACTATTTAGCGGACTCAAAATCCCCACTTTGGGAACACTGGGGAGAAGTTGAGCTCTTCAAGGCCTTGGACAGGGTGGACGGGACCCAAGACCTTGGGTTTCTCGTGGACTCTTCGGGGATGATAACCATTTTCAAAGACCATGAAACACAAATTCTTTCGATCAAATGGGAGAACTGCGTCCTACAAGATGGCGCTGTGGTTGAATACATCTACAGTATTCGTGAGGGGAATGTCACCCATGAACTTGCCAACCTCGCTACTGTCCTCAACAGGGTTCGATTGTGCTTGTTGCCTGATTCCCTTCAATATCACGCTGGCTTGAAACAGGATCCGCTTCCACCGCCTACTTGCATCGATGCTGTCGTAGCGTTCAATCTTGCGATGGGAGGAAAGGTCGTCCGTCCAGTGAATTCCTTGTTCGATAGATCCTGGACATTTGTCGAAGTTGACTCAACCACGTGGGACAGAATTGTGTCTGTTTCGTTCTTTGGACTTCTTATCACCGAGAATACTCCGGAGCTTTCCACACTGATGAGGTGTTGGCTAACGAAATTCTCAGGCTGTCTTGTCTTCGACTTTGACAATGCTCTAAGCCCTTCCGAACTCTTCTTTGGATCACTTTCACGATCCACGAGAGAACGAACAGACCTTGCCCTTGGCAGATTCTATGTAGTGGCACGGCCGAACTCTCAAGTCCGTGAAAGCTTCTCCAAACACTGGGAACGCTCTTTTCCCATGTTTCACGTCTCGGATGATATGGCTGAGGTGCTGGCTGGGGGACAACCATTCTTCCATTCTGTTCGTTGAGGAAGTTCGGCTTGGAGGAAGGTTTTGGACTTCCCCCGATTTTGTAGACAGTACTAGCCTTCCTGTTTTCTGGTCTAAAACCGTGACACTTTCTGTGTCCAAGAAATGGGGGACCCTCAAATGCCTAGACTCCCGAGCGTATCAGGTGTCTAGGAATTGGGGGGAAGTCCATTTCTGGTTTCCTTGTTTGCTACCTGAACACTCAAAGCAATGGGACTCTGCATCGCTAGGCTTTTCAGGTCTCCAGCTAGCTGAGCCCTCTCAGAGAGAGAGAATGGTCCATGTGTCTGGTCTTTTTCCAAGAGGCTCTTGAACCAGTCGGAAAGCCGCGTTCGAATTCGAGCCTCATTCTCGGAAGACCAGTCGATAACGTGACGATTGGTGAGGATAAGGCCATCGCTGGAAAGAACTATTCCAGAACCGCTAGCAAGCGTAATTTCCGATCCAAGTTCCTTCAGTTGAAAGAAGGCGAGGAATCGGTTAACCAGTTCAGGTTTGTTGACCTCCTGCCGTTGCAACAGCAGCTCGTATTTGATTTCGACGGTTCCGGGTGCGACCACATTGTAGAGGTCGGCAGCGGATTGGGCGAACGTTCCAAACAACAGAACCAGGAACAAGAGCACTACTGAGATGAGTCGCAATTGAAGCCTCCTAGTGAGTTACGCCAACCATGACTGATCATAGGGGTGAGAGACCCGGGAAGTCTAGACGAGTATGAACCGAGGGCGATAATGTCCGGCAACCGCCATGCCGTTAAATCGGGATGCAAGGCTTGTCCCTTCGAGCCTGTCCTTCCATCGTCACCCAGCGTTGCTTCACAGCCTCGGTCACCTGTGTGAAGTCCCCCGTCGTAGCTATCGCGTCGAAATACAGCTTCAAGTGGGCCGTCTTAGCCAGATCGAGGAACCAGTAGAGCGAAGTCAGTGGTGACACCCAGACGGGGTGGACCTGTGTCTTGCTGTTGAACGCGGTATCGCCGAAGGCTCCACGGTATCCGGCCCTCAGTGAATCCACCATGTTGCTATGGTGCCGGGCGGCGGTGTGGACATAAATCGCATCGACGGCCTTGTCGAAAAGGCAGGCCACAGGGTCTTGGGGCACCAGGGCGCACACGCCGTGAAAACCTCCCAACCGGACGACGTCACTGATTCGTTCGAGCGCCTGAGCGTGTGAGACTTCTTTGTTCACACCTTCGGTGCCGAAGGCCGTCATCACGTAGTAAGTTTCAGAGATGGAGCAGAGCGTACCGGCAACCATCGAAACCGCGTCGATACTGGGGCTACCCAGATCATGTTCGTCGCCGCGAAATAGCCCATCGACGCCTCCATCCACAACCAATAGCGCGTCGAGACCCAACT
>JGI26470J50227_1001038_pt1 | contig 10335 bp, 19 predicted proteins | sample FreactTroBogLake_FD_50227 | JGI IMG/M metagenome (IMG submission 50227) | reverse complement strand
AACATGGCTATTTCACGTTCACAGCTCCTAAAAGAGCTATTACCAGGTCTTAATGCATTGTTCGGATTAGAATATGCACGTTACGGCGAAGAGCACAAAGAGCTTTATGAAATTGAAGCCTCTGAGCGTTCATTCGAAGAAGAAACCAAGCTTTCTGGTTTCTCTGCAGCTCCAGTTAAGTCTGAAGGTGCCGCAATTGCGTACGATAATGCACAAGAAGCATGGACAACACGCTACTCACACGAAACCATTGCTTTAGGTTTCTCAATCACTGAAGAAGCGATTGAAGACAACTTGTACGACAGCTTGTCTGCTCGTTACACTAAAGCACTAGCCCGTGGTATGGCTTATACCAAGCAAGTAAAAGCTGCTTCTGTATTGAACAACGGTTTTAACACCGGTGGTTCTTACAACGGCGGTGACGGTGTTTCTTTGTTTAACACTGGCCACCCATTGGTAGCTGGCACAACTAACAGCAACACATTCGCAACTCAAGCTGACTTGAACGAGACTTCTTTGGAAGCCGCCGTTATTCAAATCGCTGCTTGGACTGACGAGCGTAGTCTGTTGATTGCTGCTAAGCCTAAGAAGTTGGTTGTTCCTCCTTCATTGATGTTCGTTGCTACTCGTCTGTTAGAAACCAAACTCCGTGTTGGTACAAATAACAACGATATCAGCGCTATCAATAACAACGGTACAATCCCTGAAGGTTACACAGTTAACCACTTCTTGACCGACACAAACGCATGGTTCTTGTTGACCGACGTTCCAAACGGCTTGAAGCACTTCGTTCGTACACCACTCCAGAATTCTATGGACGGTGACTTCGACACAGGTAACGTACGTTACAAGTCTCGTGAGCGTTACAGCTTCGGCTGGTCTGACCCACTCGGAGTCTTTGGCTCATCTGGTTCGTTCTAATCTGAACTTACCTAATAAGAACCCCGCTCAAAAGGTGGGGTTTTTTCTTTTATAAATATGTTGCATTTTCAAAAAAAGATGTATACTTCGGGTATCTGGGTAATTTATCGTACTTGACTGCCCCAGCAGACGATGCAACGATTTGTACGATTAACTTTTGCATAAGGAAATATTATGTCACGCGCAACATTTGAAGGCCCAATTCTATCGGGCGACAACCGTTTTGGCCCACTACGTAACGTAGGCTATGCCCGTTTATCACAAAATGCTCTTGTAGACTACTCTGTAACCACAGGTAATGGTACTCCAGGCTATCCTGGCGCAGCGCAGCAATTTGTTAATGGTAACCAATTATCTAGCGATGCTAACGTAAATGCTACTGTATTTACACCATCTTCTTCTGTATACCCATCTGTAGCAGCTACAATCCCTGCTGATACAACAACAGCTATCTACCGTGGCGCCGCGTTCTATTTGCCAGCGGGTTCACAAATTGAGTCAATCNTAGTTGACTATTTGACAGCTTTAACTGTTGCTAACTCCACACTTAGCGCAGTTAATATTTATGTTTCTAACGGCTTTGTAACTTCTGCCCCAACATATGGTACTGCTGCTTTAGGTACAACAACTGTTGGTACAGCCGGCCGCATCGCTACTACATATACCGCAGCTAACTTAGCTAATATGACTTCTACAACAACGGATATCCTACAAGGTAATGGCCAACCAGCTTTGTCACAAGTTGTAGCTACATTGGCTATTGTCGGTACTGGTTTAGGCGCTTTGACTGCTGGTAAGTTCAACATTGACATTAACTATGTACAAGCTGACGGCACATTAGGTACTAAGACTGTATACCCATACGGCAACGCTGACTAATTAATCTGCTAGGGGGTGGAAACCCCACCTCCTTTTTAAACTTAGGAGATTAATTATGACAATGCAATATGATGTAAAAGGCTCGCATTTTAGCGGTTCAGGCTTAGCTGTTTCTGGTCGTACTCGCCTCAAAAACTTGATTTATCTTGGTACTGGCACTGCTGGTAGCATTGATATTTTTGATACAACAACAGCCCCTGTTTCAGCTACATATGCTCGTTCTGGTACAACGGTTACTGTAACTTCCACGGCTCATGGCCTAACAACAGGCCAAAATATTGGTATTACTTACGCACCAGCTTCTGGTACTTCTGCTACGGCTGGTAACTACGTAGTTACTGTTACGGGCGCCAATACATTTACTATTACTGATATTAATACTGGCACTATTGCTAGCGGCACAGCTTGTATATATTCAACTGGTAAATGGATGACTAGTTATAATACTGGTACTGCAGTTCAACCTTTCCAGGCTATTTTCTCTGGCGAAGGTATTTTGGCGCAAAACGGTATTTATGTTGTTGTTACCAATATTAGCTTCCAGACAATTCAATATGGCTAAGAAAAAGGGTGTTTCGCTCGCGGTTGGTCGTGGTGAAAAGCTGCCTGTATCTAAGGGTGCTGGGCTTACCGCCAAGGGTCGTGCTAAGTATAATGCGGCTACTGGCAGCAATTTAAAAGCTCCACAACCTGAAGGGGGTCCTCGCAAAAAGTCGTTCTGCGCAAGAATGTCTGGAATGCCAGGTCCGATGAAAGATGAAAACGGCAAGCCTACAAGGAAGGCAGCTAGTTTAAAGCGGTGGAAATGTTAATGAACGATATGGACCCAATTTCAACTGCTAGAGAACTAGCAACCCATGCTAACGATATTGAACACTTGCAAGCGGATATGGATAAGATGGTTAACGAGATGAAAGAAATCAAAGAAGCCATCCAAGCTATCCAAAAGACGCTTGCTGAGGCCCATGGTGGTTGGCGACTACTACTAGGAGTAGGCGGTGCAGCAGCACTTATTGGTGCTATTATGGCTAATCTGTTTCAAGGCTTTTGGAGCAAGTAATGCCAAGTACTTCTAAAAAACAACACAACTTTATGGAAATGATTGCACATAATCCAGGCATGGCAAAAAAAGTTGGTGTGCCACAATCTGTAGGTAAAGACTTTGTTGCTGCGGATAAAGGCAAAAAGTTTGCTGGTGGTGGCGGCTTAAATGCGGACATTAACAAACAAAAAGCTCACCATACTGATGGTGGAGTTCCTTACCAAAATATTAAAAAATTTGCAGGGCTAAAAGGAGGCGGTATGGCCAAAGATATGGAATCAAAAAAAGAAATGCGTGAAGAAGAAGCAATGGATAAAAAGCAAGACGTTGCTATGATTAAAAAGGCATTTAAAGAGCATGATGCTCAAGAACACAAGGGCGGCAAAGGTACTAAAATTACCCTTAAAGCTGGTGGCAAAGTGCGTGGTTGTGGCGTCGCACAAAAAGGTTTGACCAAAGGAAAGGTCTGCTAACCATGGCATTTAAAGAAACCCCAGAAGAAAAATCAAAGCGACAGGCTTTGGAAAACAAATGGAAGTCTGATGCGGATGCTAAGCAAGCAAAAGCTGACGCAGAAGACATGCGCAAATTTAATGAAACTACTAATGTAGATACCAGTGCCAATACTAATCCAGCCGGAGATACATTTAAAAAAGGTGGTAAAGTTAAAAAGATGGCCTCAGGAGGTATGACCCGTGGTGATGGTCTTGCTCAACGTGGTAAAACTAAAGGTCGTATCTGTTAATTTAAAGGAGAAGTAAAATGGCAACAGAAAAAATGGGTCCAAAACCAATGGGTAGTGATGTAGAAAAGTTTAACGACTTAAAAACACCGTCTGAAGATATTCAAATCAGAAAGCATATGGCTGGTGGACATACTCCTCACCATGAGCATTTTCAAAAACATGGCGCTGGCCACGAAATACACTTTAAAGCAGTAGAAAAAATGTGTGGCGGCGGTATGGCTAAGGCTAAGAAGTAATGAAATCCTCTAGGGGTATGGGCGCAGTGCGCCCTAGCAAACTTCCAAAGACCTCTGAGTCTGCCGTACTACTTAAAAAAGGTGGTGAGGTTTGGGATAAGCCTCGCCCAAAAGAACTTGGTAAGCCCAAGAAAATGTCAGCTGCTAAAAAATCTAACGCAAAAGCAATGGCTAAAGTAGCTGGTAGACCTTATCCTAATCTAGTTGATAACATGCGAGCAGCAAGGAAAAAATAATGGCACTTAAGAACTTTGCTAAACGCAAAATAGGAAGCTATGCCCCCGCAATGCAACAGGTGCAGTCGGTACCCAACCCAACACCGGTAGCTGACCCTAATGCAGTAGGACCTTTAGCAGGCTCAGCCCCTACGGTTTCTCCTGCCCCTATGAAAAAAGGCGGTAAAGTAGCTGGTAAACTAGCAACCCATGGATATGGTAAGGTGCGCTAATGACAACTTCAGGTACTACCTCGTTTAATCTAGACTTAAATGACCTCGTAGAAGAGGCGTTTGAGCGCTGCGGGAAAGAGCTACGTACCGGATANGATTTGCGTACTGCACGTCGTTCTTTAAACTTACTTACTATTGAGTGGGCAAACCGGGGTATTAACTTGTGGACTATTGAACAGGGGACTATTCCTTTAATACAAGGTATTAATACTTATGACCTACCTGATGACACAATTGACCTACTTGAACACCAGATTAGAACTAATGCTGGGCAACAGAATAACCAGACCGATATCACCATCAGTCGCATCAGTGTATCTACCTACTCTACAATCCCTAATAAGCTAGCCCAAGGGCGTCCTATTCAAGTATGGATTAACCGTCAAAGTGGCGCTTCATACCCTACAGGCAATACGCCTGATAGACACCCACAAATTACTGTTTGGCCCACCCCAGACCAAGGTACTGTGGGTAACCCTTATTACAATTTTGTTTACTGGCGTATGCGCCGTATTCAAGATGCAGGTAGTGGCGTTACTACCCAAGATATTCCTTTCCGTTTTTTAAACTGTATGGTGGCTGGATTGGCCTACTATTTAGCCGTTAAGCTTCCAGGAGTAGACCTGCAACGTATAGCTGGGTTAAAAGCGGATTATGACCAGCAATTTGATTTAGCAGCCCAAGAAGATAGAGAAAAGGCACCGATTAGGTTTATTCCTCGTCAAACGTTCTTAGGGTATAAGTAATGACAACGATGTTCGCCTCAGGGCGTTTTGCAATTGCTGAATGCGATAGATGCGGATTTCGTTTTAAGTTAGTTCAGCTTAAAAAACTGACTATTAAGACCAAGAATGTTAGTATTAAAGTATGCCCAGAATGTTGGGAAATGGACCAACCTCAGTTACAATTAGGGATGTATCCGGTCAATGACCCACAGGCTGTACGGGAACCACGTCGGGATAATAGCTACTACCAGTCAGGTAACAACGGTTTAGATGTATACGTTAATGGTGGTACTGGCATGTTAGCAAACGGTACACCTAGCGGGGGTAGTCGAGTATTTCAGTGGGCTTGGAATCCTGTAGGGATGAAGTATGATTTTGGAGAAACCCAAAACTATTTAAAAGCTGTGGGTAATGTTGGACAAGTAACAATAAGTTAAGGAGCCTAAAATGGCAAAAGGTATGGGAATTGAAAGCAAGGGCAAAACCAAAGGTAAAAACTATGGTGATTCAGGCCCAACTGCAAAGATTGATAATGGCAAAAAAGGCCCCGGCGGTAAGACCAATGAAGGTATGTTGAAAGAAGGGCGTTCTCGCTCTAAATTAACTACTCAGTTTGGTTCTACTGGCTTAAAAGGTAAGGGGATGTAATTATGGCGATTAATAATAAACCTGCTGAAGCATATGCTAAGCCACATACCATTAGCGATAAACCCGTTGGTAATGAGCTACCTTCTATGTCTACACAGTCTGGTAAAGACTTTATGAACGAGTCTAACATCTCTGTTGGTAACGTAAGTAAGGGTAACTACAAACCTGCTAAAACTACTGGCGTTGAGACTCGTGGTAATGGTGCAGCTACTAAAGGCCGTAAAGCATTTGGGCCTATGGCCTAATAGAGGTATACCCTAATGGATTACACTAATTTATTTAATACTATTAAAACCTACACGGAAAATGATTTTCCAACTACGGTTTTTACTGGTAATGATAATAAAAGCACTATTAATTCATTGGGGTCAACCCAGATTAACACTTTTATTCAGCAAGCCGAAGACCGGATTTACAACACAGTCCAAATACCTTCTTTGCGTAGAAATGTAACGGGTACACTTACTATTTCTAATCCATATTTGTCTTGCCCATCAGACTTTTTATCTAGCTACTCTTTAGCGGTTATTGACCCTACCACAGGCGCATATACGTACCTTTTAAACAAAGACGTTAACTTTATTCGTGAGTCATATCCAACCCAAGCATATATAGGTACCCCTAAATATTATTCGTTGTTTGGTCCACAGCTTAGTTACCCAAACGAATTATCTTTTATTCTAGGGCCGACACCAGACCAGAATTACCAAGCAGAGTTACATTATTTCTTCTATCCACCATCAATTGTTAAAGGTATTATTACTTCTTACAACCTTACGCAAGCGGGTACTGGATACGTAAATGGTAACTATTACAACGTAACTTTAACTGGTGGCCAAGGCACTTCGGCTGTTGCCGATATCATAATATCTAATAACACTATTACTAGCTTTGAGCTTGTAGATGGTGGGTCTTTATATTCAGTAGGTGACCAGCTAAGTGCTCCAGCATCTAGTCTTGGTGGCACAGTTACTACTGCTTTTTATATTACTGTTCAGGCAGTAAACAATGCTGACGGCACAAGCTGGATTGGGGATAATTACCCTCCTGTATTGCTTTATGGTTCTTTGGTAGAAGCCTATACCTTTATGAAGGGTGAACCAGATATTATTGCCCAGTATGAAAAGAAATACCAAGAGTCTATGATGCAGTTAAAACGTTTGGGCGATGGCCTTGAGCGTGATGATGCGTATCGTAGCGGTCAAACTAGATTGCAATATAACGCCCTATAATGTCTATAGCACAAACCCAAACTACAATATTTAAGCAAAACCTTCTCAGTGGTCTTGAGAATTTTGCCGTAGGTACCCCATATACTTATAAGATTGCCCTGTATACGAGCTTAGCAAACCTTAATGCATCTACTCTGACCTATACAACAACAGGCGAGATTACAGGTACAGGCTACACTGCTGGCGGTAAAGTTCTGACTATTTCTCAGCACCCAACAGCCGATAATGCTAGTAATACGGCTTTTATCTCGTTCGCTAACGTAACTTGGGACCCCGCTTCCTTTACAGCTGCAGGGGCTTTAATATACAATAGCACTACAAATGCAGCGGTTGCAGTGTTAGATTTTGGCGGCCCTAAAGTACAAAGCGCAGCAGGTACATTTACAATAACATTCCCAACGGCGACTTCAACTACCGCCATTTTAAGTATTAGTTAAGGAGTTTTTATGAGCAACGAAAAAGCAAAAATCGGAGATAAAGTAGAAGCTACCGTAACTCGTGGTGCTGGGTCTACCGAAATGTTTGGTTTAGAAGGTGTATATACAGCCGAGTGCCGTGATGCCCAAGGTAATTTAAAATGGTCAGATACTATTGAGAATTTGACTACTAACGTAGGCCGTCAAAGCCTTTTAAATTCGTACTTTGCTAATACTGGCGGCGGTGCAATTGTTATGGGTCTAATGGGTGTAGGTACCCCTGCCTATACAGATACACAATCTAGCCATAGTACTTGGTTAGAAGTTGGTGGCGCTAACGCCCCTACATATTCTGGTACTCGCCCAACCCCAACATTTAGCGCTGCTACTAACGCTAATCCATCAGTTCTTTCAACTAGCGCAGCAGTTATTTTTACTATGACTGGTTCTGGTACTGTTGCTGGTGCGTTTATTAACATTGGTGGCTCCTCTACTATTGATAACACAACAGGCGTGCTATTTAGTGCTGGTGACTTTACCGCTGGTTCTAAAACAGTTACTGCTGGCGATACCATTAACGTAACCTACACATTGTCTGCAGCAGGTTAATAGATGGCCTTCGTAGTCTCAGATAGAGTTCGAGAAACTACTAGTACAGGCGGTACAGGTACTATGACCCTGGGAGGAGCATTCCCTGGGTTTACTACTTTTGGAGTCGCTATCGGTGGCGGCAATACCACTTTTTATACGATTTCTGATTCTACTAACAATACTTGGGAAGTAGGCGCAGGTACTTATACGGCAGCAGGTAACACTCTTAGCCGAGATGTAGTTTTTAAAAGTTCAAATAGTAATGCATTAGTTAACTTTGCAACTGGACCAAAAGACATATTTTGTGACCTACCCGCTGAAAGAGCCGTGTATAATAACGTAGATGGGTCTTTGGTATACGACCCAGCAGGTACAGCTTTAATTTACTCAATTGCATTGGGCGGCTAATATGGCAACATTTACTAGCGTACAGACTCAGGGCTTAGGCTCAACCCCGACTACGATTTTTACCGCCCCTTCTACTTGCGTTATTATTGGTTTAAACGCCGCTAATACATATAACAGCAACCTACCAATTACTGTAAACTTGGTTCGTGGTGGTACTACAACAGCGCTGGTGTCTAATTATTATGTGTCAAATGGAGCAGCGGAAGCATTATTGCCGGGTAATAAATTAGTGCTTTTAACAGGTGACACTTTGACTGCATCCACTTATACTACTGGAATTACTAATGGTTTTGATATAATCGTTTCAGCCTTGGAAGGACTATAAAATGGCAGCAAATGGCGGGTTCTACTTAGGCACGGATTTAAAAGATAAAACGTTTTACGGTTTTAGAGAAATTGTTAGTACAGGGCAATGTTTAATTGAAATTATTCAAAATGGTAACGGTGTTGTTTCGACACCAGATGTATCAGCAATTCAGTATCCAAATCCGTATGTTAATTGGGTTTGGTCAACCGACACTTATCAGTTCCATTGGGACAGTGAGGGTCATTTAATTATGGTGATGGTATGACAACATTAATTGATTTAGGTAAATTACGCTTTAATTTTAATGGAGTTTATAGCTCCGCAACTCAGTACGAGTTAAATGACTGCGTAACTTATGGTGGTAACGTTTATGCGTATACCAACACCACGGCAACAACCGGTAATTTGCCAACAAACACAACCTATTGGACTCTAATGGTTCAAGGTTTTGCTTGGGTTGGTAACTGGGCAACTGCTACACCTTATAAGATTAATGATATTGTATTTAGCGGAATTTCAAGCTACTTAGTAGTTGCTGACTATACATCTGGCGCATCTGTTGCTGCTGACTTAGCCTCAGGTAATTTAGTGTATTTTGCCAAGGGTGCTGCCGATATCCTTCCATCCTATACATCAGCTAACCAAGGCCAATCTCTAACTGTTAATTCAACTGGCACGGCCATTGCATGGAAAGGTGCTACTGCATCTACATATAATTTATATGTATCTCCAACTGGTAGTGATTCAAATGATGGTAAGAACATCAATAATGCTTTTGCATCTATTCAAGCCGCTGTTGCTGCAGTACCAAGCGGTAATAAAACAACTATTCACGTACAAGCTGGTACATATTCTGAACTGTTATTACCTATTGTAGTCCCACCATTTTGCGCTATTGTTGGTGACGCTTCTCGTACAACTATTATCCAACCTGGTTCAGGTTTTGCTGCTGATGGTACAACACCAAACAACCAAGCAACTATGTGGGCGTTGTCAAACGGTTCTTTCTTAAATAAGATGAGCTTCCAAGGTATGACTGGTTGGGTACCTGGAACAACCCCAGCAGATATTACTACGTCTACACCAAAAGGTATTTATTGTGCGTTAAACCCAGCATCCCCTATTACCACTAAATCACCGTATGTTATTGAGTGCTCTGCATTCTCTACTGGTGGTATTGGTGCGTATGTTAATGGTAGCGTACATACTACTGGTAATCGCTCAATTCTTTTCCATGAGTACACTGGTATTCATGACAATGGTGTAGGTCTTTGGGTTGATAACAACGGTAAAGCCGAAGCGGTTGGTGTATTTACATACTACTGTTATTTTGGTTATGCAACAACTCATGGCGGCCAAATTCGTTCTATTTCCGGTAATAACTCCTATGGTACTTACGGTTCCGTTTCTTCTGGATATAGCGCTAGTGAAACACCAACTACTGGTACGTTATATGGAACATTGATTAGTTTAACTGGAGCCTATACCGGCACAATTAACGTCGGTGATACGGTTACAAGTAGTTCCGGTGCTACTGCTACAGTAATAAACGTACAAGTGCAAAGTCTATATGTAACTTCAGTTACTGGAACGTTTGCTTCAAGTAATACAATTACTACAACTAGCGGTGGCGCAGGAACAGTTTCTAGTTATGGTGGACAACAAGGTTATGTTCTTGTTATGAACAACTTGTCAGCATTGCCTTTGGTTGGACAATCAGTTCAAATTGCTGGTGAT
>JGI26470J50227_1001037_pt1 | contig 10335 bp, 10 predicted proteins | sample FreactTroBogLake_FD_50227 | JGI IMG/M metagenome (IMG submission 50227) | reverse complement strand
CACATTATTCCTGGTGCTTACCCTGTTAATGACGCCTTGGATCATTTACTGTCTGATCGCATTGTTGGTGTTGCGAGTGGTCGTGCAGAATTCGGACCGAGGGCGCTAGGCAACAGAAGTTTATTGGCAGACCCTAGACATAAAGATATAAAGGAACGTGTAAATGAAATTAAACAACGACAACAATTCAGACCCTTTGCGCCAATTATTCTGGAAGAGTTGGCTGATACTTACTTTGATATGCCTCGTGGTTGGGATACTAGTAGGTATATGCAGTCAGTCGCTCGTTGCAGGGTTCCTGACTTATTTCCTGCTATCGTTCACGTTGATTCAACTAGTCGTGTACAGACTGTGCCAAAAGATGGATCGGGAATTAGAGAACTGCTCGAAAAGTGGTATGTAATGACAGGCTGCCCAATGTTGCTCAACACCAGTCTGAATGTAAAAGGCGAGCCTATGGTCAATGATCGTGCTGACGCAGACAGATTTGAACGCCTGTATAAAGTAAAGGTGGTATCGTGACAACACGTATTTTGATTATGGGCTTGCCGGGCTCGGGCAAGACAACATTCGCACAGGAACTAGTCAAGCGATTTATGTTGGAGCATACTGTACAATGGTACAACGCTGATACAGTACGTGCGTTGTACAATGATTGGGATTTTAGCGATGCTGGGCGCAAACGACAAGTCGAACGTATGCGTGACCTTAGCGATAGCAGCGATGCAGAATTTGTTATCTGTGACTTTGTGTGCCCCACTGACGAACTGCGCAACATTTATGCAGCAGACATTGTAATCTGGATGGACACTATACGTGCTGGCAGATTTGAAGACACCAATCGTGCATTCATACCTCCGACAAAGTATACTTACCGTGTGACTGATTGGACTGAGCACTGGATAGAGGCAATCTCAAAACAATTAGTTAAGGTTGGTGATAGTCACAAACGTAGTCTACTCAAAGCACTGAGCTGGCGCACACTGGGTACTTTAGATACCTTTGTGCTGAGTTGGATCATTACAGGCAGTGTAAACTTTGCAGCAGCAATTGGCGGCATTGAACTACTGACCAAGAGCATATTGTACTATGCTCACGAACGAGTTTGGACTCGAATTAAGATTCGTTAACTGCACTTCTGATATTGTCAAGCAATTCATTCCAACAATAGTCCAAGAACTCGTTGCTATAGAATAGACTGTGATTGTGCTCTAAGACGGGCTGCATTTCTTGCAGAATATCATAGAGTTGCTGTTCACTCAGACTGCAAATTTTGCTCATAGTGTCTCCGATAGCCCCCATACGTAGTATAGGATCTTCTATATCATCGTAGCTCTCATCTATCCAAGGGCTAAATGTTTTGAAACCATACTCACGCAAATACTTTAGGTTATGTGCAGGTCCCGCAAGCACAAAGGGCATCTTACTCACAATCGGTTTAAAAATCTTTTCAGTCAAGTGATGCTTGCGCTCCCAATAGCAAGTCTCTGTGACCAAGAAGCAAAAACTTTCTTGTGTTTGCTCGATAGCCCCAAGTTGAAAGCTATTGTTTGGTATAAACTGTTCGTCAGTAAAATCTATGCGAAGTGGCAGAGGCGCCTGTGATATATTTTCAATGACCTCGTTCATTAGTTCTGTTGTTATCAAGCCTAAATCTTTAGCACTGTTTAGATTCGCCACATAGTCCTGCTGATTCTCGGTACACACATCACTATAACTAACGTAGCCTTGATCGAGTATATCACGCTTTACAAGTTCACTTACAAGCAAACTGCGATACACTCTGCTAGAACTGGTAATTCTATTGAACGTGATGAATTTCTTTTTAATAATACGATCTTTGGGGTCAATCAATCTGGCATCATATCTGTATCCGCGATACCAATCGTGTGCTGCAAAAGCATGATGGAAGTAGTAGACAGATTTCCAACGATACAGATGCAGGATTTTGTCCAGTGGATCACTCTCTTTCTCAGTGGTTACTAGAATGTGTGGACCCAATAGTTTCTTTATGCTATTGAATAGTGGATGATTAAATTCACCCAAGATTGGTTCTTGGTCGTAGAATAACAGCAGTGGACCATCTGCTAGATACTTTTTTGGTCTTGTGAAGTTCTCTGTATCATTGAGTTTTCGATTTAGTTCTTCTAGGTCATCTGATACTGATTCTACATTTTCTGGTTGAGTGCTGCCGTAGGGCATTAGGTAAAATACTCTACGTTGTGTTACAATACTTTTTATTGCGTGAAAAATATTTTCGTAATGTCTATGGATATCGTACATGTTTGATGTTTTTTATTTTGGTGCTAAACCAAATCTATTTGCGTTTGAAAAACAGGCTGTGAGCTTGGAAGATGCTGCCTTAAAGGCAAAAACTAGTCACTACTGGTATATTTATGGCAGCAATGACTACACTGGATTTGATTTTGACTATACGCCAGTGCCCTGGGAACAGGATCACTTGCACGTTTGGCCCACACAATGGTCAGAGTTTGGTGGTGCATACCTGGTCTGTGTCAATAGTTTAGCAGAACGCAAGTACCATCATCACACAAAAATTATAACAGCAAAGCCAACTACAGAGCATTGGACAACACTGCACGATGTAACAGAGTTTGACTATAGCTGGCATCCTCATCCAATGGATCCTCCATTCATCTATGTGTTTGGCAATCAATGGCACAGTCCAGAACGTATGCCCACAGTAGAATATCGTGTAGAGGGCGCAACTGAACGCAAGTATATGCACAACATTCGTGCCACACTGGCAGCTACTAAAGATAACTGGGTAGTCAACGCAGATACACCTATCAAGTTTGATTTTACGTGGTGTCCTGATCCATTTGACCCACCCTTCATTTATGTATTTGGCAATCAATACTGGGAAGGACAGCGTAGTGCAACAGTGGAGTATCACGCACCAGGAGCAACAGGGCGTAAGTTTGTAGAAGACATACAGGCAGAACTCTCAGACTTGGATATCTTTTTCATAGACAAGAACAATCCATTGGCAACATCACGTGTGACTGGCTTGCGAGATTTGGGTATTGATGTAAAGACCACACGCTATGCCAATACAATGATAGACACGATCAAACGATGTGCCGCAAAAAGTAAGACTGCTCTGTTCTGGGTCATTAGCAGTGAGAATGAATATAGTGAGTTTGACTTCGACTGGCAACCTGAACCTTGGCAGCGTAGTATGACTCACGTGTTTGGTAGTAAGTGGAATAAATGGACTGATACATTCTTGATTAACAAGAACGAGTTCTTGCGACATATCACGTGGGCAGAAAAACTTGAACAGTTCCCTAACTTGAACTTTGTAGAAAATCAATTAGTGTCTACATCAAATGACAGCAGTGCTATGTACTATGTCGATCATGGCAACGGCGATGCACGATACGATTTTCCCGAGTTGCAGAAGAAGTTTCCAAACATTCGCACAACCAGATTTGTAGACAACTATCTTGACACATTCAAGCGTATCATAGCAACTGCCACAACTGATTATGTTTGGATTCTGAGCAGTGTTTGTAACTACAGCAATTTTGATTTCTCATGGCAACCAGGAGCTTGGGAACGTGAACAGATCCATTGCTTCTGCAACAACATGGGTCAGTGGATGGAAAAGCGAGGAGACACATTTTACATACCAGTGGAAGTATTCAAGTCTCAAATGTACGATCTTGAGTTGTTAGATTGGTTCAATGTTATCAGCTATAATGCAAGTCAAGATGTTAAACGTTGGAATATACCCGTAGTTGAATACGAATCAGACAATTTAATTGAGGAAATCAAGAACTATAACTTCACTACACCCTATGTATTGTTTGCCAACAGAGAGTTTGCTGGTGCGGCTGGAGAAAATGTTGTTGATTGCTTGTGGACAGAGAAAGACAGAACAGTTCGTCCCTATTCACAAAGCGGTGGCATAACTTTGGTGCCACGTGATGTTAAGAAGTATCTAAAAACTCAGATGTATGATTATCCATATCTATACAAATATGATGAGGGCTTGCCATACAATTATTATGCAGACAATTCGTTAGATGTTGTCTACATCAGCAACGGGGAACCAGATGCCGAACGTTGGTACAAGCATTTAGAGAAAGTCTTAGATCAGAAAAATGTAGTAGCAGACTTTCCCAGATTCTCAAACAAACTTCATCGTGTGACCAATGTGAATGGTCGTGTTGCAGCTTATCAGGCAGCAGCAAGAGCAAGCACAACACATTGGTTCTTTGCAGTGTTTGCCAAACTTGAAGTTGATAAGGATTTTGACTTTAACTGGCAACCTGACTACTGGCAAGAGCCCAAGCACTATATCTTCAATGCTCGTAACCCAGTCAATGGACTTGAATATGGACATATGGGCTTGATTGCTTATAACAAGCGACTGGTGCTTGAGAATAATAATCCGGGCATTGACTTTACACTGAGTCAACCACACGAGTCAGTTCCCAAGCTAAGTGGGATCGCACATTTTAATCAGGATGCGTGGACCACTTGGCGTACTGCATTCCGTGAAGTACTCAAGTTGCGTATGTTTATGGACTCTAAACCCACAATTGAAACTGAGCATAGATTGAATGTGTGGTGTACAAAAGCCACTGGCAATCACAGTGATTACAGCATTTGGGGTGCAGCCAATGCGTTGAAATACTATGACGAAGTGGGCGGAGATCCAGCGAAACTACAGTTGAGTTTTGACTGGGATTGGCTGAGAGCACGTTATGATAAATAATAGATGCGCATCCAAGAGATTATCACTGAAACACTGAGCAGAGTTGCTTATCATTATACTAATGTTTCCTCTGCACTAAAGATTGTGAAGTCGGGCGTGTTTGAACTCAGTAGTAGTTTGGGTAGTATCGAACAACAATATGCACCAAAGGGACACAACTACTTTCTAAGCACGACTCGTACCAAGATGGGCAATTACCATCGCAGTCGTGCAAGCAGTTATGGCGTCATATTTGTTTTAGATGGTAATTGGTTCAACAATCACTATGTGTCTAGACCCATAGACTACTGGGAAAATCGTAATCCACAGGCCAGTCATCACAGAGATAGCGAAGCCGAAGACAGAGTTTTCAGCAGAGAGCCAACAATACCAATTGGTGGGGTTGTTGCTATTCATGTTCTGGCAGATCCAGCAGAAGCACGACCACACAACAACGCCATTGTGCGTGAGTTGCTGATTGCTGCAAAAACTCAGGGCATCAAAACATACTTGTATGCTGATTTTAACCCTTGGGCTAACCTAGATACAAGAAAAACCATTGCACCAACACACTTGACAGGTCAGCGTGACCCAGCATGGTTCCGTCCAAAGCGTAAAGCTGGTTATATGCAGCATTGGATTGAGTTGATGATGATTGACGACAAGTCCAAGCTAAGTCCAAAAGCTGACCAAATGCGTTATAGTTTGAACTATACCTATGATAAGCAATCTGCCATAGATGCATTGAAAACAGATTTAAGCAATGCACGTAAACCAGAAAACGGTCAAGAGCGCGCCGCAGCAGTCAGAATTATTGGTTATATGCGCCAGCATCGACTAAACACAGTTGCTGACTTTGTTGAGCACATTGCCAACAAGTGGAAACAGACTCAGGCTGTATAACACTGCTTCACAGTCTGAGCAATATGCTCGACTTCTGCGTCAGTAAGCTCTGGATAGATTGGTAAACTCACACTCTCGTGCGTAAACTTGTATGCTTCCCATTGTGTGCCCATAACTGGATCAAGCAAGTGTCTGCCTGCAACTTCATCATATAGTGCCCGTTCGTAGTGAACTTTAGTGGGGATGTTATGATTGAGTAAAAAGCTACGAAGACTACTGCGATTTTGTGTTCTAAATGCAAACTTACTCCAAGCATGGACTGTGCCTTCTGTAATGGGCAACATATCAGCATAATCACCAAACGTAGAAATATAAAACTCAGCAATCTCAGTTCTGCGCTTTTGCCAAGCATCAAAGTACTTGAGCTTGATTAACATTTGAGCACAATCAACTTCACTCATCTTGCTGTTGATGCCAGCAATCTCGTGTCCACTGTCTTTGCCATTATCTTTGAAGTCTCTGAGTACACCAGCAATGTAAGAATCATCGGTCAAAATCATACCACCTGAACCATAGTTATTCAGATTCTTTGTGGGGTCAAAACTCAATACACTGATATCACCCATTTTACCTGACGGTATGCCTTTGTAACTGGCACCAAAACTCTGTGCGGCATCTTCGATGATGAACATATTGCTATTAAAGAATTCAGTGTTTATTCTGAATCTATCATAGTCAACAGTATTGCCAAACAAGTTAACGTACATTACCGTGTCGATTGTGTCACGGAACGGCTCATAAATTGATTCTAAATCAATCAAACCAGCTGTATTAACATCACAAACCGCAGTGTATTCCTCAATCATCTGTGTAGCATTAAGCGTAGCAACAAAACTCACAGCAGGAATCAATGTTCCCTTAATTTCACGATTTGGGTCACGACACTGTAAGGCAAACAATAAACCAATCGTTCCACTATTCACAGTGATTGCATAGTCTCTGTTGCAACGTTTGGCTACGGCTGCTTCAAACATTTTGGTATTGTCGCCATCCAATACTTGCCCGCTACGATACACATAATCTGTAGCATCGAGTATTTCATCATGTAGATTGTCGTACTGGCGTTTAACCCCAAAAAAGTCAATCATAATTTGGCTTTCCAATAATTGCTATTCTTGAACCATTTTATGTAATCAGCAAACCCCTGCTCTATGTCCATTTTTGGTGCATAATCAAAATCTTGTTGTGCTGCGCTGATATCTAATGCACCACGTGATGGGAATGATAAATCTCTGTCGCATAACTCAACTGTGCCCTTGCCAATCATATCCACAATCATATGTGCTGCTTCTGATAGACTGCGACCATTTGAACGTGTGATGTTGTAAGTCTTGTTTGCAGCATTTGCGCTAAGAACAGCCTGTGTTATTCCCATTGCGGTATCGTCAACATGCGTGAAGTCAAGTCGTTCAGTGGCTCCATTGACTTTAAGTGGTTCCCCTCTAAGAGCCGTGAGAATAAATTTACTGACCACACGATCCTCCACATCACATTCTCCGTAGACAGCAGATGGGCGTATAATAGTATGATCAAAGCAACCACGCTTAGTATAATCTCGAACAAGGTCTTCTCCCATTAATTTCATTATGCCGTATTGGCCCTGTGGTTTACACACAGCGTCTTCTGTGACTCCATCAGTAAAGTCACCATAGACCATACTGCTGCTGATATAAACAAACTTTGGAATTCTAAATGCTCGTGTTAGTTCAAGCAGATTGACTAAAGCACTACCCATTACATCGCTGGCCCAGATTGGATTCTTACTTACTGCTTTTTGTCTTGGAAAACTGGCAAGATGTATAACTGCCGAACACCCACCGCTAAAGGTGCGAAAGAAATCTTCTATCTGTTTGTGTTCTCTAAGGTCAACATAGTGTATATTGGCCCGCATACGTTTCTTGCGTTCTTGAGTCAAATATTCAAGCTCGGCTTTGTATACAAATCCATAGTTGGTATTTGAATCAATAATAAAGCATTCGTGTCCGCGTTCTTCTAATTTGCGTACCACATTGTGCCCGATGAAGCCGGCACCGCCTGTTACAATGTATCTCATTGTTCTACTTTCTCTATATGGGATAAACATTCGTTGGCAAATAATGTTTGAACTGGTTCTTTATCAACATGAAAGTAAGGTCTAACTTTCATGTTATTATGATACCATAAGTTTGTTAATAGTTGCTGATCTTTATAGTCTACAATGAAGTTTTCCATAAAATTTGAATTTATAAATGCAGCATAGTCTTGTTGATATTCAAAACCGCCTAGGGTAAAACAAAATGGTATGTTTTTAATTTTCAACATTTGTAAACAGTAGCAGATGAAAAAATAATTTTTAACTCTCTCAAAGTTTTCCGAAAATACTTCTAGTATGCACGAATCTAATTTTAACAGTAAAGCAGGATCAACCATATTTCTGTATTGATTAGTTGCGTATCTAGATTTGATGTAGTCTGCCAACCCTTCTGTGGATAGCTGATTGGGCAATGCATCAAGGTTTTTGTCTAACTCATATCTACCAGTGCTGGTAAAAGACAGTATGACAAAATCAGGATTCAGTCTGATGCCTTGTGTTAATTGTTCTGCAATAAGTGCGTTACTAGATCCACCGTAGGCCAAATTACATACCTCATAGTTCGGCGAACTGTTTAAAATTTTTTCACTCCAGTGTAGTCCTGAGTAGTCTGGATCTGTTATGGAAAAACTGTCTCCGCATAATAGTATCTTCATACTGCCATTGGTGCCCGGATTGCGTCGTGACTGGTATAGTTTACCAGTTTGATATCTGACATTGTGAACTTGGTAATGTCAGTGATATCGGTATTAAGTTGTAGTTGCGGGGCAGGTAGTGGTTCACGTTTCAATTGTTCCTTAACTTGCTCTACATGGTTGAGGTATATGTGTGCGTCGCCGAGAACGTGAACAAACTCACCAACCCCCAAATGGCACACTTGAGCTATAAGATGCGTCAGCAACGAATAACTCGCAACGTTAAAGGGTACCCCCAAAAACATGTCGCAACTACGCTGGTACATCTGGCAACTTAATTTTCTAGTTGGCAGACCTAATTCTTTTAAAATTTCTGCTGTCTTTTTCTGACCTTCAAATCTAGGATCTAAGAACATTTTATGCACAGCATCAGTGTTACGATAATTCATATAAACACGATCAAGTTCTTGATCGGTCATATCACTGACATAGAACTGTGCAAAGCAATGGCAAGGGGGAAGAGCCATCATACTCAATTCCCCGGGATTCCATGCTGTCAAAATATGACGACGACTATCAGGATCGTTCTTGATGCCGTCAATTAATTCTCGAAGTTGATCTGTTTCTTTGAAGTGTACACTGCCTTTGCGATTATACTGTGTACCAAAATCATCACGGAATGTTTCTGCTTTATGTACAACAGGAGTACGCCAGTGGCGCCATTGCACGCCATATACTCTGCCCAAGTCGCCCTCAAATCGGGCTTTGGGTCGCCAGTAGGGTGCTGTGGCATTGGCAGTCCAGATAGTTGTCTTGCTAGACTCGGCGCTACCATATAAAATCTCTCGCAGCCGCTTTTCATCTCCTGAACCTTCAAGCAGCCACAGCAACTCTGATACTACACTACGCCAGGCTAGCTTCTTAGTCGTAACCGCCGGAAAGGAGTCTGCAAGATTATATCTCTGTTGCATACCAAACAGACTAATAGTTCCAGTGCCCGTTCGATCTTGTTTAGTGGTTCCATTATCAAGAACCTGTTGTAGTGCGCCTAAATATTGATTCATATACAGTAAATGTGCAGTTGTCTTCGGGAGCAGCGCTGGCACTTACCATGCGATACCCACTCAACATTGATTTTAAGTTAATCTTAGTATCTATTTTATACACACCCTTGAAGTGTGTCAAGTATATTCTGTCATACAAGTCAGCGCATTGTGCCAGAATCTCTGAACCGCCAACAACCCAAACAGTCTTGTTTGGATTTTCTTTTCCTATTTGTCGTACTTGTTCTTTGATATCGCCACTGATAACTCTGGCGTGCTCGATTGGTCTATTAGTAGCAACATACGCAGTCCTGCCTGGCAATGGCTTCGGCAGTTTGGGATCATCCCAACTACGACGACCCATAACAACGATGTGACCATCTGTAAGATGCTTGAAGTTTTTCATGTCATTGGAATTATGGGGCCAAGGCAATGTGCCATTGAACCCAATGCCACCGAACTGATCGGCGGCGAATAGGGCGTTTATCATAGATTTTTTAATATGCTATTTGTAATAGGTTGAACAGTATTTGCAACGTTGTCTGCATCAATAAAGAAACTTGCGTCTTTAATTACATCATCGTTTGCATCTAATCGACTGTTAATCATATCTTCAAGTTCTTCTTCTGCATAGCCCTCAGCCAGCATATCACGAACATTGATTTCAACTACTGTACCGTCGATTAGTTCTACTTCAATCTTTTGAATAACGGATATCGGAGCTTCAACAGTGTCTATCTCTGCCAATATCTGTTTCCATTTATCCCGCTCTGTCACAAGCAGTTTAAGCCGTTTGCTTTTTCTTGGCTGTTTTGGCTTTTGTGGTTTTTGTTGTGCCATCGGTCTGAACAGGATTCAATGTAGCAGCCTCGGCTTCGAGTCGTGCTGCTTCTGCCAACATTTGTTGGGCTTCAAGTTTCATCTTAGCGGCTTGTGCAACACGTTGTGCGGCAAGTT
>JGI26470J50227_1001036_pt1 | contig 10357 bp, 6 predicted proteins | sample FreactTroBogLake_FD_50227 | JGI IMG/M metagenome (IMG submission 50227) | reverse complement strand
TCGACTCCTGCGTCAGGTCCGATCCGAAGCCAAGGACGAAATGGTCCGCGCGGTTATGGCCCTGCCGGTGGAACCCGCCGACAAGGCCGTCCGAATCGCGATGATCGACCTTCTGCCCGAGGAAACCGCGGAGGCCTCTCTCCAGGCCAAACGCCACCACGGTCCTTTGCTCCGGTCCCGGAGACCCGACGCGCCGAGGGTGCCTCGGGATTCGGAGGAACCGCCCGCCGAGGAAGAGCCGCTCCGGGTGGCGCGGTGGCGCCGCAGTCTGGCTCGAACCTACCGAAAAGCGAACCTCTGGGGGTTTCTGTTCCGGGAGCATCGAAGGATCTTGAGGTTCGGAGTCGCCACCGGAACGATTTCCCGGGGGCCGTTTCCCTTCACGCTCCGCTTGAGCCCGGAGGCCCAGGTCTTCCAAGAACAGACCCTGGTGAACCAGGTGTTGCCCGTGCTGACCCGGGTCCTCCCCAAGGTGCTGGCCAACGGATGGCTCCACCTGACGAAGGTGGAATACAACTGGATGGCCGGGCTCCACGACCTTTGCCTCAGACTGGGGGCCCCGGGGTGGACCTGGGAATCGGTTCTGCCGTCGGTGCTGGTCTTCTGGACGGCTTCCGACTTGAGGGAGCGGACCCTGGACGCGTGGAACACGGTTTGTCGAAAGCTCAGGTTCCCCGAGGTCGATCGCCTGGGGGGGCTCGATTCGGTTCGAACGCTCCTGGAACTCAGGACCGACCTGGTTTCGCTCCCCCACCTCCTCCAGGCGCTTCAGATGCTTCAGACCCGAAGGGCCCAGTCCTGGGAGTTGTTGACCCTGGTGGAACCGGGGGAGTATTTCTCCACGGACACCTTCGACTGCACCCCTGAAGTCCAGGCCCGGATCGACGCTGCCTTGGCCCAGTTGATCGTGAAGGCCCAGACGCTCCGGGAGGAATGCGTTCAGATCCGTCGGATGCGGTTCTTTCTTTCCACCCCTGAACTGTTGGCCGACTTCGACCAGGATGCCGACCGCTCCGACCCGGTGGTGTGGTGCCGTGGCTTCCTCGGCTCGGTGAGGGAGTCCTTCGCCGCCGTCTTGGTGGGGCCTCTGGTCCTGAGTTCCGGGGACAAGGTCCGCCTGTTTTCAGAGGCCACCGTGACTTCGCCCCTGGCGAGGCTCCACACCCTGGAGGAGCAACTGCGCGACCCGACCGAGACCCACAAGCCCGAGTTGGTGACCAGAGTCGGGGAACTGCTCCTTTACCTGGGGAGAACCCTGGCCGATGCCCTCCGGACCGACGTCCGCCCCTGGCCCCCGGAGGGCGACACCGTGGTCCAGCCCCAGGCTTTTTCCGGGAGGAACGCTGTGGACGCCGTGACGGTGGTCGCCCGGGTCTTGTTCCTGGGCGCCCGGGCTCTGGGAAACCTCAGCCTGGAACCCGACCCCGACCGGGAAGCCGCCTTGAAGACCCAGGCCAGGGAACTCCAGAACCGCATTGCGGTTCTGGCCCCGGTCGACGTCGCCGGTCCGCTGGAGGACGAATACGTCAGGTTCTGGGAGGCCGAGGCCCTTCAGTGAGCCTTGGGGAACACGGTCCCGTGAACCTCCGCAGGGAAGCTCGGCTGGTAGGCGGTGACGGGGTCCCGCTTGGCCGTCCATTTCGTCGCTTGCTTCGAGAGCATCCTTCCCACCTTCTCGACGCGGTGGACGAACCGGGAAACCGGGTCACCCCAGTACAGCTTCTCGAAGGTCCACCGATCGGCGGGGCGGCACGGCATCACCGTCGCGGGGTGGACCAGCGCGCCGATGGGTTCGCTGATCCGGTTTGCCTTCCGTTTGTCGGTCTGGGTGGTGTTCGTCGCTTCGGCGCCGAACCCGAGGTTCGAGACGAGGTTCACCTCGGGATAGATGCAAACGCCGCCGGCCGCCCACAAGGAGAACGTCCACCGGTAGGCCCAGGACTGCACCTTGTCCGCCCGGGCGATGGCGAAGATCTTCCTCCAGTATTTTTGTTCCCGCCGGTTCTCCCAAAAGCCGCCTTGCGAGGCTTCCCGAAGGAAGCCTTCCAACCCCTCGAGGTTGCGGCGGTAGTGGACCCAGGCCCGCTTCCAGGTGGCCCAGCCCCACACGTGGCTGTACCGGGAAAAGAAATAGCTCTGCCCTGGGGTCCGGCGCCTGGGTTGAAAATTCGTCCCGCTGATCTGCATGACCCGTTCATCCTGGCGGTAGTGCTCGAGCAAGGCGTCGCAGTAGGGGAAGAAATCGGGGTGGGGGAAGCAATCCTCCTCGAGGATGATGCCTTCCTCCTCGAACTCGAAGAACCAGTCGATGGCTTCGGAGACGGCGCGCTTGACGCCCAGGTTCGTGGCTCGCAACAGGGTCTTGACCTCGCACGGCCAATCGATGCCGGCCAGAACCTTGCGAGCCTCGAGACAGGCCGCCCTGTCCCCGGGAACCCCCGACCTGGGTCCATCGGCGGCCACGTAGATTCGGGACGGTCGCACGAGCCGGAGCCCTTCGACTTGGTGTTGAACGAGGTCAGCCCTTCGAAAGATCAGCAACAGAACCGCTGGTACACGCATAAACAGTAAGTCGTCGCAGCGGTTCGAAAGTTTCTTATGAGATTCTTAACGGTCGCATCCGGCGCAACCAGGACCGCGGAGGGTCTACCGAACTGGGCCGGCCGACCCCAGCTTGAAGCTCTGGTCGATCAGCGTGAACCGGTGCCCGACCCGGGAGGAGAGATACACCCTTCGGTCGGTGGTCACAAAAATGGCGGCGGCATCGGGCAACGATTCGATCAGCGCCATCCCCTTCTCGAGGCCCAGGATGAAACACGAAGTGGAGAGGCCGTCGGCGAGTTTGGTGTCCAGGGGCAACTGCAGCGTCACCTGCTCCAGGCCGCTCTGGGCCGGCGATCCGGTCCGGGGGTCCATGATGTGGTGGTAGCGTTTGCCGTCCTGGAGGAAGAACTTCTCGTAGGGACCGCTGGTTTCCACGGTCATGTCGAACCCTTCGATCGTCGCGAAGTAGCCGTTGTTCGGCTGAAAGGGATTCTGGATTCCGACCTTCCACGGGTTGCCGTTGGGTTTCTTTCCCAGGAAGCCGATCGAACTGTTGCCCATGTTGAAGACCCCGGCCTTCACCCCCGACTCCTGGGCGATCCGGAGCGCTTCGTCCATGGCGAACCCCTTGGCCACCCCACCCAGGTCGAGGATCATCCCCGGTCGGGCGAGGGCCACCGTCCCTGCCGCCTGGTCGACGTGGACGTCCTTCCAGTTGACCAGCGACAGGGCCGCCGCCAGGGCCTGGGGCGACGGAACCCGGGGGTTCGCGCCTCCCACGTCCCACAGGTGGGTCACCGGACCGATGGTGGGGTCGAAAATCCCGCCGGTGAGCGCTGACTCGGCCAGGGCGTGGTTCACGACGGTCAGGGTCTCGGGCGAGACTTTGACCGGACCGAGGCCCGCCCTTTGGGAGACCAGGGAAAGCTCGCTGGTGGGGCTGAAGTCGCTCATCCAGCCGTCGATCTGGTGCAACCTGTCAAAGATCTTGACGAAGACGGCGTCGTCTGGATTCCCGTACAGGCTCAGGCTGATGACGGTGGTGAAGATGTCCTGTTGCTGCACCTTGGGCGACCCGGAATCGGCCGGTTGACACGAAGACAAGAGCAGGAGAATCGCCAGAAGCCCTAAGGAAGGGGCAACCCAACGCGTCAAAGTGCGTCCCTGTTTCGACGACCCCTGGCCGAGGACGAGCCGCTTCACGCTAGAGTTTCTCCAAACGTTGGATCAACCGGTCGAGGAGCTGCGACTGCCGTTCCTGGTAGGTTCCTGTTCCTGTCCCAGGTGTGGCGGCCGGACGACTCCCGGCGGGACGGTTTCCTCCGGGTGTTCCATTGCCGGGCGTGCCACCGGCCGTTCCTGGTTGACGGGTCGGCCTGACGGGCTTGAACGCGATCTGTTCGGGGGTCAAGACCGCCTGGAACTGGGTCCAGACGGCCTTGGCGGCGGCGGGGTCGAGGTACAGGTTGGCCTGCCATTGCTTGAGCAGCGGCACGATCTTTTGAGCCTGGTCGGGAGTGAGGGCGACCGCCGGGGTTTCCCGGGAGCCGAACAGCAAGCCTGAAACCTGGCCCGTCAGCGCCTCGAGGCTATAGGGCGCCGGACCCGGCGTGTCAGCGGCGAAGACGACCGGAACCAGCGCGACAACGAACAATGCCATAGTGAGAACAAGCTTCTTCATCATTTCCTCCTAGAAAGGGTGAGAGACGATCTGGGGGTCAATCGAACCTCAAGGCTTGGATCGGGTCCATCTTTGAAGCTTTTTGCGCGGGATAAATCCCGAAGAACACCCCGACCGCCACCGAAAAGGCCAAGGCGATGACGACGAGGGACAGCGAGAGCGAGGTCGGGGTGTGTCCGATCCACGAGATCAGACCCGACGCGACGGCGCCGAATAGCACCCCCAGAATTCCTCCGGCCAGAGACAGGGTGACGGCCTCGATGAGGAACTGCAGAAGGATGTCGGTGCCCCGGGCTCCGAGGGCCTTGCGGATGCCGATCTCCCGGGTGCGCTCGGTGACGGTGACCAGCATGATGTTCATGATGCCGATGCCGCCGACCAGCAACGAGATCCCGGCGATGCTGGCCAGAAGAAGCGTCAGTGTGGCGGTGACGCTCTGGGCCGTCTGCAGGATGTCGTCCTGGCTGACGATGGTGAAATCGTTCGCGGCATCGGAATACAACTTGTGGCGGGTGCGCAGCAAATCGGTGACGCCGTCTTGGACGGCCGTCATCTGGCCCTTGTCGGTGACTTCCACGGCGATGCTCCGCACGTTCTTGACCCCGGCCATCTTGTGGTAGGCGGTGTCGAGGGGGAGCAGGACGAAATCGTCCCGGCTGAAGTACCCTCCGCCTCCCTTGGACTGCATGACGCCGATCACCCGGTAAGGGAAGTTGTCGATCCGGATGGTCTTGCCCACAGGGTCTTGGTCGGCGAAGAGCGTGGCGGCGGTGTCGTGGCCCAAGACGCAGACCATCTTGTGGGTGGCGTTGTCCTCTTCGGTGAAAAAAGTTCCCGTATCGAGGTCCCAATTGTGGACGGCCGGATACACCGCGCTGGTGCCGGTGATGGTGGTGTTCCAGTTGCTACGCTCGAACTTGACCTGTTTGCGGACGGTCAGTTCGGGGGCGATTCCCGTGATCCCCGCCACCGAGTTCAGGGCCTGGGCGTCGTCGTAGGTCAGCGTCGGAGAGGTTCCGGCTCCGTCGCGGACCGGGCCGTTCGCCGAAGTGGATCCGGGGATGACGGTCAAAAGGTTGCTCCCCAGGCCCTCGATCTGGGCCTTGACCTGGGCTTGGGCCCCTTCGCCGATGGAAACCATGGCGATGACGGCCCCGACGCCGATGAGGATGCCCAGCGCCGTCAGAAACGACCTCAATTTGTTGTTCCAGAGACTGTTCAGTGCGCTCTGAAAATTCTCGAGGATTTCCCGGGTGCTGACCCCCGTCCTCCGGGCCGAGTATTGAGAAAGGTCGGAGGGGAGCAGCAGCGGCGGCACCTCTCCCACCGGACCGGAGCCGGGGCGTCGCTGGTCCGAAACGACGACGCCGTCCTTGAACCGGATCACCCGGTCGGCGTAGGCGGCCACCTCTTCCTCGTGGGTTACGACGACGATGGTCAGCCCCGCTTGGTTCAGGCCCTTGAGGATGAGCATGATCTCCCGACCCGTGGCCGAATCGAGGTTACCGGTGGGTTCGTCGGCCAACAGCACCGGGGGCGCGTTCACCAGCGACCGAGCCAGGGCGACCCGTTGCTGCTGTCCTCCAGAAAGCTCGCTGGGGGTGTGGCCCCGGCGGTCCGACAGCGTGACCATCTCGAGCAGCTTGTCGGTCCGCTCCTGGTCGGTTTTCCGGCCCGCGTACATCTGGGGCAACTCGATGTTCCCTTGGGCGGTCAGCTTGGGCAGGAGGTTGAACGACTGGAACACAAACCCCAGGTTCTGGCTCCGGACCAGGGACAACTCGTCGTCGCTGAGCTGGGACACGTCTTTTCCGTTCAAGACGTACCGGCCCGAGGTGGGGCGGTCGAGGCACCCCAGAAGGTTGAGGAACGTCGATTTACCCGACCCGGAAGGGCCCATCACGGCGGTGAATTCGCCCCGGGCGATGGTCAGCGACACGTCGTTCAGGGCGTGGACCTGGGTGGTCCCCATCTGGTAGACCTTCGTCACTCCCTCGATGACGATCAGGGCGTCGCTCACCGCAGCGACCTCAACAGCTGGCTCGCCGGGTTGGCCCCCCCGGGAATGGGGTTGGGGTTGGAACCCGTCCGGGGCGCGGCTTTCGGGGCGGCGGCCAGAATTTCCTGGCCTTCGGCCAACCCCGCCTTCATCTCGAGGTTCACCCCGTCGGAAGCCCCGGCTTGAACATCCCAAAGGTAGGTCTGGTCTCCGTCGATGAGGAACACCTGGGTACGCCCGGGAGAGGTCCGGACCGCGGCGGCCGGAACCACGAGAACGTTCTTCAGGCTGGTGCTGGTGATGTCGGCGGTGGCCGACATCCCCCAGTAATATTCCCCTTTCGGGTTGGGGATGCTGACCAGGATCGTGAAGTTCGTCACGTTCGATTGGACGATGGACCTGTAGTCGATTTCGGTGACCCGGCCGGGAATCTTCACCCCGGGAAACGAGTCGAGGCTGACCACCGCGCTTTGACCCACCTTGATGTCGGTGGTGTCGATCTCGTCGGCGTACCCCCGGACAATCATCGGGTCGATGTTCGACACGGTTCCCACCGCCGTCGTCGCGGTCACCAGGTCACCGACGTTCACCAGGAGTTCGGAAACGATGCCGTCCACCGGCGTCTTGATCGTCGTGGAATTCAGAATCAGCTGGGCCTTGAGCCACGCGCTTTGGGCCGCCGAGACCGCCGAGCGTTGGGCCTGGATGTCCTCGGGGCGGCTTCCTGCCTTGACGGCGTCGAACGCGGCCTGGGCAGACTGGAACTTCGAGAAATATTCTTTGGTGGTCCGCTGGGTGTCCTCCCATTGCTGCTGGGTGATCAGACCCTGGTCCGCCAGGTCCTTGCTCCTTTCTTGGGATAATTTTTGGGCTTCAAAGTCGAGTTGGGACTGGAGAAGGGTCGTCTGGGCGGCGGCCAGATCTTGGGGGAGGGGAGCGGTCTGAACCGTTACGAGTTTGGATCTTTGGCTGTCGAGGTTCGCCTTGGCACTGGCTAGGTCGAGGTCGAGCCCCGAGGCGTCGAGTTTCGCGATGACCTGGCCGGCTTTCACCCGGTCGCCGTTCTTCACCAGCAGCGCCACCACCGGCCGGGTCGGCAGGTTGGGGTCGGGCCGGAGGGTCGTGATCGTGTTCGGTTCGATCTTGCCGGTGGCTTGGGAGGTGACGGTGATGTCTCCCCGGCTGACGGCGACGCTCCGACCGATGGTGGCTTTGGTTGAGTTCTGGACTCCCGGTCCCCAAAGGGTCAGCGAGAGTCCCGTGGTGGCCACGATCACCACCACCGCGATGAGAATCCAGACGGTTCTTTTTTTCATGGGGGCCATCCTTGGGCTTTGTTCAGGGTCAACCATGCGGTTTCGAGGATGGTTCGGGCCTGGGTCAGCTGGTAGGCCGCCGCTTCCTGGGCCGACAAGGCGTTCAAGACATCGAGCCGGGCCGACAGACCCGTTTGAAATTTCAGCTGCGCCGATTCCACGGCGAGGTTGTTTTCCTCGAGGGCGCGTTGGGCCAGCGCCACCCGGGCCTGGGCGTCTCCCAGGGCAAAGACGGCGGCGTCGACGTCTTGCAGAACGGTATTCCGGGCCACCGCTCTCTGGTTGGTGTTCAGGGCCACGGCCTTCTGGGACGAGACGGCCTGGGAGGCGGCCCATCCTCCATCCCACAGGCTGAAGTTCAACCCGAGGCCACCGGTGAGTCCCGAATCGTTCACGGGAACCGTGCCCCAAACCCGTTTGAGGGTGACTCCCCCGGTCAGGTTGACGGTGGGATAGAACGCCGCTTGTTTCAGGCCGAGGTCGATGTCGGCGGATTGTCTGTCGAGTTCGCCCTGCTGCACTTCGATGCGGTACCGGTAGGCCGTTTCCAGGACGAGGGCCCGGGCCGGGATGGTCTGGGGATGTTCCGGAGGATCCTGGGCGGTCACGGGGGAATCCCAGGGTCGTCCGAGGAGAAGGTTCAGCTTACCCCGGGCGGTTTCGACGTCGTGCCCCGCCGACAGGGCGTCCAGCCTCGCGGTTTCGGCGGTGGTGTCGGCCTGGATGACGTCGAGCCGGGTGACCGTCTTCGATGCGAGGTAGGCCCGGGTCGCGACCGCGTTCTGCTGTTGGGCGGTCCACGCGGCGTTCTTGGCGTCCAGGGCCTTCTGGGCGCCCCAAAGCGCGATGTAGGCGGTTCGTACGCCGTCGAGGATGGTGTCCCGGGCGTTCAGCCAGACCAGCCTCCGGCCTTCCTGCTGGAGCCTGGCGATTTCCAGGGTGCCTCTGGTCTTTCCGCCGGGATAGCCGTCGAACAACTGCTGGCTCAGATCGAGGCCCACGTTGGTGGTGGGAAGGATGGCCCCGCCGTAGTCCTGGGCCAACTGGTGGGAAGCCGTGAGGGCCACCTTCGTCGACGGGTTGGCCAGCGTGAGGCTTCCCGAAAGCGCCTGGCCCGACTGGGTCTGGCCCGTGGTCCCCAGGCTGTTCGAGGTCGTCTGGTTTTGGACTTGGCCTCCGGCCGAAGTGGTTCCGGTCAGGGCGAACCCGTTCTGGGCCTGGGCCTGACGGTAGGTCTCCTGGTCCTGTTCCCAGGTCAGCCGGGCCACCAGGGCGTCGGGACCGTGGTCCCAGGCCTCTTCCACCGCTTGGTCAAGGGTCAACGATGAAAGATCCTGGGCCCCGGCCGCCAGCGCCGGAAGGGAAAAAAGGATCAGGAAAAAGCGAACCCGTGGAAACCTCATGCCTGTTAAAACGTGGAGCGACCCGAACGATACGGCGTGGCGGATGTCTTCAGAATTCCTTAAGATTCCGTCAGTTCTTTCTGGGGAAGGGCTTCGAGGTTCTCGGGCTGCGGCAATTCGGCAAACTGCGGGCTATCCAGTCCCAGGATCCCCTCCTGATGGCTTCTGCGTTCGAAGAGCCAAAACGCCGCTGGGACCACGAAGAAGGTCAGCACCGCAGAGGTGACGATACCGCCCATCATGACGATGCCCAGAACCCGGCCGAATTCCGAACCCTGGCCCGTGCTGAAGATCAACGGGAAGCTGATGACCAACACCGTGAGCGTGGTCATGACGATGGGGCGGAACCTCAGCCGGGCCGAGTCGACCAGGGCTTCCCTCAGCGGCATGACCTCCAGGCGTTCCACGACGAAGTCCAGGTAGATGATGGCGTTCTTGGCGGAAAGACCGATGAGCATCAGCATCCCCAGCATTCCGAAGACGTCCAGGCCTCCTCCCACGAAGAAAATCAGCCAGAGGGCGCCGACCACCGCGAGGGGAACCGGCAGAAGAAGGTAGACGGGGTATTTCCAGGAATTGAACTGGGCGCCCATGACCAAGTAGACCAGGAACATGGCCAGGAGGAAGGCCAGGGGGGCCGCCGTCTGAAGCTGGGCGGCCAGGGCCGTCGGACCGAACTGGCTGGCGTCGCCCAGGTTGACCGAACCGTTGAGGATGCCGTCCTTGGTCAGCTCGGCGATCAAAGCGTTCTTGAAAACAAGGATGGGAGGCGCCGAGGGAATCAAGTTGATGTCGAGCTGGGCGGAGTACAGGCGGTTGTACCGGGTCAGGGACGCCGGAGCCGGAGCCATGGAGAAGTGACCCAATTGCCCCGCCGACAAGCTGGTCTGGAGGGTCGAAGAATAAACCGGCAGATTCAAGAGCGACTGGGTGCTGTGCAGGAACGAAGGGTCCAGCTGGACGTTGATCGGGTAGGCCAGTCCCCCGATTTCCGCGTTGGCCGCCTGAACCCCGGTGGCGTAGGTCTGGAGCGCCAGCGCCGCCGTGGAAGGGCTGAGGCCCGTCCCCTGAAGCTTCTGGGGATCGGGGACGAAGTTGTCCTGGGTCGTGTTCGTGATGCTGGAATTCACGTCGGTGACCTGGGGGTTGGCGTTCAGAGCCGCAATCACCTGGTCATTGGTCTTGACCAGAAGGCCGTAGTCGACGCTGGTCAGCGTCAACGAGAGGCTGGCGTTGCTGGAACCGCCGCCGCCCCGGGAACCTCCGGCGCTCACCGAGAATCGGCTACTGGGGTCGACCCTCTGGATCACGGGGGTGAGGGATTTGCGCCAATCCAGGGTCAGCAGGGCCGAGTTCCTGCGTTTTTCGATGGGGCCGAGGGTGGCGGTGATCTGGAACGTCCCGGCTCGGCCCG
>JGI26470J50227_1001034_pt1 | contig 10389 bp, 14 predicted proteins | sample FreactTroBogLake_FD_50227 | JGI IMG/M metagenome (IMG submission 50227) | reverse complement strand
AAATTTTGTAGCCAAATCACCAGTTTTAGTTTCAATTTTTTCTAAAGCTCTTCTTGTTGAACGCTTATTATTATGAATACCAGTCAATTCTCCAAGATACTGTTCTTGAACCATTTTGGCCAAAGCACCACCACATCTTTTAGTAGCATCATTAGCTGCCTGCGTTGCTCTTCTTGCAGCAATTATATCTGAATTGCTCGAGGTTTCATCTGCAAATTTATTCATTCTTAATGCTTTTTTATGTGCTTCTTCTGCTTCTGAGTGGTCGGAATCCATTCCGCCTCTTTCTGCATGCTTGTTTGCCATAACATTATGATATGCAGCCATTTTAGCAAAATCCATTGAAGCTTCTTCAAGATCTTCTGCTTCTTCTTTCATTGACTTTTTGCGATCACGAAGTTTGTCAAAATCAGCTTTTGTCAACTTACCGAAAGGAGGAGCAACATCAAGGTTCTTTTGACCACCCTTTAATTCTTCTTCCATTTCTTCGCAGCCACAATTCTTTTTACCGCAATCTGGGCAAACGCCCTTCATTTTCTTTGCTGCTTCAAACATATTACTTGGATTTGATTCTTGTAATCTCAAAAATGCTGCAACTAATGAAGATGTTTCTTCTTTTACGGACTTTTTACTCTTTGTTGTTGGACCGCCGTCTTCATAATTCATATCTGGTTTTGCTGAACCCTGAAGAGCAGCTCTCTGTTGTGGAATATCCATACCTGGTTTAATAAGAGAACTAGTTGATGCAGCTGCAGCTGCCGGAGCTGGTTTTGGAGCAACAGGAGCAGGAGCTGCTTTAATAGCTGGAGCTGCAGGTTTTGGCACAGTTCCTAGTCCAGCTGGTCTTGGAGTTGGCATTGGAGGAGCTACTGGTTTTGGAGCAGCTGCAGCTGCTCTCGCGCCCGCTGGTTCAACAACGCTACCTCTACCAGCGCCGCCACCTGGTCCTTGATTGCCTGAAGAAGATCCACGACCGGCTCCTGCAGAAGTAGAAATATTACTTGCAGCAGCTGCAGCATCAGGACTTCCTTGATTACTGGCAGAAACAGCTGGAGGTTTTGGTGCTGGAGTGGATGGTACTGCAGTAGATGTTGTTGTAGAATCGTTAGTCATGCTTGATGATCTACGATCTGATCTTGCATAATTAGGATCACGATCAGCTCTATAGCCAGGTTCGCCTGGTTTTGGCGCAGGTTTATCGCTTTGCCCCCAAGTTGATGGGTTCCACCAATCTTCTTTTTGCATGCGTGCAGCGCGTTCTTGATTAGCCTTTAGATGTACTTCGGCAATTGCCTGCATTAAGTCTTTATTCATTTGTTTTTCCTTTGAAAGAGTTTTTACTATTTAATATTTTTTAAATCTTAGTTTGAAACTGTGTCTTTATCTGGCTTTATAAGGTTAGGGTTCCAAACAACCCCATCAACTTCTTTTGTTGGGCCATTACCGCTTTGTTCGCTATGTTTAGTTAATTTACTGCTCTTAACAACCTTTTTAATAGTTGATGCTCTTTTCATATCTTCATCAATAATTTTGGTTTTAATTTCAGCATTTTTGGAAAGCTTAGATTTTCTGTCAAAAGGAGTTAAAACTGACTTTGGTCTGGCAACATTTTCAACTGTTTTACGGTCTTTTGTGCCTTCGGCTTCTTCTTTAATTTTCTTTTTCTTACCGCCGTCTTCATAAGTATTCATTGATTTGCTCATTGTTCCGGCAGTTGCGCCACCGTAAAGACCCAAATCTTCTTTTACCTTTTTCTTTCCGCCGCTTTCTTTTTCAACACCAAATTCAACACCAGCAGCATCTCCAAAAGCTTCTTTCATTTTTTTCTTTTTACCGCCATCTTCTGGTTCTGGATTACTTTGACTTGAAGTTAAACCAGCTGTATCAGGAGGAGCGTTTTCCATCTTGGCGTTTTTTGTGGCTTCTTTAACTTCTTTCTGACCAGGTGTTTTTACGGAGTTTACAATTTCTCTTGCTTTACCTGTTCTTTCTTCTTCGCTGGCTTCATCCCAGTCACCACCAGGAGGCCCCTTTTTCTTGGCTGGATTAACATTCTTTTCTTTTTCTTCCTTGAGAAGAACGTTTCTAATCGCGTGGCCTAAACTAACATATGCCATTACTTTGATGCCTTTATTGTTGCTTTAATCATCCATCCAAGTTTTTCTTGCTGTTCAATACGACCCTGAAGATAATTTGTTATTCCATACTTTTTATTTTCTTCTGACTTATCTGCGGCAGCAGTTAGAAGACCAATAATTCTACGATTATCAGTTTCAAGCTCTTTCATCATTTCCATTGGCGAAGGAATGTTTAGCTGATCGTCAACCTTAGTTAACTCTTGAAATCTCATCAAACTTCCCGGAGCATATGCATTCAATGTGCGAATTCTTTCGGCAATGTCATCAACCGCCGCGAAAGCATCTTCATAAATTGTTTTTAAAAATTCATGATATTGAGGAAAATTTGGTCCCTCAACGTTCCAATGAAAATAATGCGCCTTCAAGTAATAGCTAAATGTACTCGCCAAACAAGTTTTAAGACTATCAACTAATTCTTTCATGAATTTCCGCCTTTTTTAGTTAATCCTCTTGCGGCATTAAGAAAATCGCCATAAGATGAACCTGTATTATTTTGTTGTGTTTTCCAACTATTAAATTCGTCTTTAGAAACAGTTCCTTTGCCTGTTTTAGCGGCATTTGAAAACTGAAATGGTTTTGGCGCCGTTGTTGCAACAGGAGCAGGTTGTTGTGTGGGAGCTGGAGATGAAGTCGTTTGTTTTGTTGATGTTGGTTCTGACGTCAAACTATCTTGTTTTCCTGGGCCAACATCATATCTGCTACCAGCGGTAATATCACCAGAAGAAATTCTTGATTTTACATTGGCAACATCTGTTGCTTTTTGAAGAACTGATGGATCAGACACAACATTATTAGATGGCGTATTGTCGCTCTGTTGAGCGCCTCTCATAAATTTTGTACTGGTTGGTCCGGTGTAATTATATGGAGTTGAATTGAAAATTCCCTTATCAAAAGGTCCTAAATTATTAGGTGTAGAACCATTTGCTTCTTTAAAAAACTGTTTAAAACTTTTCATTTTATTCCTTTCCTCCGCCACCGGAGCTCCCGCTTTTGCCTGGAGGTAAACTTCTAATTGAGCCATCGGCCATTCTAATTTTAACATTTTTCAATTGTTTTACGTGTCCAGCAGCATCTCTTATTGCTACTTCTTTAACTACACGCTTAATAGTATCTTTGGCAGATTGACCAGGAGTCATTTCTTTTTCTATATCAGTTAAAGAATCAGTGCCAATAAATCTGCTGTTTGGTTTCGTAAAATCTTTGGAAGTTTTTTCGGCACCAGTATAAGATTCCGATTTTGGAACACAATTGGGAACAGTTTTACCATTCTTTTTCTTTGTTCCATACGCTTCATAGCCCTTCCAACAAGGGTTATTCATCATTTTCTTTTCTTCAAGTTCATTTTCTTCACAATGCCATTTACGTAATGATTTATTGATTCTTGAATCTGGATCATGAGCCGTTTTGGCAGAAGTTAAACGCTTTTTCATTCCACTCATACGGGCGCAAAAGCTTTTGCGACGGTTTGCAGCTTTTGAACCTGCTTTTAGTTTAGAAGGTTCTGTTGTTACTGCTGTTTTAAGATGGCTTCCCGGATGTTCTCGACGATATGCCATAACACCAGCTTTTGTCAAACCGCCTTCTGGATTTTTGTATTTTGAGTTCTGCCAATCTTCCATTAAATCCTCGTCTAATTGTGAGGCAAAACCTCTAGCGATAAATGAATTGACTCTATCAAATGCAAATTGTTCCGGAGTTCCTTCAAAGGAATCATTCCAGATTGCATATCCTCTACGATATACTTCTTCAAGTATATCAACTGGGATACTTGATTTTTGAGATTTTTTATAAAGCGATAATTTCGCTAAGTTAGTGAGTTGTATAGCAAAACCTGCAAGTTGTTCTACAACAACTAGCTGAGGATCAAATGTACTAAACTTTTTAACCATTGGAGTTTCCCTTTAGGCTTATCCAAGAACTTCTTGCAGGTCTGCCATGGCCTTACTGCACTAACAATTTATTTATATATTAAAGCTGTTCAAGTAAATTCCAAGTACAAACAACATTAGCAGTAACACCACCCGATGCCAATTGCATCAATGCAATAGTTAAAGTTGCAGGATTACCGTTAATATCAGAACCAAAATGTATAATAATCATTTAATCCATGGGCGAACATATTAAAACCTGATGGCCCAGTACCATCCAAACGATCTTGATTGAACGAGTTGGCATAAGTTCTATCTTCAATTACCGAACCATTTGTAAGTTGGCGGCGAACAACAACGGCCAATGTGTTGGCAGTTTGTTCCCAAAAGAAGTTTTTCGTCAGCCATATTATTTTCCTGAGTTCATACCCGATTGAGTGTCAGTAAATAGTTTTCTTGCATCTTCATCGGGAACATGAGAAGGAACACCATGTCTGAAACTATCAAAATCGCCTGCTTGTGCGGCCATTCTCATTTTACTTGAAGACATACCCTCAACTCCTTCGGCGTCAGGATCTCTATCGCCAGCCGACACAACTTTTAATTTATTGAAATTATAATACCCGTGTTTGCCAGGAACTCCATTATACTGTTTAACCATTTTGTCAAATTCAGGAACTCTATCAGAACCAACTACGACAGTTGCTTCCGGATGTCCAGCGGCATGTAATCTACTTAGATGATGTAAAATTGTTGGTGTTTCTTTGGAAGAACCAACAAAGTTTGTTTGTGGGAAAAACTTTCTTGCATGTTCCAACTTTTGATCAATATTCAAAGGATTTTTCTTTGAATCCTGTGAATGAGAAAGAATAATTTCATGATGAGCGCCTTGCTTATTGGCCAAATCCTGAACTTTTTCAATTACCTTTTGATGACCAATAGTTGGACCAGGATTCATTCTTCCATAATTCAATACAACTGGTCTTGTATCTTGTGTTGTTTCTTTTAAGTATCTAAGAAAACTACGTAGCATTTGCAACTGCCTGTTGTTTTTGGAAAGCACCCTTCAAGAAATTTTGACGAGCAAATTCTTTTCTTTTGACAAATTTAGTCATTTCGCCTTGTTTATTCGCAGCAACAACACCTTCTGGATCAGTGCCTTCGCCGCCAATAGAATGTCCCCATGGATTGTTTTTGGCCATAACACCAGTCAATACATCTTTTGCTTTTTGAAGATGTCCATGAAGTTCCAAAGCTTTCTTAAAATGATCTTTATTATCATATATTTCCTGCATATTTGCAGCATGAGCCTGGCGTCTTTTATCCTTTGAAGCTTCAGTTTTTACTGAATCAAGATCTTTTTGATGTTTTGCTTGAAGATGAGCAAGATAACCTTCAACGGAAGGTTCTCCACCTTGTCTCACCATGTCATTAACATGACCTTCCAAAGCTTGACCATGTTTAGAAACTGCATCAAAAGCTTCTGGACTCATACCACGATAAGCTCTTGTGGCAGCTTCTCTATGATGAAGAAACTCTTGTTGTTCTTGTGGAGTATAATTAGCTGGATTTACTGATATTGATGGGTCAATATTATGTACATCTGGATGATTACTTAATCTAGTTCTTTCTTTATCATCCAATGGACCAGCTGCCATACCTTCTAATCCAGCGCCTTTTGGACCTTTGTATTTTGTGTGTACAACAACGCCCATTTTGGATGCTTTCATTTTGGCAGCATCAGCGGAATCAGTTGGTGTTGAATATGTAATAGTATTTGGAGTAACACTATGACGCCCGCCCGATGTTTTGATGTCGGGTTTAGTATACATCATATCACCCTGATATACATCTCCTGCTTTTGCATTTTGTGGCATAATTTTAGGCAGATGTTCCAAAGCAGCATGCATCTTTTCGGCTAACCCAGGAGAATGACCATAATGTTGATCTACATCTTCATGAGTAAAAGCAAGCTTAGGTGTTTTGTTGAAAGCGCCTTTAGTTGCCACAAAAAACTGACCAGTTTGTGGATGATGGCCGAATACTATTGAAGGAGCGCCATCAAACTTTGTGGAAAAATGTGTTGAAGTATTTTTACCCAATAGTTTTTTGTGAGCGTCGTCAAGGAAATCAGCTGCTCTGGATACGCCTGCATGACCATCATAAATTGCATTATCTTCAAGGTGACGTAGATGAGTAAGCTTTCCGGCTTTAGGATCAGCAACTGCAGCTTCCGTTAAATATGTTTTAAAATCTAACATTATTGAGCTCCTGTAATACGCATATTTTTAGCGTGTTGAATATCAGCCGGACTATTAAATGCCACACCACCATGTTCTCCGGAAGGACCGCCATCATCAGCCCATCTACCCAAATCTTCAGAATCTTGTGGTTGTTGTGGCATTTTTAAAATTGGTTGAACTTTCTGAGGTTGTTGTACAATCGGAGCAACTGGTTGTTGTACTGGAACAGCAGCTTTACGAGATTTAACAGGTTTTGATGTTGGAGAAGAAGCAACTGGCGAAGCAGTTTTATCTTTTTTAGTTAAAAATGGAGCTTTAGTTGTTGAAGCGAATCCTTTCATTGGCCCGCTTCCCTTTTTAATAGCTTGATCTAAAATTGGTTCGTAGGAATCAGCGCCCTTTCGTCTGCCTTCAATTCTAAAACTAATACCACCACTATGGGGCGCAACTCTAAAATGTTCAAAATTTTCCAACTTGGATGCGTCATCAGACATATCAGACATGTGATGAGTAGCTCCGCCCTTTTCATCAGGTCTAGTATGTAATCTAAAATGTTGAAATTGTGTTTGAGGAGCAATTCTTGATTTTACATAATTTCTAAGAAAATTTTGACCGTCATCAGAGCTTGATCTTTTGGTCAAACCTTCTGACATTTTGCGAGCCATTTCTTTTTGCGCTGATAATGCAGATTTATCCGCTTGATCAGCTAAATTTTTGTCTTCTGGATTACTTGAATTTTTTAATTGTTTGTAATGTTCATGATCTTTAATGCCGAGACCAGCAGTAAATTTTTGATGATTTGCTCTTAAGTTAGATAAATCGCCTCTGTTCAAACCACCAATATTTTCAAGCTCTTCCAATCCATTATTTCTGAGGTTCATATCCTTGGATTTACCATATTTTAAGCTTACGCCCAATGGACCTTTTTCAGTTTTTACCATAACATCTGCATCAGAATTGGGGTCTTCCACAGAAGTAAATCTTTTATGATCTCCTGGTTGTGAAGTCCAAGCAGTTTGATTGATTTGATTGTGACCAGCTGAAGCCAAATGAGATCTGATATGATTGGCGCCTCCAATCGCATGCGTGTTGATCTGATTGTACAAATTAGGGTCTCTGGCATCTAATTCTTTTTTAATATAATCATGAACATCTTGAGGTGTTTTGCCTTCTTCGTCTCTATAATGAGTCAATAATTTATTGGGAGCGCCAGCCTCATTAGTTCCATGTTGTAAATGAGAACCAGCAAGAATTTCATACAACTTACCTTTGGCATCATTAAGATTAAATTCTTTTTGTTTTGGTGGCTTCTTAGTTCTTGTTGCCTCATATAATTCAAGATATTTAGAAAAATTAATCATCAAACTTTCCTTGTAGTAATTGTTGTTTCCCCAGTTTTGGGATTGTGTTGTACATGATGGGCGTGAAACTCTACATCTTTATATTTTTTCTTCAAAGATAACATAGCTTCTAAATTTTCTGCCGAATCATCATATAGATGTACTCTTTTATAACCATGTTTGTCAATAGCATCAGTCATAACTGACTTCTTTGCTTCTGAAGCTTTTTTATTTTCGTTTGGGGGATTGCCTGATCTTCTGACGTGAACCTTACCAATATCAATACCAAACTTTTGCATATGATGAGCAAATTTCGGCTGGTCATCCAAATCTGATCTGGCAGTTAATATTTCTACCTTTCGACCCTTATCCGATAAACTTTTTAGTTTATTTATGACCTTTTTAATTGGCTTTGCGGATTGACCGAATGTGTCTGATGATTTAAATTCGCCAAAATCATATGAATGACCTTTTGGCAACGGATGCGTATTATACTCAGAACTAGTTAATGTTCTAACTCTTTTTCCGCTTGGATCTTTAACATGAATTCTCAATTTACTATTATCATGATGAACCAATGTATCATCTAAATCATAATAATGAATTTCGTGCTTCGGATTTGAAGTTTCTTCAATGATAAAATCGGTGAAATCTTTAAATGAAATCATGATTATTCCTAAATTTAAATTACTGATTATTTATAGTTATTGGATANTAAAAAAAAAGGCGAGCTTTTCAGCTCGCCTTTGACAACGAAAATACGGTTAAGGGGAACCCCACCCATGTTTTCTCAACTATTCCGTGACCTCNAAGATCTCGTGCCGCTTGCGACTTTGCGCAATACATATTTNCGTTTGTTTTATTTATATATTTGATGTAACTTTTTTTGTATTTTTGAAAATATTTTTNAAAATAAATGATGGAGTCCAAGAATCAAAACCTCCGCCTAGATTTAGATGACGCATNAACTTCTTTGCTTCATTTCTATCATTAAAGGTTTTAATTACCTGTTCAGTTTTNGTTTCTACTACGGAGGTTTGAACAAGCTTATAATTCATTAAATGATGACCTTCTTTTCTTCAGTTTGTGGGTAAATGTCAACTACTTGAATAGGAGTCCAATCAGACAGAGTTGGTAAACCCTGTTCACTAACAATAACCTTACGAATTTGTAATTCATAATTAGTAACAACCAATTCTTTCTTTGGACGAGGAAGAGTAATTCCATCCCATTCAGGTTCATACCAATCCCAATAATTAACTGCTCTAATGTCACCAATCAACTGATTGCTCATTTTACTTCTCCGTATTTATCTTAGTTTCAATCCAACTCCAAATTTTTTCATGAATCCAATANTGNAGGAAATGAAANCCCATTAGAGCAAGAGTAAATAAACCACCAGTTTCCGCGGAACCTGTCAACTTCCAACTNCCTANGAAAGTAATACTACCCGCAAATAAACGATAAGTCAAGGCTTTTGCGGTGATAATCCAATTACTTCTCATAATAACTCCTACTTAAACCCAGCGAATTTATCTTTGTTGAATACTGACTTGTATTTCTTTACACGTTCAGCGTCTTCATTACCGAATTTAGAGTTGTCGAACACAGACTTATCTTCCTTCTTTGGACCATCAAGAATATCATCTTGTGCTGACTGTTCTACATCAAAGAGACGCATTTTGCTACGATCAACCCCAAGAACAAACCGACGATTACTCCCGGGATCAGCGTATCGATTTTTAAGCTGCTTAACCATAATCTGACCCAGGTCTTGAAGTTCTTCGGTTGCGATAAGTGCAAACATAAAATCAGCTGTGGCTGGGAGTCCAAAGGATTCTGATGTATCTTCCAAACCCACGTCTGAGCTCGAATTGTGTGTCAAAATATCATTAGCGTAAAATAGATGATTTCTTGACACTTCAATATCAATCATATCCATCTCACCAATTTCTTCGATGCTAACTACTTCAGACCACATTACCCAACCTCCCTCTAACATATCCAAGTTTATTATACTCTTTTTCTTCCCAAACATCAATGCTATAAGATTTCGTACCGTCATTAACCCAGCAAGTACCTTTTCCAACAATCCAACCATTTGGCACTTCACTTTCTTTTTTAATGAATCTTCTCTGTTTTTCTTCAACATTAAAGATACAAAAACGGTTAGAAGATTTTTCAGATAACTTTTGTTTTGTTTCTAAAGATGGCCCTGATCGTCGCTTTGCAATTTCCGAAAGCTTTTTCTTTGTTTCTTCGCTATGAAGATGACCATAGTTTTTATATAAACCATTATCAAATCTATGTTTTTTAGTTTCACTTATTTTATTTTTAGATTTTTCTGANAANTTAATACCCTTGTTCCAGGCCGAACCGTTTTCGATGTTTTCTTTCACTAGCTGATAATCTGCACCATGATAATCTTTATTGATGATAACCTCAGTTTCATACCTCATATTATATCCTCTACCATCTTTATGGTGAGACATAAATTTTTTTATGTAAAAATTTTCCACATCATTGGCTATTTGATCGTCGCAAACACACAATAGATCTATCGTGAAATTTCTTTTACCGTATTCTAAAATTGCTTCATGTAATAAATGATTACTTTCTCTAGATACCATTCTTATATGTTGGGAAAACCTATCTTCCAAAGAATTTTTTGTTCTCCCAACATAATACATTTTAGGTTCTGTACATTGGTTGGTTATTAAATAAATTTTAGTAGACATATGATTCTCCATATCTTTAACTCATATATCTATTTATAATAAAATGCTATTTAACTTGCAGA
>JGI26470J50227_1001033_pt1 | contig 10391 bp, 12 predicted proteins | sample FreactTroBogLake_FD_50227 | JGI IMG/M metagenome (IMG submission 50227) | reverse complement strand
GAAAGGAATGGGCGAAATCACTTTCCCGCCGCAAGACCCGCCGTAGGCGCGGCAGTCGATTAAACGAAGGTCATCGTCGGCATGCCTTCCATGACAGACGCGGTGACGCTGATCGTGTCATGTCCGTCTTCGCCCATTTCGCGAGTCGGAACCGAAAACATGACTCGCGCCGTGATCGTGGACGTCGAAGGGTCGGAAATCTCAATCCGCAAACGGCCATACGCGGGCGCGGCATTAATCCCGCTACTCAGGCTCACGTTTGGAGTCAGGTTGTTGAGCACTTGCCACAGGGCCGGGGTGTAGTTGAATTTCAGTTCAAACTGACCACCTTCCCCCCAGCCCGGCAACATCTCTTTCGCGCCGCCGGGTGAAACAAGGTGTGTGACATCCATCTTGTCGAAGTCGCCGCCGGTGTAGCTCGCGGTAACAAGCTCCGGGACAGGATTGCATCCCGAGACGATAGTATCCGCGCCCGAACCCGGCGGATCGTAGTTCGTCATCACATACAGACCCGACCCGTAGTTGTGTTGAGTCGTTGACCGTTGAGACATTAGTAACACTCCTCATAGTAGATGCGGTAATCGGCGGAAAAGTTAAACCACGGAGTTTCAGTCCCCAGGATCGGCGCGGCGTCCTGCGCCCGAAATCGGATGAGTTCTGCGAACTGGACAATCACCGGATTGTTTCCGTCAGCGGGCCACGGCCACGAACCCTGAAACTGATCCAGTCCCCGCGCGCTTTTGGTAGCGCTCATCGTCCCTGCGCCATAGATGTTCGATGCAATATCCGATCCCAACGCATGATCCTGAGACCAGATATCCAGTTGCATCACTACGATTGCTTCGCCGGTTGCGGTCTGTAGGTTCTTGACCCGACCGCGATAGATTTCGGTGTAAACGGCGAACGGTGTAGTAGTCGCGGGCTCGCTCAACTCCGGGTAAATCTGCCCGTTAAGTCGAGATTCGCGAGCATTCACCCAGGCGACAAACGCGGAGAGGAATCGGTTATCCATTACCTTTCTTCCCCGCGTTGCGAACCGCTTGAGTCCATGCGGCGCGGACTATCGACTCACACAGCGAGCTATTGCCCTCCCAGGCGGGCCGTAGGAACGGCTGCGGCTTCGCGCCTGCGGTGTGATTACCGAAGACCGTCGTACCATCGGACAGCACTTTTCTCCCGCCGCCGGGCGCTCGGGGCGCGGTCCCGAACTCGACAAGGTGCGCGTACTTAACCGGGTTGACGGTGATCTCCCGACCGTTGAACGTCACCACCTTGCGGAACCGTTTCACCGGGGCGCGCTTTCGCTTTCCCGCCGCGAATTCGTCCTGTTGTTTCTGAAATTGCTTCTCGCTCAAATCCTTTCTCGGGCCGACGATCCCGACGATTTTCTTCTCGCCTTTCTTCCCCGAGACGACTTTCCGCCCGAGAGCCTTTCTCAGTGACCCGGTTCGCTTCGGGACGTTCGTCCGTGCGGCGGAAAGGATCACTTTGGTACAGTCGCCGATTGCCTTCCGGCTCGCCTTGCGAAAGAGCTTCGGTTCAAGCTCCAATAAAAGAGCCTGGATACCTTCCGCGCCGATAATCCGGGCCTTGATCGGTATTGGCATAGTTCACCCCATACCGGTTTTCGGGGCGGCTTCCAGAAGCAAGACCGTCATCCAATCCGAACTGGTTTCAGACGGCAGCGCGACGACGACGTTTAGCGTTCTCGTGACGCCCTTTCGATCCTGCCAGATTGCGCGCCAGTCGTGACCGATTGCATAGGTTCGGGCGCGGCATGTCAGTTGATAGTCATGCTGCGGGACTGGTTGAGCGCCGTAGGTTCGTTGCCCGCCGCCCGTCGCAGTAATGTGAACGCGGTCAGTGCCGACGTTCGACCACGTTACGACAGGTTGGCCTGTCACCCCGGCGGTGCGGGTAGGCTGTTGCCATGTAATGAGGTCGCGCAGTGCGCCCGCGTTCGTGTTGGGTACGTTCATCGGTAGTATGGTTCCCCGATGTAGTCGATAAGATGCTGCGCCACCATCGGGATTCCCAGCGCGTTCATGTCTTTCGAGTCGCCCTTATTCGCGTACCAGTGCGCCGCGATCATCTTGATACATGCCTGATATTCCGCCGGAACATTCCCGAGAGACGTATAGCCGACATCAAGCGAAATCTGAACGGCGTCAAGTAATCCCGGCTGCGTGATCGGGTAGGTCTGACCATACGCGGGCCGGAACAGCGGTGGGCGGCGTTGCAGCCAAACTTGATACAGGCTTGACGCCCACGTTTGCAGCGTGCCGGATGGATCGATGTACTTGATTGAGTTAATCGCGTTCAGCGGCCAAACGGGTAACTCAAGCGCGATCCCGCCGGAATACGCTTTGTTGATTGCAACAAGGGTCGCGTCACCCCAAACCACCGGGCCGAAGTATTCGAGGTTCAGTTGAATCGTCCGCTCGGCAATAAACGTCTGCGTGACTCGTTCGACGTAGTTCGTCGCAGCATTCACCAGCGTTGTCAGCAGCGCGTCATCATTCGAGTAGCCGATGACTAAGTGCGCCTTGATATCACTCAACGACACAGGTTGCCACGATGGTGCCGTGAGAACCTGGAACGAATGCGATAGTAGAACTGACTGACTCATTGACCGTTATTAGCTCTTGCGGATTGTCGCGGGCCGACGGATGACGCCGTTATTCGAGGTCGCCGGTGCGGGTCGCAACTGCGGTGCCTGGACTCGCGGCGCAAGCTCTCCCCGCTGCGCGGTGCTTGGCGGCGGGAATGAATCTAGCGCCAATCCGACGCCGTTTGCCACCAGAGTTTCGGCCACTCCGATCACGACATCGACGACAGACCCGACAGGCGCGAGCCGACAGGGTTTCACGATCTCAACTCGCATGGTTCACCTTTGGTCTTGACTGATTCGAGAGGAAGGGCGGCGGGAAAAAGTAGTCTCATTCCCGCCGCATGACCCGCCGTAGGCGAGGCGGATTAGATCACCGGCGTTCGCATCACTGCTGTTGCGCCTTTCGACGCCGGAAGTGTCGGGGTGTTTTCACCTCGCCACAGTTTGCCGACCACGGCCAGATATGCGCCGGTCGAACCGTTGCCCACGGTCACAATCGGCTTGATGAATCGCATTCGACCGCGCAAGTCAATCTCGAATTTTTGGATCGTGTTTCCGCTCGCCGAAGTCGGCAGCACAGAAAGCGCGGCTTGATCGTTGTTGTCGGTGCCGACTCGCGTGCCCACGACATCGACGTAAGACCCGCCGGAAGTGTCGCACTCTTGGAGCTTCAGCGTGGTCAACGCCACATCAAGAGCCCCGATGATGACGGACACTTCGAGATACCGAAAACCTTGCGTGTCGATGTAGCCCGCGCTGGCGGTCGCGTTGTTGACTTTGGCCTGCGGCGCGAACGAAACGACTTCCTTATACGTCGGAGGAAGCATAATTCACCTTGGATGGTTCTTGTTTGGTAAAGCCAGTGACAGTTACTTGTCACTGGCGGAGTTGTGTTGTTATTCCCGCCGAAAACTCGCCGTAGGCGAGGCGGTTAGCTCGCGGCCAACTGGAAGCCCAAAATCGGGCCGGGCTTCGTCGAATCCTTCGGATCGGTCAACGTGTGAATGTTGACATCAACGCGGCTCGCCATGAACAACGTCATCAGTTGTTTAATCATGTCATCGTTAATCATCCCGCTTTGGAACTTGCGCTCCCGACGGTCGCCGATGAACGCGCCCAAAGACAGGTCGCCGTAAATCAAGCCAATGCTTGAGTTCGTCAGCGCGCTGGACTTCGGCAGCACGTTGGTAAACACGACATCCGTTCCCAGGAACTTCATGATCCCGCCGTTCGCAATGTCCTGCGGTGCAGTGCGATTACCTGCGAGTTGCAGCGGCACCATGACGTTCCAAAAAACCGACTTGTGGCAGAACCAAACCGGATTAGCGCCGGGATAGTTCGGGTAGGTCGCCGGGACGTTCTCGAGGTCGGCGAGGGTGACTTGCGCGGCGGTAATGTGAGTTGCGGCGGCGCTCACCAGACTTGCGGCGTTGCCCGACTGCAAGAGCTTCGGCAGAATGCCAGTGATCCCGCCGTAAGTCGAAGAACCGTCACCGTTGAAAGCGGCGTTGTCTTCGGCATACGCGAACGCAATCGCAGCGGTTTTGGTCCACTCATCGCCCAGGTCAATGAGCGAGTCTTCGGAGAGTTGAGCGGAGATTTTGCCGAACGTCGCAAGGTTTTTCGCCACCAGTTGCACGCCGTCATACTTCTGTTCGCTCTGAGTCGGCGACTGACCTTCAGCCACCCAGTAGGCGAGCATTGCGCCAGTCCAGCGAGGAACCCAGAGGGTATCCGAGTCCATCGCCTTGCCTTTGGCGTACTGGCGGAAGACGCCGTACATTTCGGTGAGCTTCACGATTTCGAGGTCAACGCGATCTGGCACGAAATACGCCGCGCCGGTGTTGCTCGAATCGCTCAAGGTCGCCTTGATTTTCCCGTATCGATCTTCGAAAGCTCGCTTGCTCGGGTTGTGCCCGTATTGAGTCGCGGCGATCCAGAGACCGGCCTGATATGCAGCTTCTTCGGCGTCTGGTCCGCTGAATGCCTCAAGTTTCGCTTTGCGCCGGATGTTGGCCGGAATCTTGGTTCCCGCGTGCATCCGTTCGGGCCGGTGAGCGCTGGACAGGCTCGACACGATTGGCGCGCGTTCGAATGCGGCGGCGTGTTCGTTGGCTTCCTGGAACCGCAAGAACCGATCAAGGTCGGCTTTCGCGGACTTCTCGACCAATTCAGCGGCGTCGAATTCGGCGAGGTGCTTTGCTTTGTCTTCGTCGGAAACGCCGTCAGCGCTCGCGGCGAGAAGGGATTTTTCCATCGTCTCACGCGCGGCGTTCGCTTTGGCTCGCAGCGCCAGAATCTTTTCTTCCACTACGTTTCTCCCGCTTGTGTTGGCCGGTGCCAAACGCAAAGGGCGCGGCAACCCGGCGTGATGTTTTTCACGCTTGGATTGTCGCGCCCGCACAGACGGGTTTGACTCACCTATGCTCCCGAAGCTCGCGCACAGACGCAAACGGCGGGAAATGATTTAGTGAATTCATACTACGGTGACAATGGACTGTCAGTCAAGTGACATTCGACTGTCAGTGAGCTACATTTTCAATTTTCGGCGGCGCAGTTCGACTTCATAGTCCGGCTTGATGTCGGCGGATGCGGACATCTGAAAATCTGACATCTTGACGCCGTAGCGCGATAGCACTTCATCCAGGGTCGCAATTCGGTCAATCATGCCTTCCTTAAGGGCTTGTTCGGCTCGCACCATCCCGCCGCGCCCGAAGCCCTCCCGCACGGTCTGTTGAGATACTTTCCGGCCTTTCGAAACAGACCGGACGAACTTCGAATAGTAGTCGTCTACTCCTTCTTTCAGTTCGGCGCGCCCGACATCCGACAGCGGTTCGTATGAGTTCGCCGCTACCTTGCGTTCACCGGCGGAAACAAACGTCACCTTGCGCCCCTGTTCCTCCATCGCCTTCGATACGTCTTCATGCATCATGTAGACGCCAATCGATCCGCACTCCCCGCCGGGAGTCATGCAGAGTTCGGAACACTGCGAAGCGATCCAGTATCCCGCCGAAGCGCACAGCGAATTGACCACGCCGATACATTTCTTGGTTTTGCCTGCGGCAGCGATCTTCGAAGCGAACTCATCCACGCCGTAGACGCTTCCCCCAGGCGTGTCGAAGTCGATGACGATAGCTTCAATGCTTGGGTCGGAAACCAATTCGTCGAAGTGTGCGCCTGCAATCTCCGTTGACGTTCCGCCACTCCAATCGGTGAACATATCGGCGCGTTGCGTGATCGTGCCGTAAACCCCCATCAACGCGACTGCGGGAGTATCGCGCCGACGGTTCCCCGGCTTCGCCGATTTTGCGGCGGGAATGGAATCTCGTTTCTCCATCCAGTCTCGTTCATCACTGTCGGCAACTGGCTTGCCTTGTGCGATCCGCTCGAGGATACGCGCCACTGTCCGACCGTGTTCCGGGAGAATCGCCCACGGTGTAGACATTGCGGCGGCAAAGAGTCGTTCATGTCTCATTTCGGCAACTCCGTGATAAGGTCGGCGACACGTTCGAAGTGCCATTTTTCGACCAGTTTGGTAATGCGTGATTCGAGTTCCGCCGGGTCGCCTTGTGCTGCGGCGGTCAAGTCAGTGACACTGCGCTGACAGTGGCGGGCAGCATAGTCGGAAGGGTCGATACAGCCATAGACCGCAAGCCATGCTTGCACGGCGGGAACAACAGTCTCCTGGACCATCTCCGCATGTCGCCCGTAGAAGTCGCTCACCCATTTCGAGAATTCAGCGGGCTTGCGTGCGGCCTTGATTGCTTGCTCGCCTTCCTTGCGGACACATCGCGCCACGCCGGACAGAACCATCTTTCGAAGTGGCTCGATAATCGCGCCCGCGTCGGTGTCCTTCACCGGCTTCCGTTCGTCATCGCTCGGCTCGTTGATCGGTACGCCTTGCGAAACGTCGTCGGCGGTCTCGGCTTCCGGCGGCGCAACGTCGTTACCGTTTTCATCAATTCGACCCATGTTCAGCGGGAAGAATCTCACGTTCCCGCCGGGGACCGGGTTGTATCCCAGGATGCGCCGGGCTTCGTTGATTGCGAGAATGCCCAGCATCATCAATTCGCGGATCGTCTGCGATTGCTTGAGCGAATCCCCGCGCAGCAAACCAGACAGAATGTGTTCGACGAATAGCCCTTTGTCTTCCTTCTTTCGCGGGTTGAATAGTTTCCGGGTTCGCTCTTGTTCGATTCGCTTCAGGATCGGCAGCAAGCAGTAGACGACGAACCCGATGTTCAACTCTTCAATCCCGGTGCCCCATGCGGTTGTCTTCTCGACATCCCCGACAAGGTGCGGCGGGATGTGATAGACGCCCGCAAGCTCGCCGCGCGTGAACTTCCGCGACTGAAGTAACTGCGCGGCCTCGGGGTTCACGCCCAACGCCTGCCACTCTGCGCCGTTCTCCAACACGATGATTTCAAGGTCGCTATTCGGCGAGTTGTGAAGTTGCCGGAACCGCTCGCGCCACGCGATTGCCTCGCCGGGAGACTTGAATTTGTTGGGCATCTTGATTGCCCCAGGCGCGCGGAGTCCCTTCGTCACAAACCTTTCGGCCTGTTTGTCTTGCCCCATGCCTTGACGTAGCAAGCCCTTTGAGACCTGAACCGGACTCATCCCGACCATTGAATCGAACGTGAAATACGGAACGTGAACAACTTCATCCCGCCGCAATGGGTCTTCGGTTTCCTGGCCTGTCTCGCGGTCTGTAATGTGGAATCGCAACGCTCCCTTGCTATCCACTTTCGGCGTGATGATATCCGGGCCCAACGGGTTCAACTGAACGATTTCCCCGGCGTTCGTCCTGATGATTTGCGTGAAGCTATTTCCCCACGACAGCATATGACCGATTTCGGCCTCGCGCCCGACCAATGAAGCGGTATTCGGGTTGAACTCGTGATTCAATAACAACTCGACAGGATGCCCGATTACTTCATCTTGCCCGCCGTCCGATCTGCGGCGGAAAACGCGACAGGGTAGAGTCGCAATCGTCGAAGCGATCAACTTCACACAGGTATAAAACGCGGCGAAGTTCATCGCCGTGACTTCATTGACCCAAACTTGGCCGGTGCCGTCTTTATCGCCTGTCGCCCATTGGGTAAACCAGGGCGCGGGGTTCATTAACGAACTCGCTTCCGGCGCGGCGCGTTCGATCTCGCCGCCCGATCTGTTATTCACGACTTTCGGAAGACTCATAGTGTTACCGTCCAGATATCAGGGGAGACGTATGATTCTTCCGACACAAGTAGTTCCGCGAAACTCATCACGGCGGAAACGACACCATCGATTGACTTCCCGGAATTCGGTTTCGGCTTCACTGGTTTGATGTTGTTATTTCCATCTGACCACGTTTCGCAATGTCCGACCATCCACGACAAAACCGGGTTCGACGGATGCAATACTAGTCCCGCCGAAACTCTTCTTTCGAATTCCTTCGCCGGGCCGGTGAAACTCATGACAGTCTGCGGGAAAGACACTCGTTCTGCGCCGATCCCGTCTACGGACTCACTCCCGAGAGCTTCGCCGTCGCACAGTTGTTGCGTGATCTCTTCGGCGTAGTGCGAGTCGAAAAATAGTTTCTGAATCCTGATATCATGCTCGGCAACCAGGGCGCGGATATCACGTTTAACCCGCGCGTAATCGACAACCCCGCCGTTCGTCAAAGTGAGGTGCCCATCCCGCGCCCATGTCATGAACGGGAATAGGTGATCTCTTTCCCTCGCGGTCTGTTCCGGCATCCAGAAGACCGGCCACAAGTAAACAGACTCATCTTCGTTCGGGAACGTCATCACAAACCCGGTCATATCTCGCGTGCGCGACAAGTCGATAGCTGCATAGCATTCTCGCCCGGCAAGCCCGGCAATCGAGAAATCGTAAGCGCCCTTGTTCCAGCCGCGCACATCAAGCCAACGATTCGTACTGCCGATCCAGCGATTCCCCCGATACTGCAAGAACCTCGCGACTTCGCGCGTCGAGCCTTTCGACCGCTCCCAGTCTGACCGGAATTCCCCAGGCTTGACGATATGCCCCCACGCCGGATTCGCGGCGCGGCCGAAAGACTCAATATCGGCCTCTATGTCGGCTTCCGTGAGGTTCGGGTCTGTCGTGTATTCGACATGCAAGAAAGTAATATCGTCGCGGGTGCCTTCGTTGACTTGTCGCCCGTACATGCAACGCTCATATCCGATAGACGATGGATCATCTCCCGCCGTCGAATACGACAAGATGAACGGCTCTTTTCTTGAGATGCCCGCGCGTGAAGTCCGTTCATACATTTCCCTGTCAACGACGTGCATTTCATCAAATGTGACCGATCCGTTAAGCCCTTCTTTCGACTTCGCGCCGCGCGTGTCATCCCCAGTCAAGATCATCAGGATAGATGAACTCGGAATATGCGAAATCGCCAAAGTCGTGTTGTTATACTTGCAAACTTCTGCCAAGTGCGGAGACTGACGAACCATCTCAACAGAATGCTTTTGAGCAATTCGAGCCTGTTCACCGTTTTTTGCGGCTTGATATACTTTTTGTCCGGCTTCTCCATCCCCGGCGAGAAGGTACAAATTAACGGCGGCGGCAAGGGGTGTCTTTCCGTTTTTCTTACTGCACCAAAGTGCACTATGTCGAAATCGACGTATCCATTGCTTCCAATCAGGTGAATATATGACCCATCCAAACATTCTCGAAAGGTATTCACGCTGAAACGGAAGCAAGGTAAAAGGTTCCCCGGCCTTATCACCTTCATAAAGATGACAGTAAGTCTCAATCCAATCACAAACAAAGTTCGCCCGCTCGGGATCAAATCGACAGCCCAGCAGGACGGCTTTTTCATCCGCCGCCGTCATCACCCATTTTTGAGTACCTGCCAACGTGTCAGCCGACGTTTTCGCCTTTACTGGCGGCGTCGTCTGCTTCGGCGTTGACGGTTTCGGGGGGCGCAGCTTGCTCATCGAAAGCGGTCTTACTCCTGGTGAGAACCTTCGGGGTGGCAGTTGATGTTTTGCTCGAGGGCGCGGCAATTCCAAGTTTCGCACGATCAGCGGGAGTCAGTCCGAATCGTTGGGACAGACTCAAGAGAACCGAAGTCGCGCGGGATGCGGCGGAAAGTAAATTTCTGTATCCCTTCTCGCCGGGTGTCATTAGTTTCAACGCCGATTCGATCTTCCGGCTTCTCGCTATCCACCGACACAACTCAAGAAATAGAACTCCGTCGCGAGGTCTCAAAAAGTGTTCGACGGTAACTATGATTTCGTCCCAAACTTCCGACGTATCCGGTTCCTCGATCTTCAATTCTTTCGGCTTGCGCGGCGGCATCTCGTTCGCATCGGGAATCTCAAGAGGTCCGTGTTTACTTCGCCGATAGTTTCCCTTCAAATAATGCTCATACGCGCTTTTCGGTTTCGGTCCTCGTTTCGCCATGATCTTTTACTGGCCTCCCGCCGTTTTTCGCGAGTGACATTTCTTGCATAGAGTCTGCAAGTTATCACTGTCCCACATCAATTCATAATCCCCGCGATGCGGCTTAATATGGTCTATCTCTTCTCCTGCTAAACCACACATCCGGCATATCGGACCACCATTAGGAAAATCAACACGACCGACATCAGCAAGAACCAATAAACGCAATGCGCGCCACCGTCTGTTGTACCCTCGCGAATGCGCGGATTCCCTTGAAGTCCCAATGCGCGGCGCGGCACTGCGAGAGCGCTTGTAAGTCGCGGGTTTGTTCGGCACGAAATCACCAAATCGGCAAATTTTTCACTGACATACCATTGTCACT